>VFQO010005239.1_pt1 | contig 52276 bp, 44 predicted proteins | sample 3512331 | NCBI WGS metagenome assembly VFQO01 (sample SAMN10412371, study PRJNA504923) | tailings metagenome | isolation source: Replicate 3 from Balatoc abandoned mine | place: Philippines: Itogon, Benguet | collected 2017-08-28 | reverse complement strand
AAAAGGTCTCGGCAGCGATCTGCCCTTTCAATACCGTCGACGAAGCGATCGCCACGGTCGTCGGCATTATCCAATGCGGCATTCCGATCGCGCGTGTCGAGTTGCTGGACTCGCGCACGATCGAGGCGACGAACCGTTATTCGGGGCTCGCCTACAAAGAAACGCCGACGCTGTTCATGGAATTTCATGGCTCGACCGCCGGAGTGGCTGAGCAGGTCGCGCTCACAAGGGAACTTGCCGAGCAGAACGGCGCGCTCGATTTCGAGAGCGCGGACGATCCGGATACGCGCGCCGTTCTCTGGAAGGCCCGGCACAATGTCCATTACGCTGTTCAGGCCATGCGCCCGCAGGCAAAGGTGTGGAGCACGGACGTATGCGTTCCTATTTCGAGCCTTGGCCCCTGTATTGCCGAGACTCAAAAGGATATCGCCTCCGCATCGTTCTTCATTTCCACCGTGGGGCATGTTGGCGACGGAAACTTTCATCTCGGCCTGGTGATCGATCCGAACAACCCCGATGAGTTGGCTGAGGCCGAGGCGCTGAACAGCCGCCTGGTGAAGCGTGCCATCGCGCTTGGTGGCACCTGCACCGGCGAGCACGGGGTGGGCACCGGCAAGATGAAATTCATGGAGCTCGAGCATGGACGCGGCGTCGAGGTGATGCGCGCGATCAAAAAGGCGCTTGATCCAAAGGGCATTCTGAATCCGGGCAAGATCATCCCGGAACCGCAATCGGGCGCAAGCCTGGAAAATTGAGAATTCACCGAACTGCAAGCACATCCAGACGAACGGGAGGAACCATGTCTGCCATCCAATCGATTTCACGCCGCACCTTTGTGAAGGGCACGGCCGCGGCTCTCGCCGCCGGTGCCTTGTCGACGCCGGCTATCGCCGCACGCGCGATCAAGCTTCGCGTTTCGTCTTCGGCTCCGCCGGAGCGCTTCGGCTCGCATTATCTCTGGTTCAAGCCGTTCCAGGATGAACTGGCGCGCCGGGTTGGCGACAAGATCGTGCTCGAATATTTCCCGAATGCCCAGCTCGGCAAGGAAGCCGATGTGGTGAACCAGGTCCGTGCCGGTTCGGTCGACATGATCATCACCGGCACGTCGATATGGGCCAATCTGGTGCCGGAGTTCGGCATGCTCGATCTCGGCTTCCTGTTCCGCAGCTATGATCACTGCGCCAAGGCACTGGACTCCGGCGTCGGCGATGCCTACGATAAGCTCCTTCAGGAACGCACCGGTGTGAGCATTCTGGGCTGGGGTTTCCAGGCCGGCTCGCGCAGCATCTACACCAAGAAGAAGATCACCTCGATCGAGCAACTGCATGGCGTGAAGTTGCGCGTGCTGCCGACCAAGACCTTCATCGAGACCTTCAACATCATCGGTGCGACCCCGACGCCGATCCCGATCAACGAGTGCTACACCGCTGCCCAGACCGGCGTCGTCGACGGCATGGAGCATGATCCGGGCACGGTTCTCGCGTACAAGTGGGACGAGGTGGTGAAATACGGATTCCTGACGCGCCACATCTATACGCCGCTACTGGCCTATATCGGCAAGCTCGGCATGTCCAAGATCCCCGACGACCTGAAGCAGGACTTCCTCGAAGCAGCGGCCTTTGCAACCCAGGCCATCCGCGCCGAGGTTCCGAAGGTTGAGGCCGAGGCTATGGACAGGCTGAAGGGTGAGGGACTCGAATACACCGAAGTGCCGGCGCCCGAAATGGCCGACCTCCACAAGCGCATGGAGACGGAGCTTTATCCGTCGTTCCTCAAGCAGTATCCGTCGACGGAGCCCATGTTCAAGCAGATCATGCAGCTTTCGACGTCGCTCTGAGCGAACGCAGAACCTGAGGTGACGTCATGAAACTAGTGTCTGCTGCAGTGCCTGTTTCGGTGAATCCGGCCGTCTCGTCGGAAAAACTCACCGAAAGACTGCTCGCTCTGATCGAGTATGCGGGCGGTGCAATCCTGGCGATTGACGTCGCCATCGTTTTCGCGTCGGTCGTTGCGCGCTACTTCTTCCACGAGCCGTTCGACTGGGCGGAGGAAGTGGCAAGCGGCCTGATGTCGACCATGATATTTCTTGGAGCGGCCTCGGCCATCGGCCGCTCCAACCATATCGGCATCGACATCATCGTTGCACTGTTCCCGAAGCGGTGGCAGCCCTTTCTCGAATCGATCGGTTCGTGGCTGACCGTACTGATTTCCGTTGCGCTCTGTTATGGCGTCTACACGCTGCTGCTGGACACCCATGGCCAGACGACCTCCACCGGCCTGCCACGCTGGTGGTTTCTGGCGCCCGTGTTCATCGGCACCTTCTGCATGGCGCTGCTGTCGATCCTGCATGCGTTGCGTTCTCCTGCGCCGTTGGCATTCTCTGCGCTGGCAAGCTGCCTGGCCGTGGCTGTGGTCGCCTACTATCTCAACGAGAATCTGGAGGACGGCCTGTCGCCGCTGACGATGCTTTCGGTCGGCGCGATTTTCGGCATCGTGCTCGGAACGCCGATCGCATTTGCGCTGGCATTCGGTGCGCTGATTTATTTCATGCTCGATCCGTCGCTGCCCGTCTACGTCTGGGCCCAGCAGGTCACGTCCGGGGCCGACCATTTCGTGCTGCTGGCCATTCCGTTCTTCGTGCTCGCCGGCCTTGCCATGGAGATCAATGGCATGTCCTCGCGGCTGATCGAGCTTCTGCTGCGCTGCTTCGGGCATCTTCGCGGCGGGCTGAACGTCATCGTCATCATGGCGACGGCGCTGTTTTCAGGCGTCTCAGGTTCGAAATTTGCCGATATCGCGGCCGTCGGCGGTGTCATCATGCCGGCCGTGCGCAAGACCGAGAGCGACGAGAATGAAACCGCAGGCCTGCTCGCCTGCACGGCGGTGATGGCCGAAGCCATTCCCCCCTGCGTCAACCTGATCATCTTCGGCTTCGTCTCGAACATATCGATCGCGGGTCTGTTCATGGCCGGCATCGTGCCTTCGATCCTGATGGCGGCGGCACTCGTCGTCATGGCGATCATCTACGGCAAGAAAGTCGATCTCGAGAAGGTGTTCGTCGACACGCCGCGCCGTCCACTTCTGCCGCTGATCGGCGGCGCCGGCCTGACGCTGGCCATGATCATCATGATCGGGCGCGGGGTTGCCACGGGCATCGCGACATCGACGGAGATTTCGGCTTTCGCCGTTGTCTACGCCTTCGTCATCGGCGCGGTTTTCTTCCGCGAATTGTCGTGGCGGGCAGTCATCGGCCTGTTCATGCGCGCAGCCGCCATGACCGGCAGCATCCTCTTCATCGTGGCTGCGGCGTCGAGCCTGTCCTATGCGCTGACGATCGAGCGTATTCCTGATCAGATTTCCACCGTGATGGTTGACTTCGGCCATAACTATGGAGCGATCAGCCTGATGCTGGTCTGTGTCGGCATCATGATTTTCTTCGGCATGGTGCTGGAAGGCGCGCCGGCGATGATCCTGTTCGGGCCGCTGCTCACGCCGATCGCCGTCCAGTTCGGCATCGACCCGCTGCAGTTCGGCGTTGTTATGGTTGTTGCCATGGGCTTCGGCCTGTTCGCGCCGCCAATCGGTGTCGGCCTGTTCGTCACCAATGCGATGACCGGGACCCAGATGCACAATGTGGCGCGTCCGATGATGAAGTATCTGGCGGTATTGGCCGTGTCGCTGATCGTGCTGTCGCTGGTGCCGGAAATCTCGCTGTGGCTGCCGCGGCAGATGGGAATGGTGAATTGATTGTCCGCACGGCTTTCTTCGAGGGGGTCGTTCGTCCCGGCAGCAAAGCTGCGTTCGATCGCCTTCTCGAAGATACGCTGATCCCTTTGTGGCGGCAGTTTCCGGGTGCGGAGGAGGTCAGCGTTCTCCGGCCGATGGCTGCGGATGATGGTGCGCCGACCTATGCGCTCGTGCTGGCGACGCGTTATCCAGACCTTGCGACGATGGACAGGGCATTGTCTTCGGATATCCGCGAGTTGACGCGCGAACCGTCGAACAGGCTCAAGAACCTGTTCGACGGGCGGGTTTTTCACGTGACCTTCAAGGGTGACGATCTTCTCGGCGGGCTCCGTCGAAAGAGGTAGTTGTGAGACCGGAACGGAGGGCGCACATTGGCTGCCGATCGGAGTTCACAATGTGGATACAGCTGACCGGCGGCGATGGCGAAAAAATCACCTTCGAAGCCAGGCATCTCATTTCTCTCAGGGATCACGGCGACTACACCTTGTTGGTCCATACCCACGGTGAGGTCTTGGTGCGTGAGAGCCGCACCGCGATTCTGGGCGCTCTCCAGCTTCAGCCAACTGGACGCGTGGAGTTGTCCGATGAGCAATCGTTCGGGTTGAACTGACGCTGTTCAAACACCCGTGCGGCAGTATTGGCCGCATTTGTCGAACATGTAGGCATTGTGCCCAACGTTTTTTTGCCGTCGGCGGCAACCTCTCCTCACGTTCTGCGTTTAGGCGGAAACATACGGGCTGAGACCATGCCGAAGCAGCGACTCGATACTGGCAGGCACCTGGCGTCCCGGCACGCCGTCAAGCGTGCTCTCGATCGCCACAAAGTTGTTGTTGTCGCCAAGAAGTTCGCCGGTGGACAGGTCACGACACGCGTTCTGGTCGATGGAGAGTATTACGATGTCGACAATCGCCAGCTCGATCTTCTTGAAATGGGCCGTACTCCTGAGCAGATACTGCTCGAGCCGGCGGTGAAACACTAGAGCGAGATGACTACTCGTTGGATCGCTATCTCGCTCTAGAATATTGATTTTGAAGCATTATCTTATCCGAAAAGCCTGCAACTTTTCGGGATAATGTTTCAGGCGGACCAAGGGAGAACGCAGATGGATAAGCTGCAGTTCAGAGTTCCGGTAAGGATCAAGGCCGACCCCTCCGCGCATATGTCGGAAATCTACGATGTCGACGATGCCCTGACATTTCTTCAGAGTTGGCAGTCTGGCCGCCTTGGTCCGATCTACCAGGCCGCCATGAGCTCGTGCTTCGCGGCCAAGGTTGATGAGGCGACGGCTGAGGAAGCCCACAGGGACTTCCTGAATTTCGCGCATACTGCCGGAATCCTGGCGAAGGACGATATTCCTTCGTCTGTTCCGGATAGCGATGATGGATTGAAGTCCGCTTCGAAGAAATAGCGAAGCCGGGCTTGAAGCATTATCCCCAGGTCGGTTGCGATCCTGGCCACGCACATTTCCACGCTTTCGCTCAGCGACTTCCTGTTTGTTTGAGGCATCGTCACGCTGGAGTCGGGAGGCCCGACCGGGATCGCCGGGCGGGCCACTGGCAATCAGCCCGCCACGAGTTCGATGTGGCGGCGTGCCTGCCGTAAGGCCGATATCAGACGGTTCTGACCGCGTACCAACTGGGTTTTGGCGAAGCCGAGCGTCATGTCGTCATGGCTGTCGAGATCGGCCGCGGCTGCGATGGAAGGCAGTGGCGGGATCGTCAGTGCCGGGTCGTGGCGGAAGCGGTTCACCCGCGTGAAGTTGATCGGTACGAGGATGCGCGCAAGATCCTGGATGACGGTGTTGGCCGCCTTCGGCTCAACGCTCTTGTCAGCGACGCGCGCATAAAACGCTTCGAGGGCTTCGGACAGTTCGGCGACAGCCTTAGTGGACGCCGACAGGTCGAACCGGTCGCCGGCTTTGGCCTGATACCCGGCAACGGTATCAGCGAATTCGCGCGCGGTAGCACGCCAGTCGAAGGGCAGATACTCCGCATTGGCGTTGCGCAGCACCGCGAGAAGATAGACCTTGATATCGCGCAGCAGAATATCCTTGTCCGCGATTTCGAGGATGTCGTTCTCCGTGTGCCAGGCGATGTTGCCCCCGCAGCCGCCGACCGTGTAGTAGCCTTTCTCTTCGCGCAGGATGTCCGGCATCGTCGACGACAGCATCAGGTAGCTCGAGATGCCGATGTTGTTGAAGGAATAGTCGCCGGCGCGGTGCGGGCGCTCGCCTTCGATCACCTTGCCCGCCACTTCCTGGATCACGTCGGCGAGAAAATCCTCGGTCTCGCTCATCCGGCATAGATTGATGAACTCGCTCGCCCAGCGGCAGCCGGGGCTGTCGCAATTGACCTGTGAGACCGCGTTTTCCTCCAGGTCGAGCGCGAAGGCGTCCGAGAACCAGGTCGAGCCGGCGTAGCGGCCCGTCGAATGGCCCGGCCACCAGCAGATGCGCACGGAGCGCTTCAGGCTGCCGCGGTTCTGCCAGAGCACGCGCGCGATCTCCAGCATCGTCGCATCGCCCGTGGCATTGTCGCCGACGCCGACATCCCAGCTGTCCAGATGCCCGTGCAGGAAGACGTATTTTTCAGGCTCTTCGGTGCCCTTGATGAAGACTTCCGGCAGCTTGGAGGTGAACCAGCCTTCTTCCATCTCGGTGAAAAGCGTCACCTTGCCGCCGGCATTGGCGATCTCGATCAGCGCTTCGCCGTCGGGCTTGTTGACCGCTACCGCCGGGATGTTGGGCTTGCGCGGCAGATCGTCGAGGTCGGGTGTGCCCCAGACCGTGGTGCAGATGCCCCAGTGAACGTCGACGCCGGGATTGATGCCGATGACGCCGATGGCGCCGAGTTCTTCATATTGCGAAATCAGGCCGGGGCTGGCGAAGCCTTCGGACATCACGATCTTGCCGCGAACGAGATCGGCAAGCTCCTTGGTCGACTCGACCTTCTGCTCGAACATGTCGGTGATCATCGCGTTGTGGCGCGCGCCGACATAGACGATCTGGCCCTCAAGGCCGTTGCGGGCATCGAGGCTGTATGCCGGCGGCTTGGCGCGAAACGTCTTACCACCAGCCTCGACGCGGGCGAGCCCGGGCAGGCTGAGATAGAGGCTCGGCTCGTGAACGGTCACTTCGACGCCATGCTTTTCAAGGCGCGAGACCACCTCAACCATGCCCCGGTTCACATCGTTCGGATGCTCGCGTTTGAACGTCGAAAAGCTTTCGACGAGAGCCCAGGGTTCATCGAGCGAGACGGCAGAGAGAATTTCGGTTTCGAGTTTGTTCATCGGCATGGCTCCCATTTTGTTTTACTCAATGAAACAATGTTTCAAAAAGAATTTGGAAGCTAACAGAGGAGATTGCGCCCGGCAAGCCGCCATCTCGCAGGGTCAACCGGGTCGAGCGCTAAAGGTCTGAAATCAGGATGAGAATCGTGCCGTTGAGCGACACTGCGGCCAGGTTAGGCAAGCCCCAGCAGTTACGGCCGCCCCAACTCCGAGGCCGTAAATGAAGGTCGATGGTCCGGCTTGATACGCGCTTAAGAAGTCGCGGCCAGGACCGGCTTGTCGGCGCGATGCAATGACAGTTTTGATGAGATTTCGGCGGCGGCGTCCATGGCCGCGCGGATATATGTCTCGCGGCGTTCCTCGTCGAAGCGCACCATGGCGCCCGCCACCGAGATCGCAGCAATCACCTCGCCATTCGCGCCGACGATCGGCGCCGCAACCGAGAAAGCGCCGTCGTCGAGATCGTTCAGCGCGATGTTGTGGCCGTTGGCGCGGATCCGGCTCAAGGTCTGCCGCAGTTTTTCGGTATCCGTAATCGTATAGGGCGTGAATGCCTCGAGCGGATTTGCCAGGACCGCGTTGATGACGGTTTCGTCGCAATAGGCAAGGATGCAGAGCGATCCGCCGCCGGCATGCAGCGGTCCGTTGCGGCCTGCCTGGGCAAACAGCCTGATCGAATAATGGCCGGATCGGGTCGCCAGGACGAGCGAGCGCAACCCCTCGCGGACGACGAGGTTGACGTTCTCGGAGGTGCGGTCCCGCAGCATGTCCATCACAGGACGCGCGGCAAAGAGCAGGCTGCCGTCACGGCCCACCCGCTCGCCCAGCACGCCGACACGATATCCCAGTGAATAGACCGCCTGTTCGGGATCGCGGAAGACGAAGCCGCGATCTTCCAGGGTTTGAAGCAGCCGGAAAACGATCGACTTGGTCAGCCCCAGCGACTTCGACAGTGAGGTGACGCCCTGACCCGGCTTGTCGGCCAGTGCCTCGAGAACGAGCAGCGCCCGGTCGACGGCTGCGATCTTGTAATCGTTGGAACCGGTCTCATTCATCAATAGCGATCCTCCTGGTTGATTATCGTTGTCTGATCGGCTGTTGCAATATTGCAGATTTGTGATTTACTCAATTTATAAACGGAAACAGTGTTTCATCTAATAAAACAATGAAGGGTCGTCAATGCGTATCGCTTATGTGGTTCCGGGTCCGATGTCGAAAGGTCCGATGGGTCTCAAGGAGATGCGCAGGCGCGAGGCGCTTTTGAATTCGTGGGCTTTCCCCGGGACAGAAGTCTCGGTCGTCGACGTGCCGAACGGTCCGGCATCAATCGAGTCGGCCTATGAGGAAGCGCTGTGCGTGCCGGCGACCATCGACCTTATCATGAAGTGCGAACGGGAAGGCTTCGATGCCGCGATCATCGGCTGCTTCGGCGATCCGGGCCTCGAGGCGGCGCGCGAACTTGTGACGATGCCGGTGGTTGGGCCGTGCGAAAGCTCGCTCCTGCTGGCTGCGAGCCTCGGGCACAAATTCTCCGTCCTCACCGTTTTCGACAGTCTGGTCGCCGGGCAGGAGCTGCTCGCCTACAAGGCAGGCGTCCGCGACAAGCTCGCCTCCGTCCGTGCGACCGGCATTCCCGTGCTGGAGCTGATGAAGGACCCGGAGAAGACCAAGGCGCGCCTCATCGAGGTAGCAGACCAATGTGTGAAGCAGGACCGCGCCGACGCTTTCCTTTTCGGCTGCATGACGATGTCCTTCCTCGATCTTGCCGACGAGATTTCGGCCGCCGTCGGTGCGCCCGCCGTCAATGCCGGCAAGGCTGCTCTCAAGCAAGCCGAGATGCTGATTTCGATGGGGCTCTCTCATTCGAAAACCGCCTTCCCGACACCTGCGAAAATGCTGGCTGGCCAGTCTTTCGAGGCGATGCGCGTGGCGTGAGCCAGGCGCCAATCAGAAAACAAGAAACCACTCCAGAGGAGAATAAAGCATGAGATCCACCTACAGGGCGGTCATGGCGACCGCGTTTCTGGCGCTTGCCGCCGCTTCGCCGGCCATGGCCGGCGATCCCATCCGACCAATTGAAATCTTGAGCCGCCCGCAGGCATCCCAGCCGCAGGAATTCCAGTCGATCCAGCTCATCGCCCAGGAATGGCGCAAGCTTGGCCTGACGGTGAATGTGCGCGTCATGCCCTGGGAGCAGATGTCGGATATCGTCTGGTACCAGCGCAAGGAATGGGACTCGACCGCCTGGCAGATGGTCGGCCGGCCGGAGCGTTCCGACCCCGACGAGATCATCTACAACCTGTTCCATTCCTCGACGGCGGAAAAGGGCTACAATTTCATCGGCTACCAAAGCCCCGAATATGACGCGGTCGCAGAAGCGCAGCGCGGCGAGATCGATCCTGAAAAGCGCAAGGCGATGGTGTTCGAGGCGCAGGAATTGCTAGCCCGCGACCAGCCCAACATGATGCTGGTTCACCCCAAGCAGACTTTTGCCTTCGACAAGACCGTCTGGAAGCCCGAGTCCGTCGTTGAGCAGAGCGGCATCGGCATCCGCAACACATGGACCTTCATGGCGCTCGAACCTCAGGGCGAAAAGAAGGACATCGTCCTCAACTCGAGCGACAATGTTAAGGCCATCAATCCGCTCTACATTTCCGGCGGCGTCGATAGCTGGGTGTTCGAACTGGTCTATGACCGGCTCATTCGTGTCGGGCCGGATGGCCTGCCGAAGGCATGGGCCGCCGAAAGCTACGAATGGAAGGGCGACAAGACTGTCGCGGTGAAGCTACGCGAAGGCATGAAGTGGCACGATGGCAAGCCGGTCACGCCGGAGGATGTCAAATTCTCCTTCGAGGCGATCGTCAGCGGCGAAGCGCCGATGTACGCGCCGTTCGGCAGCAACATCGAAAGCATCGCAATCGATGGGCAGGTCATCACCTTCACGCTCAAGAAGCCGGCCGCATCCTTCGTCACCTCCAGCCTTGCCAAGGTCAACCTCATACCCAAGCATGTCTGGGAACCGATCATCGCGGATCTGAAGACCAAGGAGGCGAACGCCGAAAGCTATCAGGAAAAGACGCCGATCGGTTCCGGCCCTTACAAGTTCGAGCGCTGGCTGACCAACGAAGAGATCGTGCTCAGCGCTAACAAGGAGCATTTCAACGCGCCTAAGGCAGACCGCTGGATCCTGCGCATCGTGCCAAATGTCGAAGCCGCCCTTGGCATGCTGCGTTCGGGCGAAATCAACTTTCTCGGCGAGTTCTCGGGCGATCCGAAGGTGCTGATCGATGCGGCCCAGCAGGACGGCGATCTCGAAGTCGTGTCGACCGTCGAGATGGGCTTCCGCTATGTCGCCTTCAACGAGCGCCGTCCTCCGTTCAACGACGTCGCGTTCCGTCGTGCCCTGTCGGCAGCCGTCGATCGTCGCCTGATCGTCAACGCTGCCTATCGTGGCTTCGCGGTGCCGTCGAATTCGGTGATCTCGCCGTCGCTCGAATTCTGGTACGACCCCAAGACACTGGCCGAACTCAAGACCGGTCACGATGTTGCAGCCGGAATGCTCGAGGAAGCAGGCTATACGCTCGACGGCGGAAAGCTGCACTATCCCGGAGACACCAAGGAAACGCTGGCGAAATAGGTTGCAGGGCGGCGCGCCGGATATGCGACGCGCCGCCTTTCCCGGACTCATTTGAAGAGCCTGACGTGGAACGCGGTTCATCCCGTTTCGTGTCAGGACAAGGAATATGAATTCATGTCCCATCTGAAGGCGGTGACCAGCCGGGCGCTTCAGCTTGCCCTGGTGCTGTGGGCGGTCGTCACGATCCTCTTCCTGATGTTCCGGCTGATGCCCGGCAACCCGATGGCTGCCTATATCGATCCGACTTTCACGGTCGAGCAGCAGCAGGCGTTGATGGCCCAGTTCGGGCTGGATAAGCCTTTGTGGGAACAGTATCTCATCTATCTCGGCAATCTCCTGCAAGGCGAGCTGGGTCAGAGCTTCCGCTACCGCGAGCCGGTTGCCGAGCGCATCTTTGCGTTGCTGCCCAACACGCTCATCCTGACGTTCTCGTCGCTCTTCATCGCCTATGCATTCGGCATCCTTGCCGGAGCCTACCTTGCCTGGCGGCGTGGAAGCGCGGTCGAAAATACAGCCATTCCGCTGGTGCTGATGACGCGCGCCATGCCCGAATTCTGGCTCGGCATGGTGCTGCTTGCGGTCTTCTCCTTCTGGCTCGGCTGGTTTCCGGCGGGCGGCACGCGGCCGGCCGGTGCTTCCTATGACAGCCTCTGGGCGCTTTACACCTCGCGCGATTTCCTGAGCTATCTAGCGCTTCCGGCGCTGACGCTGGCAATCTACAGCCAGGGCCTGCCGCTCCTGCTGATGCGCTCCAACATGCTCGATGTGATGAAGGAGGACTTCGTCACCATGGCCCGCATCAAGGGCCTGTCCAACTGGACGGTGGTGGTACGCCATGCCGCGCGCAACGCGCTGCTGCCGGTCATGACCTCCTTTGCAATCGCGGTCGGTTATCAGTTGCAGGGCAATGTCGTGGTGGAGTCGATCTTCTCCTGGCCGGGGCTGGGCCGCGAACTGGTCAATGCCGTTTCCGCTTCCGACTATCCGCTCGCCCAGGGCGCGTTCCTGATGATCGCGGTGGTGGTGATCCTGATGAACCTGATCGCGGACATGCTTTACGCCCTGCTTGACCCGAGGATCAGCCATGCATGATCTCGCTATCAAGAGGCCTAGCCTCGTCGGCCGCCTGTTCCGCAGTCTCAGGTTACCGCTCAGCGATCCCTTTGCCGTCTTCGGCCTTGCCGTCTACGCGACCTTCCTGCTGACGGCGATCTTTGCCGATGCGATCGCGCCATACGATCCGACGGAAATCCTCTACACGCCCGAATACGAGCTGGCCTCAGACCTGCATCCGGGCGAGCAGGGCTTTATTCTCGGCACGACGAGCCTTGGCCGCGATATCTTCTCGCAGATCGTCTACGGCACGCGTTCGGCGCTGGTCATCGGTATCACGGCGGCCTTCATGGTAGCACTGATCGGCTCGATCGTCGGGCTGGTTTCCGGCTATTTCGGCGGCTGGGTCGATGCGGTGCTGATGCGACTGGCGGATATAGCCTTCGGCATTCCGTTTCTGCCGTTCGTCATTGTACTGGCGGCGTTTCTGGAACCGTCGATCTGGAACGTGGTGCTGGCAATGGCGCTGGTGCTGTGGCGCGATACGGGACGCGTGATCCGAAGCCAGGTGCTGACATTGCGCTCGCGCGGTTATGTCGATGCGGCGAGGGTGTGCGGATCGTCCGATCTGAAGATCATCCTGCGCCATATCGCGCCGAACATCCTGCCGCTTTCCTTCCTTTACGGTTCGATCGCGATCGGCTGGGCGATCCTGACCGAGGCTTCGATCTCCTTCCTCGGCTTTGGCGATCCGCAGTCGATCAGCTGGGGCTACATGCTGCAGGACGCTTTCGCCAGCCAGGCTCTCGCCAAGCAGGCCTATTACTGGTTCGTGCCGCCGGGCATCTGCATTATCCTCGTCGTCTCCGCCGGGTTCTTCATCACGCGGGGTTATGAAAACATCCTGTTTCCGAAGTTGGGCCGATGACTGCCAGCCTCCTTTCCGTGCGCGACCTGAAGGTCAGCTACAGGGTCGGCAACGGCCATATCGATGCCGTCGACGGCGCGAGCTTCGATGTGCCGCGCGGCTCCATCGTCGGGCTCGTCGGCGAATCCGGCTGCGGTAAGACCACCGTGGCGCGCGCCCTGACGCGGGTGATCGCCGACAATGCGCGCATCACCGGCGGCCAGATCCTGTTCGACGGCAAGGATATCGCCGCCATCCCCGAGCGGCAGATGAACGCGCTGCGTTGGCGCGATATCGCCTTCATTCCGCAAAGCGCGATGAACTCGCTCGATCCGGTCTACACCGTCGAATACCAGCTCAACGAAGTGCTCCGCCGCCGCGGCGGTATGAGCGCCCGCGAAGCGCGTATGCGCTGCGAGGCCCTGTTCGAGATGGTGGGTATCGAAAAGGGGCGGCTGCGCGACTTTCCCCACCAGTTTTCCGGCGGAATGCGCCAGCGCGTGGCGATAGCGTTGGCGCTGGCGCTCAACCCCAAGCTGGTGATCGCCGATGAGCCGGTGACGGCGCTCGACGTGATCGTGCAGCGGCAGATTCTCGATCAGTTGCGCGAATTGCAGACGATGCTCGGCATCTCCGTCATCCTGGTCACGCATGACATTTCCGTCGTCGCCTATATCTGCGACCGCACCGTCGTGATGTATGCGGGGCGCGTTGCCGAGGCCGGCCCGATGGAGGGTGTGCTCACGCGCCCCGCGCACCCCTATACAATGGGTCTGCGCAACGCCTTCCCCGATCTGGCGGGTGCTGCCTCGGGCACGCTGACGCCCATCGACGGCGCGCCGCCCAATCTCGCCGAGCCGCCGCCCGGTTGCCGTTTCGCCCCGCGCTGTCCGTTTGCAATCGAGGTCTGCTCGGTTGAATCGCCGTCTCTGGCGGAGATCGTGCCGGACCATCGCGTCGCCTGCCACCGCGCCGGCGAAGCATCCATCCTGCGCGAAATCGCCGCGCGGACCGAAACATGGCTCGCACACGCATGAGGCCGGCCGTGACATATTCGAACGAACCGCTGGTTTCGCTGCGCAGCGCCGAGCTCCATTACCGTGTAGGCGGCGCGCTGTCGGCATTGCGTGGTCGCTCCTCCGTGGTCAAGGCGGTCGATGGCGTTTCCTTCGACATTCAGCGTGGCGAGAGCGTTGGACTGCTCGGCGAATCCGGTTGCGGCAAGAGCTCGATAGGGCGGCTGCTGATGAAACTGGAAGACGCGACCGGCGGCGAGATCGTCTTTGCCGGTGAGCCGATCTCGGGTTTCAGGGGAGCTGCGCTCAAGCGCTATCGGGCCAAGGCGCAACTCATCTTCCAGAACCCGTTCGATGCGGTGAACCCGCGCTTCACCATCCGCGCCACGCTGGCCGAGCCGCTGGAGAATGCCGGCATTCCCGCCAGCGAACGCGATGCACGCATCATAGCCGCGCTGGAACTGGTGCGGCTGCCGCAGCCGGCGCAATTCCTCGACCGCTATCCGCACCAGCTGTCGGGCGGACAATTGCAGCGCGTCGTCATGGCTCGGGCGCTGATCCTCCAGCCGGATTTTGTCGTCGCCGACGAGCCGGTGTCGATGCTCGACGTGTCGGTGCGTGCCGGCGTGCTCAACGTCTTCCGCGACGTGCGCGACCGGCTCGGGCTGACGGCGATCTATATCAGCCACGATCTGGCGCTGGTGCGTTATGTCTGCGAGCGCACCATCGTCATGTATCTTGGACGCATCATGGAAGATGGTCCGACCGAGGACATCGTCCACGAGCCGCTTCACCCTTACGCCAAGGCGCTCGTTGCCGCAGTGCCGGTTCCGCATCCCGACCAGAGCCACGATCCGCTGCCGATCGGCCGGGGCGCGCCCGATCCGCGCAATCCGCCGTCCGGCTGCGTCTTCCGCGATCGCTGTCCGCGCGCTTTCGAGCGCTGCGCCAGCGAGGTGCCGCAACTTAGACAGATCGGAACGCGCAAGGTCGCCTGCCATCTCTTTTGAACGGACTAACACAATGCTTGCCGCCTTCTACACCCGTACCGGCCCCGCGCGAGACGTTCTCGCAACCGGCGACCAGCCCGATCCACGCCCCGCCGCCGGCGAGGTTCTGGTGCGGGTTCGCGCGTCCGGCATCAATCCGGCCGACGTCAAGCGCCGGGCAGGCTGGCGCGGCATGAAGATGGAACACCCGCTGGTCGTGCCCCACACAGACGGCGCGGGCGACATCGTCGAGGTCGGCGAGGGCGTTGCCCGCTCGCGCGTCAGTGAACGGGTGTGGCTCTACAATGCGCAAGGCGGCTACGGCACTGCCGGCCGCGCTTTCGGCACGGCTGCCGAGCTTGTCGCTATCCCCGCCGTGCAGGCGGTCAGGCTCGACGATGCGCTGTCCTTCGAGGCGGGCGCCTGCCTGGGCGTGCCAGCGATGACGGCGCATAGGGCGATCTTCTCGGATGGTCCGGTCGATGGCCAGACGATCCTGGTCAACGGCGCGGCAGGTGCTGTCGGCCATTTCGCGGTCCAGCTCGCCATTGCCGGCGGCGCGCGTGTCATCGGCACGGTCGGAAACGCCGCGGCAGCCGCTCATGCGAGGGATGCAGGCGCATTTGCCACGATCGATCGCAAGGCCGAGGATGTCGTCTCGCGTGTTCTGGATTTGACCGATGGCACGGGCGTCGACCGCATCGTCGAAGTCGATTTCGCCGCCAACCGTCAGGCCGACATCGCCATGCTGAAGCTCAACGGGACGATCGCCTCCTATTCGTCGAGCAGCGATCCCGAGCCGGTTCTTCCCTACTATGCTTTCGCCAACAAGGGCGCGAACCTTCGGTTCATCCAGGGCTTCTGCATTCCGCCCGAAGCGCGCCGCGCCGGCGAGGTGATGCTGGCCGAACTGGCCGCCGCCGACCGACTCTCGGTCGCCATCGCTGCGACCTACACGCTCGCCGACATCGCCAGCGCACATGAGCACGTCGAGCGCGGCAGCCTCGGCAACGTCGTCGTCACCTCCTAGCGAATTCCCAAGACTGCAAATGCGTAATTTCAAGAGAGAACCTATGCTTCAATCCGTCACCAACGCTCCTCCTTCGGGAGCCGCCGCAGCGAGCGAAGTGCCGCTCTGCGATCCGGTCTCACTGGAAATCATCAGAGGCGCGATCGCTGCGGCGCAATCGGAGATGGAGGCGCTGCTCGAACGCACAGCAATTTCGGCCTTCATCCGCGAGAAGAAGGATTTCTACACCGCGCTCTTCGACGAACACGGCGTAATGGCCGTCGGCTCGATGGTGCCGATCTTCGGCGATATGACGAGCCCGGTGTTCGAAAGCTTTCCCGCTGATACGATGAAGCCCGGCGACCTCTACTGGTACAATGACTGCTACGGCTCGCGCGGCGCGGTTTCGCATTCCAACGATCAGGTGCTGCTGGCGCCGGTCTTCAAGGACGGCAAGCGCTGCGCCTTCGTGATGAGCTGGGCGCATTTCGCCGACATTGGCGGTATCCGGCCAGGGTCGATCAGCCCGGATGCGACCGAGATCTTTCAGGAAGGCATCATCATTCCCGTCACCAAGCTGGTCGACGAGGGCAAGACCAACGAGGCAGCCCTTGCGATCTTCCATCGCAATTCGCGTTTTCCCGCGCAGAGCAATGGTGACATGCGCGCGCTGATGGCGAGCGTCGATCTCGGTGTGAAGCGCGTCGGCGAAATCCTTGACCGCTTCAGCGCGGAAGTCGTCTCCGACGCCTTCTCCCAGTTGCTCGCTCGCACGCGCCGTCTCGTTCGCTCCAAATTGGCTGAAACCTTCGACTACGGCACCCATCGCTTCACCGATGCGATCGACGGCGATGGTCACGGCAACGGCCCGTTCAAGATGCGCTTCGCGCTGACGCGTGAACCGGGCGAGGACGGCGAAGACCGGTTCATCTTTGATGCCGCTGAAAGCGACGACCAGGCGCCTGGCCCGGTAAACTATCTGATGAATCCGGGCGTGCCCGGCATGGCGTTGGGGCTCTATTATCTCGGCGGCGACCCGGGGCAGGTCTGCAATGCCGGTGGCCCCAACGCCATCGATGAAGTGCGCCTGCGTGAGGGCTCGTTCCTGGCGCCGCGCTTTCCGGCGCCGCTCGGCATGCGCGGCCTGACCACGATGCGCGTCATCTCGGCCATGAACGGTCTGGTCAACGTCGCCGGCGGCGGTGCGCCGGCTGCCAACTCCGCCTATGTCATCTCGATCATGCGCGGCAATTTCCGCAATGAGACAGGCGATCTCGAACGCTTCCTGCTCGCCGATGGCATCGGCGTCGGCTATGGCGCGCGGCCCGATGCCGACGGCATCGACGCGGTCTATTTCGTGGCGCAGGAGAACTATCCGGTCGAGTTCCTGGAAGTTGGTTATCCGGTTCGCCTGAGGCACTATGGCGTTGTCGAGGATTCCGGCGGCGCTGGCCGCTATCGCGGCGGCTGCGGCATCATTCGCGAATACGAGGTCATGGCCGAGGATGCGATCCTCGCCGTGCGCATCGACAGCGTGAAGAACCCGCCCTGGGGCATTAACGGGGGCATGTCCGGCGGCACCGGTCGCGCCATCGTCAATCCCGGCACCGATTGCGAACGCCTGCTGGTGCCGCTGTCGGACGGCAACCGGCTGGTGCGCGGCGACATCCTGCGCATAGAAACCGGTGGAGGAGGGGGGCATGGCCATCCCTTCGACCGCGCCGCCGAGGCCGTGGTCGAGGACGTGCTTGGCGGCTATGTCAGCCGCGAAGCCGCCGAGCGCCTCTATGGCGTTGTACTCGCCGGCAATCGCCTCGACGAAGCCGCCACCGCCACGGCGCGCGCCTCGCGGCCATCCGCCCGCCGTTTCCATCGTCAGGAGTATGTCGATGTCCTCGCTTGATTCCGCCCTCTCGATCGCCGTCGATATCGGCGGAACCTTCACCGACATCTCGCTGCTCGACCGCGCCAGCGGACAGGTCTGGCGCGCCAAGACGCCGAGCGTGCCTTCCGATCCTTCCGAAGCGTTCCTTGCCGGGATCAAGCTTGCGCTCGCCGATGCCGGCGCGCCGGCAACGGCGCTAGGCCAGGTGCTGCACGGCACGACGGTTGCCACCAACATGATCCTTGAGGACAAGGGTGCGCGTACAGCGCTGGTGACGACGCGCGGTTTTCGCCACGTGCTGGAAATCGGTCGGCAGGACATTCCGCGAAAGGCCAATCTCTACACCTGGGTCAAGCCCGCACGTCCCGTGCCGGCTTCCCGCATCGTAGAGGTCGACGAGCGCGTGGCTGCGGGAGGTGCCGTGCTTTCGCCACTCGATGAGGAAAGCGTCTTCAGTGCCGCCGAGGCGATCCGGCAGATGGACATCGAGGCGGTGGGCATCTGCCTGCTGCATGCCTTCGCCAATCCCGCTCACGAGCGGCGCGTGGCTGAAATCCTCCGCGCCGCACTTCCCGGCATCGCCGTCACCATCTCGACCGACGTGCTGCCGGTGGTGCGCGAATATGAGCGCACACTGACCACGGTGCTCAACGCCACGGTGATGCCCGGCGTGACCACCTATGTCAGTCGCCTCGAGCAGCGTTTGGAGGCGGAGAAGGTAACGGCCCCGCTTCTTCTGATGCAGTCGAATGGCGGCGTTGCCGGTGCGGCGGCGATCCGGCAGGCGCCCGCATTGACCGCGCTGTCTGGTCCCGCCGCCGGCGTCGTCGGCGCTCGGGCGATTGCGGCTGCCTGCGGCATCCACGATCTCATCACCGTCGATATCGGCGGCACCAGCGCCGATATCTGCCTGATCAAGGACGGCAAAATCGGCCTGACCCAGCATGGCAAGGTCGGCGAATGGCCGCTGCCGCTGCCGATGGTAGACATGGTGACGATCGGCGCGGGCGGAGGCTCCATCGCGACCGTCGAGGACGCAACACTGACGGTCGGGCCACGCAGTGCCGGTGCCCGTCCGGGCCCTGCCGCCTACGGCCATGGCGGCCGCGAGGCGACCGTCACCGACGCGCATGTCGTTCTCGGCCATCTGCCATCAAAGCTGCTCGGCGGCCGCATGGGGCTGAATGTCGAGGCGGCACGCCGGGTCATCGAAGATCGCGTGGCAGCGCCGCTCGGACTGTCTCTGGAGGCTGCGGCGCGCGGCGTACTCGCCATTGTGGACAATCACATGGTTGGTGCGGTGCGCGTCGTTTCGGTCGAACGCGGGCACGATCCACGCCAATTTACCCTCGTGCCTTTCGGTGGTGCCGGTCCGCTCCATGGCTGTGCGCTGGCCGATCTCCTGGGCATATCGAGCATCATGATTCCGCCCGCGCCCGGTGTGTTGTGTGCGGATGGCCTGCTTGCCGCGGACCTGAGGGCCGAGTTCAGCCGCACGCTTCCCAAAGCGGGCGCGATCGACGTTCAGGCGGCCGACGCGATTTTCGCCGAGCTGGAAGCGCAAGCCGAAGCCTGGCTGGCCGTCGAAGGCGTTGCCGAGGAGAAGCGCCGCAATGCCCGCGTCGCGTTGCTGCGCTATCACGGGCAGGGCGGCGAGATCGCCATCGCGTGGGCAGGCACCCGGGAAGCCGTTGAACAAGCCTTTGCCGCCGAGCATCAGACGCTCTACGGCTTCACGCTCGAAGCGTCGATCGAGCTGGTCACGCTGCGCGTCGAGGCGACAGGCATGACCGCGCAGCCGCCGAGCACCCGGCTCGAGGCCTCCAACGCCTTCGAACCCTATGACAGCGCGCCCGTGCATTTCGCCGAAAATACGCTGGAGGTTCCGCTTGTCGATCGTGCCGGACTTGGAAGCGGCGGGACGTTCGAAGGTCCGGTGATCCTGACCCAACTCGACACCACGACCCTCGTGCCGCCCGGCTGGCGCGGCAGCGTGCACCAATCCGGCGCCATCATCCTCACCCGTCACGAAGGAGCGGCCCAATGAGCGCTGGCGAAAACGATCTCGACCGGGTTTTCGCGCATGTCGAGGAAAATCGCGACGCCTTCATCGCGCGGCTGATTGACTATGTGCGCCATCCCAGCATCAGCGCCCATAATCAGGGCATCGGCGAAGTCGCCGCCATGCTGGTGGAGATGCTGCAAGGGCTCGGCATGGATGCCGAGACGGTGCCGACCAGGAACCATCCGATGGTGCTCGGGCGGCGCGATGTCTCGCCCGACAAGCCGACCGTCCTGCTCTACGGCCATTATGACGTGCAGCCGCCGGACCCGCTCGAATTGTGGGATAGCCCGCCCTTCGAGCCGACCATTCGCAACGGGCGCATCTATGCCCGCGGTGTCGGCGACAACAAGGGGCAGCATTTCGCCCAGCTGCTGGCAATCGAGTCGCATCTCAAGGTCCACGGCGAACTGCCCTGCAACATCATCTTCCTGCTCGAAGGCGAGGAGGAGATCGGCAGTCCGCACATTGCGGAGTTCGTGCGCGAGCATGCGGACAGGCTGAAGGCCGATCTCGTCGTGACCTCTGATGGGCCGCTGCATGAATCCGGCCTGCCTGTCGTCACCTTCGGCGTGCGTGGCGTCGCCGGTTTCGAGCTGCGCGCCAGGACCGCCAGCCGCGACGTGCATTCCGGCAATTTCGGTGGGGTGGTTCCCAATGCGATCTGGAAACTCGTCCATCTCCTCGCGACCATGAAGAACCCCGACGGCGAGATCACCATCGAGGGGCTGACCGAGCCGGTCATACCCGCGACCAATCGCGAGCGCGATGCAGTGTCGAAGCTGCCGCTCGACCTCGATGCGATCAAGGCCGACCTGGGCTTGGCCGAACTCGACGCGCCCAAAGAACGCGGCTATTTCGACCGGCTCATGTTCCACCCCACGCTGACCGTCAACGGCTTTCATGGCGGTTACGGCGGCCCCGGCATGAAAACCGTCTTGCCGTGCGAGGCTTTCGTCAAATGCGACATCCGCCTCGTCGAGCCGCTGACGCCCGACTATGTGTTCGAAAAGGTCGCGGCCCATGTCGAGCGCCATGCGCCCGATGTCGAGTTCGTGCCACTGAACGGAATGCTGCCGTCGAAGACATCGATGGACTCGCCCTTTGCCGAGCCCATCCGCCGTGCGGTGATTGCAGCGCGCGGCGTCGAGCCTCTGCTCTATCCGACGGTTGGCGGCAGTTTGCCGGATTATGTCTTCACAAAAATCCTTGGACTACCGGCCTTCGTCGTTCCCTACGCCAATGCCGACGAAGCGAACCACGCGCCCAATGAGAACCTCGAAATCGAGCGCTTTATCGACGGCGTCAGAACGGGTTGTGCGCTACTTGCCGAACTCGGCAAATTGAAGATCGCCTAAATTTAGAGCGTTCCCGAGTTAAAACCCACGACGACAGAATCTGGGCAGACGGCCGCCCTGGGGTGGCCTCTGCCCAGATTGATTCCCGCAATTGTCCTGACATCCCGCAAGAACTCCAATCAGGCGTTTGGAGATCAATGGCGTTCGCCTGGTCAAAGAAAATCGGGTTTGTACCGACGCCGTTCATTGCCTGGAATACATTAGGTCCATAATATGGATCAATCTGTACGAATTTTTTGTTGATAATAATGCATAGCTGTGTAACAGAATATGCAACTGTGAAAACAGTTCCATATTATGGAGCTGCAAACTGCAGGCTTTCGAGAGTTACCTGTAGGTGAAGGACACTGCGGAATTCGTTTCGGCTGGAGGGCCGGGATATCCGCGGTGATTTTGGAGGAGTTCGGACGAACTTACGTTTGAGCGATGGCAGGCCGAATGATCTTTGTGGGTCGGCGGCTGTTTCGGAGAAGGCAGCAGGGCCGCGTCGGTTCTGCAAACCCGGCAGCCAAGTCAAGCGATGAGCCAGCCGAAAATGGGAGGATAGCGCATGACCCTTGCGACCGATGAGGCGCATGAATTCGTAGTTCCGGCCGAGACGCTCGAGGCGAAGCCCGGTTCGGGCTGGATGCGGCCTGTAGAGGTCATATCGGCAATATTGCTTCTGTCGATCATCGGCATGCTGCTTGCCGGCGTAGTGTCGCGCTACCTCTTTTCCAGGCCGATCGTATGGATCGACGAGGCGTCCTCGATCGCATTTCTGTGGCTGGCCATGCTTGGAACGGCAATCGCCATCGACCGCAGCGAGCATCTGCGCCTGACGGTTTTTCTGAATACGCTCGGGGAGCGTAAGCGGCAATTCGCCGAAACATTCGGCCTGATCTTGATGGGCACTTTCCTGCTCGTCGTGCTGCCGCACGCCTATGAATATGCCGTTGGCGAAATGGACATCACCTCGTCCGCGCTGAATATTCCCGTCGGCTACCGCGTTTCAGCCATCGCGATCGGCATGGTGCTGATGCTTGCCCTGGTCGTCACCCAGTTGTTCAAGACGGCAAAGCTCCGCGATTTCGTTGTCGCGACTGCGATCGTCATTGCGGTTCTGGCGGCGCTCTGGTTCCTGATGCCTGTCCTGAAATCGTTCGGCAATGCCAATATCCTGATCTTTCTGGTCGGCGGCGCAGCGATATGCCTCGCGCTCGGCGTGCCGATTGCGTTCTGCTTCGGTATCGCGACGCTGCTTTTCCTCGGCTTCACCACCACGATGCCGTTGGTGGTCGTGGTCAGCCGCATGGACGAAGGCATGTCGAGCCTTATCCTGCTTTCCGTCCCGGTTTTCGTATTGCTCGGCTGCATTCTCGACGCCACCGGCATGGGCAAGGCGATCGTCGATTTTCTGGCATCCATGCTGGGGCATGTGAAGGCGGGCATGTCCTATGTGCTGCTGGGATCGCTGTTTCTGGTATCGGGAATTTCCGGCTCCAAAGTGTCCGACATGGCTACAGTTGCGCCGGCGCTGTTCCCGGAAATGAAGCGGCGCGGCCACAAGCCGAAGGAAATGATCGCGCTTCTGGCGACGGGTGCTGCCATGGCGGACACGGTTCCGCCGAGCATCGTCCTGATCGTACTGGGCTCGGTTGCCGGCGTGTCGATCGCAGCGCTTTTCACCAGCGGCTTCGCGATCGCTATGGTGCTGTTGATCGCTCTCGCCATTCTCGCCCGCATTAAGGCGTCGCGCGAAAATGTCGATGGCTTCAAGCGCCCTTCGCTCAAGCTGATCGGCAAGACCGCTCTTGTCGCTGCTCCGGCGCTGGTGCTGCCCTTCATCATCCGCAGCGCGGTGGCCAGCGGTGCCGCAACCGCAACGGAAGTGTCCACCATCGCGGTCCTCTACGCCTTCATCATCGGCGTCGTGCTCTATGGCGGCATCGGCCTGCCCCGGATTTATCGCATGCTGGTCGAAACCGCGGCGATGAGCGGCGCGATCCTGCTCATACTCGGCACGGCTGCGGCCATGGCCTGGGCGCTGACGCAGACAGGTTTTGCCTTCCAGCTTCGCGACATGTTGAGCGGGCTGCCTGGCGGTTGGTTCACCTTCATGCTGGTGTCCATCGTGCTCTTCATGCTGCTCGGCTGCGTGCTCGAAGGCCTGCCGGCCATCGTGCTTCTGGCGCCGATCATGTTTCCGATCGCGCACGCCATGGGCATCAACGACATCCACTATTCGATGGTCATCGTCACGGCGATGAATATCGGCCTGATGGCGCCGCCGATCGGCGTCGGCTTCTACATCGCCTGCAAGATCGGCAACGTATCCCCGGACGAAGCCATGGGTGCCATCTGGCCCTATATCGGCGCCATGGTCCTCGGCCTGCTGGCGATTGCCGCCGTGCCGTGGTTCTCGACCGCGCTTCTTTAATCCGACCAAAATCGCTTGTTCAAAACAACCTGGAGGAGACCTGGAACAATGAATATCAGCCGTCGTACAATGCTGCTCGGTACCGGTGCGCTTGCGCTCGGTGCGACGATCCGCACGAAAGCCCATGCAGCGGATTTCACCTACAAGTTTGCGAACAACCTGCAGACGACGCACCCGCTGAACATCCGCCTCAAGGAGGCTGCCGACCGGATTCTCGAGGAGACTGGTGGCCGGTTCCAGATCAACATCTTCCCGAGCAGCCAGCTCGGCAACGACACCGAAACGCTCTCTCAGCTGCGCAGCGGAGCGACGGAATTCTTCACGCTGTCGCCGTTGATCCTGTCGACGCTGGTGCCCAACGCCGCCATCAGCGGCATCGGCTTTGCATTCCCGGATTACGATGCCGTGTGGAAGGCGATGGACGGTGAGCTCGGTGCTTACGCGCGCGGCGAAATCGAGAAGAAGGGCCTCGTGCCCATGGAGAAGATCTGGGACAACGGTTTCCGCCAGATCACCAGTTCGGAAAAGCCCATCGCTTCGCCGGAAGACCTGAAGGGCTTCAAGATCCGTGTCCCACCGAGCCCGTTGTGGCAGTCGATGTTCACCGCCTTCGGCTCGGCCCCGACCACCATCAACTTCGCCGAAGTCTATACAGCCTTGAGCACCGGCATCGTCGACGGGCAGGAAAACCCGCTGGCGATCGCCTCGACGGCCAAGCTCTACGAAGTGCAGAAACACTGCGCCATGACCAACCACATGTGGGACGGTTTCTGGCCGCTTGCCAACAAGCGCGCATGGGAGGCACTGCCCGAGGACATTCGTGCGATCACCGCAAAGCACCTCAACGAGTCGGCCATCGCGCAGCGTGCAGACACTGTGAAGCTGAACGACACCGTTCGCGAGGACCTGACCAAGCAGGGCATGACCTTCACCGATCCGGACAAGGCAGCGTTCCGCGAGGTGCTGAAGCAGGCGGGCTTCTACAATGAATGGAAAGGCAAGTTCGGCGACGAGGCCTGGGGAATTCTTGAAAAGGCGGTCGGCACCAGCCTGACCTGACGCCACGCAAGGTCGAGCTAGCAAATCCGAATGAAGGCCGCCGCGAATGGCGGCCTTCCGAATGCATCCGAGGTGAAAGTGCCAGAACGTCTCAACGGCAAAACCGCAATCGTCTTCGGCGCCGGCTCGTCAGGCCCGGGCTGGGGCAATGGCAAGGCTGCCGCTGTCCTCTATGCACGCGAGGGCGCCAAGGTCGCCTGCGTTGATCTCAGCGCAGAGGCTGCGGAAGAAACCGCGCATATCATCTCTGAGGAAGGTGGCGAGGCCATTGCGGTCTCGGCGAACGTCACCAAGCTGGATTCCATTGAAACCGCGGTCGGCAAGACGGTTGACGCCTTCGGCTCGATCGGGATTCTGCACAACAATGTCGGCGTCACACATATGGGCGGGCCGGTCGAACTCGACGAAACGCAGTTCCAGCAGTCCATCGATCTCAACATCGGGTCTGTCTATCGCACATCCAAATCCGTCATTCCGCATATGCTTGAGGCAGGCGGCGGCGCGATCGTCAACATCTCCTCACTCGCCGGCATTCGCTGGACCGGCTATCCCTATTTTGCCTATTACGCGACCAAGGCCGCGGTGAACCAGGCGACCGTTGCGATCGCCATGCAATATGCCCGGCAGGGCATACGCGCGAATTGCGTCATGCCCGGCATGATCGACACACCGCTGATCTACAAACAGATTTCGTCGCAATATGCCTCGACAGAAGAGATGGTGGCGGCGCGCAATGCAGCCATTCCCGGCGGCAAGATGGGCGACGCCTGGGACATCGCCTATGCCGCGCTGTTTCTGGCTTCCGACGAGGCCAAGTTCGTCACCGGCGTATGCCTGCCGGTCGATGGCGGCCAGAGCTGTACAGTGATGGGGCCGCGCTGAGCATGAACGTCTCGGCGGAACCCGACAAGGACCTTACGGGCGCGCAGAGTGTCGATCGCGCACTCAAGCTGCTGTCGCTCGTCGGCCGTCAGGCCGAGCGTGGAATGCCGCTCAGCGAGATCGTCGAGCAGAGCGGCTTCAACAAGCCGACGACCCGGCGCCTGCTGCTCGCGCTGATCCGCGCCGGGCTGGTCGAGCAGGACCCCGTCGAACGCCGCTACTACATCGGCGAGGAAGCCTATGTGCTCGGTTCGCTCGCCTCGCGCCGCTACGGCCTGCTGCAGCTTTCGATGGAAAGCCTGATACGCATCTCGCGCAAGACCGAAGATTCAAGCTTTCTGTCGGTTCGCCGCGACACGCACTCGGTTTGCCTCTACCGCGAAGAAGGCACCTTCCCCATTCGAACACACGCGCTTCAGGCCGGATTCGAGCACCCGCTTGGCGTCGGTGCCGGCTCTCTCGCCATGCTTGCCGCACTGCCCGACGATGAGATCGAGGTCATTCTGGAACAAAATGCCGCCGTGCTGCGGGAAAAGTTTCCGCTGCTCGAGCCGGGACAGTTGCGCAGGGAAGTCACTGCCACCCGTGAGCGCGGCTACTCCGTCAATCCCGGCCTGATCTACGCCAGTTCCTGGGGTCTGGGCATCGTCCTGCGCTTCCCCGATGGCAAGCTGGCCGGTGCGCTCAGCATCGCCGCGATCGACAGCCGCATGCAGGAAGCCCGGCAAGTCGAACTCGCAAAAATCCTTCGCGAGGAAGCGGCCAAGGTCGAGGCCAAGCTCGTCGATATGTTTGCCGAAAAAGGTAAGGCCCGCGAAGCAGCAATTCTGGGGCCAAGCAGCAGGAGATCGTCCAGATGACAAAAGCACAGATCGTGGGCTGGGCCCACTCGCAGTTCGGCAAGACCGAATATGAGGATACCGAGCAGTTGATGGCAGCCGTCGCCATGCCTGCGCTCGAACATGCCGGCGTGGAGGCGAAGGACGTCGACGGCATTTTCGTCGGCGTCATGAATGGCGGTTTCTCCAAGCAGGAATTCCAGGGCGCGCTGGTCGGCATGGGCAGCAGCGACCTGGCGCAGACGCCCTCGGTGCGTCTCGAAAACGCCTGCGCAACCGGCTCAGCCGCGATCTATACGGCGATGGATTTCATCGAATCCGGGCGCGGCCGCATCGCTCTGGTCGTCGGTGCCGAGAAGATGACGGCTGTTCCCACAGCTCAGGTTGGCGACATCCTGCTCGGCGGCAGCTACCGCAAGGAAGAGGCCGATGTCGAAGGCGGCTTCGCCGGTATTTTCGGTCGCATCGCCCAGCATTACTTCCAGCGCTATGGCGACCGCTCCGAGGAACTGGCAATGATTGCCGCCAAGAACCATGCCAACGGTGTGGCAAATCCCTATGCTCATATGCGCAAGGATTTCGGCTTCGACTTCTGCAATACGGTGTCGGAGAAGAACCCGCTGGTTGCAGCACCCCTGCGCCGCACCGACTGCTCGCTGGTGTCGGATGGCGCTGCCGCGCTCGTGCTCGCCGACGCCGAAACAGCAGCCAGCCTGCAGCGGGCGATCGCCTTCCGCGCGCGCCAGCATGTCAACGACGTGTTTGCCCTCAGCCGCCGCGACATGGTCGCGTTCGACGGCCCGCGTCGCGCCTGGAGCGCAGCACTGGCGGAGGCCGGCGTCACGCTCGACGATCTTTCTTTCGTCGAGACGCACGACTGCTTCACCGTCGCCGAGATGATCGAATATGAGGCGATGGGTCTTGCCAAACCCGGCGAGGGCTACAAGGTCGTGCGCGACGGCACGGCGACGAAAACCGGGAAACTTCCCGTCAACCCTTCCGGTGGGCTGAAATCCAAAGGGCACCCGATCGGCGCGACCGGTGTTTCCATGCATGTGATCTCCGCCATGCAATTGATGGGAGAGGCCGGCGACATGCAGATACAAGGCGCCAATCTCGCCGGCGTCTTCAATATGGGCGGCGCTGCCGTCGCCAACTACGTCTCCATCATGGAACGCGCAAAATGATTGATGCCGATCCGAAGGGTGGGGTGGCTCCTCGCTCTACGCGGGTGATGAACCTGTCGAACTTCCTGACGCAGGCAGCGAGACGCTATCCCGAAGAGCTCGCTCTTGTATGGGCCGACAGGCAGTGGCGCTGGAGCGAGATGGAAGCCCGTGTCAACGCCATGGCGTATGCGCTGGTGAACGAGTTCGGCGTCAAAAAAGGCGACCGGGTTCTGGTGCAGTCGGCAAACTGCAACCAGATGTTCGAATCCATGTTCGCGACCTTCCGCGTTGGCGCGGTCTGGGTTCCGACCAATTTCCGTCAGACCCCCGGTGAGGTTGCCTATCTTGCCGAGGCGAGCGGGGCGACCCTGATGATCTGTCAGGCCGCCTTCGGCGATCACGCGCGCGAATGCAGCGCACTCAGCATGGGGCCTCGCAAATTCATCTCGATCGGCGCATCGGAAATCGGCGAGGACTACGACGCTATCGTCGCGCGCAATCTGGGCAAGGTCTTCAAGCCGGAAGCCGTCGATCGGGACGACCCCTGCTGGTACTTCTTCACCTCCGGCACAACCGGCCGGCCTAAGGCTGCGGTTCTGACCCATGGCCAGATGGCGTTCGTCATCAACAACCACCATGGCGACCTGTTTCCGGGTACGACCCAAAGAGACCGCTCGATCGTCGTTGCGCCGCTGTCGCATGGTGCGGGTGTTCACCAGCTCTGCCAGGTCGCGCATGGCGTGACCACCATACTGATGCCGTCCGACAAACTGGAGATCGGCAGGTTTTGGTCGCTGGTGGAGGAGTGGAAAGTGACCAATCTCTTCACCGTACCGACCATCGTCAAGATGCTGATCGAAGACCCGGCGGTCGACCAATACGATCATTCGTCGCTGCGCTATGTCATCTATGCTGGCGCGCCAATGTACCGGGCCGACCAGATAAAGGCCTTGCAAAAGCTCGGTGCCGTCATGGTGCAGTATTTCGGCCTGGGCGAGGTCACGGGTGCGATCACCGTGCTGCCGCCGATCCTCCACAGCCTGGAGGACGGCCCGCAGGCGCGGATCGGCACCTGTGGTTTCGAGCGCACCGGCATGCAGGTTCAAATCCAGGATGACACTGGCAACGAGATCGCACCGGGCGAAACCGGCGAGATCTGCGTGATCGGCCCGGCCGTGTTCGCCGGCTATTATCAGAACCCCGAGGCCAATGCGAAGTCGTTCCGCAACGGCTGGTTTCGCACCGGCGATCTCGGCCATGTCGATGAGCAGGGTTTCCTCTACATCACCGGCCGCGCCTCCGACATGTACATATCCGGCGGCTCCAACGTCTATCCGCGCGAGATCGAGGAAAAGCTCCTCATGCACCCTGCGGTCAGCGAGGTGGCGATCGTTGGCGTGCCCGACCCCGTCTGGGGTGAAGTCGGCATCGCCATATGCGTCCTCCATCAAGATGCACGCTTGGACGGGGCGGAACTGCGATCGTGGCTGGACGGCAAGGTCTCCCGCTACAAGCTGCCCAAGAAGATATTGTTCTGGGAAGAGATGCCGAAATCGGCCTACGGCAAGATCGCCAAGAAACTCATCCGAGAAGAGCTCGAGCGCCGTGGCGAGATCGACGGCAACGGCCAGAAACTGAGCGCATAGGAGACATGGTTTTGACCGAGGAAAACAAATGCGCCGTCATAACAGGCGGGGCATCGGGGATAGGCTTTGAGATCGCGAGCCTTTTGCAGGAACGCGGTTGGGCCGTATTCCTTCTCGACCGAAACGCAGAGGCGCTGGCGGAAGCCTGCAAGGCGCTGTCGATCGATGCTTCGCACGGCATTGCCTGCAGCGTCACCGATGAGACCGAAGTGGAGGCCGCGATAGCAAAGGCAGCAGAAGCCGGAACCCTTGCTGCCGTCGTCAATTCGGCGGGCATCGGCATGGATAAGCCGGCAGTAGAGACCAGCGTCGAGGAATTTCGTCGGATCATCGATGTCAATCTGACGGGCACGTTCATCGTTGCCCGCGCTGCGGCCCGCCACTGGCTCGCGACGGGAGCGCCTGGCGCGATCGTCAACATCTCGTCTGTCTCCGGCATGATCGGCAACAAGGGCAGGAGCGCCTATGGGTCCTCGAAAGGCGGGGTCAATCTGCTGACGCATATCCTTTCCACCGAACTCGGACCCGACAACATCCGTGTCAACGCCGTCGCACCGGGCGCGGTCGACACGCCGATGTCTCGCGCGGTTCACACCGACGACGTCCGCGCCCAGTGGCACAAGCGCATCCCCCAGCAGCGCTACGGCACGTCGAGGGAAATCGCTTCCGCGGTCGCCTTCCTCATTTCCGATGAGGCAAGCTACATCAACGGACAGGTGCTGGCTGTGGATGGCGGCTTCGTGCATGCCGGCCTCGCAATGAAAGGCTGATCATGCGGACCATCAAGCATCCGGGGGAAGCGCTCGATCCACGCGTGATTTCGCTTCCCTGCCGGGCCGAGCAAATACGGCTGACCTTGCGCGGAGGCGTCAGCGTCCTGGCGGCTGTCGAGGAAGCGTTGAGCGATCGCGGCTGCGAAAGTGCCGTGGTGCATATCAAGAGCGGGGCATTTCTGCCGCTCGTCTATGTCATGCCGGCCCTCTCCGACGATGACACTCACGCTGCCTGGTACAGCGCCACGCATGCACCGACTGGCCGTGCCGAGATCGAAGAACTGGTGCTGACTTTCGGCCGCCGCGACGGGGAACCGTTTCTCCACTGCCATGGCATATGGCGTCACGCCGACGGCTTTCGCGGCGCCGGTCATCTGATGCCGCATGATGCGCAATTCGCCGAGCCGGTGGAGGCCGATGTCTGGGCGATCTCGGGCGCGATCCTCGACCAGCTTGAAGATTCTGAAACCAACTTCAAGCTCTTCACCCCGGTCAAACTTCGGTCAGCCAATCCCGATTTCGGGCGGCGTGCCGTGCTGTGCCGTGTTCGGCCGAACGAGGAGATCAACGCCGCGATCGAGCGCACGGCAGCCGAGCATGGCATCGAAAGTGCCACGCTCCACGGCATCGGCAGCCTCGTCGGCTGCGATTTCGTCGATGGTCAGCATATGGCTTCCATCGCGTCGGAACTTTTCATCCGCAATGGGACGCTGCGGACCCTTGAAGGCAAGCCTGTAAGCGGGCTGGATATCGCCGTCGTCGACATCGACGGAAACATCTTTGAGGGCGAGATCGCACGTGGCGCAAATACAGTCTGTGTCACTTTCGAATTGCTGATTGTTGAGGACTGAAGCGGGGATTGGCGTAGTTGCCTCGTCGGACACCATCTCGAAACTGTAATTTTACAAGTGGAGGAGAAGTGGAATGAACAAGACATTCAAGACGACGGACGGAGCAACGCTTTCCTACATGGATGAGGGATCGGGCGATGTACTCGTCCTTCTTCATGGCTGGTCGCAGTCGGCGGCGATGTTCCGCCATCAGATCGAGCATTTCAGCAAGGACAGGCGCGTCATCGCCATGGACTTCCGCGGGCACGGAGCCTCGCCGGACGTCGGACACGGCCACAGGATTTATCGCCTGGCTGCCGATGTCGCGGAACTGATGGACCGCGAGAACATCAAGCAGGCTGATATGCTGGGGTGGTCGATGGGCACTTCGGTTCTGTGGGCATACATCGATCTCTTCGGCACCACGCGCCTGAACAAGCTGATCTTCGTCGACGAACCGGCGTCCGTCATGCGTCAACCGGGCATGTCGGATCAGGACGTAATTAACGCCGGCGCGCTTTTCGACGGCGCTACGATGCTGTCGATAGCCGCCGAAATCATCGGCCCCAATGGGCATGCGGCACGAGGCGCTTTCCTCGACTCCATGGTGACGAAAAACATCCCGCAGGACCTCAAGGCGTGGCTGCTGACCGAAAATCTCCGCGTTGCTCCCAAGGATGTTGCGGCCCTGTTCGTCAATCATTGCACGATCGACTGGAGCGACATCTTTGCCCGGATCGACCGGCCCACTCTCATCATCGGCGGCCGGGTCAGCCACGTCGATCCGCGATCGCAGGAGTGGATTCACGCCCGGATGAAGAATTCGGAACTCGTCGTCTTCGAGGAACATGAGGGCGGTGCGCATTTCCCCTTCCTCGAGGCGCCGGATACTTTCAACAAGGTCCTTGAGCGCTTTATACAGGCTTGACCGGCTGGCGATGCGCGGCCGGTAGAGACATCAGTGCCGGCGTCGAAAAGCGGTATCCACCAATCCGGCGGATGGTGCCTTCGACGATCTCGACGGCGCGGGCGACCCGCCAGCGGGTGGCAATCCGATCCCGCTCGACCCGAAAACCTTCGCACGGTTCTTGATGCTGCGATCGGCGAAGGCTGAGCCTTTTTGCGCGCTGCTATGCCTGCTGCCTAGCGGGCATGCTTGAGATAAGCAGAAATCATAACAAAACTTGCTTTTTCTGAATTTGAGTTTCTCGTGGAGTGGCGAGTCAGAACCTTTATTGTTTTCAAATTGATAGGAATAAAAATTCCTCCACCGACAATTGCAATTGCGCGATCGTCGATCGCAATATAGTAATTGGGAAAACCATAATCGCGACGAAGGGGAACATCGCGCGTGACCGCAAGGCAATGGCAGTTAAATCCGCTCTTTTGTTCAGACGCTGATCGTGGGTCGCCAGCCGGATCGCAGAGTAGGGCGGCGCGGCGATGAAAAAGTTCCTGCTCGGCCGACTTGCTTCCGCGATCCCGACACTGGTCATCGTCACCATCGCGGTTTTCGTCATGGTGCGGCTGATTCCCGGCGATCCGGCCAAGCTCATGCTGGGCGATCTCGCCCGCCCGGATCAGGTCGAGGCTTTGCGGCATCGCATGGGGCTCGATCAGCCGATCATCACGCAATACTTCCTCTGGCTCGGCAATATCTTCCGCGGCGATTTCGGTAGCTCCATCACCTCCGCCCAGCAGGTGCTGCCGCTGATGCTGGAACGGTTTTCGGTCTCGGCGACGATTGTGCTCGTAGCCGTGGGACTGGCGGCGATGATTGCCGTGCCGGCCGGCATGTTCGCAGCCTGGCGGCAAAACAGCCTGACCGACCTGAGCGTAGTGGCGCTGTCGACCTTGCTCCTGTCGATCCCGAGCTTCTGGCTCGGCTTGATGATCCTGTTGTTCTTTGGCCTGCAGCTCAACTGGTTCCCGATTGTCGGTTTCGTCTCCTTTGACGATGATTTCCTGAAGGCATTGTCATTTATCGCCATGCCGGTTCTCACGCTGGTGCTGGTCGAGATCGGCTCGATCGTGCGTATGGCGCGGGCAAGCACGATCGAAGTGGCGAGGCTCGAATACATCACCCATGCGCGAGCCAAGGGCTTGTCGGAATCGGCAGTGATGTGGCGGCATGCGTTCAAGAACGCTTTCGCGCCGACATGGACGCTGATTGGCCTGATCCTCGGCAGCCTTCTCGGCGGCATCGCCGTCATCGAAACGGTCTTCACGATTCCGGGTCTTGGGCGGCTGCTGGTCGATGCGATCTATGCACGCGACTACCCGGTCGTGCAGGGCTGCATCCTTTTCGTCGCAGTCATCTACGTTCTGGTCAATCTGGTCGTAGACCTGCTCTATCCGCTCTTCGACCCCAGGATCACGCAATGAGCGTCCTTTCCCTTGCTCTGCCGCGACGCAGCGCCAATGCGGCCATCGGCGGTGCTATCGTCATCACCCTGATCGTGCTGGCCGTTCTCGGGCCGCAGATCTCGCCGTACGATCCCCTGGCGCTCGACCTCCTGTCACGCATGAAGGGTCTGAGTGCTGACCATTGGCTGGGAACCGACGAATTCGGCCGTGACATACTGAGCCGGCTCATCCACGGGGCGCGCACCAGCGTCTGGATATCATTTGCCACCGTCGCTTTTGCCATGGTGTTCGGGCTCATTTTTGGTGTGCTGGCAGGCTTTATGCGCGGCTGGACCGACCGCATCATCATGACTTTTAACGACGCGCTGCTGGCTTTCCCCGGCCTGCTTCTGGCGCTCGGCATCATGGCCATCGCCGGCGCCAGCCGCGACGCGATCGTGGTAGCCCTTGGGTTGGCCTATACACCGGCCGTGGTGCGCGTCGCGCGCGCCAGCGTGATGTCGATACGGGAACGCGAATATATCGAGGCATCGCGCGTGATGGGCAACAGCGAGCTGATAACGATGCTGCGCCACGTCCTGCCCAATTGCATTGCGCCGATGACGGTGCTGGCTACCACCATGTTCGGCTGGGTGATCCTGTCGGAGAGTGCGCTGTCCTTTCTCGGTCTTGGCGTGCCGCCACCGGCGCCAACCTGGGGCAACATGCTGGCGACAGGCCGGCCTTTCATCACCCAGGCGCCGCATCTCATCATTCTCCCCGGTCTTTGCATCTCGGTCACATTGCTGGGCATCAACATGCTCGGCGATGCGATCCGCGACTGGTTCGATCCGAAGATGCAGGGCTGAGCACATGAGCAAAGGCACGAGCAACATGACACCAGTCGTCGCGGCCAAGGACCTGTCCGTCACGATTGGCCCGGTTGGCCCAAAGATCGTCGACGGGCTTAACTTCACGATCAATGCCGGCGGGATGTTGGCGCTGGTCGGCGAATCCGGCTCCGGCAAGACCATGGCGGCGCGCGCCGTGCTTGGCCTGCTGCCGACGCCGCTGATCGTTGCGCCGGGCAGCAGCATTCGCTTCTACAAGACGGAACTGGTCGGCCTGCCGCCGAAAGCGATGCGCGGTGTTCGCGGTGCGCGCATCGGCATGGTCTTCCAGGAGCCGATGGTCTCGCTTAACCCGTCCATGACGATTGGTGAGCAGATGGCCGAAGGGCTGACGCTTCACCAGAAACTCGGCAAAAGCGAGATACGCGACCGCTCGCTGGCCATGCTGGAGCGAATCCAGATCAAGGACCCGGCACGTTGCCTTTCCGCCTATCCGCACGAATTCTCAGGCGGCATGCGCCAGCGCATCATGCTGGCTTCTGTCATGCTCCTGAAACCGGAACTGCTCATCGCCGACGAGCCGACGACGGCGCTGGACACGCTGGTACAGCGCGATGTGCTCGACCTGATGATGGAACTGACGCAGGAGAATGGCACGGCCGTGCTTCTCATCAGCCATGACCTCGGCATGGTCTCGCATTATGCGCGCGATGTGGTGGTAATGCACAAGGGAAAGGCGGTGGAGCAGGGGCTCAGCACCCAAGTGCTCACCGCCCCGAAACACGACTACACCAAGCGCCTCGTCGACGCGCTGCCCAAGCGGCAGGCAGGTGGTGCGCGCAATTTGACACGCGCGGAACCGCTGCTCGAAATGCGCGATATCGTCATCGACTACGCCGGCCGCAGCCACCTCTTCCGGACCAGCCAGCCAAAGCGGGCGGTCGATACGGTCGACCTGGTTGTCGGCCGCGGCGAGACTGTCGCTCTTGTCGGTGCATCGGGCTCGGGCAAGACAACGCTCGGTCGTGCAATCGTCGGTCTGGTGCAGACGACTTCCGGCTCGATCAGTTTCCGCGGCGAGCCGCTTGATTTCGGACGCAGCGAAACGGCAAAGGCACACCGCGCCGACATCCAGATCATCTTCCAGGACCCTTACTCTTCGCTCGATCCGCGCCAGCGGGTGGAAGATATCGTCGGCGAGCCGCTGAAGCTCGATCCGTCGATCTCGAAGGCTGAACGCGACAGGCGCGTGCGCGAAGTGTTTTCTGAGGTTGGGCTCGGCCCTGAATTCCTGCGGCGGCTGCCGCACCAGCTTTCCGGCGGTCAGCGCCAGCGTGTCGCCATCGCCCGCGCCATCGTTCGGCGACCGGCTTTCGTGGTTGCCGATGAACCGGTTTCGGCGCTCGACATGACGGTGCAGAAGCAGATCCTCGAGCTGATCCGCGCCCTGCAGGAACGCTATGGCTTTGCCTGCCTGTTCGTGTCGCATGATCTCGGCGCCGTCGAGCAGGTGTCGGACCGCGTGGCGGTGATGGAAAACGGCAAGATTGTCGAAGTTGGCAATCGCGACGACATATTCGACCGTCCGCAGCATCCATATACGCGTCGGCTGCTCGACGCGGCGATGCTGCTGGACAGAAAATTCGATGGCGCGACGGCACAGCCGGCGGCATGACGGGACCAAACTGCTTATGACCGATAAACCTGGCCTTGGCCTCTCTTCCATTGACGCAGTGCCGCTGCACGAGAGGGTTTATCTGGAACTCGTCAAGGCGCTGATGTCTGGGCATTTCGCGCCGGGTCAAAAGCTGACGTCACGCAAGCTCGCCGCAGAACTCGGCACCAGCGACATGCCGGTGCGCAGCGCGCTGTCGCGGCTCCAGTCACTGCGCGCACTGAGTGCGTTGCCCAATGGCAGTATGGAAGTGCCGCTTATGACCGCAGAGCGTTTCCGCCAGTTGATGGAGGCGCGCGTCGTGCTTGAAGGCGCAGCAACCGAGGCGGCTGCGAGCCTGATAAACGGCAACAATCTGCGGACCGTCAGGCGCAACTGCAATGATCTTACCGATGCCGCACGTGCAGGCGATATCGGGCTTTATCTGCGCAGCAACTACGAGTTCAAATTCTCCATCTACCGCCACTGCGGCAATGATCAGATGATCTTTCTGATAGAGACCTTGTGGATGCAGGTCGGCCCATTTCTCCGCAGCTACGCCGGTGTGTTCGAAGGAGCGCTTTTGGGCATCCTCGAGATAGATTATCATGAGGATGCGGTGGCAGCACTTGAGGCCAAGGATGCTGCGCGTGCCCGCGATGCGATCGTACGTGATTTGCAGGAAGGGGCGGCCTATCTTCTCGGCAAGGCCCGCTTTCACGATGCGCCAGCCGCAGCGTAGCTAAACCAGCGCAGCCTTTATTTCCTGGCAGACGATGCGGAAGGCCTCGTCTGATGCTTTTGAAATGCCGGTCTGCTGCATGAAGTTATGGATGAGCCCGTCAAAGCAGCGATAGCTAACGACATTGCCCGACGCCTTCAGCTTCTCGGCAAAGTCTCGCCCCTGATCGCGCAGCAGATCATACTCGCCGCCATAGATCGCAACCGGCGGCAGGCCTGAAACATCTGTCGCGGCAAGTGGCGAGACGCGTGGGTCTTTGGCAAGTGCTGTATCTGTTCCGAGGTAGGAGCGGCCAAAATACTCCATTGCCGGGCGCTCCAGATAATAGCCGGTGGCGTATTCCCGGTCCGAACCGCTGTGATCGGCGAGCCCGGCATAGGGACGGAAATCGGTTACGGGATAGAGCAGCGTGACAGCCTTGAAATGCTTTCCGGACCGGAAATGAAGCATGGCGGCGATGGCGAGATTGCCACCCGCGCTATCGCCCATCAGGGCAAAGCGATCTGCATCGGCTCCAATTGCGGCGGCATTTTCCATCAACCATCGGACCGCAAGCAGCGTATCGTCGAGCGCGGCTGGGAACGGGTGTTCCGGTGCACGGCGATAGTCGAGAAAGGCAACGATTGCGCTGCAATTTTCTGCAATGCGCGCCGATTGCCTGGCATAGGCCTGCGCGTCGCCGAGAACAAAACCGCCGCCGTGAAGGTAGAGGATCAGTGGTTGCGAACCGGAGTTGCCGCCGGGCCGATACAGAGTCAGCGTTGCATCCGCACCGGGTAGCGACAGCGTTTCTTCCTCGACCTGACCTTGCGGGCCACGGCTCATCTCGAGATATTGCTGGCGGTAGATGCTGCGGGATTCCCCCAGCGTGACACGTGCCGGCGGATTGGTCCGCTGTTCATGCAGCGCGTCGAGCATCGACTGGATTTCGAGATCGATGGGCGCCACGGTTATACGCTCTCCAGATAGGTATCGATCTCGAAATCGCTAACTTCCTTGGCAAAGGTATTGAGCTCCTGCCGTTTGCAGGCAACGAAAGCGTCGCGCAGATCGGCCGAGAAGAGTTCGGCCATCAGCGGCCCGGCCTCGAAAGCGTTGATGCCGGATACCCAGTCCGGCGGCAGCTTGGGCAGGCTGTGAGAACCAACATCACTGACGATCGGTTCGCCCGGTTCCATCTTGCGCTCGATACCGATCAGGGCCGCCCCCAACACTGTGGCCAGCACGAGGTATGGATTGGCATCGGCACCGGCGACCCGATGCTCGATGCGCCGCGCCTTGTTCGGGCCACCCGGAATGCGTATCGCGACCATGCGGTTCTCATAGCCCCAGGCGACTACCGTCGGCGCATAGGAGTTCGGCCGCAACCGGCGATACGAGTTGAAATGCGGCGCGAAGATTAGCGTGCTTTCGGCCATGCCGGAGAGCAACCCGCCGACTGCGTGGCGCATCGCGTCCGACCCCTTGTCGGTTCCGTCGTTGAAGATGTTGTTTCCGTCACGGTCGAGCAGGCTGAAATGGACATGCAGCCCGTTGCCGGCACGGTCGCCATAAGGCTTGGCCATGAAGCTGGCGGCGAAGCCGTGCTTGCGGGCGATGCCCTTGACTGTGCGCTTGAACAGGACCGCGTCGTCGGCAGCCCGCAAGGCATCCGGCAGATGGTTGAGATTGATCTCGAACTGACCGACGCCGTTCTCGGCGATCGCCGTATCGACGGGAATGCCCTGCGCCCTGCAGGAGGCGTAGACGTCGTGGATGAAAGATTCGAATGCGTCGATCTCGTCGATGGAGAGAGCTGCATCGGAATCCAGCCGCTTGCCCGTCACCGGAGAAACAGGGCCGACCGGCTTCTTCGATGTCGGATCGAAGAGATAGAATTCGAGCTCCGTCGCAACCACCGGCGTCAGCCCATGCCCGGCATAGCGCTTAAGGATCGCTGCCAGCGCCTGGCGCGGATCGCCAAGAAAAGGCGAACCATCGTCATGCGCCAGGGAAAGCGGCACCAGCGCGGTCGGATGCGACGTCCAGTCGATCGGGAGAATGTTCCTGCCGGTCCAGTGGCAGATCGCATCGGCATCGCCATTGCTGAAGACGAGCGCATTGCCTTCGATGTCCTCGCCCCAGATATCGAGGCCGACAAGGGAGTACGGCATGCGCATGCCACCCGCGAGCGCTTTGCGGGCCTGATCAGCAGCGATGCGCTTGCCACGCAGCACGCCGTTCAGATCGCAGACGGCAACCCGAAGGCTGTCGATCTCGGGATGCTTCGCGAGCCATGCCAGCGCATCATCTATCGGTTGGGTCGATCCCAATTGTTTCTCCCATTAGCGGTAGCTGCCTATGCATGGCGCGAGCGTTGCCGTGCTGCTGCTTCCAAAAACTGCTGTCTATGCTCCTCTGCCTCTGACGCCTTATGAAGAAATTTATCGTTGGAAATCAAATTTCTTGTTGGCAGAAGAAGCGTTTTTCTGAAATACATTATGCGATCTGCGATCGCAATATCGAAATGACAGAATGATCACGCGGCGGGATTTTGAGATCATGGAGGCGCAGGGCGCATGAACGAACATGTCGGACAGGAATTCGACAGCGCGGCTCTGGTCGCGTCCGATCGAGGATCATTCTTCCATCCGTTCACGGCGATTGCCGATCAGCAGGCGAATGGCGCACTGGTCATGGTCGAGGCGAATGGCTCGCGCATCATCGATGCGAGCGGCCAGGAGTTCATTGATGCTGCGGCCGGTCTGTGGTGCGTGAATGTCGGCTACGGCCGCCGTGAGATCAGCGATGCGATCGCTGCGCAGTCGCAGAAGCTGCCATATTTCCATTCCTTCAACGGCATCAGCAATGAGCCGAGCATCCGACTGTCGGAGAAGCTGCTTTCGCTGGCGCCTGAATCCATGCAGCGCGTGTTCTATGGTTCGTCCGGGTCTGACGCCAACGACACGGCCGTGAAGATGCTGTGGTACTACAACATCTGCCGGGGCAAGCCGGAAAAGCGCAAGATCATCTCGCGCGACTACGCCTATCACGGCGTATCCGTCGCCTCGGGCAGCTTGTCGGGCATTCCGATGGTGCATCAGAATTTCGGCATTCCTCTCGATTTCGCGCGGCATGTTTCGCGGCCCGATCTCTATCGCGATGCCCCGTTGCGCCAGTGTCACACCGAGGAAGCCTATTCCACCTATCTCGCCAACGAACTGGACCAGATGATCCGCGCCGAAGGCGCTGACACAGTGGCCGGTTTCGTGGCCGAGCCGGTCATGGGAACGGGTGGCGTGTTGCCGCCGCCGCGCGGTTATTTCCAGGAGATCCAGAAGGTTCTCGACCTGCACGACGTGCGGCTCATTGCCGACGAGGTGATCACCGGTTACGGGCGCACCGGCACCTGGTTTGCATCGGAAGCCTGCGGCATGAAGCCTGACCTGATCCTGACCGCCAAGGGACTGACCAGCGGCTACCTGCCGCTGTCGGCAGTCTTCGTCGGCGATGAAATCTGGTCGGTCTTCGAGGAAGCCTCGAAGGACGGGCGCGTCTTTGCGCACGGCTTCACCTATTCGGGTCATCCGACGTGCGCGGCAGCCGCACTCGCCAATCTCGAAATCATCGAACGCGAGGGGTTGGTCGAGCGTGTCGCTGCGATCGCGGGCGGTTTCCGCGCTGCCTTCGATGCCGTGATCGGCGGCTGTGCGATTGTCGGCGAAATCCGCAGCAGCGGCCTGATGATGGGCGTAGAGCTCGTTGCCGACCGGGACACCAAAGCCAGACTGCCGGCCACGGCCAAGATCGCAGGACGCGTTGCGACGGCCGCCCGACGGCATGGTGTTCTGGTGCGTGGCCTGCCGAACTCCGACATCATCGCGCTGTCGCCGCCCTTCATCGTCACCGCGGACGAGATAGCGCTTATCGCTGCGGGCTTGCGCAACGCGATCGAAGATGTGACGCAGGAACTCCGCGGTGAAGGACTTATCTGAACGAATGAGCACAGCGCCGATTGCCTATCGCAGCGAAGAAATCCGAACCGTCGCGATTGTCGGCTGCGGCCTGATTGGCGGCGCGTGGGCGGCATATTTCCTGAGCCGCGGGTTGGCGGTCAGGGCCTATGATCCGCTTCCCGATGGCGAAATGCGGCTGCGCAAGATCGTCCGTGCGGCTCTTGCCGATCTCGAAGAGATCGGCGGAGGATCGAAGGTCGACACTGGCGCGCTGGCTTATTTCCCGACACTTGGCGAGGCAGTTGTCGGCGCGGATTATGTTCAGGAAAATGCGCCCGAGAAGATTGAGCTGAAGCAGGCGCTGCTTGCCGAAATCGATGCTGTCGCTCCTTCCGATGTGGTGATCGGGTCAAGCACCTCGTCCTTTCCGGCCAGCGAATTGCAGGCCAGCTGCTCGCATCCGCAGCGCGTCGTCGTCGCGCATCCGTTCAACCCGCCGCATCTGGTGCCGCTGGTCGAGATCGTACGTGGACAGCACACCGATGTTGCAGCTCAGGACGCGGCCTATCGCTTCTTCGAGCGGATCGGCAAGGCACCGGTTCGGGTCACGAAGGAGGCAGTGGGGCATCTCGCCAACCGCATGAGTGCCGCCCTCTGGCGCGAGGCCGTGCACATCGTCGCGGAGGGTATCGCGTCCGTCGGGGATGTCGACCGCGCAATACGCTTCGGGCCGGGTCTGCGCTGGGCGATCGACGGACCGCACATGCTTTACCATCTTGGCGGCGGGGATGGCGGCATCGAAGCCTATCTGAACCATCTCGGGCCGGCGCAGGAAGCGCGCTGGGCAACGCTGGGTACGCCAAAGCTGGATGCGGCGACCCGCGCAAAGCTCGTCGAAGGTATCGCGGATGAGGCGGATGGACGTTCCATCGACAAACTCAAGGCGCGTCGCGATCGACTGATGATCGCGGTGTTGAAGGCGCTCGCCGCCGACAGCCAGGACGATGGGTGACCTATGGCTCTTCCGCTCATCATGGTTGCGCCGAACGGCGCCCGCCGCACCAAGTCAGATCATCCGACCCTGCCGATGACGATCGACGAAATAGCCCAGACTGCGCTGGCCTGCCATCGCGCCGGCGCCGGCGCTATCCACGCCCATGTGCGCGGGGCCGATGGGGGGCACATCCTCGATGCCGGGCGTTACGCAGCACTTCTCGAACGTCTCGCCGAGAAAGTGCCTGATATGGCGGTGCAGATCTCGACCGAGGCGGTCGGGCTTTATTCGGCGCCCGAGCAAATGCAACTGGTGCGAACGCTCAGGCCTAAAGCAATCTCGGCGGCATTGCGCGAACTCTGCCCAACACAGGCCGACGAAGCAGTGGTAGCGGCGTTCTACGCCTGGTGCGAGCGCGAAAACATCGACGTGCAGCACATCCTCTACGATGCCGCCGACGTCAGGCGGCTTGGCGACCTGATGGCGCGTGACATTATTCCGGCGGGCGTACCGTCGGTAATCTATGTGCTTGGGCGCTATTCGGTGAACCAGGAAAGCACGCCGGACGACCTCGCACCATTTCTTGCGGCGGCGGAAGAACTGCCCGAAGCGCCGGACTGGATGATCTGCGCCTTCGGTCGCGGCGAGACGGCATGTCTCGAAGCTGCACTTCGGGCCGGGGGCAAGGTTCGCGTCGGCTTCGAAAACAGCCTCTGGAATGCAGATGGCGGAACCGCCGCTTCCAATGAAGAGCGGGTAGCGGAAATCCATCGTATCGCGGCCGATCTCGGGCGGACGGGAGGCGCTGCATGAGCGAGCGGCCCTACCGAATATTCGAGGCTTTTCTCGTCTCCAGGCAGATGCTCACGCCGCATATGGCGCGGCTGACTTTCGGCGGCGAGCAGATCGCCGACATGACGACGCGTGCACCGGACCAGCGTATCAAGCTGTTCTTTCCCATGGATGACGGGACGCCGCCCACAATTCCAAACCGGCTCGACTGGTACGAGATCTACAAATCCATACCGCCCGCCGAGCGCGTGCCGAGGCGGACCTACACGATCCGCTCGCTCGATGCCGACTCGCGTAAACTCGTGGTCGATTTCGTCATGCATGGTGACAACGGTCCGGCCTCGCGCTGGGCCATGTATGCAGAGCCAGGCGATCGCATCCAGATCTCCGCGCCGAACCGGCGTTTTGACGGCGTGATCGGTGGCTTCGACTGGGAGCCGCCGGCGGGTCTGTCTAAGCTTCTGCTGATTGCGGACGAGACCGCGCTGCCGGCGGCCTCCGGAATCCTGGAAGAGATCGCCCGCTGGAAAGTCAGACCCGCTACTCAGGCCTTCATCGAAGTGCCGAGCGAGGCTGATGTGATCGACCTGCCGCGATGGGACGGGCTGCGTTTGACGTGGTTGCCACGGGAGGAAGGCGATCACGCTTTCGGCGCGCAGATGATCGCGGCGGCGGAGGCTGCCGAGATTCCATCGTCTGCACGCGCTGTTGAGGCGCTGGAACTGGAAGCCATCGATGTCGATCACGACGTTCTCTGGGATCGCGCCGAGACAGTCGATGCTGGTTTTTACGGCTGGATTGCCGGTGAAACCGCTGCTGTCAGTCGCATCCGAACGCTCTTCATCAAGGAGAAGCGTATCGACCGCCGGCATCTCACCATGATGGGTTACTGGCGGCATGGGAAGGTCCGTGCTTAGGCCGCCGGCAATCGCAAATTTCCGCGGTGTTGTGCTCTGCGCGAATACACCGTCGCCGCGCACGCGTCGCGCCGAGCTTTTGCAGCTTTGCGCCCGTATCGGTTATTCGCCGCCCGTTGCCTGCTTGAGACTCCATCTGTTTCACGCACAAGGACAAGCAAAATGACCTACCAGAATTTCTCCAGGGCACAGCTTCAGGCGATCGATTCCGCGCATCATCTCCATCCCTTCACAGACCACAAGGAACTCCGTGACGCCGGTGCGCGCATGATCACGCGGGCCGAAGGACCGTTCATCTATGACAGCGAAGGCACACAGATCCTAGACGGCATGGCGGGCCTCTGGTGCGTCAATGTCGGCTATGGCCGCGAGGAGCTTGCTAAGGCTGCCTACGACCAGATGAAGGAGCTGCCTTTCTACAACTCCTTCTTCCGCTGCACCACGCCGACACCGGTGCTGCTTGCGGCGAAGCTTGCCGAACTCGCTCCAGCCAATGTCAATCAGGTCTTCTACGGCTCGTCCGGTTCGGAGGCCAACGACACAGCACTGCGGCTGGTGCGGCACTATTGGGCGCTGGAAGGAAGGCCAACGAAGCGCATCGTGATCTCGCGCAAGTCCGCCTATCATGGTTCGTCGATTGCCGGTGCATCACTGGGCGGCATGGATGGCATGCACAGCCAGCTCTATGGCGCGGTGCCCGACATCGTTCATGTCATGCCGCCATATTCCTTCGAACTGGCTTTACCGGGCGAAAGTGATCACGATTTCGGGCTCAGGGCCGCTCGCGCGGTCGAGCAGGCAATCCTCGACGCTGGCGCGGAGAATGTCGCGGCCTTCATCGGCGAGCCGGTTCTCGGGGCAGGGGGTGTGAAGATTCCGCCGGCAAGCTACTGGCCGGAAATCCAGCGTATCTGCGACAAATACGATGTGCTTCTGATGATAGACGAGGTTATCACCGGTTACGGCCGCACCGGTGCGTGGTTTGCCTCGGAGACCTACAACATCAAGGCCGATACGATCACGACCGCAAAGGCGCTGACCTCAGGCTATCAGCCGCTTTCAGCGCTTCTGGTAGGCGACCGCATCGCTTCTACTCTGGTCGACAAGGGTGGTGAGTTTTACCACGGCTACACCTATTCGGGGCACCCCGTCGCCTGCGCCGTGGCGCTGAAGAACCTTGAGATCATCGAGCGCGAAGGCCTGATCGATCGGGTGAATAACGACACCGGTCCCTATTTCGCCGCAGCACTCGCGGAGCGTATCGGCACGCACGATCTGATCGGCGAGACACGTGCAATCGGCCTGATGGGTGCGATCGAAATCGTCAAGGACAAGGATACGCGGGGGCGTTTTGCCGGCGGCGCGTCCGGCGACAAGGTGCGCGACCTGTCGATAGCCAACGGCTTCATGGTGCGCTCGGTCGGTGACACCATCATCATGGCGCCGCCGCTGATCTGGACGCGCGAGCATGTCGACATGGCCTGCGAGCGTCTTACCAAAGCATTGGACAGCGCTGAGGCTGATCTGCGCCGCGCAGGCTGATATCGCGCTGAAAAATCGAAGGCGCCGGAGATTCCCCGGCGCCTTCTGTTTCAATCCGCTCCGAGCGCGCTGCGGATGGCGCGCATCGCCGCAAGCAGCTCCAGCGAACGATCGGGGCTGGAATGCTCCGGCCAGGTGGAGAGTTTCACCACCGCGAAATCGGAATCCGGATCGATATAGATCGACTGGCCGAAGACGCCACGCGCCCACATGGCGCGGCGCTTGGTGTCCTCGATCCAGAATTTGTTGGAATAGGCTCCGTCCGGAAGAACCGTGCGATAGATGCCTTGATAGAGATCACCGTTGCCGTTGCGTGTCGCCTCGATCCAGGCAGTCGGCACGATCTGCTTTCCATCGCGTGCACCGCCATCGAGCAGCAGTTGCGCGAAGCGGCCATAGTCACGCAGCGTTGCGCAAAGCCCGCCATCGGCAAGTGCTGCACCACCATCATCGACGGTGATATAGGCGTCTTCCGCCGCGCCCATCGGCGCCCATAACTCGCGGCTGATGAGATCGGCAAGCGAAGTCGCCGTGGCGCGCTCCAGAACGAAGCCGAGCACGTCCGTCTCGATGGACCGGTATTTGAAGAGCGCTCCGTGCTCTCTTTCCTTTTCGTCGAGCGACAGGATCAGGTGCCACATGGTGCGCGGCCAGTCCGTCCGTTCATAGACGCTCCAGCCGCAGGCCTGACCGATCTTCTGCATGTGCGAGCCGGGTGTCGTATAGGATTCATCGAAGACGACGCCGCTTGTCATGTCGAGGATGTGCTGGACCGTCGCGCCCTTGTAGCCGGTGGCCGCAAGTTCGGGCAGGTATTCGGTGATCGGCGCTTTCACATCGATCACGCCGCGGCCTGCGAGAATGCCCGTCACGATGCCGGTGATCGATTTGGTGACCGACATGGCGAGGTGCTGGCCATGCGGCTTCATGCCATTGCGATATTCCTCTGCGATGATTTTTCCCTTGTGAAGGACAAGGAAGCCGTCGGTGAAGGAGCCTTCGAGGAACTGTGCGATGCTGCGTTTCTCGCCGCCGATGTCGAAGGTGATCGCGCTGAGATCCTGTGTGGAAGCGGGCAGTGCGTAGGCCGGTCCGGAGCCTCGCCATATCTGTGCCGTCGCGGTCATTTCCCGAATATGCTGGAAGGTCCAGCGATTGTGGGGCGGGCTGTCCCACGTATCGCGCGGAATGATCGGCGCGCCGGGATTTAACGGGTCGCGCGGGTTCGGCAACTGGTCGGACATTTGTTCGTTCCTCGAATGGTCGCGTGCATAAATATGAGGCTTATCTGATATCAAATCAGGCAGTTTTGAAAGCCAACCCCATTGGATTTCTCTGGAATTATCGTTTCACTACAATTGCTACAACGAAAATATGCATATGCGAAGGTTTAATATTGCGCGATCTGCGATCGCAATATACTCATTGGCGAGATTGTCGTTCCGGTGATGAAGGATACGAGACACACATGCGTGCCAGCAGCTTCAAGCGTTCCGACATCAACCTGATCAATTGGCGCGAAAGGCCCTATTCGACCTGGACTTTCCAGAATGTGGCGGAATTCGTCCCTTCGGCTCAGATAAGAAGCGCGCGCCTGGAAGAGTCGTCCACGCTTCCGCTGGGCAAATTCGCGGATGTGAAAGTGACGAATGTCGACGGAAAGGAGCTCGCTCTTCCGGATTTCCTGACCGACAGCAACAGCGACTCCCTTGTCATCATGCGTGGCGGCGAAATCATCGCCGAGTGGCATGCGCCGCACACGGATCCTTCGCGGCCTCATATCGTCTTTTCGATCTCCAAATCCTTCACCGGTTTGCTGGCAGGCATCCTTGAAGCCGAAGGCAGGCTCTCCTTCGACGATCTCGTGACAAAGTACATCCCCGATGCGGCTGGCTCTGCTTATGACGATCTGACGGTACGCGACCTGTTGAACATGACGGTCGCCATCGATTTCGAGGAAATTTATCTCGACAGGAACGGTGATTTCGATCGCTACCGCCGCGCCATGTTATGGAATCCGGAACGTGCCGACGATCCGACCCCGACGCTTCGCCAACTCATGTGTTCCCTGCCGCGCGCGCCGCATCCGCATGGAACGAAGCATGCCTACCGCTCGCCCAATGCGGACATGGCAGGGCTTGTGGTGGAAGCAGCCTCGGGCCTCCGCTATGCCGAGCTTCTGAGCAACGCGCTGTGGCAGCCAATGGGCGCGCATACGGACGCGTTCATAACGGTCGATCGCGCCGGCAATCCACGCTCGTCAGGTGGCATCTCGGTCACAGCCCGCGACCTTGCGCGGCTTGGTGATCTCGTGCGCCAGGGTGGCAAGGGCATCGTGCCGGCAGCCTTTGTCGAGAAGCTGTGGGCAGGAGGTGATCGCGAGGTTTGGTCGCAGGGCGATCAGCGACTGCTTTATCCCGGCGGAAGCTACCGCGCATACTGGTATGAAACCGGGACGGGCGCACTTGCGGGCATGGGCATCTTCGGGCAGTGCGTCTGGATCGACCGGGCGTCGGAAACCGTCATCGTTCGACAGTCCTCCGAGACCGTCCCCATCGATGACAAGCTCGACCAGCGCGTCATCGCAATGATGAAAACAATATCCGCGACGTAGGCCGGCACGGCTCATGCCTGTCGGGACGCGTCTACTGCCGTCGGGACCTACAAACATGAATCTGAGATTCATCGAGACGTTCCTGTGGGTTGCGAGGCTTGGAAGTTTCAGCGCCGCGGCCGAAAAGCTGGCGGCAACGCAGGCGTCTGTCTCCCACCGCATCGCGACGCTTGAGGAGGAACTGGGCGTATCGCTGTTCGACCGGGATTCCCGCAATGTCACGCTGACTCCAGCCGGACGGCAGGCCATTCCAAGAGCCGAGGAGATCATGCGTGCCGTCGGCGACTTCCGCATGGCGATCGCAGATCCGGAGCGGCTCGAAGGGACGGTGAGTTTCGGCACGAACGACGTCATTGCGCATTCGCTGCTGTCGCGCATCATCACACGCGTCCGGCAGCGCTTTCCGGGCATCACGATCGACCTTCAGATCGAAACCAGCGCGGCGATCGCGCGCGGACTTCTGGAGCGGCGTATCGATATCGCACTCGCACTGGGCCCGATCGATGACGGGCGTGTCGTCAATCTCGACTTCGGCTCCTTCGCCTCCGTGTGGGTGGCCAGCCCGGCGCTCGGCTTCGACCGACCGGGACTTACCCTTGCCGATCTTTCAACGCGACCATTGATGACATTTGCGCAGGAGACCGCACCGCATCGCTGGCTGCTGAAACAATTGGCGCAGGCAGACGTCAAAGCGGCTTCGATCTCGAACATCAATTCGCTCATCACAATGGTGGGCCTGGCCGTAGACGGCTTCGGCTCGGCCGCCTTGCCGCGCGCTGTGGTGAAAGAGTATCTGGAAACCGGCTTGTTGCAGGTGCTGGATGTAGCGCCACCGTTTCCGCCCTTCCCACATCATCTCTACTATCTGAACCTGAACGAAAGCCCGCTGGTCAGAGCCGTCGCCGCAATCGCCCTGGAAACCGCCGCCGAAGCCAGGAGCGAGGGCATGTTCATATCCCTTGCTCCAGCGACCGAGCCATAAATTTTTCTTGTAGGAGGGCGCGAAGATTTCTCGTTTGAACCCCATCGATCACCCCGGCAGATTGGCTTTGCGACAGGCAAGGAGATCGAGCGTGAAAGTTGGAATGGTGCAGATGAATTCGCAGGCGGACAAGGCGAGAAACCTTGCCGACGCTGAACGCCTGGTTGGTGAGTTGGCCGTTCGGGAACAGCCGGACCTCATCGTTCTGCCGGAATATTTTGCCTCTATCGGCGGCGACCGCGATTTCATCCATGCAAATGGCGAGACCTTCCCCGACGGCGAAAGCTACCGGCTGATCTCGCGTCTCGCGCGGCAATTCGGCGTTACCATCCATTGCGGCTCGCTCGTCGAGAGGCAGGGCAATCGCTTCTACAACACCAGCCTCGTCTTTGGACCCGACGGCGCTGAAATCGCGCGTTACCGCAAGATGCATCTCTTCGACATCGATGCGCCCGGCGGAACGTCCTATCGCGAGTCCGATACGATCAGCCGCGGCGAGGACGTCGTAACCTTCAAGGTCGGTGACGTCACAGTCGGCTGTGCCATCTGCTACGACATACGCTTTCCCGAACTCTTCCGGGCGCTGCGTGACAAGGGCGCGCAGATTATCGTCCTGCCGGCGGCATTCACGCTGATGACTGGCAAGGACCATTGGGAGGTATTGGCGCGGGCGCGCGCCATCGAGACGCAGACCTATTTCGTAGCTGTCGGCCAGACGCTGTCGCATGACGACGGCGAGTTCTGGTGCTGGGGGCATTCCATGATCGTCGATCCATGGGGCCATGTCGTCGCGCAATGTTCGGATGGTGTTGGTACTGCCTGTGCGACGCTCGATTTTGGCATGGTCGAAAGCGTCCGGGCAAAGGTGCCCGTCGCCAACCACCACGTACTTTAGGAGCGGGCTTCAAAAGGAGCGAAGACCGCCGGGAGAAACAAATTTGGGCGAAATCCGCACGCTCGATCACAAAGAGAAATGCGGAAGGAACACTCGGAGAAAAAATGATGAAATCAAGACTGTTATCAGCCCTGCTGGGCGCGGCAATGCTCGCCAGTGGAGCGGCCTATGCACAGGCCCCACAGAAGGGCGGCACGCTCAACATCGTGCTCGGTGCCGACATCCGCAGCCTGGACGCAACCAAAACCGACAACAATACGGATTCGGTCCTCTACCACATCTACGATCCGCTGGTCGCCTTCAAGAACGACTTGACGGTCGGGTCGGCACTTGCAGACAGCTGGGAAGTCTCGGCGGACGGCAAAACGTATAGCTTCAAGCTGAAACAGGGCGCGACCTATCACAACGGCGACAAGGTTGTCGCAAGCGACTTCAAATGGCTATGGGAACGCCGCATGGCGTCCAAGGAAGGCTCGGACACGCCGTGGCTTTGCATTCCAACATTTGACGGTTCGCGTGGCTTGAAGGTCGTAAGCGTCGAGGCGCCGGATGACGCAACGGTGGTCATGACCCTCGACGCGCCGAGCACCCTGTTCCTGGTGCGGCTCGCCGACCCGATCTGCAACATCTGGATCGCCAGCCCGAAGAATGTAGGAGCTGACGGCAAGTGGATCGCCGGTTCGGCGATCGGCAGCGGTCCTTTCCAGCTCAAGGAATGGAAGAACGAGCAATATATTTCACTCGCCCGTTTTGATGGTTATGTGCCGGGCAAAGGCAAGCGTGACGGCCAAAGCGGCGACCGTACAGCGCTCGTCGACGAGGCGCGCTTCATGATCATCCCCGACAAGACGGCGGCAGAGACTGCCCTTTTTGCCGGTCAGGTGGATGTCGTCTCGACCATCCAGCCATCGCGCATGGAAGATCTCAAGGCCAATGGCGCCACTATCCTCTCGTCGCCGGGCCTGTCGCTGACGGCAATGCTGATCCAGACCAACGATCCGCTGCTTTCCAATGTGAAGATGCGCCAGGCCATCGCCCATGCGCTCGACTTCAAGCAGATCGCCACGGCGCAGACCGCCGGAATGTCGGAGTTCAATCCGTCCGGCGTGCCGCAATCGAGCGCATATTTCGACCAGTCTTTCATCGACAGCTGGCCCGCCTATGATCTCGAAAAGACCAGGCAATTGCTTGCTGAAGCGGGCTATAAAGGCGAGCCGATCAAGCTACAGACCAACAAGCGTTACATCGGCATGTATGACAACGCGGTCGTCATCCAGGCGATGCTGACTGCCGCCGGTATCAATGTCGAGCTCGAAGTGCTTGATTGGGCAGCCCAGCTCGACAATTTCTTTGCCGGCAAATTCCAGATGCAGTCCTTCGGCTATTCGTCGCGTCCCGATCCGATGGTGATCTACGGCATGTTCACCGGCGACAAGGCCAAGACGCCAAACTATCAATTCGGTGATCCGAAGGCGCTGGAGCTTTATCTCAAGGCTATCGACACCGCCGATTTCGATGCACGCAAAGCCGTGCTGAAGGATCTGCAGAACCTGATGGCCGAGGAGGTGCCGATGCTGGGTCTCTATTACTTCCCGGTGATCGAAGCCGTCTCCACCAAGATCACGGGCTACGAATCCTGGCCACTTGATCGCCCCCGCGCCTGGGGCGTTTCCAAGACCCAGTAGACAGCACTCCCAAGACGTATTTTTCTTGGCCCGGGGTATGTTTTGCCCCGGGCTTTTCTTTGCGGTTTGCCCGGCAATGCCGGATCGCTCCTGTCAGGCGTCCCTGCGCAGATTGTTCTCAACCAGCGCCGTCGCGCCGGTTATGTCCGGCAGGAATTCGCCGTTGCGCAAGCGTTCCAGCAGGAGCTGTTCTCCTTCCTGGTCGGCGATAGCCTCGCGGGCGATAGCTTCGGCTTCCTTGGGATCGAGGACGATTACGCCGCTCTCGTCGGCAAGGATCGCATCGCCCGGATGGATCACCTGTCCGCCGATTGTCACCGGCACGTTGATCGCACCGTCGAGACCCATCAGCTTTGTCGTGATGGAGGAAGGGCCGCGGCACCAGACCGGCAGCCCGATGCGCTTCAGCTCGTTCAGATCGGTCGCCGGGCCATCGATCGCTGCGCCCTTGAGACCTGCGATCTTCATGGCATGTCCGACTGCACCACCGAAGCAGGCATGGCGCATGTCGCCGCAGCGTTCGACGACCAGGAAGTCGCCAGGCCGGATCAGCTTGGTGACGTAGTGGATGATGGTTGAGTCCGCATGTGGCGTGCGCACGGTGATGGCCGTACCTGCAACGCGAGTGTCCGGCAGGATGGCAACGATGCCACGATCGACAAAGCCCGAATGGAAAAAGTGGCCGACAGTACCGGTCTCGGCACGCTCGAGAAGCTCGATGACCTTCGGGTCGAGCTGAGACGGCATTTCGTTGATGGTGAACATTGATAATCCTTGAGTTGAGAGCCGAAGCGCGGCGACATTGCCGCGAAATCTGCGCATGGCGATGCCGCCGAGCGATTGAACGCACGGACGAGAGGCTCAGCCATGGCGGATTTCCAGCGGCCCAGTCAGAGACGACGATGACGGTGCTCGAAAGCCCGGCTGGAATCAAACGAGAAATACTTGGCTTCGGCGATAAGATTTCTTTTCGTGCCGATAGCCGCGCGCGCTGCGAACACCGACTTATCGTCAAATATTTGGCTAAAAAACTTATTGAAATCGATTTCATTTTGGGTAATGTCGCCTCAGTCACTCACTGGGAGGAATAGATGACTAAATTCACGACAATTGCCCTGACCACTGTCGCCGCTTTGGCGGTTTCGGTGTTTTCCACGCATGCGCAAGATTTCAAGCTCGGTCTGAGCAATGGCTGGGTCGGCAGCGAATGGCGCACCCAGATGATCGAGGAAGCGCAGGCAGCCGCAGCCGCGTGGAAGGAAAAGGGTGTCAATGTCGAGGTCGTCGTGCAGAGCGCCAATGTCGACGTGCCCGGCCAGATCGCCCATGTGCGCAACTTCATGAGCCAGGGCGTCAACGCCATCATCATCAATCCAAATAGCCCGACGGCCTTCGACCCGATCTTCAAGCAGGCCAAGGCGCAGGGCATCCTCGTCATCGCCACCGACGCTGAAGTCTCGTCCAAGGACGCGCTCTATGTCGGCATCGACCAGAAGGCCTGGGGTGCTGCCGGCGCCAAGTGGCTGGCCGAGACGCTCGGTGGCAAGGGCAATGTCGTCGCCATCAACGGCGTCGCCGGTCATCCGGCCAATGAGATGCGCGTTGCCGGCTACAAGGAAGTTTTCTCCGGCTATCCCGACATCAAGGTCGTCAACGAGGTGAACGCCAACTGGGATCAGGCGCAGGGCCAGCAGGCCATGCAGAACCTGCTTGCCACCTATCCCGACATCAGCGGCGTCTGGGTGCAGGACGGCATGGC
>VFQO010000345.1_pt1 | contig 52287 bp, 46 predicted proteins | sample 3512331 | NCBI WGS metagenome assembly VFQO01 (sample SAMN10412371, study PRJNA504923) | tailings metagenome | isolation source: Replicate 3 from Balatoc abandoned mine | place: Philippines: Itogon, Benguet | collected 2017-08-28 | reverse complement strand
CAAACACCGAACGGATCCTCAAGCGGCCGAAATCACGGTTGTTGCGGGTGTCCAGCTGACCGAAAAATGCGTGCAGACGCAGACGATGACGTTTGGCCGCAATCCGTGGCCGGTGTTTTGGTTCATAATGCAAAGGTGATTATCATGAAGACTTTTCTCAAGAATTTCGTCGCTGACCAGTCGGGTGCCTCGGCTGCTGAATATGCTCTGATCCTCGCCATCGTCGGCGGCGGCATCGTCGCCGCAGCCACTCTCCTCAACGGGGCCATTACCGGCGCGATCACTGACGCTGCTACCGCCATCAACCCTTAATAGCCAAACTGGCCCCTATCCCGCGGCAATGCGGGATAGGGGCTTCTTTATTGATCGTCGGGGGAACGGGCTTTGCAACGGCGTAATCTGATCATTCTTGGTGTCGCAGCTTTGCTGGGGCTGGCCGCAGTGTGGCTGGCCAATAGCTATTTTGGGGCCCTGGAACAGCAAACGGCAAACCCGACCGGCACGCCGCAAGGCACGGTGAAGATCCTCACCGCCAAACAGGATTTCGCCTTTGGCGACATCATTACGGGCGATGCGGTGCAGCTCGTCGATTGGCCCGCCACTTCGGTGCCGCAGGGCGCGATTACCGAAGCCGAAGCGCAAGCCTTTATCGCGCAGAACAATGCGGCGGTGCGATCGGTCGTCACGGGCGAGCCGATCCTGCAATCCCGCGCTTCGACGCGCTCCCTGCTGTCAGCCAGCATCCCCGCAGATCAACGGGCCGTTTCGATTCCGATTGATGCCGTCACCGGCGTGTCCGGCTTCGCCATGCCCGGCGATGTCGTCGATGTCGTGTTGACCCGCGCGATCCCCGGATCGGGCGCCACGGCTGACGAGCAGATGGCCACGGTCGTGCTCCAGAATGTGGTCGTGCTCGCGATTGATGCGCGCGCCTCGCAACGCGCCGAAGACAAGCCCAAGGACACGAACAATCCCACCAAGGTTCCCGAAATCAAAACCGCCACGCTGATGGTCGATGCGCTCGGCGCGCAGAAGCTGGCGCTCGCCACGCAGGTGGGCAAGCTCACCCTGTTGCTGCGCAATGCGAGTGACCGCACGCCCTCGACGCTCGCCACCATGCTTCCCCGCGATTTGGGCGGCGGGATGGTGCGTTCCGCCCAAGGCGGTGCCGCAGTCGTCCGCCGCGCCGCCGCGCCGCAGCGGCCGCGCGCGACGGCTCCAACAGTCACAGCTCCGCCACCCTACCGTCCGACCATGTCGGTCATGCGCGGAACCCAAGAAACCGTCGAAAGTGTGATGACCAATGGCTACTGATCTGAACCTCCGCCCGCGCCGCGGACCGGCACGGCAGGCGCTTTCGGTGAGCGCGGTCGCACTGGCAGCCTTGGCCGCATCGGGCATTGCCGATCCGGCGCCCGTCCTGGCGCAGTCGCACCAGCAGAGCGCGGCGCAGCACGGCGGCACCATCGAGGTGCCCATCAACAAAAGCCAGATCGTCTCCACCGATCAGCCAATCGTGCGGGTGATGGTCGGCAATCCCGAAATCGCCGACATCGTGCCGGTGACCGAACGGTCGGTCTATGTGCTGGGCAAGTCGATCGGCACCACCAGCCTGACCCTTTACGGTTACGGCGGTCGCGTGCTGTCCGTGGTCGACATTGCCGTGGGCCCCGATGTGCAAGGCCTGCGCGATCAGATTGAAAAGCTGGTTCCCGGTTCAGGGATCGAGGCGAGCATTTCTGGCGATTCCATCGTGCTTTCGGGCCTGTCTAACAATGCAGGCTCGATCAACCAAGCGGTCCAGCTGGCCAAGACCTATGCGGGCGACAAGGTCGTCAACCTCGTCGCGATGGGTGCCAGCCAGCAGGTGATGCTCGAAGTCCGCTTTGCCGAAGTGAAGCGCGATGTGGGGCAGAATGTCGGGGTCAGCGGCTTCTTCAACGGCGGCAATGATTTCGGCGCAATCGGCGGCGGGACAAGTATCACGCCCAATCCGCTCAACGGCACCTCGCTGTTGCAGGTCGGCAGCGTGCCCGAGACCTTCGGCGCGCTGGGCGCGACCTTCCGGGTGCTGGGCGCAAACTTCGAAGCCTATCTCGATGCGCTGGAGCAGAAGGGCTTTGCCAAGCGCCTCGCGGAACCGACGCTGATGGCGCTTTCGGGTGAGAAGGCGAGCTTCCTTGCCGGCGGCGAATTCCCGATCCCGGTCGTCCAGGGCGGCGGCGCCAACGGCAACGCGAATATCACTGTCGAGTTCAAGCCCTTCGGCGTCAGCCTCGGCTTCACGCCCACGGTGCTGGGTGACAATACGATCAACCTCAGGGTCGAACCCGAGGTCAGCTCGATTGACCGTCAGGCTTCGATCCAGCTCAACGACATTGTCATCCCCGGCATCCAGACCCGCCGTGCGAGCACGACGATCGAACTGCGCGACGGTGAGAGCTTTGCGATTGCCGGTCTGCTGCAACGCGATTTCGCCTCGACCGTGCGGCAGTTGCCCTTGCTCGGCAATATTCCGATCATCGGCGCCCTGTTCCGTTCGACCGAGTTCCAGAAGGGCGAGACCGAGCTGCTGATCGTGGTCACCCCGCGTCTGGTGCGGCCGATCCGGCCCGATCAGGTGCGGCTGCCGACTGACCGCGTCGCCGATCCCGATCCGACCAAGACGATCATGACCGGCGAGGCCTATGATCCGCTGCCGAACTACCCGAACGGCACCAGCGAGACTGCACCGGAGACGAAATATGAATTCTGATCTCGCCCGCGCCGTGATTGTGCCGGTGCTCGTTCTCACTCTCGCGGGATGCGCGAGCAACGCCCTCACCGAGAAGTCCGGCGACCTGAAGTTCGGTGATGCCAATCGCCAGACGATGATGGCGCAGGTGATCAACCCAGATCCGGTCTACACCGAGCCTGCGCAGACCAGCGGCGCTCATGCAGCCGACGCGGTGGAACGCTATCGGACGGACACAGTGAAGCAGCCCGACCCGGTCAGCACGACCAACAGCGGCACAACGCAGCCGCAGTCGAACTAGATGGCCCACTCTCGGAAGATCGGATCATGAGCATCGAAATGGGTGATCGGTTGCGAAAAGGGGCTGGAGTGTCGTCAGCGCGTGTACGGGGCGATTTGACGCTTATCGCTGCGCCCCGCTTCCTGATCGCGGACGGGTCGAGCGCCGCGGCGAGCTTGCTGGATGGCGCGCGGCAGGTCCCGCTCGAACTGACGGACGAACTCACCCCGGCGATGGTGCCCGCCAGAGGCGTTGTGGTGGTGCAGGTGGACCCCACCGTGCCCTCCAGCATGAGCCGCATCGAAAAGCTTCGCACGCGCAATCCGGAACTGTCTGTCATCGTCGCGCTGGAGAAGACGGACCTGCGTCTGGTGCGGACGCTGATCCGCGGCGGTGTGGCCGACGCGATCTCCCTGCCCTTCGACGAAGACGAATTGCTCCAGGCCGTTCTCGCCTCAGCCGAACAGGTCAAGGAAGAGACGCGTCTGGCCCCCTTGGTGGCGGTGGTCCGGCCGCTGGGCGGTGGCGGCGCGACGACGCTTGTGACGCATCTTGCCGCGAGTTTTGCTGAAGCCGGGCACACCAGCTGCCTGATCGACCTCGACGTACAGCTGGGGCGCGCGACCGAGGTGCTGGGCATGACCCCGCGCCGGACCGTCGCCGATCTGCTCGATGCCGGGACGGCGATCGACGATACGCTGCTTGATGCTGTCATCCAGCGTCATGCGAGCGGCCTCGCGCTGATTGCGGCCCCGTCCGACATCATCCCGATTGAATCCGTCGACCGCGACCAGCTGACCCGGGTGCTCGACTTGGTGCGCCGCCAGCACGATTTCGTGTTCGTCGATCTGCCGGCCAGCCTCACCAACTGGAGCCTGTCGCTTCTGGCTCAGGCCAACGAGATCCTGCTGGTGACCGAACAGGGCTTGTCGAGCCTGCGGCAGTCCAAGCGCCTGCTTGGCCTGTTCCGGTCGGTCGGGATCGATGATGCGGCAGTGTCTGTCGTGGTCAACCGCGCGCAGAACAAGCTGTTCGGTTCGATCAATACGTCGGATGTCGAGCAGGCGCTCGGCAAGGACATCTTGGGCGTGCTCCGCCCGGACGACAGCAACATGAAGGTTGCGCAGGATCAGGGCCTGCTGGTGCATGAAGTTCGCGGCAAGAGCGGTTATGCGGCCGATGTGCGTGCGCTGGTCGAGAAGATCCACGAGCGCGCAGCCATGGGGCAGTCATAATGCGCTGGCAAATCGGACCCAAACCCGCTCCGATCGAGGATGAATCGACAGCCCTGCTTTCGCTCGAGAAAGCGCCTGTGATTTCGAGCACGCCCGATCCCAAGATCGCGCGGTTCCTTGCACTCAAGTCGACCATCCACCGCAAGCTTCTCGACCGCATCAACCTCGCCATGCTCGACAAGCTGTCGCGCGCGCAGATCGAGGAAGAAGTGGGCGAAGTGGTGCTTGCGCTGCTGGCGCAGGAAGACGAAGCGCTCAACGCCAAGGAGCGGGAGCAACTGGTCGACGAAGTGCTCGACGAATTGCTCGGTCTTGGCCCGTTGGAGCCGCTGCTGGCCGACGAAACGATCACCGACATCCTCGTCAACGGCTACAAGACGGTGTTTGTCGAGCGCAGCGGCCTGCTGGAGCGTGTGCCCACCAGGTTCCAGGACGAACGGCACCTGCTGCGCATTGTCCAGAAGATCGTCAGCGCGGTCGGCCGCCGGGTCGATGAATCCTCGCCTTTCGTCGATGCGCGTCTGGCCGATGGCTCGCGCGTCAATGCAATCGTCGCCCCGCTCGCGATTGACGGCTCGTTGCTCTCAATCCGCAAGTTTTCGCGCAAGCGGATCGGGCTTGATCGTCTGGTGGAGCTCGGCAGCATGCCGCGCGAAGTCGCCGATGTGCTGCAAGCTGTCGTCGCCTCGCGCCGTAACGTTCTGATCTCGGGCGGCACCGGTTCGGGCAAAACGACGCTGCTGAACGCCATGTCCGCATCCATCGATGGGCGCGAACGCATCGTCACAATCGAGGATTCGGCGGAGTTGCAGCTCCAGCAGGAACACGTCGCCCGGCTCGAAACGCGCCCTCCCAACCTCGAGGGGCGCGGCGAGATATCGCAGCGCGATCTCGTCAAGAACGCTCTGCGTATGCGTCCTGATCGGATTATCATCGGCGAAGTGCGTTCAGGCGAGGCCTTCGACATGCTTCAGGCCATGAACACGGGACACGATGGATCGATGACGACGGTCCACGCCAATACGCCGCGCGACGCCCTGTCGCGTGTGGAGCAGATGATCGGCATGGGCGGAGTGGAAATCTCCCCAACATCGGCCCGCGCGCAGATCGCGTCTGCCATTCACGTGGTGGTGCAGATTGGCCGCCAAGCGGATGGGCGCCGCCGCCTGCTGAGCCTGAGCGAAGTCGTTGGCATGGAAGGCCAGCTGATCACGATGCAGGAAATCTTCCGCTTCAAGGTCACCGGCCGGGGTGAAGCGGGCGAAGTGCTGGGCCACTTCGAAGCGACCGGGGTGAGGCCGAAGTTCCTGCACGCCGCGAGCGACGCGGGGATCGAAGTACCGGCCGAGTATTTCCGTCCCGACGTCAAGCTGGGGCAGGCCTGATGCTTACGCCCGAACTTACCCGCTTGCTGTCTCTTCTCGCGGTGTTTCTCTCCGTCGCTGTCGGCGGCTACGTCATTCTGAAAGTGACGGCCAGCAGGCAGGCGCACGCCCGTGCCGTCAACAAGCGCATGGCGATGATTGCGACCGGCACCACGCGCGAAGATGTCTTTACGATTCTGCGGCGCAACGACTGGCTGACTGCGGAGCAGAACGGCGGGCCGTTCAATCAGTTGCTGCGGTCGGTGCGCAGGCAGGTGGTCATGTCGGGGCTCGAAGTCAGCTTCGAGCGCTTGTGCCTCGGCATTGCGGTCGCTTTCGTTACTCTCTTGGTCCTGATCCTGCTGGCAGCCGCATCGGGCGGATTTGCGCTTGAGCCCGGCATCTGGATTTTCGCGATCATTTCTTCTGGGGGGCTGGCGGTCGGGTTGCCCCTCGCATTCATCAGCATGGTGGCAGAGCGGCGGCGCAAGAAGCTTCAGGCTCAATTCCCTGAGGCGCTCGACGTGTTCGTGCGATCACTACGCGCCGGGCATCCGGTAACCGGGGCGCTTGAACTCCTGACGCGCGAGATGGAAGATCCGATCGGCTCGGAATTCGGGCTTATCTCGGACGAGATTTCCTATGGTGCCGAACTGCGCCAGGCGATGAGCGACATGGCCGAGCGCTGGGATATCGAAGATCTGCGCATTTTCGTCGTTACCCTGTCGATCCAGGCTGAAACGGGCGGGAATCTGGCCGAGGTCGTCGAAAATCTCGCGCGGGTGATCCGTGAGAGGGCCGGTCTTTTGCTGAAAGTTCGCGCGCTTTCATCCGAAGGCCGCATGACAGGCATCATGCTGAGCGTCCTGCCGCTGTTGGCGCTGGGTACGATCCTTCTCGGCAACCCCAAATTCTATTTCGACGTCGCCGGAAACCCGATCTTCTACATCGGGTTCCCGCTCACCTTTCTATGGTACCTCATCGGCATCGCCATGATCAGGTCCATGGTCAACTTGAAGGTGTGAGATGATCGATCTGCTCCTCACCAATACCGTGGCGCGGTCAATCGCACTCGTCGTTCTGTTCGCGCTTTCCACCTTCGGTTTTTCGCGCTTGCTGGAGTTCGCGCTCGCGCGTCTCGATCTGCGGCGGCAGGTCCGAGATATCGGCACGCAGATCCGGGCGCTGGAAACGGCTGGTGGTTCGATCCGGAACCGTGACGAATCGGCTTGGGCGCAGCTCGCGCAGGCGCTGGAGAAGGCCGGGCTGAACCTTGTCGACACGAAGGGCGACAAGCTGCGGGAGCGGATGTTTGCTGCCGGTTTCCGTGAACCCTCAGCGCCGAAGATTTTTACCATGGTCCGCCTCGGACTGGTGTTCATTCTGCCGGGCACTTACCTGCTCTTTACCGCGCTTTCGAGCGAGGAAGCGTCGCTTCTGAAGCTTTACGCGATCAGTTCAGGGCTTGCGGCTCTTGGGCTCTACCTTCCCAACCTGTTCGTTCAGGCGCGCATCGACAGGCGCCAAGAGGCCATCGAGCTCGGCTTCCCCGACTGCCTCGACCTGATGCTGGTGTGTGTCGAAGCCGGCCTTGGCCTAGAATCCGCCATGAACCGCGTGGGGCGCGAGATGATGCGTTCGCACCCGCACATCGCCGAACTGCTCTCGACGACGACGCTGCAGATGCGCGCCGGAGCGCCGCGCGATGAAGCGCTGCGGGCGCTGGGCACGCTGAGCGGTGTGAATCATGTCCGCAGCTTTGCCGCTTTGCTGATCCAGTCGGACAGGATGGGCACCAGCCTTGGCGACTCGCTGCGGGTCTATTCTGCCGAAATGCGTGAGAAGCGCCGGATGCGTGCCGAGGAAAAGGCACATCGCATTCCCGTTCTCATCTCGATTCCACTGGTGGTGTTCATGCTGCCCACCATGATCAGCGTGCTGATGCTTCCGGGCATCATTCGCATCATGCAGGCGTTCTCATAGAGGGTTACGGTACCATGCGGTCTCTTCCCAGAATTCTCGTGCTCGCGACTGCGCTAACTGCATTGTCGGGTTGCCAGTCCTTCCCGCTGACGAGCTGGATGTTCAAGCGATCCGATCGTGGCGCTCCCCAGATCGCGCTGAGCTATGATAGCGGCTCGCTTGCCGAAGGGCGCGCGGCCTTGCAGAACGGCAAGCCTTTCGAAGCCATCGGGCCGCTGCGCGTGGCGCTTCTGGATGCAGGGACACGGGCTCCGGCCAGCAATGCGCTCGGGGTGGCCTATGCGCAGTTGGGGCGAGAAGACCTGGCCGAGCAATACTTCAAGTCTGCCATCGCGGCTGACCCGAGCGACGAACGCTTCGTTGCCAATCTTCTGCGGCTTCAACACGCCGTGCTGGCCCGTCAGGCGCAATCCAATGCGGCACGCCTTGCTGCGCGGCAGAGTGAGACACCCCCGACCGCAGCCGGGTTCGTCGCTGAAAAGCCAGCGCCGCGTGCCGAACAGCCGCGCACGGCCGGCAATGTTGAGCGGCGCTCGCGCAGCGAAGTCTTCATCACGTCAGCACCGGCGCTGACCGCGCCAACCGCAACGGTCGCCCACGCGGCCCGGCCGAATGCCCGCAAGGTTCCCGCCGCCGCCGGCAACGCACCAGAGCCCGCTCCCGCAGTGGCGCCGGCGGCACCAAAGGCACGACTGGTCGAAAATCCGTTCGGCGCACAGGCTGCTGCTGCCTCGGGAGAGCCGCGCTGATGGATAGCGCGCTCTTCCCGATAATTGCCAATCTGGGGTTGGCGGCGCAGTGCTGCGTCGCGGCCTATATGGACTTCCGACACCGCCAGCTTCCCAACCTCCTGTGTCTGTCGGTGCTTGGCACCGGGATCGTGGCAGGATTGATCACGCATGATCTTACCTGGGTCGGGCTGAGTCTCGCGCATGCCGTTCTGGCTTTGCTGGTCGGTATCGCACTGTTCGCAGGTAAGGTGATCGGCGGGGGAGATGCCAAGTTCTACGCGGCCGTTGCCGCCTGGTTGCCGCTCACCTATGGATTTCTGATGCTGGGAGCGGTCGCGGCATGCGGCCTCGTTCTGGCGCTCGCGTGGTTTCCGGTGCGCGCCCGGATCGCGGCATTGGCCCCTGATCCGGCAACCGCCAAGGAGTTCAGGAAAGTCCCGTTCGGCCTTGCGATCGCTGCCGGCGGATGGCTGACTTACGCCATTTCAACAGGTCTGTGGGGTGTACAATCATGATGCACAATCCAAAGCCAATGTCGTCAATCCGTCTCCACAAGCTCGCGCAGGGCTTATCGCGATTCAAACATGACACCAGCGCTGCCACCGCAACGATCTTCGCGATCCTGCTGCCGGTCCTGATCGGGGTCGGTGCGCTCGCACTCGACGTCGGCGTCTGGTCGATGAAGAGCCGTCAGGCGCAAGGCGCTGCGGACCAAGCGGCCTATTCCGCAGCGGTGGCAAGCGGTGCAAGCGCGAACGGGGTGACCGAAGGTCGCGCGATTGCCGCCAGCATGGGGTTCACGGATGGCGTTGGAGGTGTGACAGTCACCGTTAGCAACCCTCCCACCAGCGGGGCCTTTTCTGGGGTCACCACCTATTGGCAGGTGACCATTAGTCAGCCGCAGACCCTCGGGCTAGCCGCGCTGTTTACTGCAAGCGCGCCGACAGTCGTTGCCCGGGCCGTTGCCGGCTCAGGTATTGGAAACTCCTGTGTCATCGGTCTAAGCACCACCGGGAACGCAGTTACTTTCACCAATAATGCAGTGTTTAATCAATCGGAGTGCGGCCTGTACTCCAACTCCAGTATTGACCTGAGGAACGGTGTCGAGGTCACCGGCTCGCTATATGCCGGTGACGCTATAATCGAAGGCCAAACTACTGAGATTATAGGCACGACGGCTACTGACCAATCCGTTTTTGCTGATCCTTATCAGGGAACCTCGGGTGCTACCCCAACCACGATGCCTTGCATTAATCCAGCGATCTCCAATGGCGGTACTTATATGCCCGGAAGATACTGCAATGGCGTTGATTTGAAAGACAACGCGAAAGATACCGTAGTTAACTTACAGCCCGGGGTTTATTATTTTCAGAAGCAATTTAAAGTCGGTAATGGATTCACATTCCGTGGCACTGGCGTTACTATTGTTCTTGATTTCCCAAATGCTCCCGGCCCTCCAGGAAAGTTGGACTTTCAAATCGGACAAGACAATTTCTTCGATTTAATTGCGCCGACCTCTGGGCCGTTTAGTGGGATTGCATTCATGAATACGACCTCTGTTACCGGCTCCCTCTATCAGTTCGGGAATAATAATAATATATCGATACAAGGTGCATTATACTTTCCGAAATCGACGCTAGATATGAGCAACAACCTCGATGCCACTCGCTGCACACAGATGGTGGCGTTGAATGTCGAGTTGTCAAATAATGCAACTGTGAAAGCCAATTGCCCCGGATCGGGGATCAAGGGGATCGGCGGCGGCAAGATTGTGCTGGTGGAGTGAAGTTTATGATGCACCGCTGTATCCTCCGCGATCTTCGCAGCTCTCAATCCGGTGCCAGCGCGGCCGAATTCGCCTTGATCGTGCCTCTGATTGTCCTGTTGATCACCGCCTCGATCGATTTCGGCGGGCTGATCTACACCCGGCTGCAAGTCGCGTCGGCCACCCATGCGGGCGCCAGCTACGCATCGACACAGGCATTCGACGCGGCGGCCATCACCACGGCCATGGAAGGAGGCGCATCAATTGCCGTCACGACCGCAACGCCGGTGCAGACCTGCGGCTGTCCCAATGCGAGCACGGGGGTAGCTCTGGACTTGGACCTCTGTGGAACCAACTGTGATGGGGGCAGTGCCGCAGGCAAGTACGTCACGGTCAGCGCCAGCACCAATTACCCCCTCACCTACTCATGGCCGGGATTGTCCAACCCGGTGAATATTTCATCCACTGCCACCGTGAGGATCCCGTGAATACGTCCTTGGGCAAAGGCATGAAGACCATTGTCACCGACAAAAAGGGTGCAACGGCCGCCGAATTTGCGCTGGTGATCCCGATCTTTATATCGATGGTCTTCGGATCGATCGAACTCGGCCGCTTCATGTGGCTCAGAAACAGCATTCAAACGGCAGTTGAATCTGCGGCACGGTGTTCGGCTTTGAAGAGCGCCTCTTGTGCCACGACCGCTGCAACACAGGCTTTTGCCGCTCAGGCTGCGATGGGTGCGAACGTGTCCGCCACCGCCTTCACAGTGGCGGACGAAGCCTGTGGCAGGGTTGTTACAGCGTCCTACGTCTTCACCCCGATCACACCACTAGTGCCTCTAAACGCCACCATCAACGCGAGGGCCTGCCGGGCGTTGAAGCCGGGACCCTGATCGGGCGCCAAATCCCGGATCCTCATCATTAGATACCTCTGGCACGCCCTGTAGAGACACTGCCTTCTTCGACGGCAGGCCAAGGCGGTAGATCAGAACCGCCATGCCGACGCAGACAAGCGGCGTGGGATTTATCGACAGAGGCAATGCCATCGCTCGGCACACCAGTGGCGAGAGGTACAAGGCGACCAGAACGGGCCGGGACCACGCGCCTTTGTAGTGTTGGACGAGCCATAATACCGGCACGACCAGAAAGGGCAGATCGTAGCTGAACAGATATGGCGTGGCGAGCGGCGTGAGCGCAAGGAGCAGTGCCATCTTGGCTTCGACTGACGCCTCCGAGGACCAGAACCTCCAGATTGCGGCGATCGATCCTGCGGTTGCGACGACCTGCGCAAGGGCAGCAACGCCCGGCATCTCCCACGCCATAAACATCGCATAGACGGTCACCTGACGCAGGAAGAATTCCTCGTCTCCGGTGTCCATGAGAAGTCGGCTGACCTCCCATGATGACGGGTAAGCCAACCACACGTCAGACCCGAATACGCCCCACGACACAAGTGCAGTCACCATGATGGACAGCGCGGCGCCAAAGATGGCGGGCCACAGTCTCGCAGCCAGCAGCGCAAAGGGAAACAGCACCGCGAGGTGGGGCTTTATGGCCAGCAGACCAATGCATAGCCCCGCTCTAAAGGGACTGACCCGAAGCTGAGCGGCAATGAGGGACTGGATCGCACTGGTGAGGAACCCCGTCTGCGCATGCCAAGCGGCAACCAACGCGCCCGGAAAGGCTGCGACGGGCCACGACAGTGACGGGAACAGCCGCCGGGTGGAAACAAACCACAGCGCGAAAGTCACGAACGACCACGCCAGCCAAGCCTCCGCATAACCCAGGTATCCAAGCGGCCATATCGCGAACAGGAAGATTGGCGGATGGACAAACGGGACGACACCGCCAGCAGCGACCGCGCCTTGGACGGCTGCGATGGCCGATGGATCGTAAATCTTGGCCCCTGCCCCGTCGGCAAACATCCGGGACGCTGACCAGAACGCCATGAAGTCCGACCCGCCCGGCTTCATGGCCTCGGCAAACATCCACCACAGGCTTGCGACCGAGCAGATCGCAAGGATCGCAGAATACCCCCTGACACGACTGCGATCCAGCCAGGACAGCTTGAAAAACTCGGCCCACCTCATCACCCGGTCATGCGCAAACAGGCGTGACAACACAAGCGGCGCATGGGTTCGAAGAGCCGAAGGTGTATAGCCAATCGCAGATAGCCAATCGCAGAAAGCCCCCTTGCCGCTTTCAGGAGTTTTCCTGTTAGTCAGAGCGTCCCCCGCGCGGCGCTGCCCATCCGCATCAATGAGCCCGCATCCAGCCACTGCCGGTTAGCTGACAGATAGCCCGATTCATCCGAATTAACCATTGTTGGTGACTGCGCTTTAACTTTTCCAGCCGGATTGTCCGGGCTCTCACGCAGAGAGTGAAAGGGCGCACACCATGGCCATCAAGGCCCATCTCGATTTTGCGGCTGCGGGCGATGGCCAGCGCGCCGCCCCTCGCCGTGACTTACGGCTGTCGGCGAGCGGGCTCACCCCCGATGGCGAGGAAGCCAACGTCACCATCCACAATATCTCGGCCGCCGGGCTTCTGATCGAAACCGCGCTCGATCTGGCAACGGGCGAACAACTGGCGCTCGATCTGCCCGAGGCGGGGATCGTCACGGCGGCGGTAGTGTGGCGCAGTGAGCGGCTTTACGGCTGCGCCTTCGAACAGGCGATCGGTCCAGCCGCGCTGGCGGCAGCGCAATTGCAGGGCTTTGCGCCCGGCGTGCCGAACCAGCCGCGGCCATCGGCACTGGCGACCCAATCGAGCGAAGCGCTGGGCTCGCGGCTCAACCGGCTGCGGCGCGAGGCGGGGCTGACGCTCGCCGATGTCGCCGCCACACTCGGAGTCAGCAAGCCGACTGTCTGGGCATGGGAGAAGGGCAAGGCCCGCCCTCTGCCCGAACGGCTTGATTCCATCGCCGCCGCACTCGGGGTCGCGCCCGAACTGCTCGCCCCCGGCCCGGGCAGCGATGGCGAGATCGGCGCCGTGATCGCCGAGTGCCGCGAGCGGATTGCCACAGTCTGCGGAACCTCCGCCCAATCCGTCCGGATCATGATCGAACTGTAAGCAGTTCCAGGTTCCTGAGGCTAGAAGCGGTTACCTACTGCGGCCAGTACGTATTGGATAGACTGTCCCAATTGCAAAATATGGTAAACGAAATCTGGAGGTGATTCGTTTTTTAGTCGAGTATATTTACTTAGCTAACAATAATAGAGATCTTTTTCGAGAAAACAGGGGAAATGTTTTCACCTAATCGAATCGCGTTAGTTACCAAGTAAATCTGACTAGGAGCGAGTTGGCGAATCTTTCGTTGGACCGCTGGGGCACTGTCGGCATGAAAATTGGTTTGAGTGACGTCGAAGGCCACGTCTTGCATGGCCTGCTGGAGGAATCCTCCGGCGACATTGTGATCCGGCTCGACCGGCACGGATTCATTATTCATGCATCGGCCAATATCGCCGAGCTGGGGCTAGATCTGTCCGGCGCATTGCTGCTGCCGCACATCACTGACCTGGCCGATCGTAATCATGCCGCTTTCCTGGGCGAGCATGTCAATGCGGCGCTCGCCGGACGCACGCAGACAGGCTGGACCGAATTTCCCGTGATCGCCTGCGCTGAACGCGACACCTGCCGCGAGGCGCACTGCCAGCGTTGGTACGCACTCAGCCTCAGACCGATGTGCGACAAAACCGGCACGCCTGATGGTGCGATGTGCCTGATGCGATCAGTCCAGCAGGTGCGCAGCCTCGAAGGCGAATTGCATGCCCGCGCGGTCACCGATCCGCTGACGGGGCTCGCCAATCGGCAGGCCTTCTGCGCCAGCTTGCGGCGGCATCTGGCGAAGGGCGGCGGGCAGATGATTGCGGTCTTCGCGGTCGATGCGATGCGCGCGCTGCTGATGCGGTATGGCCAGCGCACGGCGGACGAAGTGCTGTGGGGCTTTGCCAAGTTCCTCGAGGAGATGGCCCAGACACTGCCAACGCCCGGGCTTGAGCTGGCGCAGCTGGATGGCGAGCGCTTCGCGGTGCTGCTGCCCGAAATGACCTCACGCGGCGCGCGCGAATGGGCCGAGGATGTGGTGACGACCTTCGCCGGCCTCGCCGCTCCCGCTTCGGCCAAGGCGCCGCAGCTGACCGCAAGCGCCGGCCTTGCGCGGGTCGAATACACGGTCGACTGGACCTTGCGGGAGGCGGAACTGGGCCTCGTGCTAGCGCGCGCCGGAGGCGGAGGGCAGGTGGCCGTAGCAGGGTATCGGCGTGCAGCTTAATCTCCCACCCCCCGTCATCCCCGCGCAGGCGGGGATCCAGCTGATCTTGCGACATGGCGAAAAGCGAGCTGGACCCCCGCCTACGCGGGGGTGACAATGATGTGTGATCGAGTCCCACCCCACTGGACTCGAACGCTCGCCCCGCTAAACCGCCCGCATGAGCCACATTGCCACCATCCTGCTGCTCGGTTCGGGCGAGTTGGGCCGCGAATTCGTGATTGCCGCCAAGCGCCTCGGCGCGCGGGTGATCGCCTGTGACAGCTATGACAATGCCCCTGCGATGCAGCTGGCAGACGCGCGCGAGGTGTTTGCGATGCTCGATGGCGCGGCGCTGCGAGCGGCGGCGGAAAAACACCGGCCCAATCTGATCGTGCCCGAGATCGAAGCGATCCGCACTGAAGTGCTCGCCGATCTGGAGGCGGATGGGTTCACCATCGTCCCCTCCGCCCGCGCGGCACAGCTGACCATGAACCGAGATGCGATCCGCGATCTGGCCGCTGGCGAGCTGGGTCTCGTCACTTCGCAATACGGCTATGCCGAAAGCTTTGCCGAAGCGCGCGAGGTTGCAGACCGCATCGGCTATCCGCTGGTGATGAAGCCCGTGATGTCCTCATCGGGCAAGGGCCAGAGCAAGGTCGATACGCCCGAAGCACTGGAAGCCGCGTGGGACTATGCCGTCGCCAATATGCGCGGCGACCGGGCGCGAGTGATCGCTGAGCAGTTCATCGCCTTCGATTATGAAATCACCCTGCTGACCGTGCGCCACGCAGGCGGCATCAGCTTCTGCCCGCCCATCGGCCACCGGCAGGAACGCGGCGATTACCGCGAAAGCTGGCAGCCCGCCGCCATGTCGCCCGCCGCACTCGCAAAGGCGCAGGACATGGCCGCCAAGGTCGTCATGGCCCTACAAGGCGGCGGGCGCGGCTGGGGGCTGTATGGCGTGGAATTCTTCATCAAGGGCGACGAGGTGATCTTCTCCGAACTGTCGCCCCGCCCGCATGATACCGGCATGGTGACGCTCGCCTCACAAGACCTCACCGAATTCGATCTCCACGCCCGCGCGATCCTCGGCCTGCCCGTCCCTGAAAGCATCACGGCCCGCCCTGCGGCTTCCGCCGTGATCCTCGCTGACCGCGATTGCGATGACTTCGGCTTCGAGGGCTTGGCCGATGCGCTCGCCCTCTCGCCCGATGTGGACGTGCGGATCTTCGGCAAGCCTGTCACCCGGCCTTACCGCCGGATGGGCGTGGCGCTCGCCCGAGCAGCCGACGCGCCCGCTGCTGTCACGCTCGCCAAAGAGGCCGCCGCAGCCGTGCGGATTGTCTATTCGCCGACAAGCGACTAGGGCGCGCGCCATGACAACCTATCCTCATACCGCCGCCCTGATGAAGCGCGGCACCGACTTCCTCGGCTGCGAGACCGCGATCATGTGCGGTGCGATGAGCTGGGTGAGCGAACGCAACCTCGTCGCCGCGATCAGCAACGCGGGCGGGTTCGGCGTGATCGCCTGCGGAGCGATGACGCCCGACATCCTTGACCGCGAGATTGCCGCGACCAAGGCGCTCACGTCCAAGCCCTTCGGCGTCAACCTCATCACCATGCACCCCGGCCTGTTCGATCTGATTGCCGTGTGCCGCAAGCATGGCGTCACCCACGTGGTGCTGGCAGGCGGCATCCCGCCCAAGGGCTCTGTCGAGGCGATCAAGGAAGGCGGCGCGAAAGTGATCTGTTTCGCCCCCACGCTGGCGCTCGCCAAGAAGCTGCTGCGTTCCGGCGCGGACGCGATGGTGATTGAGGGAATGGAAGCGGGCGGCCATATCGGCCCGGTTTCCACCAGCGTGCTGGCGCAGGAAATCCTGCCCGAACTCGCCGCCGACCATCTGATCTTTGTCGCCGGCGGCATCGGCCGGGGCGAGGCGATTGCCAGCTATCTCGAAATGGGCGCGGCCGGTGTGCAATTGGGCACCCGCTTCGCCTGCGCGACCGAGAGCATCGCTCACCCCGATTTCAAGAAAGCCTTCTTCCGCGCCAATGCCCGCGACGCGACCGCGAGCGTGCAGGTCGATCCGCGCCTGCCGGTGATCCCGGTGCGCGCGCTGAAGAACAAGGGCACCGAGGAATTCACCGCCAAGCAGCGCGAAGTCGCCGCGCTGCTGGACGCGGGCGAAGTCGACATGGGCGAAGCGCAGCTCCAGATCGAACACTTCTGGGCGGGCGCCCTGCGCCGTGCGGTGATCGACGGCGACGTCGAGAATGGCAGCGTCATGGCCGGACAATCGGTCGGCATGGTCACCAAGGAAGAACCCGCCGCTGCCATCATCGCTGAATTGATGAGCCAGTGCGAGGCGGCGCTCGCGCGGTAAGATGGCGCATCCGCTGATCCTTACCCTCGCCTGTCCCGACCGGCCCGGTATCACCGCGCGGGTCACCGGCTTCCTATTCGAGCGCAATTGCAACATCCTCGACGCGCAACAGTTCAACGACCGCGCCGGGAACGGAGGCGGCGACCGCTTCTTCATGCGCGTGGTGTTCGACCCCGATGGCTCGACCGCCGAGGGGTTGCGCAGCGATTTCGCGGCGCTGGCAGGCGAGTTCGCGATGGAATGGACGATGGTCACCGAAGATCGCCCGCGCCGCACCATCATCCTTGTCAGCAAGTTCGATCACTGCCTCGTCGACCTTCTCTACCGCTGGCGGACGGGCGAATTGCCGATCGATCCGGTGGCGATCGTCTCCAACCACCCGCGCGAGGCCGCGATCCGGGTGGAGATCGGCGATGTCCCGTTCCACCACATCCCTGTGACCCCCGCCACCAAGCCCGAGGCTGAGGCACAATTCCGCGCATTGGCGGACGAGACCGGCGCCGAGTTGATCGTGCTCGCGCGCTACATGCAGGTGTTTTCGGACGAACAATCCGCCCATTTCGCGGGGCGTTGTATCAACATCCACCACTCGTTCCTGCCCGGCTTCAAGGGCGCACGGCCTTATCACCAGGCTCACGAGCGCGGGGTGAAGATCATCGGCGCGACGGCGCATTTCGTCACCGCCGACTTGGACGAAGGCCCGATTATCCACCAGGATGTTGAGCGGATCACCCATGCCGACAGTCCCGAAGATCTGGTGCGCAAGGGCCGCGATATCGAACGCCGGGTGCTCGCCGAAGCGGTGCGGCTGTTTGCGCAGGAACGGGTCTTGATGAACGGCACCCGGACGGTGGTGTTCAGAGGCTAATTCAAACGGGGGAACGGCGCATGATCAAGGCAATCGCAGGGGCGGCGCTGCTGCTGCTCTCGGTTCCCGTGGCCGCGCAGGAACCTGCGCCGTTTGCACCCGACTGCACCGCCATTGCCGTCTTCCTTGACCGCGCCGTGACAGAGGGCCGCAACGTGGGCGCTTCTGCGCTGGTGTGGCATGACGGGGCCGAAGCCTGCTTTGCCACCGCCGGCGATGCTGACCGTGAGGCATCCAATGGCTCTGGCCGCCCCATCGCCCGCGACACACTGTTCCAGATCTATTCGATGACCAAGCCGGTCACCGGCACCGCGCTGATGCAGTTGTGGGAGCAGGGCAAGTTCGGGCTCGACGATCCGCTCGAATGGCACCTGCCCGAATATGCCGCGCTGAAAGTGGCCGCTGGCGAAAACCCGGACGGCTCGCCGATCCTGCGCGATCCGCGCCGCAAGGTGACGGTGCGCGATGTGCTGCGTCACACGGCAGGCTTCACCTATGGCCCCGAAGGCCCGCCGCAGAACGCCGCCGACCGGGTGTGGGCCGAGCTTGAGCCGCTGTCCTCCACCAACACGCTCGCGGAGTTCTCGCAGAAGATGGCACAGGTGCCGCTGCTGTTCGATCCCGGCACGCACTGGAATTATAGCGCGGGCGTGGATGTGCAGGCGCGGTTGGTCGAGGTGCTGTCGGGCCAGCCCTTTGCCGACTATGTCGCGCAGCATATCTTCCAGCCGCTCGGCATGGCGGACAGCGGGTGGCAGCGCACCGCCGCCGACCGCCCGCGCCTCGCCCGCATCTATGAAGGCGAGAACGGCGCACTGGCCCCGTGGCCGGATGACAGACTGCTCAACGCCAGTTTCATGGGCCAGCCGATGACGATGGGCGGATCGGGGATCGTCACCACGGTCGACGATTACATGAGGTTCGCGCGGATGCTGCTTGGCGAAGGGACGCTGAACGGGGTGCGCATCCTCAAGCCCTCGACCATCCGGCTGATGGCGAGTGACCAGCTTGATCCGCGCATTGCGCCCGCGAACCGTTCATGGCTGGTGGGCAAGGGCGGCGGCGGGTTCGGGTTCGATGTCTTCGTCCGCACCGCGCCCCCGGCAACGCCCGAGGAGAACCGCGGCAGTGTCGGCGAGTTCTATTGGGACGGTTACCCCTCGATGCTGTTCTGGGTCGATCCGGCGCAGGACATGGCGGTGGTCTTCGCGACGCAGAAGCTGCCCTTCGACAGCGATCTGCACCGCGATTTCCGGGTGGCGGTCTACGGCGCGGACTACACCGGGCCTCCGGGCGACTAGCGCATTTTTCGCAGTGGCCAGCCACGGCCGGTGCGCGCAGTCTGCCGCCCATGATCGTCCAGCGCCTCGACCATGTGAACATCATCACCGACCGGCTGGCCGAGACCGCGCGGTTCTATGCCGAGCTGCTCGATCTGGAAGAACGCGACGGCCCGCCGCCGCTACCGCCGCATCAGGTCCGCTGGATGTATGATGCGAGCGGGCAGGCGATCCTGCACATCAATTCCATCGATTGCCCGCGCGCCTTTGACCGCGCCGTGATGCCCGGGGCCGAGACCGGGGCAATCCACCATGTCGCGCTGCGCTGCGGGGCGTTTGACACAGTGAAGGCGCGGCTCGATGCGTGCGGGGCGGAGTACCGGGTGAATGATGTGCCCTCGATTGGCCTCATGCAGATCTTCACCGCTGACCCGAACAATGTGCTGCTGGAACTGAACTTCTTCGCCAGCTAACCCACGCGCTCCAGCAGCGCGCGCCACACTGGAGGCGCATTGTCGTCCTCCAGCGGGTTCCATACCAGCGCCATCCGCGCGCGGGCCACGGGTTCGGGTACGCCAGCAGCGCAGTCGAGCAAGTAGAAGAACGCCGTCACCCGCCAGTTCATGATGCAATGGGCATGATGCGAGCCGGGATGCGCGGCGAGCGCATCGGCAATTGCCGCGACATGGGCAGGCGTCGGCGCGTCGAAGGGCACTGGGATGTGGGTGTAAGCAATCCCCGCAGCCGCCATCAGCGCCGCCTCATCCGCCAGCGCCTCGGGGTGCTCGGCGAGCGCAAGATTGACGACGTGCCGCACGCCGATGGCCGCGAGGCGCGCAGGATCATGCGCTTCGAGCCTACCCGAGGTCGTGATCCCGTCCGCACGGCGCTGCCAGTTGCGGATGTCGGAGGGGTCCTCTGCCATCCCTATCTGCGGGCGACCTTGTTCCCCGCCTCTATGGCCTTGTCTGCGTTGGCCCGGCTGATGACATAGGCGCGGATCGCTTCGATCTCCTCTTTCGACAAAGAGCCTTTGAAGCTCGCCATACCGTTGTTTTTCAGCACGCCGTCATGCACCACCGCGCTCCACGCGGCCGCGCTTTCGAGCGAACCGGCGCGGCGCAGGTCGGGGAGCACGGTGGAACCCACCGCGCCCGGCGCATGGCACACCGCGCAGTAACGGCCATACTTCACCTGCCCCACCGCGATCACCTCGGGCGCAGCCGTGCTCGGCGGCGGGTCGAGCGGCAAGTCGGCCAGTGCCGGTTCGGGCGGCAGTTTCGCCGTCCCGCCGATCTTGAACACCAGCAGGCGCGAGATGTTGCGCACCGGCGCCTTGCGGTTGATCAGATCACCGTCGACGGACAGGGCATAGGCCCCGCCCCAACCCGCCAGCACCGCGACATATTGCTCGCCATTGACGGTATAGGTGACGGGCGGCGCGACCACGCCGGTCTGCGCTGCGAAGCTCCACAGCTTCTTGCCATTCGCGGCGTCATAGGCGTTGAACTCGCTGCCCGTGGTGCCCTGAAATACGAGGCCCCCGCCGGTCGCCAGCAAGCCGCCGTTCCACGGGCCGGGATGCTCGACCGTCCAGCGCGCCTTCTGCGCCACCGGGTCCCACGCCACCAGCCGACCCTTGAGCGTTCCGGCGACCTCCTTTCGGAAGCCTCCGTCAGACGGCAATTCGCCTGCCAAGCTGAAGCCGACATTGAAGCCGCGTGCGCGATCAGGCTTCCAGTTGGCCTCGGGTGCATACATCATCCCGGCTTCAAAGGCGGGGATGTAAACCAGGTTCTCGGTCGGGCTGTAGGCCATCGGGTGCCAATTGTGCCCGCCCAACGGCCCCGGCAGCACCAGCGCGGGCTTGCCGGTCTTGTCGATCCGGGTTTCGGGGTTCTCGATCGGGCGACCGGTCTTGGGATCGACGCCTGTCGCCCAGTTAAGACCGACATAGGGCTTGGCCGAGATGAACTTCCCCGTCTCGCGGTCGATCACGTAGAAGAACCCGTTCTTGGGCGCCTGCATCAGCACTTTGCGGGGCTTCCCGTCGATCTCCATATCGGCGAGCATGATGTGCTGCGTGGCGGTGAAGTCCCACGTCTCCCCCGGCGTGGTCTGGTAGTGCCAGACGTACTCGCCGGTCTTGGGCCGGATCGCGACGATGCTGGAGAGGTAGAGGTTGTCCCCCTCGCCCGTCCCGTCCTTGCCGGGGCTGCGATAGGCGCGGTTCCACGGGCTCCCGTTGCCGACCCCGATATAGAGCAGGCCAAGATCGGGATCATAGGCCATCGAATCCCACACTGTCCCGCCGCCGCCAATCGCGTCATTGGCGCCCAGCACGTCCATGTTCCAGGTTTCGGCGGCCTTCTGGAGATAGGCCGGCGCATCTTCGCCCTGCCCGCCCTCGGGCACAGTGTAGAAGCGCCACAGCTCCTCGCCGCTATCGGCATCATAGGCTGCGACATAGCCGCGCACGCCGAATTCGGCCCCGCCATTGCCGATGATCACCTTGCCATCGATCACGCGCGGCGCACCGGTGATGGTGTAGCTCTTGGATTGGTCGACCGTGACCTTCTCCCAGGCGACCTTGCCCGTCTCGCGGTCGAGCGCGATCAGGCGGCCATCCAGCGTACCGAAGAACAGCTTGTCGCCCCATGCCGCCAGCCCGCGGTTCACCACATCGCAGCAGGCTTTCACAGCGGTTTCGCCCGGAACCTGCGGGTCATACTCCCACAGCTTGGCGCCGGTGGTCGCGTCAAACGCCTTCACCTTGCTCCACGCGGTGGTGAGGTAGAGCTTGCCGTCGATCACCAGCGGGGTCGCTTCCTGCCCGCGCCCGGTGTCCATATCGGCATACCAGGCAAGACCAAGCTGGCCGACATTCTCGCGGTTCACCCCATCCAGCGGCGAAAAGCGCTGTTCGGAATAGGTGCGCCCGTGGCTCACCCAATTGGCCGAATCGCCATCCGCACCGACCAGCACGGCGGACGTGATGCGCCCCTCCTCGCCCCCGTCAGCGCCGCCGAAAATCTGGCTGCAATTGGCCAGCGTGCCTGCCGACAGCAATAATGCTGCGCCCAGCGTCCACCGCTTCAGGTCCATCGATCCCACTCTCCCTGTTTTCTTTTGCCACCTATGTTGCCGACACAATCAGCGCTTGTCCATGCCTGCCGCTCCTGCCTATCTGTTGCCATGGCGGGGGCCGCAGGAGAGATATCAATGTGCGAAGAAAACAAGCTGGCCGAATGGGCCAAAGCCACCATCAGCCGCCGCCAGTTCGGCGCTTTGACCGGAGCAGCGGCGCTGGCCGCCTGCGCCTCAGGTGAAGCCGAAAGCGTGGCGCAAAACCCGCTCCCCGGCCTCAAGGAGCGCGGGGTCAATTTCGCGACTACCGACGGCACGCTCGACGGGTTCTTTGTCCAGCCCGAAAGCGGCAATCACCCAGCGGTCATCCTTTGGCCCGACATCGCCAGCATCCGCGAAGCCAAGCGCAATATCGCCCGCAAGCTCGCGCAGGCCGGCTACGCCGTGCTGGTGGTGAACCCCTATTATCGCGACGTCACCGGCGAACAGTTCGCCGATTTCGCCACCTTCATTGCTGACGGCGGTTTCCAGAAGGTCGGCCCGTGGCGCAAGAAACTGGACGCCGCAGCGATCATGCGGGATGCCACCGCCATCGTCGACTGGCTCGACCGGCAGGAAGGCGTCGATCAGGCGCACGGGATCGGCACGCAGGGCTATTGCATGGGCGGGCCCTTCACGATCTGGAGCGCGGCAGCGGTGCCGGGCCGGATCAAGGCCGCAGCCAGCTTCCACGGCGGCGGGCTGGTGCGGCCCGACAATCCGATGAGCCCGCATAAGCTGCTGGACAAGGTCGATGCCAGCCTGCTGATCGCAGTGGCGCAGGATGATGACGCCGAGGCTCCCGCCGACAAGACCACCTTTGCCGAAGCGGCCGAGGCGGCGAAGGTCGGCGCGGTGGTAACGGTCTATCCGGGCGATCACGGCTGGATGGTGGCCGACAGCCCCGCCTATGACGCCACGGCTGCTGCGCGGGGGGAGGCTGACCTCAAGGCGCTTTACGCCGCCGCGCTGGGTTAGAACGGCGGGCTTTCCTACTTGGAGGGGGCGGGTTTAGGCTCGCCCTCATGCTGCCCGCCCTTTCGCCAACGTCCTGCCTTGCTGCTGTCGTGAGTTTCCGGTCGGAGGGGGCGTTTCCCAAGGCCGCGTTTTGTGTTCTGGACAGTGTCTCATGTGTCTCCAACACCGGGTCGGAGGGGCACGAGCCTGAACGGGATCGCGGGTGTGCCGGGCGCGGCGCGATTCGCGTGGGCCTAGGCCTTGCGTGCCTTGGCTCGGTCATTGGCTGCGCCAAAGCGGCCGTGCTTGCGGTAACGCAGCATCCACTTGTCGAGGAACAGGCCGAGCGGTTTGGGCTCGATCCCCAGCTCCGCAAACCCGCGCGCACCCGGCGCGACCGTGCTGCCGGGCTTCAGCAGCGTCCACTGGTCGCGGCTCATCGGCGTGCCGGGCAGCGCGGCGAAGGTGGCGCTCAGGCCATCGGGCACGGCGAGAAAGGTGCGCTTGCGTCCCTGCGCTTCGGCGATCCGCTCGTGGATTGCCATCATGGAGAGCTGCTCCGGCCCGCCCAGTTCATAGGTGTGGCCGCCGTGCAGATCAGGGTGCTCCAGCGCCACTGCAATCGCCTCGGCCACGTCATCGGCATAGACCAGTTGCAACTTCGCCTCCGGTCCGAACACCGGGAGCACCGGCAGCATCTCGATCATGCCGCCGAACAAATTGAGGAAGTTGTCGTCCTTGCCGAACACGATCGAGGGCCGCAGCACTGTCGCGGTAGGGAAAGCGGCGAGCACGCGCTGTTCGCCCAGCGCCTTGCCGCGCGCGTAAGCGGTGGGCGAGCCCGCGTCTGCACCGATCGCGCTGATCTGGACGAAGGCCCTAACGCCGCCCGCTGCGGCCAGCTGCGCGATGGTGCCGGGGGCCTCACCCATCAGCTTTTCGAGATCGCCGCTGAATGCGCCAACCAGGTTGACCACATAGCTCGCCCCGTCGAGCGCAGCAGCGACGTGCTCCTCGCGGGTGATATCGCAGGGCATCAGTTGCAGCTGGCCCAGATTGGCGAGCGGTTTGAGGGCCTGCGCCTTGCCGGGCGCGCGGCTGGCGAGCCGGACCCGCGCGCCGCGAGCGAGCAGGCTCTGCGCAACGTAATTGCCGATATAGCCGGTGCCGCCGAAAATCGTGACCAGCTGGCCGGAAAGCGGGGAGGAGGTGGGCATGGTTTGGGTGCTCTTCGTGGCCTGAGACAGTGCAGGGCGTTGTGCTGACCGCGCTTTGCTTCAACGAAGCGGACGAGGCAAGGGTTCCGGTGGCGGGAATCGCCGGGATTGCCAAGGCGCTTCGCAGGCGTTCCGACAGGCCGAAGCAGCCGGTGGTGCTTCGCCCGCACGGCGGGCAAGGTTTGCATTGACAGCACCCCCACCCCCCCGCTAATGGCCCGCCCCTACCCAGCTTCCGGCAGCGATGACCGGATGCACCGTGCCCAGATGGCGGAATTGGTAGACGCACCAGCTTCAGGTGCTGGCGCTCGCAAGGGCGTGGAGGTTCGAGTCCTCTTCTGGGCACCATTTCTCAATCCCGGCTTGCCGACAGCGTCGCGAGTGAGTGGCAGATGTCTGCCACTCCCCCGTTCAGTCAGCCCGGAAGGCCTAATCCAGGCTGGTCTTCGGAAACAACCATTGGACAGCGAGCGAGGGCGCGAACGGGGTCCAGGCGTGTTCGGGCTGTGCAAGGCGGTCGGCGATCGCGATCATGACGCTGGGATTGACCCCAAGCCCGCAATGGCTCGCGTGGACTTCGATGTTTTCGCTCGGCGTGCGGGTCGGTTTCTGGACCGATCCGCGCCAGTGTACGATCCCGTCGGTCTTGGTCAGAATCGAGGTGGTCGGCACCGGCGGCGCCTCATCAAGACGGCGGAAGCGCCCGCCGCGCATCGGCTCGGGATCCTTGCCGTTCAGCAGCTCGAACAGGCGCGCGGCGCTGGTGTGGTTGCGGTCATCGGAAATCGGGCTGCCGAGGCTGATGACCAACCGCACGCGGTCAGGGTGCAGCTTGGCAAGTTCGCGCGCCAGCACCCCGCCAAGGCTCCATCCGACCAGCGAGACCTTGCGCCCGCTTGCGTCATTCAGCCGCTTGAGCTGGTTTTCCAGCCGCGTGATCAGCGCATTGTCGACCCGGACGTTGCGCCCGCTGTCCCAGCCATGGGCATCATAGCCCAACCCCTTAAGCAAGCGACGCATCGGCACGGTCGAGGAATTGGAGGCCATGAAGCCGGGCAGGACCTGCACCGCGTGCCCATCACCCTTGGGCAGGTGCGACAGGAGCGGGCGGCTCATGTAGAAAGCGCCCAGCTCGAAGACAGCGCGCCCTTCGATGAAGGTCCAGATCCGGCTAGGTGGCCGCGGCGGCGGGGCGAATTGTGCGGCGGCCGATGCTGTTGCGGTCATAGTCTTTTCCTTCGCTGTTCGGCGCTTCCCGCCCATCATGCCGCTTTGACTTTGCGCGCGGCGCGCTTGCGCTTGGCGGGGGCTTTCTCCGCTTTCGAAGCGGCTGTGGCTTGTTGTGTAGCAGCCAGTAGCTCGGCGAAACTATCCTCGATGCATTTCACGTAGAAATCGGGATCGGGCAGCAGCTCGCGGTCGGCGGTGAAGGCGATGGTCGCTTCGTCGCAATAGGATTGCACGACATGACCGAGGCCGAGGCCGTCAGTGAGGCACAGCAGGCCCATCATGCTTTCGAGCCGCGCGCCGGCAAAGTGGATCGGAACCGGCGGGCCGGGGACGTTTGTCACCACGGTGGTGAACGGAGGGGCCACACCGCGATTGGCAAGGCCCAGCCGGGTATAGAGCTGCGCGCCCAGCGCCATGAACAGCGCGGGCGAGACCTTGCTCATCTCGGTCATGTTGCGCGCGCCGATCGCGTCGGACATCGCCTTGCTGTTGGCGGTCTGCGAGAAGACGAAGGCGAGGCGCTCGGCCGGGTCTGCGATATGGGTGCCGAGCGGCGCGATCATCGCGGCGACCTGATTGCCCATATCGCCCTTCTCACCGCCTGCGCGAACCGAGATCGGGGCCATCGCGGTCAGGGTCTTCTTGGGCAGATCGTCCTTGGCCAGCAGATAGCGGCGCATCGCCCCGCCGATGATCGCGAGGAACACGTCATTGACCTTCGCGCCTTCGGCCAACGCGCGGATCGCCTTGATGTCGGCCAGCTTGAAGCTGCGCCCTTCGACCACACGGTGCGGCGAGATTTTGCGGTTGAAGCGCGATTTGGGCGCGAGCATGTCGGCGCTGACGGTGAAGTCCTTGACCACCAACCCCTTGATCGCCTTAGCGAGGCCGGGTGCGGCCTTGGCGGCGACCTCTAGCTGTTTGAGCGGATTGGTGACCGCGTTGAAGTAACTTTTGCCGAGCAGCTCAATCGGGTTGGGGATGCGTTCAGGCTTCCAGGTGTCCGGCTTGTTGGGGGGCGGATCGCCGGGGCGCAGCGTGTGCAGCGCCTCCATAAGATCGATCCCGCTCATCCCGTCGATCGCGGCGTGGTGGACCTTGGTGACCATCGCGAAGCTGCCCGGGGTGACCCCGGGGACATTTTCGAGCCCCTCGATTACGGTGAACTCCCACGGTGGGCGGTCGAGATCGAGCGGCCGGGCGAAGATCCGCGCGGCCTGGATGCACAATTGCCGCCAGTCGCCGGGCTTGGGCAAGGCGACATGACGAACGTGATATTCGAGATCGAAATCCGGATCTTCGACCCAATAGGGGTAATCGAGATCGAACGGGACGCGCACCAGCCGCTGGCGCATGGTGCGGCTCAGCTGCGCGCGGGCGCCGATGAATTGCAGGATGTCCTTGAAGCGCACGAAGTTCCCGGGCGCGGTCTCCGGATTGTAAACGAGGATCGAACCGATGTGCATCGGCGAATTGCGCGTTTCCAGCGCGACAAAGGACGCATCCATTCCCTGCAATTGCCGCAAGGTTCTCTCCCCGTTGACACCCCTTTGTGGGGTTTTGTTGCGCGCGAGGCTAACAGACGCTTGGGCGCGGTCAACTTGCCGCCCCCGTCAAGAGCCTCCGCTAGCAGCGCAGCAGCGCGAGAAGCGCGAAGCTCGCCAGCCAGTGCTCGCCCATGTAATCGCCCTCGACATGGGGGAGCGCGGCGGCCAGATGTTCCTCGGCGAGGCGGCGCAACGGGTCCTGAGGGTCGGTGCGACCGAGCGCTCGGGCAATGTCGCTGAGGCACCACGCGCGGCTTAGGTTCAGCCCGTCGAGATGCGCGATCTTGCCGTCGCTGCGGTCGGAGACGATGACCGGGCGGCATTCGCGCTCCAGCCAGCCATTTGCGACCACCAGCGCCTCAAACCACGGGACGAAGGCGAGATGCGGGCGGACTTCGGCCATCAGTAGCGCCGCGGTGAGGACGGGGGACAGGAATTCGTCACCCCCCGGCTCCCACCCCGCATAATCGCGGCGATGGCCGAAAGCGCGCTCTGCCCAGTCGTCGATCAGCATGACGAGTTCGGGATCGCGCCCGATGGCCCAGCGCCGCGCCAGCACCAGCGCGAAGGCGGTGTTGAAATGGGTGCCAACGGTGATCGGATAGGTAAGGATGCCGAGATAATCCCGAAACCGCGCGGCAAACGTGCGCGCCAGCGGTTGGAGCCACGCTCCCCATGCATAGTCCTCGTGCCGCGCAGCCTCGTAGTGGAGATACATCAGCCAGCCCCAGCCATAAGGCCGCTCGAACCCCCGCGCCGAGGGTCGGCCCAGGTAGGCCAATTCTGCCTCCAGCTTCTCCTCGGTGAAGGTCGTCACGGCCAGCGCGGTGATCTGCGAGGCTTCGGGCATCTCGGGATAGAGCCGCCGCAGGGTCAGCAGCGTCCACCAACCGTGCACGCAGCTATGCCAATCGAAGCTGCCGAAGAACACCGGATGCGCTGCTTGCGGCAGGCGCAGGTCTTCCGGCCCGGTGAAGACATGATCGTCCTTGTAGGGGAAAGGCCGCGCCACATGGCCCAGCGCCACGCGGGCGAAACGGCGGGCGGTGTCCTCGGTCAGTTCCACAGCCAGAACGCCCCCACATAGATGATCACGATGTTGCACACGAGCAGCGGCACCGCTGTGCCCACCTGCTGGCGGATCACCGCGTTCTGGTCTTTCAGCTCCAGCAGCGCGGCGGGCACGATGTTGAAGTTCGCCGCCATCGGGGTGAGCAGCGTGCCGCAGAAGCCTGCCAGCATCCCCACTGCCCCGACCACCGCCGGGTTGCCACCATATTGCCCGATCAGCAGCGGGATGCCGATGGCTGCGGCCATCACCGGGAAGGCGGCAAAGGCGTTGCCCATGATCATCGTGAAGCCCGCCATGCCGAGCGCAAAGACGACGACAGTCAGGAACACGCTGCCCTCTGGAATGATGCCGCCCGCAATCCCGCCGATGATCTCGCCCACCCCCGCCAGCGCGAACACCGCACCGAGCGCAGCCAGCATCTGCGGCAGGATCGCCGCCCAGCCGATCGAGTCGATCAGCCGCCGGCCTTCCTCAGCTGGAGCCATGACCGGCGGACGCAGCCACACCATCGCCCCTGCCAGCGCAGCGATGACCCCGATGCCGAACAGGATCAGCGTTTCGCGCCGCGCCTCGAACAACCCGGTCTCACCCAGCGGCGTGTAATTGTAGAGGAGGGTCCCAGCCACCGCAGTCAGCGGCACCACCAGCGCCGGGAGGAACAGCCGGTTGCCAAGCCGCGCGGCATAGGCCTCGCGTTCCTCCGGCGAGGTGGTCGGCGGATTGCTGCGCTTAAGGCCACCCAGCCCGGCGATGGCCACCAGCGCCAGCACCAGCACGCCATTGGCAAGGTCGGAAAGATGGCTGCCGAGCAGGAAGCTGGAAGAAAGCAGCGCCCAGAAGGCGGCATTCCCCCAGCGCCTTTCCCTTGCGGACAGCGCCGCCCACACGGCGAAGAAGCCACCCGCCAGCACATAGAGCCATTCGTAGGTAATCACCGGCCCGCCCTCCCCAACCGCCGGTCAAAAGCGAGGATCCTGCCCGCATGGATCACGAAGGCGCAGATGGCGGTCGGGATCGCCCAGACTGACAATTGCAAGGGCGTCAGTGGATAGCCCGCAGCCTCGAACACGCCCTGGATCAGCAGGATCGAGGCGATGGCGAAGAAGATGTCCTCGCCGAAAAACAGCCCGACATTGTCGGTCGCGGCGGCCATGGCTTTCACCTCGTCGCGGGCGTCTTCAGACAGGTCGCCATGGGTCTTGACCGCCGCCGCCTCCGCCATCGGCGCGACCAGCGGGCGAACTGCCTGCGGGTGGCCCCCGATGTCCTTCATGCCCAGCGCCGAGGCGAGCTGGCGGAAAGCGAGGTAGGCCACCAGCAGTTTGCCCATCGTCGCCCCGCGCATCCCCTCGATCACTGCGCGGGCGCGTTGTTGAAGCCCGTAGCGCTCCAGCAATCCGATTACGGGCAGGATGATCCACGTCACCGAGATATAGCGGTTGTCATTGAACGCCTTGCCCAGTGCCTCGACAACCGCAACGGGATCGAGCCCCGCCAGCACGCCGGTTACGAGCGCCGCGCTGACCACCACCAGCAGCGGGTTGAAGCGCAAGGCAAAGCCCAGAACGACTATGGCGATGCCCGCTAGCGGCCAGTAGTTCATTCCTCCATCCCTCCAAAGCCCCCGCCTCCGGGTGTCAGGATCACGAAACTGTCGCCGGGCTGCATCTCGGCCGAGCCGGTGGCGCCGAGGCGTTCGATGCAACCGTTAGCGCGTTGGACCCAGTTCTGCCCGGCAAGCGCATCGCCCCCGCCCGCAAGTCCGCGCGGCGGCACCTTGCGGCGATTGGCGAGGATGTTGGCGCGCATCGGCTCAAGGAACGTAAGACGCCGCACCACACCGTCCCCGCCGCGATGCTGCCCCTGGCCTCCGGAGCCGCGCCGGATCGCGAATTCCTCCAGCCGCACTGGCAGCCGGGTTTCGAGAATTTCGGGATCGGTCAACCGGCTGTTGGTCATGTGGGTCTGCACCGCGCTGGTGCCGGGATGGTCCGGCCCCGCACTGGAACCGCCGCAGATCGTCTCGTAATACTGGTGCGCCTCGTTGCCGAAAGTGAAATTGTTCATCGTCCCTTGGCTCGGCGCAAGGCGGCCCGTAGCGGCGAACAGCGCGTCGGTGACGACCTGAGAGGTCTCGACATTGCCCGCCACCACCGCCGCGCCGGGACGAGGGTTCAGCATCGAGCCCTCCGGCACGATCAGTGTCACCGGGCGCAAGCACCCGTCATTCATCGGGATCGCATCGTCGATCAGCGTGCGCAGCACATAGAGCGCGGCGGCGCGGGTGATCGAGCGGGGGGCGTTAAAATTGTCAGGCAGTTGACCGCTCGTCCCGGTGAAGTCGAACACCGCCGATCGCGCCGCGCGATCGATGCGGATCGCCACTTGCACCACCGCGCCATTGTCCATCGGATAGGCGAACGCCCCGTCCTCCAACCCACCCAGCAAGCGGCGCACGCTTTCCTCGGCATTGGCGAGGACGTGGTCCATATAGGCAGCGAGCACATCGGCCCCATGCTCGCGTGCCGCCGCCGCCAGCAATTCGGCCCCGCGCGTGCAAGCGGCAAGCTGTGCGCGCAAGTCGGAAAGGTTGCGGTCCGGATTGCGCGCGGGATATTCCGCTGCGGCCAGAACGCGGCGCAGTTCGGCCTCCTGAAAGCGGCCCTCGTCCACCATCAGCAGATTGTCGATCAGCACGCCCTCTTCCACGATGCTGCGGCTTTCGGGGGGCATGGAGCCGGGCGCGATGCCGCCGATGTCCGCATGATGCCCGCGCGCCGCGACGAAGGCGTCCGGCTCCGCGCCCTCGCCGGAGTAGAACACCGGCACGATCACCGTGATGTCGGGCAGGTGCGTCCCGCCGCGATAGGGATCGTTGAGGACATAAGCGTCCCCGCGCCGAAACCCGCGACCATCCCGCCCCGCGCTCCGCGCTTCGATCACCCGCGCGATGGAGTCGCCCATGCTGCCAAGATGCACCGGGATATGCGGCGCATTGGCGATCAGCGCGCCCGATGCGTCGAACAGCGCGCAGGAGAAATCGAGCCGTTCCTTGATGTTCACCGAGGTCGCGGTAGATTGCAGGACCACGCCCATCTCCTCGGCGATGGCCATGAAAAGGTTGTTGAATATCTCCAGCCGCACCGGATCGGCCGCAGTCCCGGCGGCGCGGGTGCGGGTGAGCGGGACGGTGCGGGTGAGGATCAGGCTGCCTTCGTCCGCTAGCCGCGCCTGCCAGCCTTCCTCAACCACCGTGGTCGAGCCGGGGTCGATGATCAGCAGCGGGCCTTGGGCGACCTCGCCTGCCGCCAATTCGGTGCGGGCCAAGACCGGCCAGTCTCCGGGCAGCTGCGCCGCCGTGGCTGCGGTGGTTTCGGGTATGCCGGACGCGGCTGCCAACCCGCCCGAAACCCCGCGCGCCTCAACGCTCAACGCTTCGACGATGATCGCACCCTCCGCGTCGGAGTATCCGAAGCGCTGGCGGTGCAGCTGGCGGAAGGCGGCGTCCATCTGCGCTGGGGCCTCGCAAGGGATCGCGAGCAGGCTGTCGCTCCCGGCAAAGCGCAAGCGCGCGCGGAGCTTCGTGACAATTGCATCCTCCGCGATGCCCTGATCCAGCAAAGCTTGCCGCGCCTCTGCCTCAAGCACGGCCAGTTCCTCCGTGAAGCTTTCGCCCAAGGGCCTCATCAGGCTGATCTCGCGGATCGTTTTCACCGGGGCAAGGCCGATGCCATAGGCCGACAGCATCCCGGCGAGCGGGTGGACGAGCACCGTCTCAATCCCCAGCGCATCAGCCACGCGGCAGGCGTGCTGCCCGCCCGCCCCGCCGAAACAGGCGAGCGCATAGACGGTCACATCATGCCCGCGCGCAACTGAGATCTTGCGGATCGCCCCCGCCATGTTGTGAACCGCGATGGCGAGGAAACCTTCGGCGATGGCCTCCAGCGCGGTAGGCTCGGGCAGCGCGGCGGCGACCTCCTCCAGCCGTGCGCGGGCGGCCTCGGGGTCAAGCGGTTCATCGCCGCTCGGGCCAAACACTGCCGGGAAAAAGGCCGGGTCGATCCGGCCGAGGAACAGGTTGCAATCGGTCACCGTCAGCGGCCCGCCCTTGCGGTAGCAGGCCGGGCCGGGGTCAGCGCCCGCGCTCTCCGGCCCGACACGGAAGCGCGCGCCATCGAACCGGCAGATCGAGCCGCCGCCCGCAGCCACGGTATGGATCTGCATCATCGGTGCTGCCACGCGCACACCTGCGACCACGCTATCGCCGGTCAGTTCGACCTCGCCCGCATAATGCGCCACATCGGTGCTGGTGCCGCCCATATCGAAGCCGATCAGCCGTGTGTGGCCAAGCGGCGCGCATGCCGCGACCATGCCGACCACACCGCCCGCCGGGCCGGACAGGATCGCATCCTTCCCCCGGAATGCGCCGACCTCGGCCAGCCCGCCGTTCGATTGCATGAATCGGAGCGCCCCGGCCGCAGGCAAGCTCGCCGCCAACGCATCGGTGTAGCGCCGCAAAACGGGCGAGAGATAGGCATCGACCACCGTGGTATCCCCGCGTGGGATCAGCCGAATCAGCGGCGCGACCTCATGGCTGACGCTGACCTGCGCGAAGCCGATTGCGCGCGCGAGTGCAGCAAGCCGCGCCTCGTGCTCACGGTGCTGCCAGCCATGCATCAGCACGATGGCGAGAGCATCGAATCCCTCCGCGCGCAGCTGTTCGAAGGATGCGCGCGCCGCCGTCTCGTCCAGTTGGCGCAGCACGGTGCCGTCCACCGCTACGCGCTCGTCGATTTCCACGACCTTCGTGGGCAGCTGTTCGGGCAGCACGATATGGCGCGCGAAGATGTGGGGCCGCGCCTGCGTGCCGATCCGCAAAGCGTCGGCAAAGCCGCGGGTGATCGCCAGCGCCAGCCGCTCGCCCTTCCGCTCCAGCAGCGCGTTAGTCGCGACCGTCGTGCCGATCCTGAGCTCGGCGATCGCCGCTTCACCATAACGCGCCATCAAGCGCCGCACCGCCTCGCTCGCAGCGTCGGGATAGTGGCCCGGATTTTCAGACAGCAGCTTCTCGGTCACCAGCCGCCCGTCCGGCGTGGTGGCAACCACATCAGTAAAGGTGCCGCCGCGATCGACGGCAAAGCGCCATGCTGGGGATTGTGCCGGGTTCATGCTTCGCTGTGTTGTCCAGCGCTCACGACAAAGCAACTGCGGCGAAGGATTGTACGGCCCGGCGTCAGCGCCGCTATTTGACCGATCGACCCGCAGTCTCCGGCAAGACCAGCCAGATCCACGCCGCGAGCAGGAAGCTGACCGAAGCCAGCGCCATGACCGGGCCAAGCCCGAACGCCTCGGCCAGGGGGGCGGTGATGAGCGGCGCGGTCATGCTGATCACGCGGCCCCAATTGTAGATCGAGGCGGCGGTGGAGCGCAGGTGCGGCGGGTACAGCTCGGACAGCCACGGCCCCCATATCGCCGAAGCGCTGAGCATCACCCCGTAGCCAAAGCCCAGTGCCTCCAGCAGCCCGAGCGGCAGCGGCACAAACAGATAGACCGGGATGATCGCGGCGGCACTGATGAACCCCGCCGCGCCAACCCGGCGCCCGAGCCGGTCGCTGATCCAGCCCCAGATGAGCCCGCCGAGCGCCGCGCCGATGAACTGCCAGCCCAAAACGTCACCGATCACCGTGTCGGGGATGCCACGCTCGGTCTTGAGATAGGTGCTCGCCCAGCCGGTGAAGGCTTGATAGGCGAAGAAATTGAGGCCCGACATAGCTGCCAGCAGCAACGTCTGGCGGGCAACGCCGGGGCGAAACAGTTCGGCGATGGGGAGCTTGGAAGCGGCGGTCGTGCTTGCGCCAATGGGGCCACCAAAGGGGAGCAACTTGCGGTCGTCCGGCACCACCACGAAGGCGAAAAACGCCAAGGCGACCGGCACCGCGCCTGCCCACAGCAGCACCTTCCAGTCAGCACCCGCCCGGAACGCCGCCGCCGAGAGAAAACCGAGCGCCGAGACCGCGACGTTATAGGTGCCCAGCACAAAGCCAGCGATCAGCCCGCGCATACTCGCCGGAAACAGGCCCGAATAGATGCCGACCGCAATCGGATACATCGCGCCCATGAAGAAACCCATCAGCACCCGCTGCCCGACCAGCGTGGCAAAATCGGCCACCACCAGGCCCGACAGCAGCATCCCGCCATAGCCGATCATCGCAATCACCAGCGCGTTGCGCCGGCCGATGATGTCGGCAATCTGCCCCATGACGACCGCACCGATGATCGCGCCGATGGCCTGCACCGTGTAGAGCGATCCCGACTGGGTCAGGGTGAGACCGAGATCGTCCTTGATGTAGGGTCGCAGGATATCGACGGTGTTCCACGACCAGGCGTAGAAGAAATAGCCGATCAGCAGGAACACCAGCGCGGCGATCCGGCGCGATTGGCTTAAATCTTCGGCGCGTTGCAGCACTGTCATTGCGCGAAGCCTGCCGCGCGGGCGAGATTCGCTGCACCCTCGCGCATGAAGCCGTGATCCGACCCCAAGAGGAACAGGCTCGCGCCTTGCGCCTGCCAGTGCGGGACATCGGCGGGCCTCGGCGTGAACATCCCGCAGGCGCGGTTTGCGGCGCGGCAGGCGGCAAGGATGCGTTCCACCGCTGCGATCACCTTGGGATCGTCGGGCGAGGTGCAGCCGAGCGCAATCGTCAGGTCGATCCGCCCGATGAAAAGCGCGTCGATGCCGGGGACGGCAGCGATGGCGTCGATTTCGTCCAAAGCCTCCAGATCCTCGATCTGGGCGATCACGACACTGGTCGAAGCGCTGGCGGCGAGGTGGTCGGGGATGGCGCGCGTGCCATAGCCTGCCGCGCGGCTCGATCCGGCGTAGCCGCGCCGCGCCGGACCGCCGCCTGGGCCGTAGTGGACGCTGGCCGCCACCGCCTCGGCTTCTGCGGCCGAGCGGACATGCGGCACCAACACGCCGTCTGCGCCGCAATCGAGCGCGTTGAGGATTTCGTGCGCCGCAGACGATGCAGGGCGCACCAGCACCGGCATGCCGCCCGCCCGTGCGGCCATGATGCCCGCGTCGAGATCGCGGCGGTCGAACGGCGCGTGTTCGGCATCGAGGCACAGGCAATCGAGCGCGGCCCCCGCCAGCACTTCGACCACATGCGGGTGCGGGGTCTTGATGAAGGTGCCCAGCAAAGGTGCGCCGCTGGCGAGGCGGGTCTTGAAGTCGCTCACGCCGCCACGCCGCGCCACAACCGGTCGCTGGCCAGCGCCGCGCCTTCCGCCAGGGTCTTGAGCTTGGCCCAGACGATGCTGGGATCGACCACGCCGAAGCCCGCGAAGGTGGAAAAGCCGCAGTCAGTCCCCGCGATCACCCGTTCTCGCCCGATGAGGTTCGCGTAGCGTTCGATCCGTTCAGCGACGACGCGGGGATGTTCGATGAAGTTGGTGGTGCTGTCGATCACGCCGGGGATCAGGATCTTGTCCTCGGGGATGAGGTGCGCCATTTCGGCGAAATAGGTCCAGTCGGCCTGATGGCGCGGGTTGCTGGTTTCAAACAGCAGACCTGCGGGCTTGGCGGCCATCAGCGTCGGCAGGATGACGCCCATTTCAACGTCGCAGCAATGCGGGCCTTCGTAATTGCCCCAGCACACATGCATTCGCACGCGGTTGGCGGGCACATTGCGCAGGGCGTGGTTCAAGGCCTCTACATGCCCGCCGATCAGGCGCAGATATTCCGCCTCGCTGCGGTCCTTGTACATCATGTGCCAGCCAAGGCCGAGGTCGGGGCTGTCGAGTTGCAGCAGCAGGCCAGCCGCGACAATCGCTTCATATTCCGGCCGCATCGCTTCGGCCAAAGCCTCGAGATAGGCGTCCTGCGTGGCATAATGCTCATTAGGCTGGAACAGCGCAATCACGCCGGGCGAAGCGCTGTTCATGAAGCCGCCGCCGGGCTGGTGCTTCGCCATTGCGGCGGCCATGTGGTTAAGGTCGGCCTCGAGCGGCGCCATGGATTTGATCGCGATCGGCCCCACGCATTTGGGGCGGCGATAGGTCGGGGTACCGCCGCCCTTCGCCTGCCGTTCCAGGAAGCTCGGGAACATCTCCAAGTCCTTGGGCGGCGTGCGCGGGCTGTCACCATCGAAGCCGGTGATGCGGTCCTTGATGTAGGTCGCATAGCTGATCTTCGACATTTCCCCATCTGAGACGAGATCGATCCCAGCTTCGACCTGGCGCTGAACCACATCATCGACCGCCGCACCGATCACCGCATCGAACTGCGCGGGGTCGACAGCCTCGCCGCGCTCCTGCGCAAAGACGAGGTCGGTGACGTCCTTCGAGCGCGGGAGCGAACCCACGTGCGTGGTCAGGATGCGGTCGGACATGGCGCGGAGCGTTCCTCTGGTTGATCTGCGGTCAGCGTGGCGAGCCACGGCCTGAGCTTTTGGGCGAGCGCCAAGGGCGCTTCGAGCGGGACCATGTGGCCTGCTGGTTCGATATGCAGTTGGGCATCGGGTATCAGCCCTTGCCAGCGGCGATGCCATGCGGGCGGACACAGCGCGTCTTCGCTCCCACCCATCAAGAAAACCGGACAGGTGATCTGGGTCAGCGCTGAGACCCGATCAGCCCGCAGCCGCAGCGCCTCGCTTTGGCGGATGAACACGTCCGGTCCCAGGGTCATTCCCATGTCGTACAGCAGCCGGAGCAGCGCCGTGTCCGTACGGTTTGCGGGCGCAAGGTAGTTGGGCTTGAGCTCCTCAACCAGCACCCGTTCCAGCCCGCCGCCGCGCACTTCCGCCTGCTGGACAGGACGATGCGCGGCGCGCTCGGTCAAGTCAGCGGTGGCGTTGTAGCCGATCAGCCCAAGGCCCGTGATCCGCTCGGGGGCCAGCACTGCCATCTCAACCGCGACGATAGCCCCCATCGAAAAGCCGATCGGGATGAGCGGGCCGGTGGTGGATGCCAAAGCGCGCGCCGCCATGGCGGCGATGGTACCGTCCTGCGTCGTATCGGCATCCGCCGCCGCCCGCCCAGTTGCCGCTGCAATCGCTGTGCGGATCGCCCCGCCTGCACCGTCCCACAACCGCGCGTCGCACATGTTGCCGGGGATCAGCAGCGGGAGCGGCGCAGCTTTCATCCCAGCCGCGCCGAGCGGCCGGGCAGCAATTCTCCGCCGAACAACCGCTGTTCGGGGATCATGCCGGGTTGCTCGATCCGCTCGATCAGCATGTCGACCGCCGCCTGTGCCATGCGCCGCACCGGCTGGCGAATGGTGGTAAGCTGGTATCCGCCCCATGTCGCCGGCCCGACGCCGTCAAAACCGACAATCGAGAGCTGTTCGGGGATGGTGAGGTCATAGGCCCCGCGCGCACAATCAATCGCGCCAAGTGCCATCGCATCGTTGGTCGCGATCACGGCATCCAGCGCCCCGCCCGAAGCGTCCATCAGTGCGCGCAGGCCTTCATCGCCCGAATGGTAATCGAACCCGCCGCGATAGATGAACGGCTCGATCCCCGCTGCTGCCAGATGTCGCCGCGCGGAATCGAGGCGCTCTTCCCCGACATAGCTGTCGTGAGGGCCAGCGATGATGCCGAACCGGCGATGCCCGGCGGCGAGCAAGTGCTTCACCAACTCACGTTCACCCGCCGCGCTGTCACAGGCGACGCTGGCGGCAGGCTCGGCCTCGCCAACGCGGTTGTAGAGGATGATGGGTATGCCGCGATCGTTGAACTGGCGGATCTGGTCGTCCTTCAGCCGCGCGGCGATGATCGCCCCGTCGACCCGGTAGGGCCAGATCAGCCCCAGCATCTCGTCAATTTCGGATTCGGAGGCGAGGCTGAACAGCAGCACCCGGTGGCCCACGGCGGATAAGCGCTGGGTCAGCTCGGCCAAGACTTCGGGGTAATAGAGGTTGGTGAGGTTGGAGATCACCACCGCCACCAGATTGGTGCGCCGGGTGATCAGCCCGCGCGCGAAGGCATTGGGCTGATAGCCCAATTGCTTGGCCGCGCGCATGATCTTCTCACGCGTCTTGGGCGCGATCGAAGCGCCCTTGCGGAATGCGCGGCTGACCGCCGACTGCGATACTCCGGCCAGCTCGGCGACATCATAGGATGTCGCGCCCGAGCCGCCCGGCCCAGAGCCGCCCGGCATCGCCTCAGACAGCTTCTTCTTTGGCATATCGTCTCACCCGGATGTCGGCCTGTTCCTTGTGCCCGGCAAAGCCTTCGATGGCGCACAGGCGCGAACAATATTCCCCCACCATCGCGCTCGCCGCGTCGGTCAGCACGCGCTGATAGGTACACGTCTTGATGAACTTGCCAACCCACAGGCCCCCGGTGAAGCGGGCATTGCCGCGCGTGGGCAGGGTGTGATTGGTGCCGATCACCTTGTCGCCGTAAGACACGTTGGTCCGCTCACCGAGGAACAGCGCGCCGTAATTGGTCATGTGTTCGAGGAAGTAATCGGGATCGCGGGTCATCACCTGCACGTGTTCGGACGCGATCTGGTCGGCGATTTCGACCATTTCCTCATAGCTGTCGGCGACGATCACCTGACCGTAATCGGCCCAGGCCTTGGCAGCGATCGGCGCGGTGGGGAGGATGGTCAGCTGACGCTCGATCTCGGCCATGGTTTCGCGTGCGAGGGTTTCCGAATTGGTGAGCAGCACCGCGGGTGAATTGGGCCCGTGTTCGGCCTGACCCAGAAGGTCGGCGGCGCACAATTCGCCATCAACAGTATCGTCTGCGATCACCAGCGTTTCCGTTGGCCCGGCCAGCAGATCGATCCCGATCTTGCCGAACAGCTGGCGCTTGGCCTCAGCCACGTAGGCATTGCCGGGGCCGACGATCATGTCGACGCTGGCGATGGTCTCGGTGCCGAGCGCCATGGCGGCCACCGCCTGCACCCCGCCGACGCAATAGATCTCGTCCGCGCCCGCCATGTGCATCGCCACAACAATCGCAGGGTTGGGCTTGCCCTGATAGGGCGGCGCGACCGAGACGATGCGCTTCACGCCAGCGACCTTTGCGGTGACGACGCTCATGTGCGCCGAGGCGACCAGCGGATACTTTCCGCCGGGCACGTAGCAGCCGACCGAATTCACCGGGATGTTGCGATGGCCGAGCACGACGCCGGGCAAGGTTTCAACTTCGACATCCTTCAGGGCATCGCGCTGGATCTGGGCGAAATTGCGCACCTGCGCCTGAGCAAAGCGGATATCCTCGATCACCTGCGGGGCAAGCTCAGCGTAGGCGGCTGCAATGTCGGCATCGGACAGGCGGAAGTCGGCGGGATTCCAATTGTCGAACTTGGCCGACCAGTCGCGCATCGCATCGTCACCGCGCTTCTTGATGTCGGCGATGATCGTCTCAACCGTCGCACGCACCTGCGCATCGGCTTCGGCGGCAGCATCTTCGGTGATGCCGGTTTTGAGGTAACGTGCCACTTCGCTGTCTCCCACTCACAGGGCTCCGGGCCGCTGCATCGGAACGCAATCCTATGATCATGTGACTTCGAATGCAAGCGCGGCCGCGGAGATCATATTGCAACCTTTCGTCACAATGGCAGCAATTGCATGGTGTTTCGGCAACATTCGGTAATTGACGTATGTTAAGTTTCCCTCTCGTGAATGATTTATGTTGCATCCGAAGTCAAAAATGGCATCTGTGGAGTCTGCACCGCAACTTCAGGGGAAACCACATGGCCGGTCAGTTCAAATCCGCCTTCGCCGTCGGCGTCAGCTTTATCGCGATGGGAGTCGCGTTGCCGGCTCATGCGCAGAATAGCAGCGCTAACGCGCAGCCCGCTGCCGATCAGGGCGGCATCAACGAAATCATTGTGACCTCGCAACGCCGTGAAGAGAACTTGCAGGATGTGCCGATCTCGGTCTCGGCTTTCACGGCGGATCAAGTGCTGGCGCGCGGGATCACCGATGTCGGTCGCCTTGAAGGGATCGTGCCAGGCTTCACGTTTGGCCGTTCGGGCCAGGACGCGCGTCCTTCCATCCGCGGGGTTCGCACCGAAAATGTCGGCGTCAACGGCGACACCACGATCGGCTTCTTCATCGATGGCGTATACCAGTCACGCGCCACACAGGCGACCGCCGGCTTTGTCGATGTCGAGCGGGTAGAAGTGCAGCGCGGGCCGCAGGGCACGCTTTACGGGCGCAACACCTTCGGCGGCAACATTGCGATCACCACGGCCCAGCCCGTGCTCGGCGAAATGCTCGGCGGGCTAGATGTCACGGTGGGCGAATATGGCCGCTTCCGCACCGATGCCTTCGTCAACCTGCCGGTGAGCGATACGCTAGCCGTCCGCGTGGCTGGCTCGCTGGAACAGTCCGACGGGTGGGTGAAGAACGTCAATCCGCTTGGCAATAATCTGTTCGACGATGACAGCAAATATCTTCGCGCCACCGTGCTGTGGGAGCCGAACGACCAGTTTTCCGCCGCGATCAAGTTCGATTACTCGACCCGCGGCGGCGCAGGCGGCTCGGCCTTCGGCTACAAAATCATCGGCAGCTACTTCGATGTTGGCTCGCGCCAGCAGCTGTACAACGGCACGCCGGTGCTCAATCTTAACACGCGCGGCGGGAATCGTGACGGGGTGAATGATGCGCTGCCGGGTGGACCCGCGACCAGCGACCTCGGCGTGCCGGTGTTCGCGCCGGGTGACGGCTACACGATCGACACTGATCAGAAGACGATCCTTGATCTGGAGAACAAGGCGATCACCGCCAACCTCGCCTATGACTTCGGCGGCATCACGCTGCGTTCGATCACGGGCTACACCGATTTCGGTGCGATCCGGACGCAGGATTCCGACTTCTCCGGCAACCAGATCGCGATCGACTATCAGGACACGCGCGCCGAGACCTTCAGCCAGGAAATCCAGCTGCTTTCGAGCGATACGGCCAGCCGGCTCGATTGGGTGGTGGGCGCATACTACTTCCATGACGAGCTGACCGGCGTCTTCATCAACCAGCAGCTTCCGCGCATCATCCGCAATGTGACGCCCAACCTCAATCTGGCGCAGAACGGCGGCGGCTTCTACGACGAACAGCGCGCGACCACGGAAAGCGTCGCCTTCTACGGGCAGGCAACCTACGAGGTGGTCGACAATCTGCGCGTCACCGCAGGCATCCGCTGGACCGAAGACACCAAGGACTTCGCCTTCGCCAACGCCAATGCGGTGCTGCCCACCAGCGGCACCCCGCCGGTGCCACAGGGCACGGCGATCACGCTCAACACCGGGCCGATCCCCGACAGCGCCTTCGGGGCGCAGGGTGCCGCCACCAATTGCACCTACACCACCTTCCCGCCGCCGCGCCCGGGCTTCCAGTGCCTCGCCGCCAACACCGCCGTGCTGACCGGAGCGACCTACGACACAGCCAAGTTCCGCAAGGCGACTTGGCGGCTGGCCGTCGATTACGACGTGACGCCCGACAACCTGCTCTATGCCAGCGTCTCGACTGGCTTCCGGTCGGGCGGCTTCAACTCGGGTCAGGGGCCAGCGGCGTTGCAGCCAACCTTTGATCCGGAAGAAGTGACGGCGTACGAAATCGGCTCGAAGAACCGCTTCTTCGACAACACCGTGCAGCTGAACCTCGCCGCCTTCTACAACCGTTACAACGGCTTGCAGGAGCAACGCCAGGTGCCGCAGGGTGGCACCACGCTGTCGATCATCGAAAACAGCGGCCGCGCCCGCGCCTACGGGGGTGAGGCTGAGCTGCTCTGGCGTCCGGTTACGGGGCTCGAGATCGGGGCTAACGTGGCCTATCTCAACGCAAAGTACACCGAGTACGACCAAGTGCCTGCCCCATTTGGCACGAGCATTCTGATCACTGATGCGACGCAGACCACGCCGACCATCGTCAACGGCGTGCAGATCGCAGCCGCGGGCCAGCGCCGCGTTTTTGCGCCCGGCTATGACTGCGGGCTGATCCCCGGCACCGGCGGCACCGGCCAACCCGCTGCAGCGTTCGGTTGCGACATCAGCGGCAATTCGATCCCGCACTCGCCCGATTGGACCGGAGCGGTGTTCGCCGGGTACGATATCGACCTCGGCTCGCTCGGCACCCTAACGCCGTTTGCGATCATGACCTTCTCGTCCAGCTTCTTCGGCCAGCCGTTCAATTCGGTGCTCGAACAGCAGCCTTCGTTCCAGAAGGTTGACCTGCGGCTGACTTGGGCGCCGACCGACTTCATCTCGATTCAGGGCTTCGTGAACAACGTCACCGACGAACGGACCATCAACCGCTTCGTGTGGGGCGGCGGTGGGGCGCTGCAGGCGAGCTTTGCGGCGCCGCGCCAATGGGGCGCGCTGCTCAGCATCCGGTTCTGATCAATCGGTTCCCCTTGAGGGTCGCAGAAGGGGCGGGGTCACTCCCGCCCCTTTAAACTGCCTTTTGACGATCAACCGGCCGCGTGACCCGCAATCTGCCGTAGCACGGCGATATCGTCCCAGATGGTGACTTCCTCGCGGACGCGATCACCGATCACCCGCAAGTGGCTGACCGCCATAATCAGCAGGGGCGCGCCGGTGGGAGGGCCATAGCGGCCCTCGCCCTCGTGCCAGCCTGCAAGCGACCATCGCACCGCGACATCGCGCGCTTCACCCAGATAGGGCACTTCGGCGATATGCTCGATCCTGAGCCGCGCGCGGGGGCCGAAGGCGGCGCGGAGCGGGGCGGCGAATTCAGCGATCTGATCGGGACCGTACAGGAACCGCCCGCCCGGCACCCAAGCGCCCAATCGGAAGTCGGACAGCGAGCGCGCCTTCAAATCATCCCCATCCCGCCAAACGGCGCTCAGCAGGCTGACCGCGATCTGCGCCGCCTCGGACTGCGGCGCGGCATCAGGCGCGGTGAGGGCATCGGCGTGATAGGGCGCCAGCACTGCGACGAGCGATCGCCCCCGCGCCGCATCCGCCGCGGCCTGCCGCTCCGCCACCGTCTGCGGATCGAAGCCGAGCTGCTCCACCAGCGCCAGATTGTCGCGCACCAGCCATTCCTCGACGATGCGGTTTTCCCGGCACAGGCAATCGGCGATGGTGCGCACCAGCACGCGCTTTCCAGTGGCGGGGCCGATATCGCTGTCCCCGAGATTGGTCATCTTGGACGTGATGAGGTGCGAGGAGAGAAAGCTGCCGTCGCCCTCGTCGGACCAGATCACATTATCGCCGTCCAGCCGCCGGTCAGGGAAGGCGGCGAGTGTCGCCCAAGTGTTGTCGACCACGGTCTGCGCTCCGGTGATCGGCCCAGCGAGGGTGTAGATCGCGCAGTCTTCCGAATACCAGTCGAGGCACAGTTCGACTTTGCGGTCGTGCCAGATGCGTTCGGTGATGCGGATGATGTAATGCGGAAAATCGACGAATTCGTCGGCGAAGCCCGGTAGCGCCATGCGCCGTTCCGGGCCGGGCGCCATCATCGCGTCGATGTCAGTTATGGCCACACGCGTGACAGGTACGGGCATTGTCGGACTCCTGCGAGATCAGTCTATTGCGCGGTCCATCCGCCGTCGATCAACAGACTATGCCCGGTGATCATCGCCGCCGCTGGCGACGCGAGATAGACGACGGCGGCCGCGATGTGCTCAGGCGTGGCAAGTTCGCCCATCGGGATCATCCGGTCAACGAAGGCGGCAAAGGCCGGGTCGGCAAAAAAGCTCTCCGTCAGCGGCGTCTTCACGAAGGTCGGCGCGATGCAATTGACGCGGATGCCGACGGGCGCGAGCTCCACGGCCATCGCCTTGGACAGCCCCTCAAGCGCGTGCTTGGTCATGCAATAAACCGTCCGGCCTGGCGATCCGACATGGCCCATCTGGCTGGTCATGTGGATGATGCTCCCCCCGCGGTTCATCTTTCGCGCCGCCGCGCGAGCGATGCGGAAGGCGCTGCGGACATTGAGATCGAGCATCAGGTCGAGCGCCTCGTCCGTGACCTCGGCAAAGGGCTGCGGGCGATTGGTCCCGGCATTGTTGACAAGAAGATCGAATGCGGGCGCTGCGGCAATGCGGGCAAGCACTTCCTCGCCGGTGACATCATAGGGCCAGGGTTCGAACGCCGGGCCAAGCTCTGCGCTCAGGCTGCCCAGTTCGGTCGAGGGGCGGGCGATGCCGGTCACATGGGCACCGGCTGCCACCAGCGCGTGACAGATCGCGCGGCCAAGCCCCTTGCTCGCCCCGGTCACCAGCGCGCGTTTTTCTGCGAGCACTCCGATCATCGCTCAAACTGGTTCGGGGACAGGGAGCGTATCGCCGCCGCGCACCTGCACCACGCGCGCTTCTACCGCGCCGCGATTGCTGATGGCCCGCGCCGCGCCTTGCGGGACGGTGATGGTATCGCCCGGGCCGCACATGGCGGTCTCGTCGCCGATGGTGACGGTGACATCGCCGTCCTGCACGAACCACACATCGGCCACCGGAAGGCGATGCGGGGCAATCGCGGACTGCGGCGCAATTGCGACTTCGGCGACGGTGAAGCCATGCGGCCAAGCAATCGGCGCAGCGCCGATCAGCAGGCGCTCGGCAATGCCCCGCGCGTTAGCGTGCAGCGCTTTAGGGCGCGGCATGGTGGCGGGAATGACGCACTGGGCGAGCGCCGCAGAATCTGCCCGCGCGAGCGCTGCGACCTGCTGCGCCGTGGTCTCGGGCATGGGCCGCGCATCCGGCGGCACAGCCTCACCCTTGGCGGTATCGACCAGCGTGCCGTCTTCCAGCAGCACCAGCCCGTAATCGCGCGCCATGTCGAACACATAAGGCGCCCACATCACATGCCCTGCATCATCGCCGCCGAGCACCGCCCAAAGGAAGCCGGTATCCTCGCCGACATTCTCAAACCCGCGGAACAGGCGCGTGGGGATCGAGATCAGATCGCCCGGCCCCATGAATACTTCCCCATCCGTCCCGCGCTCTCCCGTCATAAAGCGCCAGTTGCCCGAATGGACGTAGAACACCTCCACCGTTTCGTGGCTGTGCTGCGAATTGAGGCAACGCGGCGGCTGACGCGCGCCGCCGATGTTGAAGCCGTGGGGTTCGGAAATGTGGACGTGCTGGTTCGGGTTTTCGGCCACGCCGGGGCCGATGATGGTGAAGTTTTCCTTTTGGTCCGATCCGGGCGAGCGCGTGTCGATGAAGGCATCCCGGCAGGGCACCAGATCGCCGTAGCGCACGATCCTGCGTTCGATGGGGGCCGGGCCGGTCACAGCGAAGTCCGCGGGTTGCCGCGCAAGTGGGCGATGCGCGCGAAGACATCATAGCCCATCTGAAGCAGCAGGTGGGTGATATCGAGCGGCACCCAGTTCTCGGCGATGAGGCCGTTTTCGCAGCGATAGAAGTCCATCACCCGCATTCCCACCCGGCGGCCCGTGGCAGGCATCCCGAGGAAACCATCGCCGGTGTGGGTGGCGGTCACGCTTGGCCAGCCGCCGGTGACGACAAACTCGCCATCGCCGATCCGCCCGACATGCTGCCCGCCGCGCCGGTCCGGGAAGGCGGTAAGGAACGGGATCTGGTGCACGGTGCGAAACCCGTCCAGCCCGAGACTGGCGCCGATCCCGGCCGGCCCATACCAAGCGAAATCGGGCGTCCAATACGGTGCCAGATCCATCGATTCGAGCGAGTGTCCGTCAAAAGTGCCCAGCGCTGCGTGCATGGCGAGCACGAGGTCGAAGCTGGCACGGCCCGCCGCGGCATCGACGGGGTTCAATGCGCGGGTATTGCCACCCGGTGCGGGCCACATCGCTTCCGCGCCGAGGCTGGGCGCAAGCGGCCAGATGCCTGCCTGCCGGATCAGATCGAGCATATCGGGCAGCATCCAGCTTTCGGCGATCCGCCCGCCCTCGATGCGGTGAATCTCGCCAAAGCGCAGCCACACTGGCTTGTGGTTCGCCGGGATGCCCGCAAGGTCGTTGGTGAAGGTGCCGCGGTAATGCCCCATCACCGCCACCATCACCGCGCCTGCGAACTCGCCCGCAGCGACAATCGCGTGGGTGCGGCTGCAATGCTGGAACGCGTGCTTTACCGGGGCGAAGAAGCTCGCAATCCCGGCGTCGAGCCCATCGAGGTCATTGAACGGATGCGCGATGTGGAAACGGCAGTCTGTCGCGAAAATCTCGGCCGCCGCGGCAGCCAGATCAGCCGTGCCGCACGCCGCCAGCCGGGTGAGCCCGGCATCGACCTTGCGCTTGGCGGCGTCACAATCCACGCTCTGAAATGCCACGGAACTCTCTCCTCCAGTCCCCGTGTTTAAGGAGCATCTTGCATTCGCAGTCAATCTAAAATCGGTTGCTTGGCGATTTTGCGAATGACGTGGCGCAGGCCAGCCATGCCTTGCAATCACGCAGTTAAGCAGATGACTTGAGGCTTGAAGCCCAAGCGTCTATCGTCACACAATATCGCCGATTTTCCGGCCTTCTTTTGCATTCGCATTCAAGACCGGACCTGCGCCATGCTCTCGATCCTCAACCTGTTCCGTATCGGCATTGGTCCATCAAGCTCGCACACCGTGGGGCCGATGCGGATCGCCCGACGCTTTGTCGTCGCTTTGTCCGAGGCGCGCAAGCTTGGCGAAGTGCGCCGCATTGCCATCGAGCTACAAGGCTCGCTCGCGCTGACCGGGGTAGGGCACGGCTCGGTCGATGCCTGCGTGTTGGGGCTGATGGGGTGGGAGCCGGAGGCGGTTGATCCTGATGCGGTGCCTGATTTGCTGGCATCAGCGGGCTCGGGACAGATCCGACTGTTGGGGCGGCACCCGATCGCCTTTGCACGCGCGCGTGACATCACGCTCGCTTGCGACATCGTCCCCGAACTCCACCCCAACGGAATGCGTCTGCGCGCCTACGGGGAAGGCGACATCGAAATAGCGGACGAGACTTGGTATTCCACCGGCGGCGGCTTCATCGCGTCGGCCCGCCAATTGTCCGCCCCCAGCGCCGACGATCTCGTCACCAGTCCGGTGCGCACCGCCCATCCCTATGCCTCGGGCGCAGAACTGCTGGCGCTGTGCCAAACCCATGGGCTGGACATCGCCGCGCTGGTGCTCGCCAACGAAGGCGCATGGCGGGCGGAGGCCGAGACACTCGCCGGGATCGACCGGCTGGTGGACGCGATGGCCGCCTGTATCGAACGCGGCCTTGCCCACGATGGCATCCTCCCCGGTGGCCTTCAGGTGCGTCGCCGCGCGCCCGAACTATGGCGCAAGCTTATCGCCAGCCCCACCAACGAGACCGAGGTACTGCTTGACCGGCTCAACCTGTTCGCGATGGCGGTGAACGAGGAGAACGCCGCTGGAGGCCGGGTCGTTACCGCCCCCACCAATGGCGCGGCGGGGATCATCCCGGCCGTGCTGCGGCAATATTGCCACGAGGGGCCGCAAGCACGCGAACAGGCACGGCGGTTCCTGCTCACGGCGGGCGGCATCGGCCTGCTCTACAAGCAGCGCGCTTCGATCTCGGGGGCGGAGATGGGCTGTCAGGGCGAGGTCGGGGTGGCCTGTTCAATGGCAGCAGCGGGTCTGGCCGCGGTGTGGGGCGGCACGCCGCAGCAAGTCGCCGCCGCAGCAGAGATCGGGATGGAGCACAATCTCGGCCTCACCTGCGATCCGGTCGGCGGGCTGGTGCAGATCCCCTGCATTGAGCGCAATGCGATTGGCGCGGTGAAAGCGGCCAACGCCGCGCGGCTTGCGCTGCACAGCCACGAAGTGCCCAAGGTCTCGCTCGATCAGGTGATCGAGACGATGCGCCAGACCGGGTTCGATATGTCGTCCAAGTACAAGGAGACGAGCCTCGGTGGGCTGGCTGTGAATGTGGCGGCCTGCTGACCGGTGCAGCAGGTTAGACCGGTATGACGCGCTCTGCCCTTCTCGCCTGTGCCGCCCTGACGCTGGCCCTGCCGGTTCGCGCCGAAGCGCCGCCGGCCCGTCCGGTGCTGGTCGGCGGGTATGGCGAACTCGACGCCTGCCCAAGTATGGGCGCGATCGTCCCTTTGCGCAAAGGGGGTGACGGCTATGTCGCCGTGCGCGCCGCGCCGAGCCGCAAGGCGCGCGAGCTTGACCGGCTAAAATCGGGCCGCGAACTGCTGCTGTGCCAAGCGAGCGAGGACGGCGCATGGGTTGGCGTGATCTACCCCGAGCCCTTTGGCGGCGCGGGCCCCGGCGACTGCGGCGTGTCGCAAAGCGCCGAAGGTCCGCCCCGGCCTTATGACGGGGTGTGCCTGTCCGGCTGGGTCGCGCGCCGTTACGTGGTGGTCACGGCGGGTTAGGCCGCTGCTTGACCCAACCTGGCCCGCGCTTCTTCCTCGCCGATCAGCGGCAGGAGCTCGCCCATATCGGGGCCATGGTCCATGCCGGTAAGCGCCTGTCGCAGCGGCAGGAACAACCCCTTGCCCTTGCGACCTGTGGCCTCCTTGAGCGCCGAGGTGAGCGCGCCCCAAGGGTTATCGCCCCACACCAGCAGCCGTCCGGCATCGGCGAGGAAAGCTTTGTCCTCGGCGTTGAAATCGGGCTGCGCAATCGGCCCGGTGACCAGCTGCCACCAGTCAGCCGCCTCACCGATATGGGCAAGGTTAGGGCGGATCGCGTGCCACCCGGCCTCGTCCATCCCATCGGGCAAGCGGGCGGCGATTGCATCAAACGGCAACTGGTGGACGATCCCGGCATTCAGCCGCTCGAGGTCCTCCTCGTCAAACTTAGCCGGGGCGCGGCCGAAGGTGGCGAGGTCAAAACTTGCGACCAGCGCGGCGCGGTCAGCAATCTGCTCCACGGGCAGCGACGTGCCCAGCCGCGCGAGCAGCGCAATGATCGCCTCAGGTTCGATCCCGCGTTCCCGGAACGCATCGCAGCCGAGCGATCCGAGGCGCTTCGAAAGCTTGCCTTCACGCCCCACCAGCAGCGCTTCATGCGCAAAGGCCGGAAGCGTTTTTGCTGCACTTTCTCCCGCAGCAAAGCCTGCAGCAAAAAGTGCGGTAAAGATCTGAATTTGGACGGCAGTATTGGATACGTGATCCTCACCGCGCAGCACTTGCGTGACGCCCATGTCAATGTCGTCGATCGCGCTTGGCATCATGTAGAGCCACGAGCCATCGGCGCGCCGGATCACCGGATCGGAGAGCTGCGCCGCATCGAATTTCTGCACGCCGCGAATGCCGTCGTCCCACTGGATCAGCTCGGAATGGTCGAGCAGAAAACGCCAATGCGCAGGCGTGCCCTCGGCTTCCTTGGCGGCACGCTCGGCATCGGTCAGCTTGAGCGCGGCACGATCATAGATCGGCGGGAGGCCGCGGCCCAAGGCGATCTTGCGCTTGACCTCCAGCTCCTGCGCGCTTTCGTAGCAGGGGTAGATCCGCCCCGCCGCATGTAGCGCCGCAAAGGCCGCTTCGTAGCGATCGAGCCGCGCGGACTGACGCTCCTCAGCGTCCCAGCCCAGGCCCAGCCAGGTCAGATCGGCGCGGATTGCATCGACATAGTCTTCGCGGCTGCGCTCGGCATCAGTGTCGTCGATGCGCAGGATGAAGCGCCCGCCGCCTTGCCGCGCCAGCATCCAGTTATGCAGCGCGGTGCGGATATTGCCGACATGGAGGCGGCCGGTGGGCGAAGGGGCAAAGCGGGTGGTGATCATGGGGCGTGCGGTAGAACGCGAGCGCGCCGCCCGCAAGCGCTCACACGGCGCGTAGTTCCGCTGCCGCAAGCGCCAGTGCGCCTTCCCACAGACGGTGCGTGCGGTCGGCGCGGATCAGCCCTGTGAGCGCCGCTTCGAACGCCGCCCTCTCGCCATGCGCGGCGGCATCGACAAAGGCGCCGATGGTCGCTTCGTCATGGCTGAGCAGCCCGCAGCAGAAGCGCGAGACGTGGATGTTCTCAGGCCAGCTGGCCGAGACGGTCTGGGCGAGGATCAGTGCCCGTGCCGCCACCTCGACACTGCCCAGCCGCACTGCAAGTTCCGGCACCGGATCGCGCCCCAGCCGCTCATGCAGCGCGATCAGGCGCAAGGCATGGATGAAGCGCCCGGCAATCGGCCCCAGTTCTTCGAGGCGCGGCTGGGCGGCGAGCGACTCGATGATATTCTGGATCGTGGCGGAGGGGGTGTGGTGCCGGGACATGAAACCTCGCGTGTGCGTGCCGTTGGGACAGACTCACGCTTAGATTAAATGCGAGTGATTTGCAATAGCGTCTTGACGGGTAATGCCGAGGCAGCTCCAAAGAAAAGCCCCGCCAGAGCCGAAGCTCGGGCGGGGCGATTTCTACCGCGAGGGCGGGAGAGGATCACTCCTCGCCAGCGTCATCCGCGTCGGGTGCGGAAGCCGCAGCAGCAGCCATGGCTGCCATGGCGGCCTTCATCTTCTCTTCCGACCCGACTGCGTCAGGGGCCGGTTCAGCTTCGCGCTGGCCGGTCGACGCGAGCGTTTCCTGCTGCTTCTTCCATGCCGCCTTCAGGGCCGCATCGCGGCTGTTGGCGGTGACGCGCAGACGGTTCATGCCCGCGCCGGTACCGGCGGGGATGAGACGGCCGACGATCACGTTTTCCTTCAGACCGATCAGGGTGTCCTTCTTCCCTTCAACCGCCGCCTGCGTCAGAACGCGGGTGGTTTCCTGGAACGAAGCCGCCGAGATGAAGCTGCGGGTCTGAAGCGAAGCCTTGGTGATGCCGAGCAGCACCGGATTGCCCGAAGCGCCCTGCTTGCCCTTGGCCAGCTTGCCGTTGATCTCCAGCATTTCCGCCAGATCGACCTGCTCGCCCGGCAACAGAGTGGTGTCCCCGCCATCGGTGATTTCAACCTTTTGCAGCATCTGGCGAACGATCACCTCGATGTGCTTGTCGTTGATCTTCACGCCCTGCAAGCGATAGACTTCCTGAATCTCGTTGACGAGATATTCGGCCAGCGCTTCGACGCCCAGCACCTCAAGGATGTCGTGCGGGTTGGGCGAACCGGAAATCAGGGTGTCACCCTTCTTCACGTAGTCGCCTTCCTGCACGTCGATCACCTTGGTCTTGGGGATCAGGTACTCGACGGGTTCACCCTCCTCGGGGATGATCGCGATCTTGCGCTTCGCCTTGTATTCGCGGACGAATTCGATCCGGCCGGAAATCTTGGCGATGATCGAGACGTCCTTCGGCATACGCGCTTCGAACAGCTCGGCCACGCGCGGCAGACCGCCGGTGATGTCGCGGGTCTTGGCGGCTTCGCGGCTCGCACGGGCGAGAATGTCGCCCGCCTGCACCGTGTCGCCATCCGCAACCGACAGCGTCGTGCCCGGAGCGAGCATATAACGTGCCGCTTCGGTTTCGCCGCCGCCTTCGCCAAGCAGGGTCATGCGCGGACGCAGATCCTCCTTCTTCTTACGACCGGTCGCCCGGTTTTCGGTGACGACTCGCTGGGCGATGCCGGTGGCATCATCGACCTGCTCTTCGAGCGTGATGCCCTCGATCAGGTCCTGATACTTCACCACACCCGATTGCTCGGTGATGATCGGCAGCGTGAACGGATCCCACTCGGCGATACGATCACCGATCTTGACGTGATCGCCATCCTTGAACTTGATGACGGTCCCGTAAGGCACCTTGTGCATTTCACGCTCGCGCCCTTCGGCGTCGATCACGGCGATTTCGCCGTTGCGCGCAAGGCTCAGAATGCGGCCCTGCTTGTCCGAGATGGTCGGCATGTCGCGAAGCTCGATGCGGCCTTCCGAAATCGCCTCGAGGTGCGAGGTTTCGTTGAGCTGCGCCGCGCCGCCGATGTGGAAGGTCCGCATCGTCAGCTGAGTGCCGGGCTCACCGATCGACTGCGCGGCGATAACGCCGACTGCTTCACCGATATTCACCGGCGTCCCGCGGGCAAGATCGCGTCCGTAGCAGGTGCCGCAGACGCCCATCTCGGCTTCACAGACCAGCGGGCTGCGGATCTTCGCCGACTGCACTTCGGCCGCTTCAATGGCCTTGACCATCGCTTCGTCGAGCAGAGTCAGCTTGGGAACAATGACCTCACCGGTCGTGGCGTTGACGATATCCTCCATGGTCGTACGACCAAGGATACGCTCACCGAGCGACGCGATGACGCTACCGCCCTGAACGATGGCGCGCATTTCGAGGTAGTTCTCGGTGCCGCAATCTTCTTCGACGATGACGCAATCCTGCGACACGTCGACGAGACGGCGGGTGAGATAACCCGAGTTGGCGGTCTTCAGCGCGGTGTCCGCAAGACCCTTACGAGCCCCGTGGGTCGAGTTGAAGTATTCAAGAACGGTCAGACCTTCCTTGAAGTTCG
>VFQO010000344.1_pt1 | contig 52313 bp, 62 predicted proteins | sample 3512331 | NCBI WGS metagenome assembly VFQO01 (sample SAMN10412371, study PRJNA504923) | tailings metagenome | isolation source: Replicate 3 from Balatoc abandoned mine | place: Philippines: Itogon, Benguet | collected 2017-08-28 | reverse complement strand
AACGCCGGCTCGATGTGCAACTGCGCCTGCAGCGCGGCGATGGCGCGGCTGAGCAGGCTGGCTGCGTTGTCGTCGGCTTCGTCCAACGCCAGCAGGGCGGCCTGGGAGGCGTCGATCAGCGCCTGGGCATTGGCCAGGCGGCCGTGGCGTGTGTTGAGCTCCTCCCACTCGCCGGCTTGCGGCGCGAGCTTGTCGAGTTCACCGATCTGCCAGGCCAGGCGTTCGCTGTCCTGGCGCAACGCGGCCTGGCGCTCGCGTGCGGCGGCCACCGCGGCTTGCGCGTCGCGCCAGGCCGCCCAGGCCTTGCCGAGCGGGGCCGTGTCGATGCCGGCGAAGCCGTCGAGCAGGGCGCGCACCGCATCGGCGCGCGTGAGGCTTTGCCAGGCGTGCTGGCCGTGAATGTCCACCAGCGCATCGGCCGCCTGCCGCAGCTGGGTGAGTGTGGCCGGGCTGCCGTTGATCCAGGCGCGGCTGCGGCCATCGGCGTCGATCACACGGCGCAGCAGCAGACCATCGTCGTCGGCAAAACCTTGCGCTTCCAGCCATTCGCGCAGATCGCCCGGGCGGTCGAACTCGGCCGCGATCTCGCAACGCGCAGCGCCTTCACGCACCACGCCGGCATCGGCCCGCGCGCCGAGCGCGAGCTGCAAGGCGTCAACCAGGATGGACTTGCCCGCACCGGTCTCGCCGGTGAGGACGCTGAAGCCGCTGGCCAGGTCGAGGTCCAGCGAGGGAACGATGACGAAGTCGCGCAGGGCGATGCGGCGAAGGCTCATGGCAGGGCGCAGGAATGAGAGCCCGATTGTCGCCTGCCGATCAGGCCCCTTCGTTCCAGTGCAGCTTTCGCCGCAGCGTGTCGAAGTAATTCCAGCCCACCGGGTGCAGCAGCCGCAACGAATGCGCCGAGCGGCGCACCACCACGCGGTCGCCGTGAAGCAGGCTGGCGAACGACTGCATGTCGAAGCTCGCGCTGGCGTCGCGCCCGGCCACGATCTCCATGGCAATCTCGCTGTGCGAGGGCAGTACCACCGGCCGGTTCGACAGCGTGTGCGGTGCAATCGGCACCATCACCCAGCCGCCGATGTCGGGGTGCAGCAGCGGCCCGCCCGCGGACAGGGCGTAGGCCGTGGAGCCGGTGGGCGAGGCGATGATCAGGCCGTCGGCGCGCTGGTTGGCCACGAAGCGGCCATCGATCTCCACGCGCAGCTCGATCATGCTGGCCACTGCACCGCGGTTGACCACCACGTCGTTGAGGGCGGTGGCCTCGAACACGCACCGGCCGTCGCGCCAGACACTGGCGGCCATGAGGCTGCGCGATTCTTCCTGGTACTCGCCATGCAGGATGGGGCGCAGTGCGTCGCGGTACTCGTCGAACGGGATGTCGGTGATGAAACCCAGGCGACCCTGGTTCACGCCCACCAGCGGCACGCCGTGGCGCGCCATCTGGCGCCCGATGCCCAGCAGCGTGCCATCGCCCCCCACCACCAGCGCAAGCTGCGCGCTGCAGGGAATGGCCGCCACGTCGAGGCTGGGGTGGTCGGTCAGGCCGGTGTTGAGCGCCGTCTGGTGCTCCAGCGACACCTCGCATCCCTCGGAGAGCAGGAACTGCGCAATCTCCTCGACCACGTGACGGGCGCCCGGCGCCTGGTACTTGCCCACGATCACCACGTGCGCGAAGCGCAGCGGGCGTCGGGCCACGGGCGCGGCAGCGCTGGGATCGAGTGGGGCATTCATGCACAAATTACAACATAGGGCCAACGCCCGCGGCCCCACTCGACCTTTGGTTTCTCACCCGGCACGCAAGCCCTTCCGTAGAATCGTTTGCATGCTGGACGATCGCTCGAAGCTGTTGCTCAAGGCGCTGGTGGAACGCTACATCGCCGACGGCCAACCCGTGGGCTCGCGCACGCTGGCGCGCGCCGCCGGGCTGGACCTGTCGCCGGCCACCATCCGCAACGTGATGAGCGACCTCGAGGAACTCGGCCTCATTGCCAGTCCGCACACCTCGGCCGGTCGTGTGCCGACAGCGCGCGGCTATCGCCTGTTCGTGGACACCATGCTCACGGTGCGGCGCGAAGGCCTGCCAGCGGTTTCGGCAATCGGGGCACCCGGCACCGAATCCCCCCAGCGCGTCATCAGCCAGGCCGCCCACCTGCTCTCCAGCCTGTCCCAGTTCGTGGGGGTGGTGATGGCGCCGCGGCGCGCCTCGGTGTTCCGCCACATCGAATTCCTGAGTCTGTCTGAACACCGCGTGCTGGTGATCATCGTCTCGCCCGACGGCGAGGTGCAGAACCGCATCATCCAGACCCAGGCCAACTTCACACAATCGCAGTTGGTGGAGGCCGCCAATTTCCTCAACGCCCACTACGCGGGCCTCACCATCGAGGCGGTGCGCGAGCGCCTCAAGACCGAGCTCGAAGCCCTGCGGGGCGAGATCGCCGACCTCATGAAACAGGCGGTGGACATCGGGGCAGAGCCTGCGGAGCAGGACGAGGTGGTGGTGGCGGGTGAGCGCAACCTGCTGTCGGTCAGCGAATTCAGCAGCGACCTGGGCAACCTGCGCCGCCTGTTTGACCTGTTCGAGCAGAAGACACAACTGGTGCGCTTGCTCGACGTCTCCACCCAGGCCGACGGTGTGCGCATCTACATCGGCGGCGAAAGCCAGGTCGTTCCCTTCGAGGATCTGTCCGTCGTCACCGCGCCCTACGAGGTGGACGGGCAGGTGGTGGGCACGCTCGGCGTGATCGGCCCGCAGCGCATGCCTTACGACCGCATGATCCAGATCGTCGATGTGACCGCCAAGCTCGTGAGCAACGCGCTGAGCCACACCAAATAGCGCAAGCGTTTCGCGCCCCCACCTACAATCCCGCCGGCGGGCCGTTAGCTCAGTTGGTCAGAGCAGAGGACTCATAATCCTTTGGTCGTTGGTTCAAGCCCAACACGGCCTACCAATTTTTCCTGCTATACTGCATGGCTTCGCGGCTGTAGCTCAGTTGGATAGAGTACTTGGCTACGAACCAAGGGGTCGTGGGTTCGAATCCTGCCAGCCGCGCCACTTTTTACGAAGTAGATCAACGGCCTAGAGATGCCAGTCTCTAGGCCGCTTTTCTTTGCTCGGGGACTTTTGGGGGATTGAGCCCCCGCGCCTCCTCTTGCTCGCGCTTCAACATCGCCAGGCTGCGGTTCCACCGTCCGCTGTCGTCGCGGATCTTCTCAAGCGCGGCGTGCAGTTCGACGATCTGCGCCACGCTGTAGTGCCTGGTCATCGTCGTCGTCACGTGCCATAGCACGTCGGCGATCGAACCCTCCGGCACTCCTGCCTCTCGCAGCCGCATACCCACGGTGTGCCGCAGGTCGTGGACGTGCAGATCTCCGAGCCCCGCCGCCTTGCGCGCGCTTTGCCAGCCGTTGTTGTTCATCGTCTGGATCGGGCGGTAGGGCATCTCGGGCTGCTCGTCCATTTTCTTCACCCGCTCTCGCCGGTAGACGAAGACATGGGTCGCGTGCATGCCCCTGCAGGACTCCACGACCGACTGCGCCACGCTGTTGCACACGATCACGCGTGAGCGTTTGCCGCCCTTGACGTGCGCAGGTGGCACGTCGAAGACCGACACGCCCAGCTCGGGCAGCTTGATCTCCCACGCCCACTGCAGGTTGCAGACAACGTCGTCGCGCGCACCGGTGTTGAGCACGAAGAGCGCCATCCGCTCCAGGTGCGCCGGCAAGGCGGGCATCAGCGTGCGCTGCTCGCCCCAGGTGATGGGTCGCGGAGGCCGCTGGTGGCCAACGAGTGGCAGCAGCGTGATCTTCGGCGCTTGCTCCAGCCAGGTCTTGCCCGTCACCTCATCCCGCCAGCTCGTGGCCGCAAGGTTGAGGATGCGCCGCACCACGCCCAAGGCCAGGTTGATGGTCTTGTGCGCGAGGCCGGCCGCGAGCCGCGCGTTGACGTAGGGCGCCAACGTGCTGTCGTGGACCTGGTGCAGTGCGAGCGTTCCGATGTGGGGCATCACCGACTTCAGGAGGTGGATCTCGGTTGCGATCGACGCCTTGGTCTGGTGGGTCAACAGGTAGTGCGCGGCGGCCTCGTCGAAGGTGCGGGCTGGGCGTGTGCCGTGCAGCAGCTCCGTGCGCTTCTTCGAGATTTCGCCGATCAGCCAGCCTTGCGCTTCGTCAGCAGACTCGAAGCCACGCTGGCGAAATCGGTGACCTTTGAACCACTTGTCGACCTGCCAGTACCCTGGCTTGCTGGGGTCCGGATAGACCCCGGGTGTTGTTCGGCCCATGGTTTGGCTCCTTTCGAGAGGGCGGGCCGTCCGTTCCGGGGGCCATTGTGGGGGATCGCCGGCGCAGGGTCGTTCGCAGCCGTCGGCACTCCGGCGGCTTCAGCCTTGAACTCGTCGAACAGGCGGTCGAGATCCGCGCGATCGAAGAGCAGACAGGCACCCTGCTTGATGGCCACCAGGCGCGGCCGCCACTTCTCGTCGAAGGTGCGGCGCTTGACGCCCACGTAGGCCATTGCCTCGGCGTAGGGCAAGCCGCGTCGAGGATGGGTGTGGTGGTTCACAGAACACCCTCCCCTCTGCACACGCCGCACATTTCGTGGCCATCGCCGTGAAAGCAGTAGCCGGCGCCATGGCACAGGTCGTCAATACAGACGATCACCACACCGTCGCCCCCGCACTTCCAGCAGGTGGCCGGCTCGTGGAAGTCGTCGTCGCCCCGGTCATCGATCTCGCGGTCTTCATCCGCGTCTGGCGTCGGGTATCCGATGGCCAGGTGCCAGCGCGCGCGGGCTTCAAGGGAGTCCATCGATCCTCCCGAACTCCGTCACCCACACGAACGGATTCAGCGCCCACGAGCCGGAACCGTTGATCTGCTCCCACAGTGCTCGGTACTGGTCGCGCAGGTCGCATGCGGCGTCATGGCCGCGCAGCGTGGACACGATGCCCTCGGCAATGCAGTCCTCAGCGCTGATGTCCTGCAGGCGCTCAACGCGCACACCGGTGACCTCCAGCGTGATGCGGCTGGCCCAGCGGGGCATGTGGATGGACGAGCGCCACATCCTGAATGCCGGCAGGTTGCGCTCGCCGGGTGCGTGCGTACCCCACGTGATGCCGTTCTTCGCCTCCCAGATGGTCGCCTGAGACACCCCGTACTCACGAGCGAGCGCGCGCTGGGATAGCTTCGAGGTGCGAATCGCCTCGACCATGCCGGGCGTCAGCTTGGCGCTGTGGTGTTGCTCACCCATGCCGCGGCCGTGAGCTTTGCGGTCCTGCCAGTTGTCCGCCTGCGTTCCCCAGTCCAGGTTCTCGGGGCGATTGTTCAACTGGTTGCCGTCCATGTGTCGAACCTGCGCGCCGTCGAAGGGCGCCGGGCCATAGAACGTCTCGCAGACCAGCTTGTGAACGGCATGCGTTTCCCACTGGCCGCGACTCAGGGCAACGGTCAGATAGCCCTTGCTGCTCGGGGAGCCAGCCAGAGGCGACGGTCCCCCGCGATCTACGCGATAGATCAACCCGTCGGTGCCGGCCGAGTAAAGGCCTTCCCACCCCGCAATCGGCTTGAAGTAGACCGGGAACAGGTCGGGCGCATGGCGGACATAGAGCCGGTCGCCTGGCTGGCCGTAGGGGCAGGAGATCGCTTCCTCCATCCAGTTGCCGTTGCGGTCGGTGTAGACGCTGCTCTCGCCGTCGTCACTGCGGAACGGCCACCAGCCTTTGCCCTCATTGACCACCACGAAGCAATCGTCGCTGGCATGAGGCTTCACAACCCGCCGCGTCTGCGTCTTCGTGCCAGCCAGCACGGCGCGCACCATCGGCGCGCTGAACGGGATGGGGCGCTCACGCATGGTGATCTTCCCCCGTGGGGTCCGGTGGCGAAAACGGCCACGGGCATTCGGTGATGGGCAGCGGGCCCTTAACCTTCTCGGCTTGGCGCACAGCCCAGCGCGCGGCGTACCAGCCGTGGCAGGGCATGTGCAACTTGTCGGCTTGGTGGCAGAGGAAGGGCACGCCCTCGATCACCGCCTTGATCGCGTCGGCCTGCGTCTGCACACAGCCGTTGGGCACGGTGCCGATGCGGAAAGCGCAGGACTTGCAACGCTCGTCGGGCTCGCCTTGTTCGGCCAGCGAGGCGATCGCGGGCGCGGTGAGGCGCACGAGCTGCTCGCCGAGGGCGCGGCCTTCAGAGGACACGCGATTGCGGTTCCTGGTCTCGCTCACGACGGCACCTCATCCCAGGTGCGGCCGTCGAGCAGGCGGCCGGCGGCCTTCTTGCCGACGCGGTAGATGCCGCGGTAGCTCAGGTGGTCGGAATCACTGAATGACACGACACGGCCGTCCGGGAGCAGCTTGCTGATGGTCTTTCGGATCGAAGCCTGAACCGGTTGGTCGAGCTGGGCATGCGACTCGTCAACCCATTCGCCCCACTGCTTGAACAGGAACGGCACGCCAGCCGCCTGGCACTGGTCGCGCAGGCTGCGGGCCCAGTCGGGGTGCATCGGCCGCGCGTTGGGGCCGCTCTCGCCGCCGACGATGACCCAGTCGACGGTAGCGCCGCCCCAATCGCCGTCGTCTTCGGGGTCGACATCGCATTCCAGGGCGCTGTAGTGCTGCTCACCGAGACGTTCCTTGATGACAAGGTCCGTCAATTCGACCGGCGCCAGTAGCGGCTCGATCGACAGGAACCGGACCCTCGCCGGCGTGGCCAGCAGCTTGGGGATGTCTCGCTCGGCCTCGGCCTGGTTGCAGATGGTGGCGCCCAGCCAGACGTGCGGCGGCAGCGTGCCCGGCCGCAGGATGCGGCGCATCATGTCTCGCACGTTGCCGATGCGCTTGGTCAGCAGCAGCCAGTCCAGGTTCGGCGTGGCGTCGATCAGATCGAACAGATCCGCGCGCCACTCGTCCGGCACCTCGTTGTCGAACACGTCGGCCAGGCTCGCGCAGAACACGCGCTGGCGGCGGCCGTGCTGAGCCATGAAGGCATTGGCCTGATCGTTCCAACGAAACGGCGTCATCCAGTTGCTCAACGTCGTGCGGCGCCGCGGCTGGCCAGCGCCCCACGTCACTCCCAACGTGCGCGACGGCGTGCTGCGCTCCGCGTAGCAGTGGTCGCAGGCCGGCGACACCTTCGTGCAGCCAATCCACGGATTGAACGTGTGGTCGGTCCACTCGATCTTGCTGTTGGCGCTCATCTCGATTTCCTTGTCCTGGTGCCGGCGATCAGGGCTCTCGCATCCTTGTTGAGCAGCGCGCCACCGCGGCGCGCGGCCGCCTCCAGGCGCGCAGTGCCGGCGGACGGGTACAGCAGGTGGTGGTTGATGGCGTTGCGCAGCACCTTCACCGCGTCGCGCCACTCGGCATCGCTGATCGCTGGGTTCTCGGCCGTGAGGTCGGCGCGGGTTGTGGCGGAGCCCATGTAGAAGTCGTTGCCGTGCAGGACCACGCGGCCGGTGATGCGGGCGGCGGTCATGCATTTCCCCTGACGCTGATCGCGATGGCCAGCGGCCGCACCCACACGGGCTGGGCCCAGAGGCGGAAGGTCTCGCCAGTCCATGCGAGCAGTAGGGTCTCGCCCATGACGTGCGCCATGGCCTCGGCGGCCTCGCTGGGCACGGCGTTGCCGATGCGCTCGCGCCAGGCCTGATCGCTCTCGCCGTCGAGCTTCCAGGGCACCCAGGTAGCCTCGGGGTCGAGCAGCGATTGGATGGCGGCCAGCTCCAGCGTGGTGAAGGGGCGGTGCCACGTCCCATCGAGGGCGCAGATGCGCGCCGCCGCCCAGGCCGACGAACAGGTGGAAGTGGCGGATCTCGATCGAGGTCATGTGGCGGCTTTGTGAGTGATGGGGATGAGCGGGCGCGTCGCGGGCGATGCGCGCCTCCTGTAGATCTTTCTGAGGTCGCCCTTGACCACGTGCCCGCGGCGCAGAAGCGCGCGCGCCACGACGGCCTGCTCGCGATGGCTCGCGCCCGCCTGGCGCACCAGGCCCAGCAGGCTGTTGCCGGTGGCGAACACCTCCTCGGCAGGCTGGCGCTCCAGGCGGTGGAGTGCGGCCTGCACGGTGCGCCGGCGCGTCGTGCGCCGCCACGGCTTGATGACGTGACCAACGAAGTCCACGCCGCGCTGCACGGGCTGCAGGATGGTCTTGGTGGGGTTCACGCGCACTGCCAGGCGCTCGATCACGAAGGCCTCAATGCGTTCGCGGGCCGCGTTGAGCCACTGTGGCGACGTGTGCACCAGCACGAAGTCATCCACGTAGCGGACGTAGTGGCGCGCGCCCACCTGGTGCTTCACGAACTGGTCGAGCGCGTTCAGGTAGACGTTGGCAAAGAACTGGCTGGAGAGGTTGCCGATCGGCAGGCCGCAGTGGGCCGGCGCGTTGGCCAGGCGCTTGTGCGCGGGCACCCTGGCCTGCAGATCTGCGCGGCCGCGCAGCTCGAAGTTGGTCCGCGGGTCGTGGAACAGGATCGTGTGTGCCAGCTCGCGCCAGAACGGCTCATGCACCTTCGCGTCCAGCAGGCCGGCCAGGATGGTCTTGTCGATGCTGACGAAGAAGTTGGCCAGGTCCAGCTTGAGGTAGTGCGCCGGCCGGCTCCAGTTCTCCGTGGCCGAGCGGATGTGTGCCTCAAGGCGCTGGGCGCCGTAGAGCGTGCCGCGGCCCGGGATGCACGCGCAGCTCTCCACGCTGAACGACGCGTGGAAACGCGGCGCGATGCGTGCGTAGAGCAGGTGGTGCACGATGCGGTCGCGGAACTCGGCCGCCCACACCTCGCGCGGCTTGGGCCGTGTGATGACGAAGCAGATCGAGCGGCCCGGCCGGTAGGTGCCGGCGAGCAGCTCGTCGTACAGGTCGCATAGGTTGCGCTCCAGGTGGGCCTCGAAGGCCAGGGCGCTGCCGCTGTTGCGCTTGTTGCGCCGGCAGTCGCGCCATGCGAGCACCAGCTCGTGAAAGCTCAGTGGGGTGGAATCTGCGGACGAGCCGGACCCGGCCCTCGAACTTCTTGTCGTTGTTGTTCTGGTTGCCGTTGTTGAAGTTCTGGTTCCAGGCGTTGTTCTCGGAGTACTGCGTGTGCTCGCGCTATCCACGTCGCCGCTGCGGAGGCCTGGGCCGACCAGAGCGGAAACTGCACCGGACCGCGCCCGCCCGCTGGCGGGGGTCTCCGTGGTGTGCATGGCCGTGGCCTTGTGGGCCAGGGGCGCGACCAGATTCACATTGCGCACGGGCATGGGGGCCTTGACCGTCATGCTGCAGGCGCCTTCGACTGAGACGATTTCAACCACCCGCCGCCCTGCTTGCCGATGCTGTCGAGCAGCTGCACCGAGTCGGACCACAGCTTTGGCGAGACAGCCTTCATGTCGAAGCCCACGCGCAGCAGCACGGTCGCTGCGCGCTGGCGCGCGAGCAGATCCCGGATGTGCGCCGCGCGCTCGTGGCCGCGCGTGGCGTTGGCCATGGCCATGAGGCTGACCATCTCGGTGCAGTGGGCGGTGATCTTCTCGCCCAGGTGGCGCTTGTGCGCCCTGGGCATCTGCGTCTGCACGTTGAAGGCCAGCTGCACGAGGTCGCAGCCACGCTTGTAGATCGGCAACTCGGTGTGGAGCATCGGGGTGGTGGCTTAAAGGATCAAAGGATCAAAGCGGCAATCTGCGGACGAGCCGGACCCGGCCCTCGAACTTCTTGTCGTAGCCGTACTGGTTGCCGTTGGTGAAGTTCTGGCCCCAGGCGTAGTCCTCGGAGTACTGCGTGCTGGTCCAGTGCCACTTGCTGGTGTCGAAGTGGTCGCGCACGTGGGCGTACAGCAGAGCCGACTCGAAGCGCGTGGGCATGCGCGCGCCATCGGTGCGGCCCTCGCTGAGCTTCATGGCGCTGTCCCAGTCCAGGGCGCCCGGCTGCTCGGCCAGCAGCACCAGGTGTGCATCGGGCGCACCGCCTTCGCCGCGCGAGACGCCGGCGTAGACGCTGTTCTCGATGCCGGGCCAGGGTGCGCCGATCGCGGGGATGGCGGCGTGCGCCGCGGCCGCGGTGGCCACCGGTTCCTCGGCGACGAAGCGCGGATCCAGTGAGCGGTAGAGCGCGGCCATGATGGCCTGCGAACGGGGTGTGAGCTGCAGCTCAACGTCAACGGTGATGGCGGACATGTGCGTGCCTCCTGCGTTCAAAGGATTGAAGGATTCAAGGGTTGAGGTGAATCAAGCGGACGAGCCGGACCCGGCCCTCGAACTTCTCGTAGTCGTTGCCCTGGAGGCCGTAGTTGAAGTACTGGGTCCAGGCGAGGCCCTCGGAGTACTGCGTGGACGACCAGTACCAGGCCTCATCGAAGGCTTCCGGGTTGCCCTCTCGGAAGGCCTCGACGCTGGTCTGCACCGGCAGCGCTTCGGCGTAGGGGTAGCCCGCCGGCACGCTGCTGGGGTTGTCACCGTCGCGGAAGCCGCCGTAGGTCTTGTAGCCGGTCGGCTTGAGGTGGCGATAGCCGAGTTCGAGCACGTCGCGAGCGGGGATGCACCAGTCGCGGTGGCCACCGATCTCGCGATCGAGCGCCCAGGCGGCGATGGGGCTGCCGGCCGCGGCCATGGCACGCGTGTTGTCCATGCTGTGCCAGCAGTTCGTGCCAGGCACGAGCTGGTACTCGCGCAGCCACATGCCTTCGGTTTCGCCGTCGGCTTTGGGCGCCCAGACGACGGCCAGGCGCTTGGCGCCGCCGTGGCTCACGATTTGGCCGCCGTAGAAGCCGCCCTCGAAGGGTTGGCCGATGTCAGGAAGAGTGATCATGGTTTCTCGGGTGATTGAGGGGTGGAAGGGTGGGCCTCGGTCCATGGCCCGCTGATGGATCCGTGTTCGGAGATGAGGAGCCCGTAGGGCGCGGTGAAAACCGTTCCGCACTTCGAGCAGGGCCACCGCACCATCCCGGTCTCATCGCGCGGTTTGAGGTCGGTGCCGCGGAAGTGGTGATCGCAGAGGCGCGCTTGCAGCGCGGGCTTGGAGGGAAGCCACAACCACTTGTAGACGCCGATGGCGCTGGTGACGGAGAAGATCGCGTGCTGCGCGGCCAGGTACCACATGCCGTGCACGGCGCCGAAGAAGATCCAGCCGCCGTTGCTCATGAGCCAGAGAACCCACGCCCAGCCGGCCCAGCGCGACTGGAAGGCCAGCAGCAGGGCGCCGGTGATGCCCAGCGCGCCCGAGGCCAGTTCGAGGAAGTGCTGCGGGGTCATAGGCTCATGACCCCCACGTCGTGAGGCCGGCCCTTGCCGGCGAGGATGTCGCGGATCCGGCGCTCGGTCAGCGCGTGTGCCTGTAGCGCCTGGCGGTGCGAGATCGCGTCCAGCACCTCGGCGTAATCCGCCAACACCGCTCGCACGGCCCGAATGCCTGGCGCGTCCAGGCGCAGCGCCATGCCGCCTAGATGGCGCCGTCCCGCGGCAGCCAGTGCGGTCACCGCGTCCTGCAGCAGACCTTGTGGGTCCTCAGCAAGTCGCATGGTGCACGCCAGCGTCTCCATCAGGTTCACTGCGTCGCTGCATACGCGCCAGTCGTCGAGCGATGGCTGCGGGTCGCGCTCCGGCGCCGCCAGACCCTCCCACATGCGCGTGAGCTGGTGCCGCCGGCTTTCCGCGGGCATGGGCTCGCTGTCGCTGGCCATGAGCACGTCCAGCAGGCGGTAGGTCTGGGTGGGCGCGGTGCGCCTGGTGCGGCGGCGCTTCATTGGACCGTCGCCGGGTCGGCGCGCTGGAGCCACCCGTCTCGGCTGTCGCCGAGCCGGGCATCGAGTTGCGCTTCGGTTTCTGGCCAGACGTGCATGTCGTGCACCAGGCGCGTATAGACGCCATTCCAGAAGAGTCGGATTCGAGGGTCCGGGTGCTTGTAGCCCACGATCTCCACTGCGTGCATGAAGTGCAGCTGGAAGTGGTGCGGAATCGCGTCCAGATCGCGCAGGTACTGATGCACGTGCGACTGCATGCGCTCTTCCCATGGCTCCAGCTCATCGTCTCCGCCGAGCGACGGGCCGGTGAACGATCCGCCGTTGGGCTCGATCGGGTCGGGCAGCACGCGCCCATCCATGGCCGACAGCAGCACGCAGCGGCGATACCAACGCAGCAGCATCTTGATGGCGCCGTATTTCGGGAGGCCGTCGGGCCCACGGATCGCGGTGAGCAGCACGGTCTGCTGCATGAGTGGGATTCGGCCCACCCAGGCCTGCAGCACGGTGCTCATGCTTTTTCCTCGGTGGTCGAGTCGCTGTCGATCTCCCGGGCGAGGTCCTCGGCCACTTTGTCGCGCACGGCCAGCAGGTCGATCCCATAGGTGCTCAAAACCGCCGTGGCGTCCTCGATGTGTGGGTAGGTGGTCAGGACCAACTCCAGCGAGCCCATGGCAATCAGCTGACCCAGCGCATCGGCGTCCATCGCCAAGACCTTGTCGCGGGCCACGACCCATACGTCCGGTGCGTCCCTGAACTCCTCTGTCCAGCCCATGTACTCCTCAAGGCGCGGCAGCTCTTCGGACTCCAAGGGGTCCGCAAGCAAGGCGAGAGCGGTGCGGCGCAGCTCGTCCTCGGTGCGCTGGCCGGTGCGGATCAGGTCGAAGGCCGTGAAGAGCGCCGCGGTGCGCACGCCGCCTTCGCGCCAGGCCTTCTCCTCGGGCGGACACGTGTCCACCGCATGAGGCGTGCGGGCAGACTTGTCGGTTGGATCCTCATCGTCATCGGGCGGCAGCAGCTTGTCCGCCAGCGAGTCCGGAATCACGTGCACGGCCTCGCAGGTGTAGGGGTCGATCAGCACGATGGGCTTGGGCGCCTTGCGGCCCATGCCTCGCAGCGCGTCGGCGAAGGTCTCCTCGCGCTCCTTTCCGTCATCACCGGTCACCACACGCGCAACATCGTCCACGCGCGTGTAGCCCGTGAGCAATTTGCTGTGCGGCGAGGGGCGCGCTGCGCTGGCCTCCTCCTCGCTGAGCACCTTCAGCCCCTCGGCTTTGGCCTTACTGCGCACCACCGCCACGTGGGCCGCCTTCTTGGCGGCGAAGCAGCCCTCGTCGGTGCAGCTGTCCGTGGCGTGGTCGGCGTCTCCGAACAGGTCCTGCGCGGTGCTGGTGCGCTTGGGGCATCCGTTGCAGGCACCGGCCTCCGGCACCAGGCTGGCGTCCTCGATGTCGAACACCGCCTGGGCCAGCACCGTGTTGAATCGCGTGTACAGCGCCTTGGCGATGTCACGAAACGGCGCTGGCTCCGCGTCTGCGCCCTTGCGCGCCACCGCCTGGCTTCTGATGTAGTCCACCACGGCGGCCTGGCGATCGGCCGGGTAGCGCGCCACCAGCAAGCCGGTGCTGCGACCCAGGTGGCCGTCGTACATCGCCTCGCGGCTCTCTGGCGTCAGGTCGAGCAGCTTCATGGTCTTGCGCACGTAGCTGGCGCCCTTGCCGCGGCCGATGCGGTCGGCGATCTGATCGACCGTGTAGCCGAGTCGCTCGCGCAGCAATGCGAAGCCCTCGGCCTCCTCCATCGCGTCGAGGTCCTCGCGCTCGATGTTCTCGACGAGCTGGATCTCCAGCACCGCGGCGTCGTCCAGGTGGCGCACGAGCATGGGCATCACCATCAGCTCGGCCACCTGTGCCGCCCGCCAACGCCGCTCTCCCGCGATGATCTCGTAGGCGGGTCTCGGGTCCAGGTGGCTGGTCTCTGCGATGCGTGACGCCGGAAGCGGGCGAACGAGGATGGGCTGGGCGATGCCCTGCGCCCGAATGCTGGCAGCCAGGGCGTTGATGCTGTCCATGTCGAGCCCGCGCCGACGCCGAGGGTTGGTCGGGCTGTTGATGGCCTGCAGCGGCCCGACCTCCACCAGTTCGGTGTGGTGCGCGCTCGCTGCGACCTGGGCCGGCGCCGGATCGGCCGCCGCCTGGCCGGCTTCCGGCTTCGCGATCAGTTCCAGATCATTGAGGTCGAAGACCTTGGTCTTCTTTCCGCCGATGGAAACGGTGTAGGCCCCGAACGGCGTTTGCGCGGTGATCTCGCCGTACTTGCCAGCCCACATGTGCGGGCTGCCGCTCATCGTGTCGGTGGCCTCCAGGCTGATGCGCACCTGCCGGCCGATCAGTGTTTCTGCGGCTGCGGTCGCGGTCGCAGTGGTGGCGCTCGCGTCCAGGTTGTTCTCGTCGTCAGACATAGGTGATCTCTCCGGTGGTCGGGTGGGTGATGGGGGTGACGCGGCCGTCAGGCCAGTGCAGGCGATCGGCAACGCGGCTTGGTAGGCCGTATGCGTCCATCGCTCCGGGCCGCGAACTGGGGACGAGCAGCTCCGCGCCGAGGTAGTTGTTGGATAGCCGTGCGGCCTTGAGTCGGTCGGCGTCCGAGCGCTGACGACGCAGCGCCTCGCCGCTGAGCTTGTTGCGCCCGCGCGGGGTGATGGAGTAGCGGATCTCTTTGGTGGTGTGGTCTGCGCTGATGTGGCCCATCACGCGCAGGTTGCCGAGCGTGCTGACAGGCAGATCGCCAACGACAGCCACGACCTCTGCGCGCGTGCACGCGCCATGGAAGCTCAGGTGACGCAGCACGTCGACCGTGATTTGTGCGAGTACGCCTCTCATGCGTGCGCGGCCTCTTTGCGGGGCTGCAGGCCGGTGACCGCCGCGAGGAACGCGGTGTCGCTCTTGAATGCCATGCGCGTGAGAAAGAAGATCACGGCCGGCCTGTCGAGCGGCGCGGCTTTGCAGAACTCTTCCTCCAGCCCCGGGATGAGCCGACGAAGGTCCACGCGAAGCACCTCACCCTGGTGATCGATGTGGCGCTGCAGGGGGTCGTTCGTGGCCTGCTTGAGCCACAGGCGAGATCCGTCGTGAAAGCACATCTCCAGCCTGGGCATCTGGAGCATGGGGAAGGCCAGTGCTGGCGTGGCTGTGGATGGGCGTAGCTGGGCCATGTCGTTCCTTTGAGGAGGTCTGCGAGAGGGGGTCAGTCGTCGTCGCGGTCGCCGGCGGCGGCCCGCTTGCGGTCGATCCAGCCTGCGGCTGGTGTGCGAAACGCTGCAGCTGGTGCAGCGCAACGGGGCGCCGGTGCCGGTGCTGGCTTGCGCTTCTTGGCCGCGCTTCGCGCCAGCGTGCGCGCGTATCCGCGGATAAGGTGCGCGCGGGCCGGGTCTTTCATGGTCTCGGCCAAAGTGCCCGGCCATGCAGGGTGACGCAGAGCGCGCCACGCGGCTTCAAGGTGGTCCGACTCTGCATCGCTCGGGTTCGAGCCCATGGCATCAGCTCACCCACCGCCGCCACAGGTGCACGGCCAGCATCAGGCAGCTGCCGAGCACTACCACGAGGTAGATCACCCAGAAGGCCACGGTCTCCGGCGGAAGCGGCTTGATGTGCCCGTCTGAGGGAGCATCAGCGTGGCTTTCGTTCGCGGCTCGGCGTTGCGCGGCCAGGTGCTCTGCGTCAACGCGATGCAGGTTGGTCGGCTCCATCAGTAGAGCCTCCACAGCGGTGCGAGTGCACGGCGCCAAGCGGCCGCGGCATGCGCGGTGCGATCGTCGAGCAGCGCGGTTTGCAGCCTGTCGGCTTCCTTGCCCAGCACGCGTGGCGCGGGCTTGATGTGGCAGCGGCCGATGACCACCTTGCCCGTGTCGACGCAAGGCCGGCCGGCGATGGGCACCTCGGCCCAGATGCGCTTGGCGCTGGCGGTGCCTTCGGATTCACCCGCGCTCATGGCAGGAACTCCGCACGAAGCGTCGAGCGCGGCGACAGCTTGCCGAGTACCGAGTCGGCCTCGGTCTCGGTGATGCCCCAGTCGGGCTCGGTGAGTGCGAAGCCGTCGTCTTGGCCAAACTGCTCACGCAGGGCCTTGCGAGCATCGCGGTCGTTGAGTTCGGTGACCTCGATGGCCTGTGCAGCGGTGCTGCGGTTCCAGGGGAAGATGCTCATTGCTGGGCCCCCTTGAGCACCGTGGTGCCGGGCCAGCAGAAGAGCAGCTGGCCGCGTTCGGCAACGACCTTCGTATCGTCTTCTACGGCGCGGCGGAGCAAGCCGATCGCTCTGAGCACCGCCGCGCAATAGGGGGTGCCATTCTTCAGCTGGCAGAACTTGTCGAAGAGGACTTCGCGGTGCCGATCGTTTTCGAGTGCTCCGCTGAGGAAGCCCAGATAGCCGTACGCCGCGTGGTGCTCGGTGTCGTCGATCGGCGCCGTCAACGCCTCGATGGTGGTGGTGATGGCCCCGCCCTTCATGCCACCACCTCGCCCGAAGCATTGAAGGAATGAAGCAGCAATCTGCGGACGAGCCGGACCCGGCCCTCGAACAGCTTGCCGCTGCTGCCCTGGGTGCCGTAGTCGAAGCCCTGGTACCAGGCGTAGCCCTCGGAGTACTGCGTGCTGGTCCAGCCCCACCCGCCACCGATCTGGTCTTTCAGCGTGGCGAAGAGCTGTAGCGCCTCGATGCGCGAGGGCAGGTAGAGCTCGCCCTCCAGCGCCAGGATGTCTTTGCCGAGCTTGGAGCCCGACGCGGCCATGGCCTGTGTGTTGGCCAGGCCGTCGTGCAGGCTCGTCGCCTTGGTGTTGCCGTACTTGCCGCTCCAGGCGCGCAGGCCCAGCTGGTCGAAGCCATCGGGCAGCAGCAGCGCGAAGACGCGGCCGTCAGGGTAGGCGACAGGCCCGGCGTACCAGGCGGATTGGTCGGGCCAGTACTGGCCTGGTGTGGGTGGTTGCACGCCCTGCTGGGCTGCAACCATTGCTGCTTCGAGCATCGCTTCCTCCAGCGCCCGGGATGGGCGTGAAGGAAATACTACGTATTGTGGTCTTATCTGTCAACACAAAACGTTGTATCCGGCGCGTCGCTATCGTTCCACCCCGCGCCCAGGGCGCGGTCAGGGTGTTCCCAACCGATGTAGCAGGGGGTGGCTGGTGCCGGGAACAACGCTGCGAATGTTGGTGCCACCAGGCTGGAAAAGAACAAGGTACGGCTTGAATCCAACATAGCCGCCGTAGGAGTTCTTGGCATTGACTTCGACCGGGACCAGATAGCCAATCCAACGGATGCCGCCGCCCTGTATGAGCGCTTCGTTTCCGTAGGCCCGCTCCGGCTTCCCAATGCGGTACCTGGCGCTCTCAGGATCCTTAAGGGTTTGCTCAAAGTGCGCGCGAATCACCTCTTCGTGGGCGTTTGGTGGGGCACCGAAATCCGCATTCGCTGGGAGAGGCGCAAACATCCCGCTTGTGGCGCAACCAGTCATCACGAGCGTCGCGCAGGCCAGCGTGAGCCAGGCCACAGCAGCTCGTGCCCTATGGATCAATCGTCCCGCGCAATTTGAAGACATAGATCTTTGCCCCTTCCTGTTGTTTAGCCGACGGTTCCGTTGCGCGGGCCGCCGTGGCTTTTTTCAGGCGAAGACCCATTGGGGGCCACCGCATCGATCATGGCCTCAATGGCGTCCCAGAAGGTGTGGGGGATCTCGTGTGCTCGTTCGAGCCGAATCATTCGCTGTAAGGCGGCCTTGCTTTCGGCAGATAGTCCATCCACGGTGTCCTCTGGCGCTATTCCATGAGTAATCCAGGTGCGAGGCACCTCCAACTTGTCAGCAATCCGGTTGATGTCCTCTAGTGAGGGCTGCCGCGAGCCGGCGAGCCAATGCTGAAGCCCACCTTGAGTCATCTCAAGCTGGGCAGAGAGGGCGTCCTGGGTAACCCCAAGCTGCTTCATGCGAGCTTTTGCCCTGTCTCTCCACGTCTTTTCCATCGGAAAAGTGTGGCCGGCCCACCCACAAAACGGAATCGACAATACGTTGTGAAGCGGCTTGCCACCACACTCTGTAGTACACCATAATGTGGTCATGAGATTACGCGACTACCTTCAGAAGCACCGCCTCACCCAGGCTGCGTTTGGACAGCGCCTCCATCCCCCAGTGACCCAGGGGAAGGTCAACCACTGGATCAACGGGACGCGGCGCGTGAGCCTGGCGGAAGCGCTTCAGATTGAGGCGGTTACGGGCGGCGAAGTTAGCCCGGCAGATCTCGTCCGCCTGGATTCGGCTCATGCGCACGAGCCAAGTGGCTCGCCACGCGCTACCTGTTGATCTGTTGGCTCGCATCCAAAAATTTTGGCCGCGCGAGCCTCTCAACACCGCACAACGAATTTGAGAGGCATTGGAAATGCACCAAGTATCCATCCCCGTCCCGGTAGCTCCCCATGAGGTGAGCCGCAAAACGTCGCTCGGCGGCGCGATTGACTTGTGCCTGGAGATTGGGGGCAAAGAGCCAAAGGAAGTGCAGCACGCGCTGAAGCTGGACAAGGCCCAGTTCAGCCGGTGGCAGTCAGGCCAGGAAGGCGTGATCTGGCCGCGCCTGTGTGGGGTGATGGACCACTGCGGCAACGACGCACCGCTGCTCTGGATGAACCATGACCGGGGCTACGACTTGCATGCAATGCGGAGGGTGGAGACCGAGCTCGAGCGAGAGAACCGTCAGCTGCGTGAGCAGAACATGGCCCTGCTGCAGGTCATTCGCGGCGCCAAGACCTGATGGACAACGTTCACCAGGTGCTCCACCAGATGATGGAGTTCGGCATCGAGCTGCGCGACAAAGACAGTCGGCGCTTTCCGGTGTTGAGCAGGCGCACCACGTGCGGCGCCGGCGGCAAGTACTGGTACAAGCTCTACGAGTTCTGGCCTCGTGTGGGGGGCCGCTTCCTGGTCGGCTCGTTCGGCAGCTACCGCTCGGGCAAGGCCGAGAAGGTGGAGGTCGACTGGAAGCCGCTGGGAGAGGCCGAGCGCGAGCGTTTTCGAGCCGAGCGCGAGGCCGCACGGAAGCGCGAGGCGGAAGCCCGCGCTGAGGAGGCCAGGCAAGCCGCCATGAGTGCCGCCGACCTGTGGGCGTCGGGCGCGCGCGCCGGCACATCGGCCTATCTGGCGAGCAAGGGCGTGGAGGGCGAGTCCTGCCGCTACCTGTCCGATGGTTCTTTGCTTGTGCCGCTGTTGCGATACGACATGCCGCGCGAGCAGGCGCTGCGCGCCGTGCAGCGCATCTATCCGGCACCGCGGAAGCACCCCCGCACGGGCGAGACGTTGCCGCAGAAGGTCTTCACCAAGGGCTTCGCCAAGACAGGATGCAGTGTGCGACTGGGCGAGATCGCAGCAGACGCGCCACTTCTCATCGTGTGCGAGGGCTACGCGACGGGACTGTCGATCCGCGCCGCGATCGAGCGGCGCTGGCCCGTGTTCGTGGCGCTCGACGCCTACAACCTGGCCCCCGTGGTCGAGCTGCTCCACCAGCTGTATCCGCAGACCTTCATCCTGATCTGCGCCGATGACGACTGGCTGACCGCCGACCATCAGGGGCCGAATCCTGGGCGGCGGGCAGCGCGCCTGGCGGCCAAGCAGGCCAACGAATGCGAGATTGTCTGGCCGGTGTTCGCCGCGGCCACGCGAGCGCCCAAAGACACCGACTTCAACGACCTGCATCAGCGTGAGGGCCTGCCTGTTGTGCAGCGCCAGCTGCAGCGCGTTGTGGGTTTGATTCTGGAGCTGATGGATTGACCGACGCCGATGAACCGGCAGGCATGCCACCACCACCGCCGCCAGTACTCGCCGAGAGCGCCGAGAGCGTTGAGTCCAAGGGTGATGGTGCAGGCGTGCCAGAAATGCCGCAGGAAAGCGCCGACGCTGACGGGCCGCCTACCAATGTCGTAGCCCTCAGCCGCGGCCGCAAGCGGGCATCCAAGGCCTCGGCAGCGACGAATGCAACCGATGCCCCCCCTTCCCCTGAAAGCGCGCGCGCACCTTCGACGGGGAACGGGGGGGAGAAGGCGGGCGGCAAACCCAAGCGCAAGGTCGATTGGGGACGCTACACCTACCTCGTCGAGAACTTCGTGCTGATCTATCCGACCGATACGGCCTGGGACATGGCTAAGCGCAAGCAGGTCAAGATCAGCAACATGGCCCACATGTTCGGCTCGGACTACGTCCGCATGTGGAAGGCCTCTCCCGACCGCCGCTCGATCGACGAGGAGGACCTGGTCTTCGATCCCACGATGGCCTGCGGGCCGGAGAAGATCAACCTGTATCGCGGCTTCGCCCTGCAGCCCGTGGCCTGCACCGAGGAGGATGTCGCGCCGATGCTCGATCTCCTGTACCACCTCTGTGGGCGATGTCAGGGCGACCATTCGAGCATTGAGGCCGTCATGGAGTGGGTTCTGCGCTGGCTGGCGCTGCCCCTGCAGCGCCCAGGCGCAAAGCCGCGCTCGGCGTTGGTGTTCCATGGACCTCAGGGCACCGGAAAGAACCTGTTTTTCGACGTGGTCAAGGCCATGTATGGCGAGTACGGGATCATGGTCGGCCAGACCGAGATCGAGGACAAGTTCAACGGCTGGATGAGCGCCAAGCTGCTCGTCATCGGCAATGAGGTGGTGAGCCGGCAGGAGCTGTACCACAACAAGAATCGGCTCAAGTGGGTGATCACCGAGGACGTGATCCCCATTCGGACGATGCACACCGACAGCCGCAGCGAGCGCAACCACGCCAACGTGGTGTTTCTGTCGAACGAGCGTCAGCCACTGGTGCTGGAAATCGGGGATCGGCGCTACCTGGTGGTGTACACCCCCGTCCCCGAAGACGGCGCGCTCTACACCCGCGTCCGCGACTTCCTGGCCAACGACGGGCCCGCGAAGTGGATGCACTTCCTGCTGCAGTACGACCTGGGCGACTTCCACGAGCACACCAAGCCGCTCATGACCGAGGCCAAGCAGGACCTCATTGAGCTGAGCATGCGCCCTGACGAACGCTTCATGAACGAGTGGCTTGGGGGCTACCTGCATCTGCCCATGCAGGTGTGTTCTGCCGAGCAGTTGTACCGCGCCTTCCGACGATGGTGCGACAACGCTGGCGAGCGCTACCCCCCTCCCCAGCATGTGTTCACGAACGGCGCCAGGCGGTGGGTGTCTGAGCGCATCGAGCGCGACGGGCAGGGCGAGCGGCTTGATCCGTGCCTGAACTACAAGGTGGTGACGCTGCCGGCCGACCCTGCTTCGTCGAGCGGCAGGCGGTCGGTGCGGTGCTGGCTTCCCCGTGGCACTGGCCCGCTGAACGGGGTCAGCGAGGGCGAGTGGGCGGCCTCGGCCGTGGACACGTTCGAGACCGCCCTCGGGCGCTTCTTGCGCACCCGCGAGGGATCGGATGAGCCTCACGAGGCCAAGTCCGGAGGGTCGAAGCCGTGATGCCGTTTCGCCGCCCCCGTAACAGCGATACGCCGCAAAGCCGCGTCATTACGTGCGTTACGCCTGTTTCGCTACCTCTCCCGCATGCGTGCGCACAGGTGCATGGGCGGGTGCGCGTGCGTACATGCACGTGCACGCGGGCAAACCCCCGAAACACGCGTAACGCACGTAACGACGCGGGCTGCGGGCGCAACGCGCTCGCGCGCAGGCGTAACACACCCGGTCTTTCCCTTCCAAAAAAAGAGGAGTGAGTTTTGAAGATCAACATTCGAGAGAACTTCAAGGCTGTGGATGACGCCCTCCTGGAGGCGCGCAACCAGGTGCCCTTCGCGCTGGCCAGAGCGTTGACCAAGACGGGGCAGCAGGTGCGAGATGCCCAGCGCAGTGAGATCGAGCGCGTGTTCGATCGACCCACCCGCTACACGCGCAACGCGGTGTTCCTGCGGACCGCGACCAAGCAGCGACTGGAGGCAGAGGTGTGGCTTAAGGACGGTGACCGTCCCACCCACTACCTGCTGCCGCAGATCGAGGGGGGCTCGCGCCCGCTCAAGCGCTTCGAGCAACGCCTGGTGATGGCTGGGTACATGACACCCACCGAGCGCGCCGTGCCCGGCGGCGGCGCGCAACTCGACCAGCACGGCAACATGAGCCGCGGCCAGATCACCAAGATCCTCAGCCAGTTGCGCACGGCCGCTGTCGCCGGGGACTTCTCGAACGCGAGCGACAGCCGTCGCAGCCGTGCCAAGCGGGCGAAGGAAGCGTACTTCGTGAGCCGTGGCCCGGGTCGCTGGAAGGGCACAGGCTCGTGGAAGGGTGGCTTGAAGTCCCAGCACCTGCCTCGCGGCGTCTGGGTGCGCCGCAGCTTCGGCCCGTGGGGAACGGCCGTGAAGCCAGTCCTGCTCTTTGTGCCGCGCGCAACCTACCGGCCGCGCTACCACTTCTTCGAGCTGGCCCGCCGCGTGGTCGAGCAGCAGTTCGAGGGCAACTTCGCCGACAGCTGGCGCGATGCGATGCGATCGGCCCGTCTGGCAGGGCAGGGGAGGCTGTTCGCATGAGTCTTCTCACGGCGGCCCGGGGCCCCACCCCCGTCACGGGTCCTTCCAGCAACGTCCAGCCTGAGGGTAGTTCGGGGCCCGACAACGCGCTAGCGGAGCAGCCTGGGAAAAGTGAACGATCAGGTGAACGCGGGGGGCATCGGTGAACGGCAAGGTCGAACTGATCAGCCAGGCCGAGTACGCGCGGCGCCGCGGCGTCGCGAAGTCGGCTGTGGCGAAGGCCGTGGCCGAGGGAAGGATTTCCCTCATCGATGGCAAGGTCGATCCGCACGTCGCCGACATCCAATGGGAAAGAAACACACGCGCGCGCGCCGCCTCAGGGCATGCCAGTGGACACGTATCCAACTCCGGACAGGACCTCATCGATGCTGCCGGCGATGTAGTAACACCCACGCCTTCCGCGGCAGCGGCTCCGCAGGCACCGCCTGATGGCTACTCCGCGGCACGGACTCGGCGGGAGCACGCCGAGGCGGCCACCGCAGAGATCCAGCTTGCAAAGCTGAGGGGCGAGCTGTGCTCGACCCAGGATGTGGCGCGTGGTGGCTTCGAGGCTGCGCGAGAACTGCGCGATGCGCTTGAGTCCTCAGTGAACCCCCTGGCGGCCGAGCTGGCCAGTCTCACTACCGCAGCCTCCTGCGCCGCTGTCCTGCGGCGCCATAACCGCGCGATTCAGGAGGTGCTGTCCAAGGCCTTGCGCGAGAAGATGAGCCTTCGAACGGAGGGCGTGTGAACGACCTGGCCGACGGCTACCACCTGATGCTCGACGCGATGGCGCGCGGGGTCGAGCCGGACTCCAACCTGCCGGTGGACGAGTGGGCCGACGAGCACGCGATCATCCCCAAGGAAACCGGCGCGTCGGAGCCAGGGCGGTACCGAACCTCGCGCACACCTCACGCTCGCGCGCCTTCACGCGCGCTCAGTTCGGACCACCCATGCAAGCGCGTGGTGGTCATGGGCGCGTCTCAGATGCTCAAGACACAGGTGGCCCTGAACTTCCTGGGAGAGACGGTCCATCAACGGCCGAAGAACTTCCTGTGGGTGGTGCCGACTGGCAAGTTGCACAAGCGCGCGGCGGCGCGCATCGACAAGGTAGTGGCGGCAACCGAGGTGTTGCGCGCACGCTTTGCGAAGCCCACCTCGCGAACCTCAACCAACAACAATGACATCAAGGCCTATCCGGGGGGCGCGCTGTATATCGCCACCGCTGGGGCTGCAGCCAACCTCTCCGAACTGGCAGTCACCTACGTGGTGTACGACGAGGTCGATCGCAGTCGGGAGAACGTTGGCGGCGAGGGCGATCCGCGCGAACTGGTGGAGACCCGCCAGACCAGCCACGAACGCGACCGCAAGAGCTACTACCCCAGTTCGCCCACGATCGAAGGCGAGTCGGCGATAGAGACACTTTTCAAGCTGGGGACCCAGCGAGAGGCTATGGCCGAGTGCATTCACTGCGGCCATGCGCAGGAGTTGGACTTCTTTCGGCTGATCTCCAGCGACGATGGCAAACGGGTGATGTACCCCTGCGTGTCCTGCGGCGGGCTTCACGAAGAGGGCGACAAGCCGCGCATGTTTGCACGCGGGCTCTGGAGCGAAGGCGTTCCAGGTGATGGTGAAACCGAGAGCTTTCACATCTCCGCGATGTTCCTGCCCTATGGGTGGTTGCCCTGGCTAGCGCTCAAGCGGCAGTACGACGCGGCTAAAGCGAAGCTGGAGGAGGGCAGCGAGGAAGCCATGATCGTGTTCTACAACACGCGACTGGCGCTGGTTTGGGCACGCACGAAGGAGACCACCAAGTACGACGCGCTGATGGCTCGGGCAGAGGACTACAAGCTTGGGACGGTGCCGGCCGGCGGCTTGATGCTCACGGGCGCGATCGATACCCAGACCCACCGTCTTGAGCTAAAGGTGGTGGCGTGGGGCGAGGGCATGGAGTGCTGGGTGGTCGACTACCAAGTGATCCATGGTGACCCTTCAGACCCCGCAACTTGGGAGCGTGCCGACGAGATCCTTCGCGGCCGATACCGGCACGAAAGCGGCGCATTGCTCACGGTCAGCGCAGTGTTCGTCGACTCCGGTGGATCGAATACGCAGGACGTCTACGCATTCACCTCAGCGAGGAAGCGTCGAAACGTCTTCGCCATCAAGGGCGCGAGCCGGCCCAATCGCCCGATCCTTGCCGCCAAGCCGTCGTTCGTCGATGTGAACTGGCGCGGGAAGACGGAACCCCGCGGCGCTCAGCTCTGGTACATCGGGACGGACACCGGCAAAGACTACCTGCAAGCCCGCTGGAGCCGTGCGAGCGGACCTGGCGCGGTGCACTTTTCCGCTGATCTGCCGGAGGCCTACTACAAGGGCCTGACCGCCGAGTACCGAACCCACGGCTACCGGCGCGGGCGCAAGGTCAGTTGGTGGGAGCAGAAGAAGGGCGAGCCCAACGAGCCGCTCGACCTCATGAACTACAACCTGGCCGCCGCGCACTACCTCGGCCTGCACAAGAAGAGTGAGGCCGCCTGGAAAATGCTGCGCGACAGGCTCGCCCCCGAACTCGATCTGTTCGGTGAATCCCAAGCGGCGAGGGTCTCAGTTGAACGCCCGACAAGTCCTCCGCGCGCCGACAGCTCAGCCCAGCCGACTAGCCCCGTTGCGCCGTCACGAGAGACAGCGGCGCCGCGTGCCTCGCGTTCCAACTTCAGCCGTGAGTGGTGATCCCATGCCCAGCCCGCACCCCCAACTCGACAAGCTCATCGAACAAGACCCGGATCTGGTGGACCGGATCTTTGATTACCTTCTGGAGGAGTTTCCGCAGATCCGCGAGAAGGCCGCTGAGCTCAAGGCCTCTGTGCGATCAGAATTCCAAGGGGAGGAGTGCTACATCCGAGAACAGTCCGTCACTGAGCGTCAGCTCAAGGTTCAGCAGGTGCTCGCGCTCTTCAATGGGAGGAACGCACTGGAGGTCGCCCGCCGCTTGAACATCGGTCGCGCAACGGTCTATCGCATCGTCAAGCAGGCCGGCGGTGTTGCCCGTCTCAACTTTCCTGGAACTGAGACGGCGACATCGCTACGGTCGGTCACCGCGACCAAGAGTCCGAAGCCCACTGAGTAACCGGAGCAACTTCCATGTCATTCACCACCGCCGATCTCCAAGCCATCGACGCGGCAATCGCCAGCGGCGAGCTGACTGTGAGCCATAACGGCCGCACGGTGACCTACCGATCCATGGACGATCTCATGAAGGCGCGCGCCACCATCGTGGCCGAACTGGCCGGTGCGCAGAGCGGCCGCACCGGCGGCCCGCATCGCTTCACCTTCTCAACGGCGCGGGAGTGCTGAGATGTCCAACTTGCTAGACAAGGCCATTGGCTTCTTCAACCCGATGGCGGGCCTGCGGCGCCACCATATGCGCGAGGTGCTCACACGGGCTTACGAGGGCGCAAGCAAGCGCGACGGCTGGCGCCCGAAGCGCCCAGGGGCGAGTGCCAACACCGATCACGCCATGGATGGGCGCGAGTTGCGAACCCGCTCGCGCGCGCTGGTTCAGAACGTACCCTACATCGCCCAGGGACTGCGTTCCCTGGTGGCCAACGTGGTGGGCACCGGGATCGTGCCCAACTGGATGGGGGAAAACGCCGAGAAGCTCAATGAGGCATGGGCGAAGTGGGTGAGCGAAGCAGATGCAGACGGGCGCCTTGACCTCTACGGCATGCAGGCCGCGGCATACCGTGCGATGGAACAGGATGGCGAGGTGCTCATCCGTCTGCGCCCGCGTCGCGCCAGCGATGGCCTCACGGTACCGCTGCAGCTGCAGCTGTTGGAAATCGACTGGCTGGATGCATCGCGCGCGGGCCGCAGCGAACGCAGCGGCAACACCATCGTCAATGGCATCGAGTACGACTCACTGGGGCGGGTTGCAGGCTACTGGCTCTACGACCAGCATCCCGGCGAGACCACCACCCTCGCGCGTGCACGAAGCACCAGCCACTTCGTTTTCGCTGACAACATCATTCACCTGTTCACCCCGGAGCGTCCCGGCCAGGGCAGGGGCTTCCCGCGCGTGGCTCCGGTGATCGCACGCGTGCGCGACTTTCAGGTGTACGAAGACGCAGAGCTGCAGCGCAAGAACCTTGAGTCGCGTCTGTCCGTGCTGGCCTCGGGTGACGTGCAGCTGCTGGGGCAGAACCAGGAGGTGGCGAACCCGGAGAAGACCGACGAGCTGGGCGCCTTGGCGGGAGGCAACATCATCCAGTTGCCAACGGGGATGAACATCTCGGTGGTTGAACCCAAGGCCGCGCCCGGTTACGTCGAGTACTCGAAGTGGCAGCTGCATCTCATCGCGGCGGGCTTCGGTGTTACCTATGAAATGATGACTGGCGATGTGAGTCAAGTGAATTTCAGCGGCATGCGTGGGCGCCGCTTGGACTTCCGCCGCGAAGCCGAGATGACGCAGTGGACCTTGCTGGTGCCGCGCCTGTGCGACCGGATTTGTCGCGCGTTCGCTGACGCCGCTGCGCTCGCAGGCCTGGTCGACGCGCCGAACTACAAGGTAGATCACGCCACGCCAAAGTGGGACTACGTCAACCCCGATCAGGACGTGAAGGCCGACCTGAACGAGATCGCCGGCGGCCTCTCCAGCATCAGCGAGAAGTTGCGTCGACGCGGGTACAAGCCAGATGCCGTGTTCCAGGAGATGGCGGGCGACGTCAAGAAGTTGCGCGAACTCGGCTTGCTGGACGTGCTGATGATGTTGCAGAAGGGTCGAGCCATGGCCGAAGGCATGACAGAAGGTGGCGGCGCGGCGGCCTCAGGAGACCCGCGTCAGTCGTCCGGGGGTGGCTCGCAGACCCAGGCTGCGGAGGTTCCAGACAACAAGGCGGTTGCCGATGCTTATGGTGTCCTGGCGCGAGCCGGAGCGATCACGCCCCAGATGGACGATGAAGTTCTGCTGCGCGGTTTGATGGACCTGCCTGATGCCGGGGCCGCGGTGAAGAAAGCGTGGACAGAAGACGGAGGCGTGCGCAGGCCGATCACGATTGCGGAGACGGTGGCGCCCGCGAAATAGTCTCAAGTTTCCTAAAAATGAGACTGCAGGCTGGGCAAAGTCCCGGCCATGCCTCAAACCTCAGCACCCCAATCGCGCCGTGACGAGATGCCCCTCGCGGGTCGCTCGATGGCGTTGCGCGACTTTCACCGTGCCGAGGCTGCCTCGGACGGAGCTGACGCACCACTGGCCATTGCGAGCCTGGTGTTCACAGCTGGCGCCGCAGTGCGGCGCTACGACTGGTACCGCGATCGCGCCTACCTTGAGCAGCTTGTTGTCGAAGAGGGTGCCATCCGCATGGAGCGCCTCAGCCGCGGCGCACCGCTGCTCAACACCCACAGCGCCTGGGATCTTGAAGCGCAGCTCGGTGTCGTCGAGAACCCGTCGATCTCTGGCGGCGAGGGCCTGTGCGATGTGACCTTCTCGCGCCGACCTTCGGTGGCCGGTTACGTGCAAGACGTTGCCGATGGAATCATCCGAAACGTCTCCGTGGGCTATGTACGCCACCGCGTCGAGATGGTGGCACCTGCCGAAGAGAACGGCGTCTGGGTGTACCGAGTTGTGGACTGGGAGCCCTACGAAGTCTCGCTCGTCCCCATCCCCGCCGACATGGACTGCCAGGTGCGCAGCGATCGGCCCGCCGAGTCCGCGCAGGCGGACCGCACCTTCCCTTGCGAGTTCATCGAAGTCCGACAGATCCCCGAATCGCCCACGGTGGGCGTCTCCGCCGAAGTCAACCCCGAAAGGAACCTTTCCATGCCTCAAGCAAATGCCGCCGGCGGCAACGCTGCCGCGACCGCCAGCGAAACGCAGCAGCGCGCCGAAACCCAGGCCGCTGTCACAACCGCAGCTGCCAGCACCGAAGCCTCGGCGCAGACCGATGCGGCAGGCGCCGCGGCCACGCAACGTGCGGCCGACATCAATGACCTGTGCGTGCGCCATAACGTGGCCCACCTCGCCGCTGGCTTGATCCGCGGTGGCCAGACCGTCGAGCAGGCGCGCGCCGCCATCCTCGACGAGATCGCGCACCGCGATGCCGCCGCCGGCGGCCACCGCAACGTGCGCGTGGAGACCGTTCGGGACGAGACCCAAGTGCGCATGGCCGGCATCGAACAGGCAATCCTGCACCGAGTCGCCGCAACCACGCAGCTCGACGACAACGGCCGCCAGTACCGCGGCATGTCGTTGCTGGAGATGGGCCGCGAGTTCCTCGAAGCCCTCGGCCAGAACACCCGAGGCATGGACCGCCTCACCCTGGCCACGCGCATGCTGACCTACCGCGCGCCGGGCTATCACACGACGTCCGACTTCCCCTCGCTGTTTGCGAACGTGGCCAACAAGCGGCTGCGCAACGCCTACGAGGAGAACCCCGGCACCTACGCCATCTGGGCACGCCGCGCGCCCAACGCGCCCGACTTTAAGAACATCAACGTGGTTCAGCTTTCCGGAGCACCCGAACTGCTGCAAACCAACGAACATGGCGAGTTCAAGTACGGCACGATGCGGGACGGCGCCGAGACCTACGCGGTGGTGACCTATGGCCGCATCGTGGCGCTCACCCGGCAGGCCATCATCAACGACGACCTGCGTGGTTTCGATCGCCTTGTCTCGGCCTTTGGCGCCTCCGCCCGCCGCCTGGAGAACCGCACCGTCTACGCCCAGCTGACGGCAAACGCCGCGTTGGCCGATGGCACGGCGCTGTTCCACGCCGATCACGCGAACCTGGGCACGGGCGGCGGCTCCGCGCTGTCCATCACCAGCCTGACGTCGGGCCGTACCGCGGTCCGCAAGCAGAAGGGCCTGCAGAGCGAAGAGCTCAACATCGTGCCGTCGTACCTCATCGTGCCTGCGACGTTGGAGCAAACGGCGTACCAGCTCACGAGCAGTCAGTACGTACCGGCCACCAAGGGTGAGATCAACGAATTCCGCACCGGCGGGCGCACTGCGCTCGAACCCGTCGTCGAGCCACTGCTCGACAGTTCCAGCGCCACGGCTTGGTACCTGGCCGCGCAGAACTCGCAGATCGACACCGTCGAGTACGCCTACCTGGACGGCGCCGAAGGCCCGGTGATCGAGAGCGAGCTGGGCTTCGAGGTTGACGGCGTTTCCTACAAGTGCCGTCTCGACTTCGCTGCCAAGGCGGTCGATTTCCGCGGCCTCTACAAGGCCAACGGCGCCTGATGACCTGAGGGCCAGCCAAGCGCTGGCCCTTGCCTCCACTCTTCTCTTCACAAGGAACCACCATGAAGAACATCGTGCAAGCCGGCAAGGTCATCCCCTTCACCGCCGGCACCAACGTCGTTTCCGGCCAGGTCGTGCGCATCGGCAACATCCTGGGCGTGGCCACCGCCGACGTGGCGAACGGTCAGCAAGGCCTGGCCGCGATCGACTGCGTTGCCACGGTCCCGAAGGTCTCGGGTGCCGTGATTGCTGCAGGCGAGTCTCTCACCTGGGACGCGTCCGCAGCCGCATTCGACGGCAACCTTGCCACGCCGGCGACCGGCGACGTGACTGGCCCGGCCGCTGTCGCCTTCGAGGCGGCGGGCAACGGCGTGACCAGCATGGCAGTGCGCCTCACCGGCGTGCCCGGCACGGTGGCCTGATAGGGCACCGCCGATGCCTGCTTCCTTCGCTGCCTTGGAGGACCGCGTCAATCGCGCTGTCCTCGGGCACTTGTCCAACGCCATGGCGACCATCGGGGCGAATACCGTGCCCGTGGTTTTCGATCGTCTCTACATCGAGACGTTGGACGGCGAGGCAGCGGGATACGCACCGGTGGTGCTGGGCAAGGATGTCGATCTCGTGGGTGTCGCGTACGGCACCACCGTCGTTGTGCATGGCATCGGCTACACGGTGACCGCTGTCGAGCCGGATGGCACCGGACTCACGCGCCTTCAGCTGCGGAGAGCATGACGTGCCGCACGCCCAGCAACAGATCCTCGAAGCCATAAAGGCTGAGCTGCTCGGTACGCCGCAGACCGCGGCCCAGGGCCGCGTGTTTGTCGATCGCGTCGATGCGCTGCAGCCGACCGAGCTGCCGGGCATCGTCATCGCGGAAGACGATGGCGGCGAGTCGATCGAGCCTCAGACCGTCCATGGCCTCCTGCGCCGCGAGTTGCTTGTCTCGGTCACCGGCGTGGTTTCCCACGGCATCACGGCAGCAGCTGATGCCCGCGAACTCGGCCTTCAGATCGAGAAGCGCCTGGCCGCCAGCACTGCGCTGCGCGCGCTGTGCAAGGGCGGCGTGCGGATCGCGTCAAGCCGGCACATCAACGCAGGCGATGCCGACCGCCTCATGGCGGCTCGTGAGCAGACGTGGCGCATGACCTACCTGGCCAACCCCATCACCCCCGAAACCATCTTCTGAACCTCGACGGAGTCAACCATGTCTGATCTCAACGTCTGGAGCAACGTCAAGGTGGCGGTTCAATCCGCCATCGGCTCACCGAAGACCATCAGCGCCATCAGCAAGGCGAATCCGGCGGTGGCCACCAGCACCGCACACGGCCTTGTCCAGGGCGATATCGTGCTGCTCAAGGTCAGCGGTGGTATGCGCGAACTCAACTATCGCGTGGTCGAGGTGCTGGCAGCTCCGTCGGCGGATACGTTCAGTCTGCGCGGCATCGACTCCACTGGCTTCTCTGACTTTGTTGCAGGCACGGCCGAGGAACTCACTCTCGGTTCGGAGTGCAGCACGCTTCAGGACTTCGCACCCAGTGGCGGCGAGGCTGCGGGCATTCCGGTGGAGACCATCCACACGGACGACACATTCGAGATCCCCGGCCGCCGGTCGCCCTTGGTGATCGCGTCCACGTCGTTGTGGCAAACGGCGGATCCTGCTCTCGTGGCACTCAACGGGTTCGACGCCCGCAAGACCCCGGGCGCCGTGGAGGTGACCTTCGCCACCGGCAACCGCATGCTCTTCGCGGCCTACGCCAGCGCCAGCCTCGCACCGGGTGGCGCGGCTGGTGGCCTGGTCACCACGCCCGTGAGCCTGCGCTTGCGCGGCCTGATCACCAACTACCTGAACTGATCGCATGGCACTGGTCAAGCGCAATGCCGTCGAAGCGCCCACGCTCCGCAAAGAGACCGTCGAGGTTCCCGAGATCGGCGGCGACGTGGTCGTGCGGGCCATGCTGCTCGGTGAGCGTCTGGAGATCTTCGCGGCGCAAAAGCGCCTCGCGGTTCCTCGCGACGGCGAGTCCGAGGAAGACGCGCACGAGCGCGCCGGACGCCAGCTCATCGCGCCCACCCTGGCCTGCACCGTGCTGGATGCGGAGTCCAAACCTCTCTGGACAACGGCCGAGTGGAACGTGTTCGGTTCGCAGCACGCTGCCCGTGCCCTGCATCTCTTTCGCGTCGTCATGCGCCTCAGCGGTGGGTCCGTGGAGGACGTCCGAAAAAACTGATCGCCCAACCGGAGCGGCGGCTGGCCTTCCTGCTCGCCGACCGGTTGGGATGCACGGTCGAGCAGCTCGGGCGCGAGATGAGCGTCGAGGAGTTTCTGGAGTGGCAGGTGATGTACCAGGCAGAAGGCCTCACCCCTGGCGCACAGCGGCAGCAGCACGCGCAGCTTCTTGCAGCGCTGCACAACGGTCCGCTGACCCGGCGCGACAAGGCGCTGTGGAAGACCGGCCAATTCATCGGTGCAGATCCGTGGCGCCGGGCGGCAGTCGCCGCTGCGCCCACGGCGGAATCCATCGCGGCGCAGGTGGCCGCCATCAACGCGCGGATTGACCCATGACCAACCCACGTGTCCGAATTGGTGGAGCAGACGACACGGGCGGCGCCTTCAGCTCGGTGTCGCGACGTCTGGCCGGCCTGCGCCAGGACGTCGGTGAGACGCAGAAGCGCTTCGAGGGCATGGGCAGCGTCTTCACCGGCACGTTGGCCGGCCTGTCCGTTGCCGGCTTGATGACCAAGTTCGTGCGCGAGACGGTCAATGCGCAGAACGAGCAGGCCCAGCTCGCAGCCGTGCTTCGGTCCACGGGTGAGGCCGCCGGATTCAGTGCCGATGAGCTGAACCGCATGGCGTCCGAGATGGCGGACAAGAGCGTCTTCAGCGAAGGCGAGATCACCACCGCGCAGACCCGGCTGCTTTCCTACACCGGAATCGTCGGCGAAGAGTTCCCGAAGGCAATGCAGGCGGCTATCGACATGGCCTCGCGCATGGGCATGTCGCTGGACCAGTCCGCAGAAACGATCGGTCGCGCGCTCGATGTTCCGTCTGCTGGTCTCACGGCGCTCAGCCGGCAGGGGTTTCGCTTCAGCGAGGAGCAGAAGAAGCTCATCAAGAATCTCGAAGAGACGGGGCAGACGGCCAAGGCACAGGGCATCCTCCTGCAGGCGTTAGAAGCCTCTTACGGCGGCGCAGGCGAAGCGGCCCGCAACACGTTGGGTGGCTCGCTGCAAGGTCTCAAGAAGGATTTCGACTCGTTGATGACGGGCAAGGATGGCAGCCTCACGGACACCATCGATGGTGTCAACGCCTTGGCCGAGACACTCCGATCACCCGAGGTGAAGGAAGCGTTCGGCACACTCACCTCGCTGATTGCCACCGTGGTAACGGCGTTGGCCCAGGTGAGTTCCGCAACGCTGAACCTCCCGGCCAGGCTGGGCAAGGGAATCGCAGAGCTGGTGAACGGCTCCGACACCATGCAGGGCCAGATCGACGGCATGCGCCGCGAACTCAAGGGCTTGAACGAGGAGATCGCACGCTACGACGACGTGCAAGCGCGGATCGCCCGAGGCGAGCGCGCACGCTCATTCTTGAGCGCCGAAGAGATCAAGGTGTTGCGCGAGCGCCGTGATGCCCTGGCCCGGCAGATCTCCAGCGCCGACTCATTGGTGACGGCGCTCGACGCGGGCTCGCAGAACCGCCCTGGTGTGCGCCGACCGACGAAACCCACCGGTCCCACGGGGCCGACTGAGGAAGAGAAGAAGGCCGCCGAGCAGGCTGCGAAAGCAGCACGTGCCTACCTGGAGAACCTGGAACGCCAGCTGCGAGCCACCGAGAACCTCAGCGTGGCAGAGACTGTGCTGCGCGACATCCAGGAGGGTCGCCTGAAGCTCGCCGGCGGCGTGACCCGGCAACAGGTGCTCGACGTCGCGCGCCAGATCGATCAGGCGAAGCAGCAGGCCGCGGCCCAGGAGGAGGTGCGCAAGGCGCTTGAAGCGACCATGCAGATGCAGCAGCGTATCGATGACGCCGCTCTGGCTGCGGTCGACGTACTCATCCAGGGCAACCAAGCGCTGCGTGACGAGATCGAGATGCTCGGCCTGGAGGCTGAGGCGCGCGCGGCCGTCGAGCGCGCACGGCTGAGCAGCACGATCGCCCTCAAGCAGGAAGAGTTGGTGATGGCGCAGAACGCTGGCGCGTCACAGACCGTGATCGAGTCGCTTGAGCGCGAGATCCGCCTCCTGCAACAGCGCGACGAGCTGCTCGGCGACAAGGGCCGCATCGAGAAGCAGCTGGAGGAGACGCAGAAGCTGGTCGAGTTTCAGCAGCGCGCCGTGGAAAACATCCAGGACGCGCTGGGCGACACCTTCTACAACGCCATGCAGGGCAACTTCGACAACGTCGGAGATGCCTTCGTGCAGATGATCAACCGAATGGCGGCCGAGGCCTTGGCGGCCGACCTGGCGCGCTCGCTGTTCGGCGACATGGCCAAGGGTGGCTCCGGCTCCGGCATGTTCGGAGATCTGCTGAAGGGTGCTGCCAGCATCTTCACCGGCATCCCGAGTTTCGATGTCGGCACCGACTACGTGCCCCGCGACATGCTGGCTATCGTGCACAGGGGCGAAGCCATCGTCCCTGCGGCTCAGAACGCCAGCGGGGGTGGGCGTGGTGGCATGAGCGTTGTTCAGCACATCAACGTCATGCCCGGTGCCAACCGGCAAACCGGGCTTCAGGCTGCCGCTGATGCGCGCAGACAGCTTGAGATCGCCGCGAGGAACGTTTGATGGCGTTCTTCGAGCAGCTCTTCCCTGAGGAGATTTCGAGCGACATGGTGACCACGCCGCGGTTCAGGAACGCCAAGGCGTACATGGCATCAGGCCAGCGCGTTGTGAACGCCCAGGCGCTGATGCCGCTGCACGACTTCACGATTTCTCACCCCATTCGCACGAGCGCTGACTTCGAGGAGCTTCGCGCCTTCTTCTACGTGGTGGGTGCAGATCGCGATGGCTTTCGGCTCAAGGATTGGAGCGACTACAAGGCGACATTCTCAAGGTCCAGCCTGACGCTGGTGGCCGGGGAGACATCGGTCTACCAGATGAACCGGCTCTACACCTTCGGTTCCAGGACGTTCGTGCGGCCCATCTTCAAGCCGGTGGCCGGTGTGCTCATCCAGCGCAACCGCGGCGGCACGCTCACCGATGCCACGGCCGACTGCCTGGTGGCCACCACGACAGGCCTCGTCACCGTCAACACCGGGCACGCACCAGGGGACGTCTACACCTGGCAGGGCGAGTTCCACATCCCTGTCGCCTTCAAGGATCCATCGGCAGCCTGGCGCGTGATCGGCACCTCCAGCATGCTGACCGAGTGGCAAAGCATCGAGCTGGAAGAGACGCGGGAGTACTTGTGAAGGTCATCCCGATCGCGCTCCAGCAGCACTACGACACGGGCGCTACTCGTGTCGCCGTGGCAATGCTAATCCGCCGCACAGACGGCCAGGTGTTCGCCTTCACCAGCCATGACCGCCCGTTCACGATGAACGTCGAGGCCTGGCTGGACGGGGAGACCGACGTCGAGTTCAACGCCAGCCAGGGCCTGGACATCTCCAGCATCGTGACCACGGCAGGGCTGCAGGTGGACAACATGGAGTTCAAGACGCTGGACGACGGCTCGCTGTTCGACAGGGACGATGTGCAGGCAGGGGTCTGGTTCGATGCCGAGATGCGGATCTTCCGCTACCGATGGGATGTTGGGAGCCCCGCGATCGGCAGCGACGTCGAGACCCTGATCCGAGGATGGTCGGGCGAGGTGACCCTGGGCGAGACGACGATCTCGTTCGAGTTGCGCGGCCTGACGCAACGCTTGCAGCAGACAGTCGGCCCGGTCTCCACGAAGACCTGCCGGTCTGAGCTTGGGGCTGTCGGTCCGGGAAAGTGCAACAAGGATCTGACGGCCTTCACGCACAACCTCACCGTGACCGCTGCGTCAGGCGACAAGCGCGTCTTCACGGCGTCTGGCGCGGGGCAGTCCGCCGACTACTTCGGCGAGGGCAAGGTGACATTCACGTCGGGCGCCAACGCCGGGATCACGCTCAAGGTCCGCACGTTCGCCTCAGGTGTGTTCACGCTGGTGCTGCCGCCGGTGCTCGCGATCGAGGTCGGCGACACCTTCACCGCAGTTGCTGGGTGCAGGAAGCGCCACTCGATGCAGGTTCAGGCCGATGACACCTGGGTGCTTCTGGTGTCGGACTGCAAGACGAAGTTCGACAACCTCCTGAACTTTCAGGGCGAGCCACACAGACCACTGATCAACGAACTCACGAAGCCCGTATGACGATCGTTGAAACCGCCCGAGAGTACCTCGGCACGCCCTACCACCACCAGGCCCGCCTGAAGGGATTCGGCGTCGACTGCGTTGGTCTGCTCATCTGCGTGGCGCGAGACCGCGGAATCGTCGATAGCGAGTTCGACATCAGGGGCTACAACCGGGTCCCGGACGGTGTGAGCTTGATGCATCACCTGGACGACCGCATGGATCGCATCGGGCACGACGAGATGCAGCCAGGTGATTGCGTGTGCGTGACATTCGACGCTGATCCGCAGCATGTGGGCATTGTCGGAGACTACCGCCATGGCGGCCTGAGCATCATCCACGCCGCGAACCGCATTGGCCGTGTCGTCGAGCATCGGCTGCTCTTCACGCCTGCCATGCGCTTCTGCGCAGCCTACCGCTTTCGGGAGGTCGCGTAATGGCGCAGCTCGTTGGCGGTGCGGTTGGTGCAGTAGTCGGATGGTTCGTCGGTGGACCCACGGGGGCTCAGTACGGCTGGATGATCGGCGCCACCCTGGGTGCCGCCACCCAGAAGGGGCCGCGCACGCAAGGCCCTCGCCTTGAAGATCTCCGCGTCAATGGAACAGAGTATGGGCAGGCTATTCCATGGGTGGCTGGCAGCCCGGTGATCTCGGGTCAGATCGTCTGGGCGTCCAAGCGGCGCGAGATCGCCACGCGCACGAGCCAGGGCAAAGGCAGCGGGCCGAAGCACACGGAATACACCTATGAGGTTGATCTGCTCGTCATCCTCACTGAGAACGAGACCGGTGGCGTGTCTCGCATCTGGGCCAACGGCGATCTGGTCTTCGGCAACGGCACGGCCAAGAACGGGCAGTGGACCGACATGCGGGTGTACCGTGGCACGCAGGACCAGTTGCCGGACCCGACCTACGAGGCGGCGGTGGGCGTGGGCAATGCCCCGGCCTACCGAGGCCGCACCTATGTGGTTTTCGAAGGATTGCAGCTTGGAAACACGGGTTACTTGCCCAACCTGATGTTCGAGATCGGGCAGGTCTCCTTGGGCGACTCGGACAGCGACTTCTTCTTTGCTGACTACGAGAACGGCACATGGGATGACGTGGCCTGCGAAAGCAGCGTGACAAACATCGATTCCAGGCCAGGAACCATTTATTCGGTAGGACCGAGCGGCCCGCTTTCGGTGCGCAACGATGGCTGGCTCTTTGATGAACTGTTCTCGCGAGGCGTGTTCTACGAGTTCGGCGTGAACTATGTTGGCGCTGCCGGAGCCGATGGCATCGCCATTGACCTGGTGTTCAGCGCATCAACCACTCCAGGCGCAACGTCGGTCACTCGCGCTGACATCTTCTATCTCGCTCAGACCCCAGGTGGTGCAGCGAACATTCCCACATCGCACTGCTGGCTGTATGTGGGATTCGAGGGGGCGAGTGGGCTTGTGAATAGCGTCAGCCTCGGCGTGCGCGGCGTCACGGTGATGACTCAGTCCAGAACGCCCACTGGTGGAGACATCAGGGTCACGATTTACTGCCAGCGCAACGGTGTGACCCGCTTCTACGTCGATGAAAGCTATATCGGGGAACGTGTCGGACCGAGTTCCATCGTGCTCTACGACACGATGCTGCTCGGCGGCGGCACGGATACGAACTCGAAGATTGGAGCCAAGTGGGCAACGATCGAGTATCACACCGTCAGGGTACTGGCTGACCCCGTGGACGAGGTGACGCCGATCTCGGTCCCGGTGTGTGGAGCCCCTGTTTATGGAGTCGCGACACCACAACCGCTGACCAACGTCACCGCGGCGCTTTTGCAGCGCGCAGGGTACGTGGACAAGGATTTCTCGATCGTAGAGCTGGCGAGCATCGAGAAGCCGATCCGTGGTTTCGCTGTTAGCCAGGTGAGTACCACGCGCGCAGCGATCGAGGCGTACCAGCCTGCATTCTTCTTCGACTGGTCCAAGTCCGACAGAATCTATGCCCGCCCGCGGCCGATCATCTCCGTGGCGACGATCCCATTTCGAGACCTTGGAGCCTCCGAAGATCGAGACGACTCGGCCGAACCGTTTGCCCTGCAGATGGCGAACGAGCTGGAACGGCCCGCGCAGATCTCCCTGAGCTTTCCCAATGTCCTGGCCGACTACCAGGTGAGCACGGAGCACTCGGAGCGAATCGCCAGTCAGGACACAAACCAGTCCATTCAGATGCCGCTCGGCATGACCCCGGCGGAGGGCAAGGGGGTAGCTGATGGCCTGCTGTTCGACATGATTGCGGGCTTGATGACGACCACGATCCGGGTCGGCTTGAAGTACGCATTCCTCGAGCCTGGCGACGTGATCCTGGTGACTAGTAGCGATGGGCGGCAGTACCGAATGAACATCAAGGTCCGCCGCGACCTGATGATTCGCCTGGAGTTTGAATGCGTCATTGACGATGTCGGGGCGATCGTTTCCTCGCAGGTGACCGACGAGGGATACGTCAGCCACGAAGACCCGGTGCTGATCGCGCCCACAGTCTGGAAGTCGCTTGACATTCCCATCCTGCGTGACGCCGACGACGAGCCGGGCTACTACGTCGCCGTGGCGCCCGATCGCACCAATGCGAACGATGAATGGGCTGGAGCCATCGTGGCCAGGGCGTGGGATGGCGTCTCCTACGAGCGCCTGCTCGACACCACCACGGCGAGCGTCATGGGCGTTTGCCTGACGACTCTGCAGGACTGGACTGGCGGCAACTACTTCGACGAGGCGAGCACGTTGCGCGTCACGGTCGAGGGTGAGCTGGCCGGCAGCACCCGGGACGCGATGTATGCCGACATCGAGATCAATGCGCTGCTGGTCGGCCGTGAGATCGTCCGCTTCCGCGTGGCGACCCTCGTCGGGGCCGTGGGCACCAAACGCACGTACGACCTCTCCAGCTTCCTTCGCGGTCAGCGAGGCACCGAGTGGGCCCAGCTCGACCACGAGGCTGACGAGGTGTGTGTCTTGTTGGATGCGCAGATGCGGCGCGTCACCACCCAGAACTCGCAGATCAACCTCCTGCGGTACATGAAGGCCGCAACCTTTGGGCTCGCGCTGTCTTCGGTAACGGCTGAGGAGTTCACCGACACCGGGGTGGCGCTCAAGCCGTTCTCTGTGGCGAACCCCAATGCGCTGGCTGATGGCCCGGATCTCGTCCTCACCTGGCAGCGTCGATCGCGCCTCTCGTACCGCTACGGCGGTCTTGGTGGTGTGTCGGTTCCCTTGGGGGAAATGGTTGAGGCCTACCGGGTCAAGGTCTACGACAACCCCGCCTTGGCCCCGGTGGCGACTTACCTGTCCAACGACCCGCAGTGGATCTACACAGCAGCGCAGATGTCGTCGGATGGTTTCTCGGCTTCGGACGTCATCACTTTCGAGGTCTCTCAACTCTCCGAACTTGTCGGTGAGGGATACCCCAGCACTTGTGAAGGAATCGCGCCATGAGCGATGTGATGCGGCAATGGTTGACCGGGCAGGACAACCCGGAGCCGATTGTCAATGCCAACTTCAAGTCTCTGGAGCATATGGTGGTCTACGCCATGAATCCGGAGACGACCACGGGCCTCACGTGGGGCTACCTCGGGGGCCGCTGGGCTGGCTTTGCGATCACGGCTGGCACGGTCTTGCTCGCGGCAACGAACACGAACTATGTCGTGGTGGCAAGGGCCACTGGTGTCGTCTCGGTCGCCACGTCGACGACCAACTGGAACAACACGACGGACTACGCTCGGGTCTACCTGCTCACCACGGGCGCATCGACTGTCACGGGCATCCAGGACTTCCGCTCAGGTGCCGGCGGCGTGCACGGCATCATCAGCGTCGATGGCGCGCTCGTCGGCCTTTCGGACGTCGACCCCTCGGGCCTCACGGATGGGGATGTGCTCATCTGGAACGCCGCGACGAGCAAGTGGGAACCTGGCGCAGGTGGTGGCGGTGGTGGGCCGACGTACGCAACGGGGACATTCACGCCGGTTCTCGTTGGCGTGACCTCTGCTGGCGTCGGCACGTACGCGACGCAGACCGGCGCCTACACCAAGATCGGCCGCATGGTGCACGTGCGCGGCACCCTCATCTGGACGGCCCACACAGGAGCCGGCCAGATGCGCATCACCGGCCTGCCTTTCACCTCGGCCACCGGTGTGAACCAGCCGCTGCCTTTCTACCTGAACGCAGTCACGTTCACCGGGATTCCCGCGCTGCTGGTCGGCAACAACTCCACACAGGCCTCTCTATGGTCCCAGGCGACCAACGCCAACGTGGCCGCCATCGCCATGGACGGCACCGGGACGATCGAATTTAGCGGCTGCTACGAGGCGACATGAAACAAGAGCTTAAAGACATCGCAACCCAGGCCCTTTTGTCTTCTCCAACCACGGGCTACGCGTTTCTGTCGAAGCTGACAGTGGCCGAGTGGGTGGCGATCACGCTCGGCTTGCTGCAAGCGATCTTCTTGATTCGCAAGTGGTGGCGTGAGGAAACGGAGTGGGGCATGCGATTGAAGCGCTGGACCAAGGGCGAATTCACCAAACCAGGAGATCTGCAATGAAGCTCGTCGACAACTGGGAGCGCGCATGGCGCTGGTACTCCATGTGGGCGTTCTCTGCCATCGGCATCATCAGCGGCGGCAGCGGCATCCTCGTACACCTTACGCCGACCATGCTGGGCGCCAAGGTGCTGTTCATGCCCACGTGGACATGGGCCGAGGTGGTGGCCTCGATCGTCGCATTCCTGGCGATCACTGGCGGCATCGGACGGCTGATCAGTCAAGAGCCGAAGGTTGACATCGAGGTGTGCGCATGAAGCACCCGCGCACCGCCGTCGGCGCGCTGGCATTCAGCGCCATGTCCCTGATCTATCTGGCCGTCTCCGAGGGCTACACCGACAAGGCCATCATCCCCACGAAGGGCGACGTGCCCACGCTGGGGTTCGGCACCACCACGCGGCCCGACGGCACCGCGGTGCGCATGGGCGACACCACCAACCCGGTGGAGGCCCTGCAGCGCAAGGCGCGCGACCTGCAGCGCTTCGAGGGCGCGCTCAAGCAGTGCGTGACCGTGCCCCTCTACCAGCACGAATACGACGCCTACGTCGACCACGCCTACAACATCGGCACCGCCGCCTTCTGCGGATCCACCATCGTGCGTCGCCTCAACGCCGGCGACTACCAGGGCGCGTGCGACGCCATCTTGATGTGGAAGCGCGTCGGGCAGCAGGACTGTTCCATCCCGGGGAACCGCGTCTGCTGGGGCCTGTGGCAGCGCCGCCTGGCCACGCACAAGCAGTGTCTGGGCAACGCATGAACCCGTGGCTGCTGCTCGCGGGTGTGCTCACCAGCATCGGCACCTTCTTCTACGGCCAGCACGTGGGCGAGCAGGGCGCCGAGGCCCAGAAGGCCCGCGAGGACCGCATCGGCCGCGTGGCATATGAGGCCGGGCAGAAGGGCGCGGCCGAGGCAATCGCCAAGCTCAAGCCGCGCAACGTGACCATCCGCCAGGAGATCGCCCGTGAGATCCGTGAGAACACCGTGTACCGCGATTGCCGCGTGCCTGCTGGCGGCGTGCAGTTGGCCAATGAAGCCCTCACCGGCCGCCGGGCCGAGCCCGCTGGTGGTGGCGAACTGCCCCGAGCTGAGCCCGCTGGTGCCGAGCCCTGACGGCACCGTGAGCATGGGCGAGGCGGTGGACAAGCTCGCCTCGGTGGCTGGCACCTACCGCGAATGCCGGGCCGCCGCGCTGGCGCCCTGACCTGTTGTCTCCTGCGCGGTGGCTTCGGCCATCGGATACCGCGCTTCTGCCCGCCAGCCCTTCGGGGGCGGCGGGCATTTTTCATTGGGGCGTACAGTGCCCGCATGTGCAACATTTACGGATCGCTCGACGAGGAGCAGCTTGAACTCTTCCTCGGCCTTGATGACGGGCTCACGTGGGATTCGCCCACCTGGGCGCCGGTGCTCGGGCCTCGAGCTCAGGGCGTGTTCGTGGGGCAGGGGATACATCCGATGGTGGGGCAGTGGGGAATGATCCCGCCTGGCTCGACCGACCGCGTGCCGAGGAAGGCACCGCGGACTGGCCAGAAGAAGGGCGACATCCTGGCCACGAACAACGCGCGGCGCGAGCGGATGAAGACCGCACCGACGTTTCGTGGTGCCTGGGCCGACGGCCGCCGCTGCCTCATCCCCGCAGCCTGGTACCAGGAACCCTACTGGGGCATCACCCACGAGGATCCGCTCACGCGATGGGAGAAGAGCGTGCCTTGGCGCTTCACGCGCGCCGATGGCCAGCCCTGGATGCTGGCCGGCCTGTGGGGCACGTGGACCGACCCGAAGAGCGGCGAGCTGGTGCACCACTACACGATGCTCACGCAAAATTGCGATGGCCACCGCCTCCTGGCCTTGATGCACAAACCCGAGATCGACCTCAAGACGAAGCAGCCGCTGCCGGTCGATCGCCAGGACAAGCGCACCGTGGTGCCGATCGAGCGCGGCGACTGGGAAACCTGGCTCGCCGGCACGGCCGACGAGGCCGAGGTGCTGATCCGAGTGCCGCCTGCCGAGTTATTCAGCCACGGGCCGGCCGACCATTCCAGCCCGGCGCGCCTGCCAGTTTGACCTGGAATACACTGGGCCTTTATACAGTGTTTTATGAAAGCCTCGATCTACCGCTTGCGCGAGCGCGGCTTGGTTCTGCCCAGGCCGGCCACGCCGGTCATGGGTGAGTTGCTGCTCAAGCGCGAGGCAATGGAGGGCAACCCGCGCGTTGCGCGCCTGGTGTCGGAGTCCCGGCTGGAGATGTTGCCGGCGTTGATCAAGGCCGACGTCAGCGTGGTGAGTGCGAACGGCATGGTGATCCATGGCATCGAGCTGCTCAGCCGCGGCGGCCAGAAGTCGCGCGTGCGTGCCGTGCCGCAGACTTGGTGGGTGTTCGTACTGACGTCGGAGGCGCTTGATCGCTACGACGGCGAGGATCCGTTGGAGGCCCTCGAACCGAAGGGGCCGTGCGGCTTTTAGGACGTCCGTCGGCTCGGCCTGCGTTGAGCGAAAATGCCGCCTTCAACTGCAGCCCTGCAGGCACCCGGCGAGCTGGGGGATTTTTGGGGGAGTGGCGTATCCAGAGTTGAGCATTGCAGGGCGGGACGTGTTGGAACGGACGGCCGGAAGCCCTGATAAATCAACTACTTAGATGCGGCGGGAGAACTACGAACCAAGGGGTCGTGGGTTCGAATCCTGCCAGCCGCGCCACAATGAAAAGCCTGCAGTGCCAACGCACTGCAGGCTTTTTTCTTTACGGCGGTTGCACACCATGAGCAAGGCTTTCACCCGCGAGACCGACTCTGACGACGATTCCGAAACGGGTGCCGCGAGCATCGTGCCTGGCGGCAAGAACTACATCACGCGCCACGGCTATGACCGCCTGCGGCGCGAGCTGATGGTGCTCATGGACGAGGAGCGTCCCAAGGTTGTCGAGGCGGTGCACTGGGCGGCCAAGAACGGCGATCGTTCGGAAAATGGCGACTATCTCTACGGCAAGAAGCGGCTGCGCGAGATCGATCGCCGCATGCGCTTCCTCACCAAGCGGTTGGAGATTGCCGAGGTCGTCGATCCGGCGCTGCATCACGGTGGTGACCAGGTCTTCTTCGGTGCGACGGTGACCTATGCCGACGAGACCGGGCGCGAAACCACCATCACCATTCTCGGTACCGACGAGGCCGACAGCACGCAAGGGCAGGTCAGCTGGGTGGCGCCGGTGGCGCGCGCCCTGCTGAAAGCGCGCGTGGGCGATGTCGTGAAGCTGGCTGTGCCCGGCGGCACGCAGGAACTCGAGGTTCTGGCGGTCAGCTACCCGGCTCCGGGCGCCTGATCAGCCCGCCTTGGGCACGAGCTTGTAGCGCTGCGCCTTCAGCACCGATGGCGTGCGCTTGAGGCTTCGCAGCACATCGGCCAGGTGCTGCCGATCACGCACGGCCACCGAGAAGCGGATGTCGGTGGCGGTCTGGGCCGGCTCGTCGCCCATGTCGACATGGGTGATGTCGGCCTCCACCGCCGCGATGGCCGACGCCACGCGCGCCAGCACGCCCTTGCCATTGGTCACCGTCACGAGCACGGTGGTATCGAAGAAGCGCACCGGCTCTTCGGCCCATTCCACTTCAATGAAGCGTTCGGCGTCGCGGCCGTGCAGGCGGCGCGCCGTGGGGCAATCCTCTGCGTGCACCACCAGGGCCTCGCCGCGGCCGAGGTAGCCCACGATGCGGTCGCCGGGGATGGGTCTGCAGCAGGGTGCGTACTGGACCGAGAGGCCTTCGCTACCGTCCAGCGTGACGCTCTGTGACACGGTTTCTTCGCGCCCGGTGTCGTAGCGCTCACGGCTGATGAGCAGGGCGTCGGGCTTGAGCCCGGTTTCGGACAGCAGCACCGCGAGCTTCTTGCCCACCATGCTGGCAATGCGCTTGCCCATGCCGATGTCCGACAGCAGCTCTGCGCGGTTCTTGTTGCCCGTGAAGCGCAGCAGTTTGTCCCACACGCCCGCGGATTCGCCGGCTTCTTCCGGCAGCTGGGCGATGCCTTCGGAGCGCAGCGCCTGGCGCAACATGCGTTCGCCGAGTTCGAGCGATTTCTCCTGCGCCGCGGCCTTGAGGTGGTGGCGGATCTTCGACCGGGCGCGCCCGGTCTTCACGAACGACAACCAGGCGGGATTGGGTTCGGCCTTGTCGTCGGTGATGACCTCCACCACGTCGCCGTTGGCCAGTTCCGAGCGCAGCGGGCGTTGTTCGCCGTTGATGCGCCCGCCCACCGTGTGGTGCCCGACATCGCTGTGGATGGCGTAGGCAAAGTCGACCACCGTGGCGCCGCGCGGCAATGCCAGGATCTTGCTTTTGGGCGTGAACACATACACCGCGTCCGGGAAGAGGTCGATCTTGATGTGATCCCAGAACTCGTTCGCGTCGTGCGTTTCCTGCTGGATGTCCAGCAGCGACTGCAGCCACTGCGTACCGAGGCGTTGTGACGTCTCGCTGCCGGGTTCGCTGGCCTTGTAGAGCCAGTGCGCGGCCACGCCCGATTCGGCCACCACGTCCATGCTGTGGGTGCGCACCTGGAACTCGATGTTGGTGCCGAACGGGCCGACCAACGTGGTGTGCAGCGACTGATAGCCGTTGAGTTTGGGGATGGCGACGTAATCGCGGAACTTGCCCGGCAAGGGCTTGTAGAGCTGATGCAGCAGACCGAGCGCGGTGTAGCAGTCGGTCAGCTCGGGCACGACGATGCGGAAACCGTAGATGTCGGTGACCTGGGCAAACGACAGGTGCTTGCTGTCCATCTTGCGGTAGACGGAGTACAGCGTTTTCTCGCGCCCCAGGATGCGCACGGACATGCCGTGGCGGTTGAAGACGTCTTCCACCTCGCGTTGCACGCGCGCGATCAGGTCTCTGCGTCGGCCGCGGGCGCGCTCCAGCGCTTTCGACAACACCTCGTAGCGCCACGGGTGCAGAAAGCGGAACGACAGATCCTGCAGCTCTCGGTAGGTGAAGTTCAGGCCCAGGCGGTGCGCGATGGGCGCGTAGATCTCCAGCGTCTCGCTGCTGATGCGATGCCACTTGCTGCGCGGCATGTCGCCCATGGTGCGCATGTTGTGGGTGCGGTCAGCGAGCTTGATGAGGATGACGCGCACGTCCTTCGCCATGGCCAGCAGCATCTTGCGGAACGACTCCGCCTGGTTCTGCTCGCGCGAGGTGAACTCGAGCTTCTCCAGCTTGGTCAGTCCATCCACCAGCTCGGCCACCGGTGCGCCGAAACGCTCCACCAGTTCCTGCTTGGTCACGCCGCAGTCCTCGATCGCGTCGTGCATGAGCGCGGCCATCAAGGCCTGCGCATCGAGCTTCCATTCCGCACACTGGGCGGCAACGGCGATGGGGTGCGTGATGTAGGGGTCACCGTTCTTGCGCAACTGCCCCAGGTGGGCTTCGTCGGCAAAGCGGTAGGCCTGGCGGATGTTCTCGATGTCGCTGGCACCGAGGTAGTCAAGCTTGCCCAGCAGCGAGGCAAAGCTGGCCGCAGCAGCGCTCGCGGCCGCGCTGGCCGTGCCTTGTGCCGGGGTCGCCACGGTGCCTTCGGTGGTGGACATCATCGTGCAACTGTAGCGCGATGGGGTCCGGGTTGCCTTGAGCGGCCTGCCTAGGCCATGGGCAGGGCGCAGGAATGGGCCCGCCAGAAAAGCACAAAGGCACCGCTGGGGGTGCCTTTGTGTGGGGGGGCGGGGTGCCTCAGACCGGCACTTTTTTCAGCATTTCGAGCCCGACCTTGCCTTCGGCAATCTCGCGCAACGCGGTCACGCCGGGCTTGTTCTTGCTCTCGATCTTGGGGGCGTGGCCCTGGCTGAGCATGCGCGCACGGTAGGTGGCAGCGAGCACGAGCTGGAAGCGGTTGGGAATCTTTTCCAGGCAGTCTTCGACGGTGATGCGTGCCATGTGGGCTCCAAACGATCAGGAAATGTTGAGTGCCCGGAAGGTGTCGCTGCGGGCATTGCGCTGGGCCACGTACTTCAGGCGTTGCGCGTGAACGATGGCCTTGAGGTCGAACAAGGCCCGTTCGAATAACTCGTTGATTATAACGAAGTCGAAATCCTTGGCGTGGGCCATCTCGGTGGCGGCGTTCTGCAGCCGCACCTCGATCACGTCGGCGCTGTCCTCGGCGCGGCGTTCCAGGCGCGAGCGCAATTCCTCCCAGCTCGGGGGCAGGATGAACACCAGCACCGCGTTCGGGAAGATGCGCTTGACCTGGATGGCGCCCTGGTAGTCGATCTCCAGCACGACATCGGCGCCTTGCTTGATGCGCTGCTCGAGTGCCAGCTTGGAGGTGCCGTAGCGGTTGCCATGCACCTGCGCCCACTCCACGAAAGCGCCCTGCAGCACCATCTGGTCGAAGGTGTCCTGGCTCACGAAGTAGTACTCGCGGCCATGCACCTCCTGGCCGCGGGGCGGGCGCGTGGTGTGCGAGATCGAGGGCTGAACGCGCGCGTCGAGCTCCATCAGTGCCTTCACGAGGCTGGATTTGCCGGCCCCGCTGGGGGCGGCGACGACGAACAGGTTGCCGGGGTAGTCCATCAGCGGTTCATTCAAGGTTCTGTACTTGCTCGCGCATCTGCTCGATCAGCACTTTCATGTCGACCGAGATGCGGGTGAGCTCGAGGCTGGAGGACTTGGAGCCCAGGGTGTTGGCTTCGCGGTGCAGTTCCTGGATCAGGAAGTCCAACCGCTTGCCGACTTCGCCGCCGCGCGAGAGCAGGCGATCGATTTCGTCCAGGTGGGAGGCCAGCCGGGTCAATTCCTCGGCCACGTCGATGCGGATGGCGAAGGCGGTGGCTTCGGCCAGGGCGCGGTCGCGCGCCATGTCGCTTGTGGCAATGGCGGCACCGCCTTCGGCGCCCAGGGCTTCGTTCCAGCGGTCGAGGAAGCGCTGGCGCTGTTGTGCCACGAGCTGCGGAATCAGGGGTGCGGCCGCACCGGCCAGGTTGCGCAGCTGCGCCACGCGTTCCGTGAGGGTGGCGCCCAGTCGCGTGCCTTCGCGGGCGCGCGCCGCCACCAACTGGCCAACGGCCTGGCGGGTCACCTCGACCACGCGATCGTGCATGTCCTCGGGCAGGCGGGGTTGGCGCACCGTGAGTTCCATCACATCCGCGACCGTCAGGGGCCCGGCCTGGGGCAGCCAGGCGCGGATGGCGTCCTGTGTGGCCATGAGGCGCTGCAGTTCCACGCTCGATGGCGCGCGGGCCCCGGTGTCCTGGCGGTTCTCGAACCAGGCGCGCACCTCCACCTTGCCGCGCTTGAGCGCCTGGGTGAGCAGTTCACGCAGGGCCGGCTCGGCCGCCCGCAGCTCTTCGGGCAACTTGAACGCGAGGTCGAGGAAGCGGCTGTTCACCGAGCGGATTTCGACGCCGACGGACGGGCCGCTATCGCCCGCGGCCGGCGTGGATGCACCGCCTTGCTGGGCGGTGGCGTATCCGGTCATGCTGTAAACTGCCATCGCTCTGGGCCGGTCGTGGTGGTGGTCCAAAACGGGGCGTTTCGGAAGCCGGTCGAATTATGTCAAAGGTCAAACCCGCACCCTTGCCGCCCGACACCGTGATCGGTGGTTACCGCATCGTTCGCAAACTCGCGGCGGGCGGTTTCGGTGTGGTCTATCTGGCCGTCGACACCGAAGGCCAGCAGGTTGCCGTCAAGGAATATCTCCCTTCTTCGCTGGCGTCGCGCGCGCCCGGCGAACTGCTGCCGCAGGTGCAGCCCGAGAAACTTTCCCTCTATCGCCTGGGCCTCAAGAGCTTCTTCGAGGAAGGCCGCGCGCTCGCACAGATCTCCCACCAGTCGGTGGTGAGCGTGCTCAACTTCTTCCGCGAGAACGAGACCGTCTACATGGTCATGAACTACCTGGAGGGCTCGTCCCTGCAGGAGTTCATCATCACCGCGCGCGAGCTCAAGAAGCAGAAGGTGTTCCGCGAATCGACCATCCGCTCGCTCTACGACGAGGTCCTGCGCGGCCTGCGCATCGTGCACCAGCACAAGATGCTGCACCTGGACATCAAGCCGGCCAACATCTTCATCACCGACGACAACCGCGCTGTGCTGATCGACTTCGGCGCCGCGCGCGAGGTGCTGAGCAAGGAAGGCAATTTCATCCGCCCGATGTACACGCCCGGCTTTGCTGCGCCCGAGATGTACCGCCGGGATTCGTCCATGGGCCCCTGGACCGACATCTACGCCATCGGTGCCTGCATCTACGCCAGCATGCAGGGTTACCCGCCGAATGACGCGCCCCAGCGACTCGAAAAAGACCGCCTGTCGCTGGCCTTGTCGCGCTTGCGCGGCGTGTACTCCGACAACCTCATCGAGGTGGTCGAATGGTGCATGTCCCTCGACCCACTCTCGCGCCCGCAATCCGTCTTCGCGCTGCAGAAGGAGCTCAGCCGCGAGACCGAGCGCAGCTACACCAAGCTGACGGTGGCCGAGAAGATGCGCCTGCAGTTCGACAACATCGTCTCCGACAAGCAGAAGTCGCTGCTGCGCAAATCCACCGACGTCGGCACCAAGTTCCGATGAAATTCTCGGTCTACCAGATCAGCCGCCAGGGGGGCCGTGAGCGGAACGAGGACCGCATGGGCTACGCGTACACACGCGAGTCCGGCCTGTTCGTGCTGGCCGACGGCATGGGAGGCCACCCCGAAGGCGCCATGGCGGCCCAGCTTGCGTTGCAAACGCTCTCCGCCTACTTCCAGAAGGCCGCCAACCCCACCGTGCGCGAGGTGCCCGAGTTCCTCTCCAGCGCGCTCATGGCCGCGCACCACCAGATCATCCGCTACGCGGCCGAGAAGGGCATGCTCGACACGCCCCGCACCACGCTGGTGGCGGCCGTCATGGAGCGCGGTCACATCCATTGGGTGCACTGCGGCGATTCGCGCCTGTACATCGTGCGCGATGGCCAGTTGCTCACCCGCACGCGCGACCACTCCTACATGGAACAGCAGGCCCACCTGGGCCGTGCCACCGAGCACATCAACCGCAACATCCTGTTCACCTGCCTGGGCTCGCCCGCCAAGCCCGTGTACGACCTCTCCGGCCCGGTGCAACTGGTGCAGGGCGATCGCGTGCTGCTGTGCTCCGACGGCCTGTGGGGCACGGTCGAGGACGACGAGATCGTGCACGAGCTCTCCGAGCGCCCGCTGGAGCAGGCCATTCCCGAGCTGGTGGAAACCGCGCTGCGCCGCGGTGGCGCGCGTTGCGACAACGTCACCGTGCTCGCCATGGAGTGGGAAACCGCCGACGAGTACCAGACCACCCGCGTCTCCACCGACGACATCGAAGAAGGCGTCTTCGCCTCCACCATCCAGTCGGGCGTGCCCGACCCCACCATCGAAGACCTGGACGACGCCGCCATCGAGCGTTCGATCGCCGAGATCAACGCGGCCATCCAGCGCAGCGCCGCGGCGCGCAACTCCTGAGTCTTCCGTTTCCCCCGAGGTTTTCCCATGACGGCAGTTTCCCGACCCGGCCAACGGGCCGCCGATGCCCTGCGCCCGGTGCGCATCACGCGCGGCTACACCATGCACGCAGAAGGCTCGGTGCTGATCGAGTTCGGCAACACCAAGGTGCTGTGCACCGCGTCGGTTGAAGAAAAGGTGCCGCCGCACAAGCGCGGCAGCGGTGAAGGCTGGGTGACGGCCGAGTACGGCATGTTGCCGCGCGCCACCCACACCCGCAGCGACCGCGAAGCCGCCAAGGGCAAGCAAAGCGGCCGCACGCAGGAGATCCAGCGCCTGATCGGCCGCTCGCTGCGCGCCGTGTTCGACCTCAAGGCGCTGGGCGAGCGCACCATCTCGCTCGACTGCGATGTGATCCAGGCCGATGGGGGCACCCGCACCGCCAGCATCACCGGCGCGTTCGTGGCAGCACACGACGCGGTCAGTCGGCTCCTGGCCGACGGCAAGATTGCAAGCTCACCCATCAAGGACCATGTGGCCGCCATTTCGGTGGGCATCCTCGATGGCGCGGCACTGCTCGACCTCGAGTACGTGGAAGACGTGGCCTGCGACACCGACATGAACGTGGTGATGACCGGTGCGGGCCACTTTGTGGAAGTGCAGGGCACCGCCGAAGGCGCGGCCTTCACCCGCACCGAGATGGACACGCTGCTCGCACTGGCCGAAAAGGGCATAGCCGACCTGGTGGCCTTGCAAAAGGCTGCCCTGGCCGCATGAAGCTGGTCCTGGCTTCCAACAACGCGGGCAAGCTGGCCGAGTTGCAGGCGCTGTTTGCGCCCCTGGGCGTGCAACTGGTGCGCCAGGCCGAGCTCGGTATTCCCGAGGCGCCCGAGCCGCACCGCACGTTCATCGAGAACGCACTGGCCAAGGCGCGCCACGCAGCGCGCATCAGTGGCCTGCCGGCACTGGCCGACGACGCCGGCCTGTGTGTGGAGGCCTTCGGTGGGCTGCCCGGTGTGGACACCGCCCACTACGCCACGCAGCACGGCCTGCCCAAGGGCGACGACCACAACGTGACCGCGCTGCTTGAGCAGATGCGCGACCTGACGGACCGCCGTGCCGCGCTGGTGAGCACCCTGGTCGCCTTGCGCCATGCAGATGATCCCGAGCCGCTGGTGGCCACCGGCCGCGCGCCCGGCCTGATCACGCGGGAACGGGTGGGCGAGCACGGCTTCGGCTTTGACCCGGTGATGTTCATTCCCGCCCTGGGCAAGACCTTCGCGCAACTCGACCCCGTGGTGAAGAACCTGCACAGCCACCGCGGGCAAGCCGCGCGCGCCATGCTGGCGCTCATGCGCGAGCGCTGGTTCGCTCCCGGCGCCTGACGCATTGCGCCCCGCGCCGCCCCCGCCATGACCGACACCGCCGCCTTGCGCGACCCGCGCCACTGGATGCGCCCGGGCACCTTGCAGCTCACGGCGCTGCCGCCGCTGTCGCTCTACATCCACCTGCCCTGGTGCCTGAAGAAGTGCCCCTACTGCGATTTCAACTCGCACGAATGGAGCGCCACCGCCGCACCCGGTGAGGCCATGCCCGAGGCGCGCTATCTCGATGCCCTGCGCGCCGACCTCGAAGCTTCATTGCCACTGGTGTGGGGCCGCCCGGTGGTCAGCGTCTTCATCGGGGGCGGCACGCCCAGCCTTTTCTCGCCCGAGGCCATCGACCGCCTGCTGGCCGATGTGCGTGCACGCCTGCCGCTGGAGCCCGATGCCGAGATCACGCTCGAGGCCAACCCCGGCACGTTCGAGAAAGACCGCTTCCGGACCTTTCGTGCAGCCGGTGTCACGCGCCTGTCCATCGGTGTGCAGAGCTTTGACGACGCCGCGCTCAAGGCGGTGGGCCGGGTGCACGACAGCCGCCAGGCGCGCGCCGCGCTCGACGAGGCTGCGCAGGTGTTCGACACCTTCAACCTCGACTTGATGTATGCGCTGCCGGGCCAGTCGCTCGCGATGCTGGAGACCGACCTGCGCACCGCGTTGTCGTACGCGCCACCGCATTTGTCCGTCTACCACCTCACGCTGGAGCCCAACACGCTGTTTGCCAAGTACCCGCCGGTGTTGCCAGGCGATGACGAGGCCTACGACATGCTCGACCGCATCACCGAGCTGACCGCCAGCGCCGGCCTGCAGCGCTACGAGGTGTCGGCCTACGCACGGGCGGGGCACGCCTGCCGGCACAACCTGAATTACTGGCGTTTCGGCGACTACCTGGGCATCGGTGCCGGGGCGCACGGCAAGCTCAGCTTCGCGCACCGCGTGGCGCGCACGGTGCGGGTGCGCGAACCGCGCCTCTACATGGAGCGCGCGCTGGCCGGTGATGCGGTGAGCAGCATGGACGAAGTGCCGCGTGCGCAACTGCCATTCGAGTTCATGCTCAACGCCCTGCGCTTGCGCGAGGGCATTGCGCTGGCCGACTTCGCGGCCTGCACCGGTCTGCCGCTCTCCAGCATCGACGCGCCGCTGCGCGAAGCCGAAGCGAAAGGCTTGATCGTGCGCGATGGCGGTTGGGTGCGCCCCAGCGAGCGCGG
>VFQO010005238.1_pt1 | contig 52317 bp, 93 predicted proteins | sample 3512331 | NCBI WGS metagenome assembly VFQO01 (sample SAMN10412371, study PRJNA504923) | tailings metagenome | isolation source: Replicate 3 from Balatoc abandoned mine | place: Philippines: Itogon, Benguet | collected 2017-08-28 | reverse complement strand
ACGCTGCCCAGCAGCCGCTGTCGGTGGTCAGCACTGCCGGCCAGCTGCAGCAGCTGCGCATCTGCCTCAGGCTGCCAGCGCCTTTTTGATGAAGGCGGCTGGGCCCCCACTGCTGCCACTGCTGGTGCTGCCTCTGCTGGTGTTGCCGCTGCTGCTGAAGCAGCCGCTCCTGGGGCTGCTGCTCTGGAAGCTGGGCCCACTGCAGGCGCAGATGCAGCGAATGCGCCTGCAAAGGGGCCTGGCTCGTCGCCAACCGCCCGCCGCTTCTCCACTGCAGGCTGAGAGCCGTGCTGCTGCGGCACTGCTGCTGGCCTGAAGGCGGCAAAAGCGCCCGAGAACGGGTCGTAGGGCGGCGCCTGCTCCTGGGCCTCAGCTGCTGCACGCCCTCCTGCTGCAGCATCTGGGCCGGCAGGCGGCTGGCTCCTTGCATCCCCGCGCTGCCGCTGTTTGGCCAGCGGCCGCTGCCTCTCATCCTCTGCTGCCGCTTGCAGTGCTGCAGCTGGCGAGGCAGCAGGAGCGCCCGTCGTGCTGCCGCTGCCCGCCTCCTGCCGCCGCCGCTTCTTCACTGCTGCCGGCTGCGGCAGCTCGGGCCCTGTTGGCGCCTGTGCCTGCCGGCTGCTGCCGCCCTCTGCTGCTGCGACTTCCACAAGAGGGGCCGCAATGTGTTTCCGCCGCCGCTCTCCCTTCTGCTTGTGCGGTCGCTTGTTGCCGCCCCTGCTGCCACTACCTGCGCGGTCTTGAGCTTCTGCCCCTGGAGTTGGCACTGCCGGCTCTGCTGCTGGGCTGGGCGCTGCTGCGGCTGCCGGCTGGGGCCGCGGCAGGGAGGGAGCAGCAGGCCTGCGGCGCGGCGCTGCCACAGCTCCTTGCCGGCGTCGCTGCATGTTCAGCCGCAGCCATAGTTTGTCCGCCTCTGCAAAGTGCATGTCATGGGAAGTCAGTGGCTCAAAGATTGTCCCATGATCAGCTCTAACTGCTTTTTCTCCCCAGCGTCTGAGGAAGGCGAGCAGGCACGGCGCCAGCCTACCAAACCCGCCCACCCGCCCGCACCTGCACGCAGGCTCCCGCCCGCCAGCATGACCACCAGCAGCGGCTGCTCCAGGTAGGCGGCTGCCAGCTGCCAAAACCCGCTGCTGCGCTGCTGCTTGGCCGGGGGGAAGGCACCGCCCAGCTTGGCCTCTTGATACCAGCCGTCGGACATGAGGCGCAGCACCGTGCGCTGGTCGGTGAGCGACAGCTGCCGCGACCGCACCATGGTGGCTGCTGATGGGCAGTGATCTGCAGGAGGAGGCAGTGTGCTCGGTGGTGAGCAGGCGCAACCGAGCGGCAGTGCTGCGCAGCTGCTGGCGTAGAGGCGGCGGCGGCGGCAGTGGCGCAGACTGGCCCTGCTGGCGCTTCAGGTTCACCTGGGCTGCTGCTGTGAAGCCGCTGAGGCAGCGTTGAAAGCGGGGAAGGCGTGTGTGTGCCCTCAGGCCGCCCTCGTGGAGCTGCCGAGCGGCCGGCTGGCCTCCTGAGGAGTGTGAGCAGTGTGAGCAGGCGCTGCTGAGGCAGCGGAGGCGCAGGCACGGCTGTAAGGTCTGCTGAAGGAGGCGGCGGCGGTGAGCGGGCGGCGTTGCCATGCCGCCCGGCGGCCCAGCTGGTTGAATTGATATGCCACCTGTTCAAGGTTCCACACTGGTAGGCAATTACAAGCAAGCCGCACATAGCATGTGTAGCAGTATAAGCATGTGTGAGTTCCAGAAAATTGCAACATCCACCGAGCCCAATCGAGCAGCGACATCAAGTCTGCGTGGCGTTCACGCCCTCCTAGCTCACGGCAGCTGGCAGGCTGGGCAGCACGGTGATGGTGAGGCGCAGGCGCAGGCAGTCACTGGCATGGCTGCGGCAGCCTGCGGCGGCGCAGTGCGCTGAGGCGGATGAAGCGGGAGGAGCCCCAGCTGCCCTCAAACACGTTGGCGTCGGTGCCCACCTCCTGCACCGCCATGGCCTGTGACCCTCCTGCTCTGCGCATCGCTGTGCCACATGCATGCATGAACACCAGCATCAGCACTGCCACCTTTGAATACAGTTTCAATACATTGAGGCCGGCTTGAAGGCTAAGATACTAACTTTGCACATCTGAAGTAGTAGAGACAAGGGAAAGCGCCAGAAGCACCCCAGCAGTGCAGCGTAGATGCAGAATTGAATATTCAATTTTAATATTCAATAAGCATGTATACTACTACCGGGATATTGAGCCAAGTACAAAGAAAGTATGGACGATGTGCACTATCAAAATTGCAGGCTAGGCTGGCGGCGCCAGCCAGGTGTGGATGCTCCTTTTCATAGCGACCGCGTGATGGGCAGTTCAGTTGCGCCCTTCCATCTCTGCCAGGCATGCGGCGCTGCTGTCCTCGATCCGCAGTTCCGGCCTGTGCTCCCTCAGGGCGGCCACAGCAGCAGCCACCGCTGCCGCATGTGCAGCAGGCACACGGCTGTATGCAAACCGCTTCAGGCTGGGCAGCTCCCGCACCAGACTGACGATGGGCTGCACACTGTCCCCTGGCCAGTCAGTGAGGCACAGCGTCTCCAGCAGCACTGCCTGCTGCAGCTGCTCCACACTGCGCCCCGCCAGGCTTCCAACCAGCGCAATGTGGCGCAGGCTGCCCAACCAGGCGCCGTCGGGCAGTGCTCCCTCAGTTTGTGGCGGCAGCCACACGAGGGTGTTTAGCCGGGGCATGCTGGCCAGTGCGGCCTGGGCCGTGCTCGCCTGCCGCCACCTGTCCCAGCGCCTGCAAGGTGTGATCATGAGGCAGCAAATTGTGTCGACTCTTGGCCACCTTTTGCTGATAAATGCCTACCAGGCACTTTCCTGCGCAGCCCTGCCCTGCCCTGCGCAAATCACCGACCGGTGTAGCCTGGCGGGGCCCGAGGGTGCCAGCGCAGGTAGGTGAGCTGGTGCAGGGCGTCCAGGGCGTTCCCCCACTCGTTCTCCGTGTCTTCGAACGGGCCCTCTCCGTCCCAGGTCAGAGACTGCAGCTGCCCCAGCAGTCGCAGGCAAGGCGGCAGCCACTCCGTGGACACCTGCGGGCATCGTTCCAGGAATCAGGCAGCCTGGTCAGGAGCACCAGTCTGGTCCGTTCCGACGACATGCCGACGTCCAGTGGAAACTTGACTGAAGAATGTGATGTTCCGTTGCTTATGTCACCAGCCTGCTCACCAGAGCCAGCTTGCGCAGCGTGGGCCGCGCACTCAGGCGCCAAAGGCGATGCCGCATATCCTGCTTAACCTCCCAAATCACCAGCCTCAGCTGCGCATCTGTTGCCAGCTGCTTCACCTGAAATCAGAGGGATGATGCAGCGGCGCACGCTCGGTACTTTGCAGCATACCATACCAAATGCACGTGGTGCATGCGTGGGCCAGGCAGAGTCAGGCAGGCGTGGTGGCAGCTCACCACACTGAGCTGCTCATCCAATGGCAGGCGCTGGATGAGGGCCGACAGCTGCTGGCTCGGCGGAGCGGACGCCAAGGATTTGCCTACATCCAGCAAAACCTGGCTGGTGTGCTCCTTCTGAGCTGCCGTGACATCGAAGCACAGGCAGCTGTCGCCCAACCCCAGCTGGAGGACCAGGGTCCTGAGGCGGGTGTGCACGGAGCTCAGAATCCACCACCTGCATGGTGCAGTGGCAGGGTCGCAAGAATTTGAGCCAGAAGCGGAGGGCAGGAGTAGCACCCTGATCCAGCTGAGCTGCAGTGCCATGCAGACATGAGAGGCTGGCTTGCCGTGCATATATGCCAACCACACACTGACCGATAGTCCAAAGGAATGCGCCTGACGATCTCCGTCAGCACGTCGTTGGGGAGGTCAAGTAGGTTGAATGGTCGCGCATGCTGCTCCGGCTCGGCCTGCACTGCTGCTGCCCCTGCTGCCGCTGCCCCCGATGGGGGCAAAGCCGCTGCCACCTCTACCACCGCTGCTGTTGCCGCTGCCGCAGGCACTGCTGCCACCTCCACCACTGCCGCTGTTGCTGCCGCTGTTACAGGCACTGCTGCCACATCCACATCCGCTGCTGCTGCCGCTGTTGCAGGCACTGGTGCCACCTGCACTAGCGCTGCTGCTGACGCCGCTGCTGCTGCTCCACTCGCTGCGTGCGTCTCTGCTGCCAGCAACGGCGCAGCACTCTGCTTTAGTTGCCTCTTGTGCTTCTGGCGCAGCTTCTTCCATTCCACGTCCGCCTCTGACATAAAGGGGATATGCAATGAGAAGGTTAACTGGTTATTCAAGCAATATCAAACCTCAACAAGCCTCTTACTGCCGAAACGAGGTTTCCCCTGCTAGCCGGCGCACCTGCGCGCAGATGCATGCCGGTGAGCATCACCGACGGCAGCGGCTTCTGCATGTGGGATGCCACCAGACACCAGAAGCGCCCTTTCTTGAGCTGCTTGGACGGCTTGAAGGCGGCTCCCAGCTGCGTTTGCTGATAGTCAGGATCGGACATCAGCTGCAGCAGTGTGGGCCGGTCGCCGTGCGGAAGCAAGTCTAAGGACTGTTCTCGCGCCCCGCCGCCGCCACCGCCGCCGTCTGCCCGCCTGCTGCCCCCGGCGCTTCCTCCATTGACCTCAGGTGGCGGCGACTGCGAGCTAGGCTCCGCCATGCCCCCGCGATCGCCCGAGGGAGCGGAAGGGACAGCCGACCGAACTGCTTCTCCGGCCCTGCCTTTCCGGGTGGCGCCCGACGGCACAGGCGTTATTAAGCTAGATTTACGGCAGAAACGGGAGTATCTGGGCGCATGCGCGCCTTGTTCGCTGGCGTTTGCCGCCGCCGCTGCGCTTCGGCAGCGCATTGGTCAACACGGGTTTGCATTGCTGGGAGTTATGATACACTTTGCAATGAACAGCTGAAAATGAGCATCAGACGTCCACTGAAACTCAGGACGCATACCCAGCACAGGTCAGTCCGCCTTCTTGCCGTTGGTTGCTTCACTCCCTGCCGCCGCCACGGCCCTCGGCAGCGGCTTGTAAGGTCGGCTGCACACCACGAACGACACTGCACACCAAGCTGCCAGGCTGCCCGCCAACATCGCTGCCACCAGGGGCTGCCAGGCTGCAAAGCGCAGCGCCAGGCGTGCCATCAGCAGCAGGCCGGCAGCCAGCAGTGCCGTGGTGAGCAGCGCAACCGCCGAGCTGCGCAGCCGAATGAGCAGCGGCGGCTGCATGTCCACGATGGGTGCAGGCAGTGGCTTGCCCTCTGCAGGTTAGGAAGAGTGGGGCGGTGGTAGTCTTAGGCTGAGGCACGCCTCATGCTTCCTGCAACTGAAACGTGCAGCACAGGCACACGGCAGTCCAGCAGCCCGCCGGCCACCCCAGTGCCGCGCACCTGCGGGGTCTGCGGACAGGACGCGGACCCACTCGGCATCCCACACGCGCTGCACCTCGGCCATGAAGTCTGCCACGGGAGTGGGAGGCAGGTGTTTGGTGTCGTTGTGATCGAGCATAACACGTGAGCCTGGCACAACCAGCTGCTGGCCGAAAGGGCAGGGCACTGCTGAGCAGGCGCCCCTGTACAGTGACAAGCATCAAGAGGCATCAGGCCAGCAGACCCTGGTGGCCCTTTTACCAAACTCACAACAGCTCTGTTCCCTTCTCACCCTCAAAGGTGGGGTACTTGGCTGGATCCACAGTCTCGCCAAACCCCGTCACCACGGTCTGCCCAAAGCGCGCCACAGTCTGGCGCTCCGAGCACACCGCCTCCTTGTTGGCGGAGATGACCGTCTGCTTGGGCAACACAGCAGTACAGCAAGTCGGTCGTACATGCAGGACGTGGAAGCAGCGGCAGACCGCGTCGCATGGCCTGCAACCATGCTCAGACTATCTCAATCATGCCTTGCCATTCTGCCCATGCAGATGCCCACCCCCCCTCCCCTGCCATCGCACCTGCACCGGCATGCGCCGGCTGTAGGCATACTTGAGCATGCCGGTCTTGAGGGGCAGCGCCGCGTCCAGCAGGCTGCGGTGGCCCTCGGGGTAGCTGCAGGGATTGGAGGAGCAACCGCGGTGCAGGTGGAGCTGGGATGTGTCGGCCGGTGAGCGGCAGAAGTACAAAGCAATCCCATTGCTGCAACACCTTCGAACACAGCAAGCAGCACTTGGCAGGGCAGCTGGCGCATGCGTGCGCACATGAGGAAGCTGCTGTGCGGCGACTTGGCCAGCGCCGCGTCCAGCATGGCGTTGAAGCCCTGCGGGGGCGCGATGGGGTGGCAACATGTGGGACTTGATGGAGAGGCGCCTCATCAGCATGCAGCGCAAAAGCTCCAACGCGTTGAAGTGCAGACGCTCCGACCCTGCACAGCCGCCCACCTCTCGGTCCCGCACTCGGCGGCCGCCTCGCTGGAACAGCACCACCGCGCGCTGGGCGATGAGGGCGAGCGCCGTCACCTGGATTTACGGTGCAGGGGGAGCACACACTTTGAGCCGGTTGAACCAGGGCGCCCCGGGAACTTGGCAAGCCAAACATCAATGATGCAGAGGGTGCGGCGGCGTTAACGTGCACTGCCATCCCAGTTAGCAGCATAGCAGGCACCGCACCCAGCCCACCGGGAAGCCCAGGGCCACCATGAGGCGGGACAGCACCACCGCCCGGCCCTCTGTGAGCCACAGGTCCAGAAAAAAGTCTGGGAGGGGGAAGGGGGTGGAGGGAGGCAGGGTTGGACAGGAGTGGTGGCAGGGCGGTGCAAACACATACATACAACTCCTCCTTCGAGATAACCACACATCGTGCGTGGAATGAACAGCAGCAGGAGCAGCAGGGCTGGATAAATGGCAACAGGACAAAGGATGCAGGTTGCCACGGACCCAAACCTGGTTGGTCCGTTGCTCCAAGCACCAGCCTCGCCAACCCGCACGCTTGATCTCTTCAACCCAGCCTTGCTGCAACTCCTGACCTGCAAAGCTGCGGTGGTTGGGCAGGTACACCATGCCGGGCCTGCGGTCCAGGCGGCGCTCCCCCACGGCCACCACCCGCGTGCGAGTGAGGCGCACCATGTAGTCGGTCCTGGGGAGGGCGGGGTGAGACGGGAGGGAGGAAAGAAGTGATCAAGCAGGGTGCGGTCAAGGTTGAGGATTTAGGAGACGCAGCTTTCGCTGGCGGCGCTTGTCACTAGCAGCAGCTGCTGTACTCCAGCTTGCAAGTCAACAGCAGCAGCGGCCGCTCACATGGCAAACATGTCGTTGCGGGCGCCGCGCAGGCGCCACCACTTGAGCAGCCGCGTGGCGGAGGCCAGCACAGGGAGCCACAGGATAGACAGCGCGACCAGCATGAAGCTGGGAAGCGCCAGCAGGTCGAGCTTCATCACTCTAAGAGACGCTGGCAGGCGGCAGGCAGGCACGGTCTGGCCAGCGGCAGGCGGCGGTCGTGCCGGCGGTCACCAAACGGCGACGGCAGTGGCGGCCAGCGGCGCTGCAGCTAGTTGGTGGCGCGATCGCCTGCTGGCAGCCCCTCTATGTTTGTAGGACGGTGGTACGCGCAAGAGCGCGCTGCTAAGAGCGGCTGCTCCTGGTGCGGCGCGCCAGAACTGCTGCAAATCAAGGCTGGCTGTCTCGACGGCTGTAAAGGAGATCAAACGACGAGATGTAAACTGGGGTTGCGTCCAGAGCCGCTCAGACATGGCCTGCTCGGTCAGCACAGCGGTCGCCACGTTGGTTGCCACATCGCAGCATTTGAGCCTTGCATTCCTTGGGGACCTACTTTATTTATCCTCAACAGCATTTGATTTCATTACTTAGTAAGCCTCGAGGATATTGACAACTTCAAAGGATCAGAGAGCACACACCCGGCTACCGCCGCTTGCCGCTTGCCGCAGTCAAGATTGTCGGCGAGGCATCAATCGGCCCTGTTCACCAAAGTTACAGCCGCATACGTATACAGGGCTGTTGACAGGCCAGGAGCTTCACCACTTGGGTATTGTGCCGGCCGCGATGCCCGCCGCCTCCTCGGGCGTGCTCTCCCGACCCAGGATGGCGTTGCGGTGCGGGAAGCGGCCCCACTGCTGCACAACGTCGCGGTGACTAATGGCATACTTGATGTTCTCCTGCGGGGCGATTTGATGAAGAGGGCAGGAGCCGCATGTCACAGCTTGTGTGTGCGATGGCAAACACAGGGATTGAAGCGGCTGCAGCACGCTTGCGTGGCGCTGTGAACCTTCCATATGCAGGCCACTGCTGGCACCACAGTCGCTCAGCCCAAGCACCCTGCCAAGCACCCGGCGCACCTTGCACATGGCCCCCATGTCGCTCCACCCCGCCGCCTCGCACTCCTCACCCAGCTTGGTGAAGCCGTCCACACACTCCTGCGTTCCAGCAGGCCAGTAAAAGGGAAACACGGATGCTTAAAAAAATGCAGCGCACAACTGCAGCTTCCAGGCACCCCTCTGCCTGTGTCAGATGCAGTTGGTGCAATACATTCCATCCTCTAGCATGCCGCCATGTGCAGGCGGGCTCACATTCTGGTCGGCCAGGACCTCCGAGTGCATCAGCGGCATCAGCACAAACACCTGCAGCAGGCGGAATAGTCAGGGTGGTGGCTGTGGCAGGTGACGCTTGCACCCGCACCGGCTGCCCATCGGCAACCAAGAGGCAGCTTGCTTGCACTAGCCCCTCTTGCACTAGCCCCTCCTGCACCCCCTGCCCCCTGTTCCCTCCCACCCGCTGGATGGGCTTCAGCTGCCGGTCCGCTCCACTGCCCTGCAGGACACAAAGGCATGGCACAGCAAGGCTGTTGAGAGGGGCATTCTGCGGCTGCGTCTGCGTCCTTTTCCACTGCAGTCACGCTGGCATACTAAAGGAGCAGGGTCGCTGCAAGCAGGCTGCATGCCTGGCACGCGGACCAGCAAGCTCACCAGCAGCGCCTTGGACCAGGACAGCACCTTGTCGTCGGCTGCATACATCTTGGCGGTGCCGCGAAAGGCGTTGCGGAACAGCTGGTCACCTGCATTCACCGGGGTTGCAGGGCAGGTGAGAGGAGCATGGCTGGCAGGGTGCTGGAACCACCATGAAACACACCTTTCATGCACAGCCTCCTGCCCAGCAAGTGGCCGCACATGATGGCTGCCGACCGCCTGCCCGACCCAGCAGCCACCCACGCACCGATAAGGATGCCGGCCAGCGCTTCCTCCGGCCGCCCTCCCTGCCACGCATCATACTCGCCGCGCAGCAGCGCCTCGCAGTCGCCGGTGAACAGGCGGATGATCTCGGCATCCACCTGCTTGTGGTTTGGGTGAGCAAAATAAAGGAGCAGCGTGGGCGGCGCAGGTGCCGCATGTCTGCTGCAAGCTGGCCACGTACTGGCCTCCTGCTCCTCAGGCGCACTTGCCGCTCTGCAAGCAACGCCGCCTCCTCCCCCACAGCCCACCTGGGGGCCGCCTCGATACCATATCTGGAACTTTTCGGCGTGCCGATCGTTCGGGTCTGCCACCTCCCAGCCCTCGCCAAACCTGCGCTGGGCCGCGGGCATTACATGTGAGAGAAGGCTTGGGGGATGGTGGTCCCCCACGGCAGGCACAAAGGCCAGGCCACACAGCCGGCGCACAGGCAGGGCTCATGCAGTCTGCGCGCCCACCAGTAGTCGAGCACGGCCTTGGCACGGGGCGCCAGGCCAGCGGAGGAGGCCATGGTGCTCGACGCGCCGGCAGCCACAGACAGGCGGCGGACGGCGGCGGGCGGTGGGGGCGGCTTGGGTGCGGGGCTGCGCGAGATGTGGCTGTCACGTCCAGCTGCTGCACGGATCAAGGTGACCAGGGGCCGAACGCTGCAGGCTGTGAAACCCTTGACGCTCGCGGCAAGCATATGGGCCCTTGCGCGCCCCAGGAGGCTGCAGATCTGCTTGATCTTACGCCCGCAACTGCGATCGCGCCCTGCCATGCCCTCGGGCAAGACCCGATGCGCTTGCATGGAACGTCAGCCGGGCGCCGCTCAGCTTCGCTAAGCACTTGGTGCGTTGGTGGGCATCTGTCGCATCATTCTGGCGAGACAGCGAGCTACCTGAAGAGCCTCGCACGCCGGCAGTCGCCCTTCCCGAGCAGCAGGGGCGCTGCAGCCCGCGCTCAGCCGGCCCAGCAGCATGCCAGCAACGCCGGCGGCCGCATGGCGCGCCGCAGGGGCTGGGGCGCCTGCAAAGCCCCACCCGCCGTCGGCGGTGGGCCGCTCGCCGGCTCCCACCGGCCTGGCACCCCACCCCTGCGGCGCATGGCGGCCCGCTCCCCGCAGCTGGCCGCCCAGCACCGTGCAGCACCGCGCCCGCAGCGTGGGCACGCAGGCAGAGCTGCTGCAGCGTGACGCCAGCAGCAACGGCGCACCCGCTTCCGCCACTACCGCCGCGGCGCCGACCGCTGCAGCCCCTGCCTCGGCCCGCGCCCCTCCCCGGCCCGATCCCGCGCTGGAGGGCCTGGTGGTGACGTGCTTCAAGTGGCCCGCCGCGCTGGGCGGGCACAGCGTGTCAGTCTGCGGCTCCTTCTCCGACTGGGAGCCCGTGCAGCTGCACCAGGCGACGCCCGGTGGAGACTTTGTGCGCAGCCTGGCGCTGCCGCCGGGGCCCACATACTTCAAGGTGGGCCTGCTGGGCTGCCTCACAGCAAAGGGGCATGTGCGGGGCTTTCTGCTGCTGCTTGGCACGGCCTGGGCGTTGCAGGAGACGAGGAGGTCGCCTGTACCGGCTGGCGGGGCGGGGCGTAAGAGGGTCGGCAGGCGGGCCTGTCTGCACTGCAGTTCCGGGCGCTGCCTGCTGCTGGTTGCCCTGCCAATGCTAGGAGTGTGGTTTAAGTGACATGCAGGTTTTGGTGCCCATTTGCTGTCGCCCGCATGTAGCTGCTGCCCCTGCTGTGGTCCCGCCCTCCTGCCGCCCTGTTCACGCTTCCTGCCCTCTTTGCTGCCCTGCCCTGCCCTGCTCTGCCGCAGTACCTGGTGGATGGCGAGTGGATCTGCAGCCCTACCGAGCAGGTGGTGGCCAACGGCAAGGGCTTCAACAACCACAGGTGCGGGGAGCCCAGCGGGTGGCAGTGATGGGTTTGCCTTGGCATGCAGGCTCCAAGGCGCGGGGGCTGATGCACCAGGGGCTTGTATTGGAGGGTCGGCATGGGCTGCAATGCTCGGCCATCTCTTGCTGCGGTGCCCCATCTCTCTTACTCACCCTTGATTGCCGCCCACTGCCGCCTCGTGTGCCCGCTGCCGCAGGCTGATCCAGCCCACCGCCACGTTCACGTGGCGCAGCGGCGAGCTGGGTGGCGGCGAGGTGCTGCTCACCGGCTCCTTCAACTCCTGGGCCGAGCTGCTGCCGCTGATGCACGACCCAGCCACCGGGCACCACACGCTGCGCTGCTGCCTGCCGCAGGTGGGCGGTGAAGGGGATTTGTAGAACGCTGAGGCAAGGGTGGCATGGCGGCCTGCAGGCCAGGCGCATAGTGTGGTTGCGCCAACCCTGGCCAGCCCCTGGCCTCGCCTTTGCTTCTGTCCATACTTATTCTTTGACCCCTCCTGCTGCCGCAGGGCCACTACCAGTTCCAGTACTTTGTGGACGGCCAGTGGCTGCTGTGTCCCTCCCAGCCCACCTCGCTCACGGAGCAGGGCCGCATGGTCAACAGGTGCGTGCCAGCCGCCATGGTCATTGATCGAATTTCTGCTCTGCTTGGTTTTGAATATGCTCCGCTCTGCTGCTGATCATTGCCACAGCAACCACTTTGCCCCAGCTCAGCCTGCCTGCACCCCCCCACCACCCCCTCCGCCCCGCCTGCAGCATCGATGTGCGGGCGCCCCCCGCCTTCCACATCTTCTACGCCACCGGCTGGAAGTCCGCGGTGCTGCACTGGCGGCCGGTGGCGGGGCCGGGCGAGCCGCAGGAGCGCTGGCAGGCGCTGCCCTTCCACTCCACCAACTCCCGGGCGCGGCCCAAGGGCGGCAACTGGCTCACAGCCACAATCTGCGCCGAGGCCCTGGGCGCGGAGGCAGCGGCGGCGGCGGCAGCGGCGGAGCCGGAAGCAGATGTTGAGGCAGCGGCTGTTGCCTCCATCAACGGCAGCGTGGCAGGGCTGTCCATGGACGACGTGGAGGCGCAGAAGGGGCGGTGGCGGCCCATTGAGTTTTACGTGTCCAGCGCCGACGGGCAGCAGGAGGACCGGCCGTGGGGCGGCGCCGCCTACCGCTGCCACCACCCCGGCGGCTTCAAGCTGCGGTCGGGCCAGCTGCGCCCCTTCCCCATGGCCACCAAGCCGCCCATGATGCTGGTGGGCGGGTGGGGTGGGCGGGCGGGGCGGGGTGGGGGGGTGGGGGAAAAACAATGCTGGTGGACAGGTGGTTGGCAGGTGGTGCGGCAGCCGTTGAGGAGGCACCGCCTATTGTGCACTGCACCCTTGTTCAATGCCTCCTGCCCCGCTGCCGTCATGATGCTTCCATGCTCCCTCCATTCACTGCACTTCTCCCAACACCACGCCTCTCTTCCCTCCAACCCTCCCAGGTGTCTGATCTGGACGGCACCATGGTGGGGGAGGGCGAGGAGGCGGACGCAGGCACCCGCGAGTTTGCGGCGTACTGGGAGGAGAATGCGGCGCTGGCGGGCGGCGTGCTGGTGTACAACACGGGGCGGTGAGCCTGAGGCTGACGGGGCGGGTGTTGTTGGGAGCAGCGGCGGGGGCTGCATCGGAACGGGTACAGCAGACGGTGCAACCAAGGTGGCAGTGTGTGCAAGCTGCATGCCTGCGCAGGCCGGCAGGAGGGCTGACCCAAATGCAAGCGCACCTGCCTGCCACATATGCCGCAGGAGCCTGGGCCAGTTCCAGGGCCTGCTTGAGTACAAGGCAGGGGCGTTGCCCGTGCCAGACGTGCTCATCACCGCGGTGGGCACCAAGATCTGGCGCCTCGACGTGCAGGTGCGTCGTATGGGCGCTGTGGGCGGCTTTGAGAATGCTGGGCTGCAGTAGCGGCTTGGAGGGCAGCAGCGGTACAAACAGCAAGCAGGCGATCTTGTCATCTCTGTTGCTGTTGACCTGGTAGCCCACGAGCCAAGCTGACTGAGCGTCGCTTGCTTGTGCCTGCAGGGCGGGACGCGCGGCACTGCGGCGGGCACTGTGTGGCAGGAGGACCACCAGTGGGCACGCACGCTGGATGAAGGGTGCGCCTTTCACCCCTGTGCTTGCATGAGCTTCCCTGCATGGCAGGCTTCGATTGCTGCCGGTAGCCTGCGCTGCTGCGCACCTGCCTGCCTGCCGTTCCCTGCTATCCCATCAACTGTGCTTCACACATGCCCAGTGCATTGCCCCTCCTCCCTGCTCCCTGCAGCTGGGACCTGAACGCCATTCGGCAGGTGGTGCAAAAGGTTGTGGACGCGCGGCCAGATGCCGCAGCCTGGCTGGTGAGGCAGGGGAGCTGGGCTGCAGCCGAGGAGGGAAGGCACTGATTGCCCAGCTGCCTGCCTGCAGGGCTCTGCACGCCAGCCTGCACAACCCGCCTGCACAGCCAGCCTGCACAGCAACGCTCTCACCACTGCCGTCCTGCCCGCAATACCCCCCGCTGCAGGACAACGGCAGCGAGCACCCGCACCGCGTGTGCATCTCGGCGCGGGCAGACGTGACCCCTGCCATGGTGGCCGACCTGGAGCAGGGCGCCCGGATGCGGGGCCTGCAGGTGGGGCACGGTTTGAGTTGGTGCTTGTGCTGGATGGTTGGCAGAGTAAAGGCAGCCAACAGCAGTGCTTTGCGGCAGCAAGTGGGTCGGCGCAGGGGCAGCTCACATGCCTGCTTGATCAGACTTGATCAGCTCTGCTGGGCCCCGTCTGGACGTTGCCCCATCTGCCACCTGACTGGCTGTCCCCCACACCCCCCGCTGCCCTGCCCCCCAGGTCAAGGTGATTGTGAGCGGCACCGGCGACTGGCGGTACGTGGACGTCACCTCCTTCCGCGCCGGCAAGCTGGTGAGGCGCGGCGCCGGCATCAGAGGCTGCCGAAATGTGTGCTGCCTTGACCACAGCCCTAAGGCTTGCATGTGCGCCCAACCAGCCATCTGCTGCTTTCACCACTGCAGGCTGCGCTGGAGTATGTGCGGCAGCTGTATGGCGTGCACCACAGCCGCTGCGTGGCGGCGGGCGACAGCGGCAACGACACACTCATGCTGGGAGGGCGCAACCTGGCCATCGGTGCGTGCTTTCCTACTGCGGCTGCCGACTGTTCTTTTTGGCTGCCGCTTCGCAGCTGCGGTGCTGCTGCATGCGCACAGAAGTTTGTAGTGTGCACGGTTTCCAACCTGCCAAGCCATCTGTACAGCTTGCAGCACCCTCCTGACCCCCTGCCTCCCCCACTCTCTCCCAACCGCCGCAGTGGTGGGCAACGCGCAGCCTGAGCTGGTGCAGTGGGTGCTGGAGCAGCCGCAGGAGGCGCGCATGGTGGTCACCGATGCACCCATGGCCCGTGGCATCCTCGAGGGAATGGCCCGCCACGGCCTGTACTGAGGGCAGCTGCGATTGAGGCAGTGGTGGACCCCTGGCTCCCTTTTTAGCTTGTTGCCTGGCCCCTTTGCCCCTTTGCGACACGCCCTTCTTCTTGAAATTGTGCCCTCTTGCGTGCGTTTTGTGCTGCCCTGGAGGCAGCGGTAGTGGGCTCCCCCGCTGTGCCCGTCTGGTCACCCCAAGCCCCGCGCGGGTGCTCTGTGCGAACAGCACCCGCCTGAAGTGAACTACAGCCTTTGAATGCGAATGCACGAGTCCTTGTTCCTGTACTGCCTTGTCTGCCTTGTTTCACGCGCCGGCTCTTGCCCTGCCTGGCCGCTGCAGCGCCCCACCCTAATGCACCCTGGAATGAACCATCGCTGCGCTTCCCGCTCCCTTACCGCTGTCCCGTGCTCTGGTCTCCGTCTCCCCCTCACTTCCTTCCCCTAGTCTCGGCTTTCCTTTTGCTAGGGTGCAACCCCCCATGCACGCCGCCACATATGCTTTTCCACCCGACCATCTCTGTTTATCATCTAATCCCTGGTCCCCTGTTGCTGTGCGCTGCTGCCCACCCCACACTGTCCCTTGTTTAGGTCACTTGTTCCTTTCTTTCACAATCTCGTAGAGTCGCGCATCCTGTGCCTGGATTCTCCCTGGGAGCTGTAACACAACCATTGTTGCGGCGGAGCGTGCTGTAACAGCTGCAGGCGCAGCTCATTGAGTTACATCGGCCCAAAATAAGCTGCAGTGCGATCAGCTTGCCCATGCCAGCCGCGCAACAATATCATGTCGGCAGCCCATCCAATCGAGTGCCCATGTGCAGTATGCCGTCACCGCTCTCACATACTGCCCAGAAGTATGTTTGTGCATGGCCCTGAGTCCATGCAGCCCTCTCACGCCTTGAGCGTGCGGCCAAACAGCTCCAGGACGCGGCTCCAGGCCAGCTCCTGTGCACTGGCGGGAGGCTCGGGGAAGCCCATGTGCGCCCGCTTGGCCAGCGCCTGTGGAAGTGTGGGATTGAATGAGGCATCATGAGAGGTGGGGTTGGGTCAGCAGGAATGTCGGCAGCGGCCACCATGCCGCGTACCATGCCCCTCACATTGGTTGCCAGGCCCGCCCCATGCCCTGGGGTTTTCCTCACCTCCTCCCCAATGTTGAGGAAGCCGTGGCCGGAGCCCTCGTAAACGAACAGCTTCGCGTCGCCGCCTGCCGCGTTGATCTTGTCCGCAAATGCCTTGGCCGACTGCAGGCAGGGCGGGGCTTGTGGCAGAGGGATGGATCGAGCTTTACTAACGGGCGAGCTATGTGCAACAAACCGCGCTGCATGGTGCTGCCGCAGAAAGAGCAAGCATGCCAGCAGGTGAGGGCAGCGTGGCAAGCTGCAACACGGGTTGCAAGGCCCGCCACCCCTGCCCCTCCAGCTGCAGACAGACCTCTGGGTCGCTGAAGCCCTTCATGTCGTCCAGAGCGCCGTGGTGCAGGTACACGGGCACCTTGATGTTCTCAGGCTGCGGTTGCAAAGAACAACACAAGTTGCAGGCGGGCTGAGGCTGAGATTGCAGCAGCTGGGGAGCACCGCAGAAAGGCTGCCGTGCAAGCTGTGGGCCCTGGACGCTCTTCATCACCTTCGACCCTGCTGCCCATCAGATCTGCCCATCAGATCAGTCCAAACCAGGCACTGCACCCACCTGCCGCCTGCCGCCTCTGGCTGCTGCCTGCCCATGAGCCTGTCCCTAGCAGCGCCTGCTGCACCCACCTGGCAGATCTCGGGCCCGGGCAGGCCGTAAAAGGGGTTGGCGGCATCAATGCCCGCGTGCTGGGCGGCGCACAGCGTCAGTGCGCCGCCCATGCAGAAGCCGATGGCGCCCACCTGTGGTGTGGAGGGCGGTGGCGGAGGTAATCAGGAGGGCCTGCCTGCTGGTGCAGATGGTCTGGCATTGATCCTGGAACTGCATGGGCTGCGCATGCTGCACAACCAGACAGCATGTGAAGCAACCGGTCTACAAAACTCCAGCCACCAACGAGCGTCATCTTCTTTGCAAACTGCACCGCATGCCACACTGCCTGCCGCCACACCTTTGGCGCGCCCTCGCTGCGCAGGAACTCCACCGCCTGCTTGATCTCGTCCACAGCGGCGACCCAGTCGCTACGGGCCAGGGGGCAGCGCTGGGCAACCAGGTTGCGGGTGCAGGTGGGCTTGGAAGTGCAGGCGGCATGCAGGGAGGGTGCCGCGCTTCAGCATGACATGTCCTTCCACACGCCCCCGCTCCCCTCCTTCCCCCTCACAGCTTGGACAGCAGGTGGCTGGCCTCCTCCTTGTCCACTCCAACCTTGCCCTTGTAGAGGTCGGGCACAAGGCAGCTGCAGGAGGGGCAGCAACGCGGGCACGGGCAGCGTCAGTGGCATCAGGCCGGCAGCCAATCAGGCGGTGCGGCAGCAGCCGTGCCGCACCGAACGGCTGCTGTCGCAAGGCCAGCGTGGTAAGTGCGCCCATCAGCGTCAATCAGCAGCAAGCTTGCATGGGATAGCATGACTGCATCCCAGCCCCCTCACCGGTAGCCCTCCTGGCTCAGCCGCAGCGCGTGGTCAACGATTGTGGGCACGACGCCCCACCACTCGTGCACGGGTAGAAGGAGACAAAAGGCGAGGTTTGGTTGCAGTGCACAGGGGCTTGTTGGCTGGTACATGCCAGGCCATGCATGCAATCCAACATGTGCCACGCAGCAGAGCATTGTCTGTGGCACTGCTCCAATTTCCACGGCTTCAAGTTCACATCACAAGAGCGAGCATCCTGGCTCATCTGCAGCACGATGACGGCCGGCGCGCCCTTGTCGCCGCACACGTAGCCAGGCAGGTTGTTGCCAAAGGTGACCTTGTGCATCTCGCCCGGCACCGTGCCGCCCTTGATGGTGGCCATGGCTCTCACTGCGGGGAATGGCAGGGGCGCAGCAGCGGCGGGAGTATGAGAGGCGCCGCGGCGGCGGCGGCGGCGGCGGCCACAGAAGGTGGCACCAAGCGCGCCGATCGCGAGCCCAATTGTCTCTGTGCAGCCCAGATCTTGTATTTCTGAGGTCAAGTAGATGCGGGGGCGGCGCTTGCCTGTCTTGCGCGCGGCAGGGATGGAACGGGCGGCGGGCAGCGCTCGGCTGAGATGTGCAAGCATGCCGATGGCGGTGCCGGGGCGATCAGGCGGCTGGACCGGAAGTGGGCTCCATGCCTGCGATTCATGCTGCGCTCTGACAGCCCAGCCCCTAACCCGGCTCAGGTGCGCCCCTGCGCTTGTATCTTGCACCAGGGACGTGTCCGACAGCCTATTCCCCCAGCAGGTGCGAAGTGCAGGGTGCTCTGAAGGGCCCCACTCGAGGCGGCTGGCTACTGCTGTCGTTGCTGTGTCGTGCCTTGCTGGCCTCCACTTATTGAACCACGGCATAGGGGGCGCTGCCGCTGCCTGCCAGTGCGCCGCTTGCCAAAGTGCCCCGAAGGCGGCGGCGAGTCCCCCCAGCCCCAGCGCGCTCCCAGCCAGGTGTAAACGCTCTGGGCGTGCCAGGCAGCGCATCGGATGGGGGGCAGGCATAGCCCACCTGCCGCCGCCGCCGCCGCCGCACCGCCGCCAGCTTGAGCGCTCGCCGCTTCAGCGCTCGCAAAGCCGGCCTCTGCCCCCGCTATGCAGGCCGCTCCACTGGCTCCCCTCTCGTGTTAGCTGCTGCGTCAGGCGCAACCATGCCGCGCGCTGCGGTGCGCCAGCAGACGGCGAAGCTGGAGGGTGATGGGCACCACGCCCACGCCGACGACGAGACGCGCCTGCGCCAGCTGGGCTACAAGCAGGTGCTCCTCCTTCAATGTGCTTGCTTGCTTGCGCGCCCCTGCTGTCTGGGGATGGTACCAAACTGTGCTGCTGCCACATGCTACTTGCCAGCAACGCGGCGCAGCTGCGTGGCCGCCAACCCCCACTTGCGCTCAACGGTACCCCTCCACTGCCACCCACAGGAGCTGCGCCGCGAGCTCAACCTGCTGCGCAACTTTGCCGTCAGCTTCGGCCTGCTGAGCATGCTCACGGGTGAGTCCGATCAGCCTGCATGTCACACGGCATTAGCCACAATGCGTGGCTGTTTTGGCTGTTGGCTCAGGTGCCCGTGGTACCGGTGGAGCAAGGCCGCAGGAGTGGCCACAGGTTTCTGACATGTGCCCCCCTCTGTTATCCCCAACAGGTCTGGGTGGCTTCTACTACTATGGCGAGTCGACGATTGTGGGCTGGAAGTCTGTAGTTTGGATATGAGTGTCAGCGGAAGGGGCAGCAACAGCTGGGCGTGCCCGTGCCCCGCACGCCTGCCCATGCTTACCACTGCCTGCCCCTTACGCCCTGCAGGCTTCACTTACGGCGGACCCGTGATGGCCAGCTGGTGCGCTTGCGTCCTGTTTTGCGCCTCAGCCCAGCAGCAGGCCGGCGGGCAGACTGATGGCGCTGCGCCTCATGCCAGCCCACCTGCCTCACCGTCTCTCTGTTCCCCCGTTTTGTGCGCAGGGGCTGGGTGCTCATCGTGTGCATGACCCTTACGATCGCGCTGAGGTAAGACACGAGTCCCATTGATTGCAGTGGATTTGTGAGACAGTGCGTGGTGTGCCGCATGTGCGCTTGTACACAACCTGCAGCTGCAGACGCAGCAGACCTGCATTTCCTGCCACCCTTGCACCTACCCCACCCGCCCTCGCCCTTATTCCGCTGTGCAGCATGGCCGAGATTTGCTCCTCGCTGCCCACCACTGGTGGCGTGTACTACTGGTAGGCTTTGGGATGTCGCAAGGTCTGGCGCAGCTTGCTGGCCTGCACAGCTCCGCTGGCCTGTGAACTACATGCCTTGAGGGTGGTTGACGAGCCAAGCCAAGAGACTAGCCGGAGGCAGGAACAGCTCGCATGGTGGCGATGCTGATGCTGCTGCTTCCCACCACCCCACAGGGCCGGCGTGCTGGGCGGCAAGCAGGGCCCACTTTGGTCTTGGGTCGTGGGCTGGCTCAACCTGCTGGGACAGGTGTGTGGTGGCAGCCAGCAACCTGGGGCCATGCGGGACGGTGTGGCCATTGAGCGGTTGAAATCGCAAGCGTCCTGACGTGGCACGCTGCATCAGCAAATGGTCACGCTTGCCTGCCTGGTGCCATCACTGGTGTCTGAACATCTGGCCGCCCATGCCGGCTCTCCCTCGCAAGCGCAGGTCGGCATCACGGCGGGCGTGGAGTGGACGGTGGTCCGCTACCTCGTCTACTTTGTCAAGTGCGCGCCGGGCTGGCTGGCCGATGATGCTGGTGTCCCAGTGCTTTGCACGCCCTGCAGTCCTAAGCAAGCATAGCACCTGCGCACATTGCATGGCAGCTGGCGTCAGCTCTATCAGTCCCAGTTGCTAGCATACCGTCCTGACCTGACAACTCGCTGGTCCCGCCGCCCCTGCTTGGCGCAGCATGTTCAAGGCCCCCGATGCCGAGCCATTTGCGCTGACCAAGGTCCAGTTCTGGCTCATGTACTCGGGTGAGGGTTGCCAGATGGCAGTGGCGGAGGGTGCTACAGGGGCAGGCAGGGAGCGGCGGCAGCCCGCCTGATGGATGTTGGCATCGTGCCTGCATGCAGCCACCCACCTCCCCGTCCCTGACTGCTCTCAGCCCAACTCGCCCCACATACCGCTGCTACCCACCCCTCCCCCCTCGCAGCCTTCATCCTGGTGCACGGCATGTTCAACGCCGTCAGCGTGCGCCTGCTGGGCGTGCTGTCCCTGCTGTCGGTGGTGTTCCACGTCGTGGGCACCCTGGTCATTGTGATTGGCCTGCCCATCATCGCCGTCACCCACCAGAAGGCTTCCTGGGTGTTTGGGCACTTTGAGGTGCGCGGCCGCAGGAGGGGCGCAAAGCTGTAGCCAATTGGTGGCATGGGCAGCGTTGCAGGAGGCACCGCACGGCTATATGTGGGGCTCGCGCCATCCCACCCTTGTCTTTCCCTGACCTCCTTCCTTTCACCGCCCCTGCACAGAACTACGGCAATAACCCCGAGTACATGGGCGACGCCACCACCGGCGTGTCCAACTCCTTCTACTCCTTCCTGCTGGGCCTGCTGCTGTCCCAGTGGGCCATGGTGAGTGAAAACGGAGGCAGGAACCGCGATGCACCGCTATGTACCTGTAGACCCACGTGTTGCACACGCCATGCCCGGCGACGCTCCCCAGTTGCGGATGCTGCCCTGCCCTCCCTGCTGATTACTATCCCAACCCCTGCTCCACACTTGCTGCAGGTGGGCTACGACTCGTCCGCCCACATTGCCGAGGAGACGAAGAACGCGGCGGTGGCGGGCCCCGTGGGTCTGGTGACCGCAATCATTGGTGAGCCTGTGGTGTGAGCTGTGAAGCTTTGCGGACTTTGACGCTGCATGCCAGGGTAGCTGAGGCCAGCAGAGAGTTGGCGCCACACGAGCATTGCACAGCTGGCAGGGCCGGCGGCATGATAACAGCACTTCAGGGGTGGACAAGTTGCTCCATGCTGATGTGCCCATGCCCTGGTCACCGCTGCGACTGCCGCAGGCTCGTTTGTGTGCGGCTGGGCCTTCCTCATCTCCCTGACCTTCTGCATCCAGACCCCCGCCGACGGCATCGCCGGCACGCAGCAGGTGGGGCTGCGCCCTGCTGCCGCCCTGTTCACAGCCACGACACAAGCAGGATGTCCGCTCCACACCGCCCAGGTTGCGCCTGCCCTCACCCGCTGCCCTGCCTCTGCCTCCGCCCTTACCCCTCCCCCCTTATCCGCCCTGCCCCCTGGCGTGCAGATCTTCATGTCGGTGTTCCAGGGCCGGTACGGCTCGTACGAGGGAGCCGCCATCTTCCAGGCCATCCTGTTCATCGCCTCCAACTTCTGCGGTGTGCTCGGGAATGCCCCAGGCGGCAACCAGATTGGTGCCACCCCTCGCCCAATGCTGCTTCGGGGGGAGGCTGGACGAACCAGCTGGCCAAGCGTGTCCCCTACATATCGTACCCTACCTGAACCCGTCACGCACTGCCATCCATCACCCGCAGGCATCTTCTGCGTCACCTCCAACTCCCGCATGCTCTACGCCTTTGCCCGCGACCGCGGCATCTTTGGCTGGCGCTGGTGGAAGGAGGTGAGCGCTGGGCAGTCGGCAGCTGTGGGCCTGGGGCAGAATAGCCTGGTGGCCTGCCATGCCACAGCTTGTTTGCGCCTGGGCTGCCCTTCCGTACGGCATGCCTCGATGCTGCCCCTGCCACCCTCCAGCGCTGCTATCACCGTTCACAGCCCACAATGCTGCCTTGCCGACGTACCCCTTGCAGGTGAACGGCCGCACCGGCACCCCCATCAACTCAATCATCGCCATGTGCCTGGCTTCCATCATCATCGGCATCACCATGCTGGGCTCCGACGTGGCCTTCATCGCCATCTCCAGTGAGCCTTGTTTTGGGCCTGCTTGAGCTGAGATGCCGCACCCGTGCATTGCTTGGCGGTGCTCCCCGGTTGATGTCAGCAGCAGCGTGCAGGGTCATATCACCCTTCCCCCCATGCCCATTGGTTGGACACGTGACCGTTGCATTGCTGCCCCGCCTCCCCCCCCGCAGGTATCGGCATCATCGGCCTTGAGGCCTCGTACATCCTCCCCATCCTCCTGCGCCTCACCGTGGCTCGCAAGTGGTTCAAGAAGGTGCGGCCGGCACAGGGAGGACAGCTGCAAGGTGGCAGTTTTTGTTCCCTGGCCTCCGCACAGCAGACCAGCTTGCACCCGCCCCTCCCGCTGAACCTTCGCACTGATCCACACCACCCTGCCCTCTTGCCACTTGCAGGGCCCCTTCCACCTGGGCGCCTTCTCGCTGCCCCTGGGCTGGATCGCGGTGGTGTGGGGCTGCTTCATCTCCGTGGTGCTCATCCTGCCCACCGTGTATCCGGTTACCAACACCAACTTCAACTATGCGGTGAGACCCGGTTCCTTGCTGCCTCACTAGCTTGAAGCTTCATGGCTCACCCTGGGCAGCAGAAGTGGCGTGGGCCGACCTGGCGGCCTGTTTCCATGCCCACAACCGCTGTTGATTGACCCCTTTCAAACCCACGCTCCTTGTCTCCGTACCACAGGTGGTCATGCTGGGCGGCACCATCGTCCTGTCCATGATTGCCTGGTTCATCTCCGCCCGCAAGTGGTTCAAGGGCCCGGTGAGCACGGGGCAGCGCATGCTGCACATTCCAGGGCGGCTGTGCGGCCCTGAGCCTTGGGGCTGTGAGCCATGCCCCCAGCATGTTGTGATAGTGGCAAGCGCTACGCTAGCGCATGCAGCCTGGTACCAGCGCTGCCCACTGCCTGCCCTCTGCTCCCCCGCCCCTGCTCTCCCCGCCAGGTGCGCAACGTGGATATGGGCAACAAGACGGAGACGCTCGCGGAGGCCGCCATGCGTGGTGAGTGCTGCACTGGTTGCAGGAGCATATTCATGGTGGCCTGCACAACCGGCGCTCTTTCTGCACCGGCCTGCAACCACCCTGCCCGCCTGCATGCCTCCCTGCCCTTCCTGGTGTGTGTGACCTTGCTCCTCGCCCGCATCCATCCACCCCTTGCTCCCTCCCCCACTCTCCCCTCTCGCCTCCAGGCGAGCTGGACGAGACGGACAGCGCGTTTGGCAACGAGAGCGGCTCCAAGGCGGGCGACACCGACCAGGCCGAGCTGCCCGCCGACCTGGAGCCCAAGCAGTTTGTGGTGGCCTGAAGAGCACCGCCGCACATTATGCGCAACCGCTCCTAGTGCGCTGATCGACTCCACGGGGCAGGGCGGCGCTTGCCCTGGGCACACAGTGCCTCGCTGCCTGCCGCCCGGCGTGCCCGCCCCGCCCCGTGCTGAAAACCCAACAGCAGCAAGCAGTTTTATGCCGTCTGGAATTCTTGCTCTCCATTTTTTCCCACGTGGGCGGCCCCCTCGGTAGCACGGTGCCGCCCAACCAGTTTTCTCTTCCATGGAACGCGCCATTGGTGATGCCACCACTGCCAAACTCCCAAACGCCACGACCGCCGCAGGCTCCCATTCTTGCACTCTACACATACCATCCCTACCCCAGTCCCTGCCGCTGCCCGCTATTCCTCCATCCCTGCCATCGCGCCCATGCACTAGGCACTGCCACCTGCCCTGCCCACGTGTGCCTCTCCGCTGATCTCAAAGGTGACGCTTCCCCTTCCTCCCTGCCTGTCTGCCAAGACGCTCTCTCCTCACTGGCCATTCGCTCCGTCATCCGTCTGTCAACTTTAGTTTGCGTTTAGTTTGCTTACCGCCTGCTGATGGATACGATTTGGTGCTGCAGCCAGCTGTGTAACAGGCTGCAGAAGGGGATGGATTATTGAACACCGCTGCCGGCAGAGAAGCGGCACACCGTCTCCTCGCCTCGGCGTGAGCCAACCTACTCATTGGCACCCTTGCAGCCTTGTATGATTAATGGCGGCGTTTCACCATCGCTGCGCCACTTGGGTGGCCGCAATGGGCTGCACAGGAGGGCTGCTTGCCCAACCCTGCACTTTCAAAGGGCGGGCGCTGGCCGATGCTCCAGCTGGCTCCTGTGATCGCCGTCAAGCAGCAGAGAATCGAATGCAGGCCGAAGCGATCGCCCAAGCCACCGTGCATTTGCCATCCAGCTAGGCCGCGCCTCATTTGGCCGCCCCCGCGCCTGCAACGGCCTCTTGGGTGCTGCTAGTCACGCCCACCGGTCCCAGAATGGTGTGGGGCAAGCCAGCGGGAGCTTGGGCTGATGCTGTCGATGAGGAGCCCGAGGCCGCCCCTGGTGAGCTGCAGCGCATGGGGCTGTCGCCTTGTGCTCCGTGACGGGCCGCCCGCCCCAGCCGCCGGTCGCCATGCACCAGCGCTGCAGTGCCTCCTGCCGTCTCCAGCTGCGGCCAGGCCCCCTGCCTGCGCCACACCGACCCCACCCGATCGCCAGCTGGGCCGCCAGCCTGGTCGTCGCCTCGCACCACCTCCTGCCTCCTCGCTGCTGCCCACCCGCCGCCAGCCGCCTGCCCCCCCGCAGCGCCTCCGCCCGCCGCCTTCCCGGTGCTGGGCAAGGCGCTGGTGAAGGAGGATGACTTCCCCGACCTGATGGCTGCCGCCAAGGTGAAGGAGAGCAAGAAGGACAAGAAGAAGAAGCAGACGCTGAGCCTGACCGACTTCCTGAAGAGCGATGTGGGCGGCAGCGGCCCCGCGCCCGCCTTTGGCTCCCGCCGCGGCGGCGGCGGCGGCGACATCGACCTGTCCAGCCTGCCCACCGCGCCGCGCCAGCGCGCCGAGGGCGAGGAGGCGCCCAGCCGCCACCTGGGTGGCGGCTTCCGCGAGTACGGAGGTGAGGCCAACAGTGCTAGTGGCGCCGCTGGGCCGAGGTTGGAAGCATGGGGGAGGTTGCAGCTTTGGCGGCAAGGCAGCAGGCAGCAAGCATGTTGCAGCATGTGCAGGCCTTTGAGCGCTGGCATCAGCTGCTGTGCAACGGACTTTGTGCTGTCTGCCTGCAACATGAGTCTGCTCGCGCCCTGCCACTGCTGCTGCTGCTGCCACACTGCCCGCTGTGACGTGCCATGCTGCCACCGCCCCTCCCGCTGCCCCAGGCGGCCGCGGCGGCGGCCGCTACGGCGACGACGAGCGGCGGCCGAGGCGTGGGGAGGACGAGGAGGACATGGGCCCCTCCCGCGCCGAGATGAGCAACAACTGGGGCTCCGACCGCAAGTTTGTGCCCTCCGGCCCCGACGACCGCGGCCGCGGCGGCTTTGGCGGCGGCTTCCGCGACCGCGACGGCGACCGCGGCTTTGGGGGCGGCGGCTTCCGCGACCGCAGCAGGTGGGGGCGGGCAGGGGCGGTGGTTGGCGCTGTGTGGCAGTGCAAAGGACTGTGCTTGGTGCTGCAGGCCAGCCACGTAGCTGTGTGCATTGTGTGTGGTCTGCCCCATTTCTGTGCCGTGCTGCGGCTGCTGCAATTCAAGCTGGATGCTGCTGGAGTGCCATGTTGCTGTTATGCTCGGTTGGCTGCTGCTGCTGCTGCCCGTGGCTCTAGCAACCTGGTGCTGCCTCTCACACCTCTTCCATCCCGCACGCACCCTGCTCTCCGCAGGGAGGGCGGCTTTGGCGACGGCCCCTCCCGCGCCGACGAGGTGGACGACTGGGGCAAGACCAAGGCCTTTGTGCCCAGCAGCAGCAGGGGCGGGTACGAGGAGCGGCGCGGCGGCTTTGGCGAGCGGCGCGAGGGCGGCGGCTTCCGCGACCGCAGCCCCGGCACGTACCGCGAGCCGTCGCGCGCCGACACGGAGGACCGCTGGAGCCGGTGAGCCGGGCGGCGGGTGGAGCTCCGTCGGTGCTGTTGCTGCTGCCGCAATGCTGATGCGGCATGCAGGTGCTGGCAGCTGACGATGTGCCTTATGGAGTTGGCACACCATTTGCTTGCTGCCAGCCACGCTACTCCCCATCTTGCAGGCTGACTTTGCCCTCACGCAAACCCCCACCCTGCTGTCTGCTCCCTGCCGCAGCGCATCTGGCGCCGACTTCAAGCCCACCGCGTTTGAGGACCGGCCGCGCCGCGAGTTTGACGACCGCCCGCCCCGCCGCGGCGGCTTTGGCTTTGGCGACCGCGACGGCAGCCGGGACGCGAGCCGCGACCGCTGGGAGCGCGCGCCCAGGTGGGCAGGAGAGGCTGAGGTTGTTGAGTTCAATGAGGGAGCATGGCAGCTGCCAGGCAGGAGATGAGAGCCAGGACGGCATTTGATTGATGAAGTTGCGTATGCTGCTTGGAGATGCTGCAGCATGCTGCGGGTAGTGTGGGCCAACATCAGACGCAGTGCTGCACCCTACTATGGCACCGGTTGCCGCTGCCTGCCTGCCAACCATGCCGCTCCTGCCGGCCCGCCACCGCAGGGAGGGCTCGCGCGACGGCCGCCCGCCGCTGGGGCGCGACGCCAGCAGCGAGCGCGCGTGGCGGCGGGAGGGCGGCGCCCCCGAGGAGCCCGCCCGCGAGCGGCCGCGCCTCAACCTGGCGCCCCGCAGCGCGGCGCCGGCGGCGGGTGCCGGCGCGGCTGCCGGCGCCAGCAAGGCCAGCGTGTTTGGCGCGGCGCGGCCGCGTGAGGAGGTGCTGCGGGAGCAGGGGCGGGACGCGGTGAAGGAGGACCTGCGCCTGGAGCACGAGGCGGTGGACAGGTGCGGGGGGTGGGGGCGGGGTGAGGGGCGAGGATTGAGGGGCACATAGGGCGGTGTGCAGCAGATGTGTGGCGCAGATGTGACGGCCTGGCAAGTGGCTCATGTGACCTGCTCATGTGATCTGCTGCCTGGCTCTCAACTTGGCTCATTTGTTGTCTGGGTTTGCAGGCCCGAGACTGCTGAGGAGAAGTCGCTGAAGGAGGAGATCACAAACCTGCAGGTGGGGGAGTCGGAACCGAGCTGAGGGGCAGTATGAGCTTTGAGCGTCTGCTGGGCAGCAGTCTCTGCCACCAGCTTGTCTTGGTAGCAGTGCCGTGCTTTCCACGCGCTTTTCACACAACCTGCCATGCGCTGACCTCCCCTGCCGTCTCCCACCCCTTCCTGCCCTGCCCTCAGATCCGTGTGGAGGCGGGCGAGGCTGATGCCGAGTACGATGGCGGCGAGGAGGGCGAGGGGGAGGGCGAGGAGGCGGAGGCCAGCAGCAAGACGGTGGCGCAGGCGCTGGAGGAGCTGGAGGGGCGCCTGCAGGTGGGGGCAGAGGCGGGGAGAAGGGGGCTGGTCGTCGAGGTTGGTGTGGCATGGCATGGCTGGGAGGGGGCTGGCTGCAGCTGGGCTGGGCTGCTCACGTGCCTGCAACTCGTCAGCGGGCCTGCCAGTCAGTCAGCGATGCAGGAGATGCATTAGAACTGGATGCAAAACTCATTGCGTTTTGCCACCCACCTCTCCCGGCAACCTCTGCCCCTGCCCACCCGCAGAAGCTGCAGCTGGAGCTGGACTCCAAGGCCAAGTACGCGCGGGCAGCGGGCGCGCAGGGCGAGGCCAGGTGGGCAGGGCAGCTGGAGTGGAGGGCCATGGTGCTGCTGCCCTTGAGTGGGCATGAAGGGTGGTGGGGAGGGCTGGTTGGGAGGTGCCACACCATGCCGCAGCCGCCTGGCCTGCACTCTCCCACTGCTGTCCTGAGCTCCACCCTCCTCCTGCCCTTTTAACTCCCAGGGAGCGGCCGCCGCGGCGGGAGGCGTCTCCGGGCGGCTGGCGGCGGGAGGGCGGCGAGCCTAACGGCGCGGCCGCACCCCGCGGCTTCCGCGACGACCGCGAGGCAGGCGCTGCTGCACTGAGCTGCTGTTCCTGCTGCCTGCTGGCACATGGACTGCAGGGCTGCTTGGTGCCGGCTGGAGCCTGCTGTTGCTTGCTCGCTGCCAATCCGCCATCTGCACTCTCATTTCCACATCCCGCCCCCCATCACCAGCCTAACCCTGCCTGCCTGTGTGCCCTACCCTCCTGCTGCTGCAGCGCGGCAGCTTCCGTGAGGAGCGCGAGCGCCGCCCAGCCAGCGGCACCGGCGAGGACCGCCCGCCCCGCAGGTGAGCGCTGTGCTGCTGTGTGCTGGGCGGCAGCAGCCGAAGGATGCAACAGGGATCAGGCGCACCGCCAGCCAGCAGCACAGGAGCCTTGGAGGACCTGCTTGGCTTGACTGGGCAGCTCACTCTCCCCTCGAGGGCTCTCATTTGCGCCTTGATCCCACCTCATTCCCCTGCTAACCTGCGCTCTGCTGCCCCTCCCTCCTCCGCCCAGCAGGGAGGGCGAGGAGCGCCGCCCGCGCGACAACTTCCCTCCCCGCGACCGCGACGCCTCCCGCGACCGCCCCCGCTGGTAGACAGCCGGCGCTGCCAATGGAGCAGTGCCCAGCACGTAGCACGGCCTGCCGCCCCGAGTGTAGCCGCAGCTTGCTGGAGGAGCACAGCTGCCAGGCGGGCCGGTGCACAGCGTGATTGCACCTGCCGCCGTAGCCACGCAGGTGGCGTTGCGGCGGCGGCTTTTTGTTTCACCCTGCCGGGGGGCGTGTAGGGGCGGCTGGGTGAAGGCCGGCGCCCCCCGCAGCAACGAACCCAGCGGCCATTCATTACATTTCCAGGGAGGCAGCCCATTCACTGCCCGCCCGCCCCAGTTCCCCCAACCACATGTCCCGTCTGCCCTTGCTTCCCTACCCTTCTCGCTCATCTGCGTCTTGACAGCACTTGCGTTGCCGTAAGACTTTTTTGGTGTTTGTGTCCCTGCAGCCTCAGGCCTGCCAAATGATTATACACACAGGGGAGCCCAGCCCCCCAGGCCTGGTGTAATGCCAGCTGAGCACAAGAGTGCGCATGACGGGAGGCTGAGCAGGCGCGGCGCAGAGAGCTGACTGGGCATGGCGGCAGGAGCCTGCCAAACTTTTTGCCTTTGGAGCTGCGCTCTTTGCCAAACCTTTTGCACTCGAAGACTGCTAGCTGGAGCAGTAAGGCGAGGCATTCCTGGCCAGAGGAGGTGCAGGCTGGTCCAAACCCCCGCTCGCTTCAGCTGGCAAGCTCGCTTCAGCGAGGCGCAGCTTGCTCAGCCTGTGTGTGCGGCTTGCTTGGACAGCGAAGATGCCTGCCGAGGTGCTATTCTTTCTGCTACCCGCCACCCTACCGCCGCTGTCATTGCCGCAGGTGCCTGTCCGGCTTCCCAGCATTGCAGGCCAGCATGGCGGCTACAGGATTCGGCCCTGAAGCATTCGATGCAGCAGATCCGCCAGCATTCTATTTGGGCGAGCGGCGGGAAGAGCTGGAGTCGATTGCAGATGCAGCGTTTATTGTGCAGGGCACCCGGCTGCCTGTCCACACCGGCATGCTGGCCGTGGCAAGCCCTGTGCTGTGCGGCGCATTTGCAAAAGTGGATGGCTCTCATGAGCAGGCATGCTCTTCGTGTGGCCACAAGCGCAAGCATGCTGAGGCAAGGCAGCGGGCGGTCAGGGTGTTGTAGCCTTTCCAGGGTGGTTTGAAGCAGTATGCTTGCCGCTTCACCATTGGTGCTGCACTAGAGTTGCATCTACTCGTTCCGTGCTGCAGGACAGCCAGCTGGTTCTGGAGGCGCCCTTCAAGGACTTTTCTCTGTTTGAGGTGGTACTCTTCCTGAAGCTCCTCTACGACCAGACGTGGCTGGCGGATCCGCAAGCCACGCTGGGTGCGCTGCACGACACCCTGCCCGCAATGCTGCGCCTGGCGCACGGCCTGAACACAGCCAGCCTGCTGGCCATGCTGGTCAGCTATATGCAGGGTAGGTGGTCAGCAGTGGCTGACAACTATCGTTGGTCTGAAGCTGCTTGGCGTTGCCCCCGAACCAGCTTCAACACAGGCAGACCTGGCTGTGCTGCTGTCCCTCTCCCTCAGGCGCCACCTGCGCCACCATGTCGTCACTGGCCGCTTGGACTGAGGCGGCCAACCAGTGCCAGCTGGACGACCTGCAGCTGAGCCTGCTGCACATGCTGGCATGCCGGCTGGCCAGCCTGCACGATGGCGACCTCGGAAACACGCTGGCTGCTTCCAGAGCACTGCTGCAGTGTGATTCAAGTACGCTGGTGCAGCTGATCGCTGTGCTTACACATGCAGGCTTCAAAGCAGCTTCTGTCTACAGCCGCAAGCTGAGAGAGTACGTGTCTTCCCAGGCGTCCCTGGCCCTTGCAGTTGCCGCAGCTGCACGCACCGGCAGCTTTGATTGGACACTGATGCACTTCTCGCAGCAGATTGCAGAGGCAGGCCAGCGAGTGATGTCTCCTTGGTTCTCCGCAGTGGGTGAGTGAGTGGCATGGCGCACACGATCACCATGATTACTAATGCATGAGCCTCCCCGAAACAGAGAAGTCTACGTTCAACTTGTCGCAGGACACGACTGGAGGTTCATTGTGTACAAAGGTGTTGCCGAGGAAGACAATGCAGGCTGCCTTGCAGGTGACCGCCTGCAAAGCCTGACAACATCTGTTGTTACACCTGTCTCGCTGGCGCAAGATGCCATGGCGCTAAAAAAACTGCCAATGAAACCGTCTTGCAGTGAAGCTGGAGTGCAGCACATCTGGCGTGCATGCCTGCTTTGAAATCACGTTTCTGAACGCCGATGGGGCTGTCCACCGGAGGTTTGAGGACACAAAGGTCTTCCAGGCAAACAGTGCAGCTGGGTTTCCCAGCTTCCTGCCCTCCAACAGCCTTTCTCAGGCCAGCCTGTTCCCCGGGGACTGCCTGCGCCTGTGCGCTACGGTGACGACATTGCCGAACTGAAGGGTGGGAATCGCTCGCCTTCCTCAGTGCTGCGCATTTGCGCATTATGCCTGCGTTTATATTTCCCAGCTTTTCAATGTTTGATGCCTTGTGCTCAGCAGTAAACTGCGTGCCTTTTGACAGCTTCTGTTGCTCGCATGTGCGGATTTGCGTACGCTGCTTTTGCAATGTTGCCAGGAAAATATTGCGCTTTGCTTTGGCCCATGCACAAGACCTTGCTTCTACCCATGCACACCGTGCCGTCTTGTAATGCTTGCAACTAAGGCCCTTGCGCCAGCCAAGCAGGAACCTGGTCCCTAAATCTGGCTGCCCTTCCAGCTCAGCATGCGAGCTGGCCACAGCGTCTCCGCATCACGCCACAGCTGGCGCAGTAATATTTGCGCACTTGCAGGGAAGAACATGATCAGCTGCCCTGTGGGGTCTCTGTGTAGCACACAGCAGCACAGAAACGAATTGGCTTACAGCGTCGAGTTATCACCGTGCCAAGCATTTCAGGCAGCTTACAAAGTGCAAGACTGCAAAAACTCATGTCGCATCCTCGTTCACTGCACCCTCTGCTTGTTGCTCCTGCTGCTGCCCCTCCTCCTGCTGCTGCCGCTCCTGCTGCTGCTGCCCATCCTGCTGCCCCTGCTCCTGCGCCGCCTTGCGTGCCGCCGCCTTAGCCTTGGCTTCCGCCGCCCCCGGGGCAGCGGGCGCGGTGCCCTGCTGCTGGCGCTGCACCTCCCGCTCCTCATCACTCATGGCCACACTGCGACATGGGTTGGTGGAAAGAGGGAGGTGGGGGAGTAAGAGGCATGAGCAGCAGGAACGGAAGTTGCACGGCGCAGCACAGCAGCCCGCCCCCTCGGCAGCCATCATGCCTTGCCCAAGGCAGGCAATCCCACAGGCAATCCCACATGCAGTCCTACAGGCAATCTGACCGCAACGCAAGGGCCTGCCCACCTGCGAATGTTGAAGCGGCACAGCTCCTTGAACTGCTCCACCACCGCCACCCCCAGCGTCGACTTGAGCACGTTGACCAGCACCGTCTTCTGCGGGGCGCCCAGGTTCACGCTGTGCGGCTTCTGCAGGTGGAGGGGAGAGGGGGCAGGGGGAGCAGGGGAGCAGAGGGTGAGGGACTGAGGTGTGTGAGCGTGGGCCCTGGCTTGCAAGCAAACGCTGACAACAGCGCACCTTCGCAAGCAGCAGAGCAGGCATTGAGCGTGGCCAGCAGCCGGCGCTCTGCCTGCCACGTCCGCAGCAATACACAAGCATCTGCACCCCACATTTACCTCGATGCGGGTGGCGAAGGCGTTGATGACCGCCATGCGGTCCAGCGGCGGCGCAGCGCGCGCGTCGTACTGCACCGCAAACTGCAGGCGAGGTGGGGGTGGCAGACGGTGTGGGGTTGGCAGGCTTGAGGCATGAGCGTGGCACATCTAAGCACGCAGGTGCCAGTCAGAGTCTTCCGACGTGCTGGGTGGCTGTGCAAGCCACTTGCCAGCCCAGCCGCCCACCTCGATGCCCTCTGCCGCGTCAGCCGGGAAGTGCTGGGCCGCCACCGCCGCTGCCAGCTCCTCAATCTTGTCCATGGACGCGTAGCACGTCTGCTCCACGGGGTAGAAGCGGTTGCACCACTTGGTGCGGTTCACCTGGGGGGCGGGGAGGTGGCGGGCGTGTGAGGGCATGGTGCAGGGTGAGAAAATGGATGGGCGGGGGCGATGGGGGCAGGCGGCATGCCCTCAGCGATGCGCATGCTAGCGCACGAGGCACAACAGCCAAACCACGCAGAGCCTCCAAACCACCACTAGCCCAGGCAGGCAAGCAGCCCCATGGCCAGCAGCCCCCCAAGCGGCGCACACCTTGGTCTGTGCCGCCTGCTGGCACACGTGCTGCACCAGGGCTGTGGGCGAGGGCCCCTCCTTGTCGCGCGCCTCCAGAAACACCACCGAGTTGACCCCCACCAGCTCCCAGCTGCGCAGCAGACAGTGCAAAGGAAGGACTGAATGAGAGGCGGTGCATGTGGGGAGGAGAGGAAGCACTGCACTGAAAGTAGAGCCCGCAGCAACAGCCAAACAAGGGCGGGGGCTTGCCCCTCCTCAAGCCGGGCGCCCACCGGAACGGCTGCTTGGCGGGCTCCTTGAGCTCCGCCACCTCGCTGGCCAGCGCCGCAGCAATGTCGGTGGGCGGAGCGCCGCCGGCATCGCCGCCATCGTCAGCCGCCTCGGCCGGTGCGCCGCCGGCACGAGTCTTCCAAGTGCCTCCCAGCTCCTCATAAGCCTGTGGCCAGGAAGGTGGCAGCGGTGCTGTGCGGTCATCTGCTGGGCAGAGAAGCAGCACTAATGCTGCAGGGCCACAGCATGGCCCGCCTGGACGCTATCGGCATGGCAAGCAGGCTGCTGCACGCCACCCGCCCCTTCCGAGCCGCCGCACCTCGGCAAACAGGTTGGCGGCCTCCCGCCCCGCCTGCTGCTCCTTGGATGTGACGCAGCTGACCAGGATGCCACGGCTGCCCACCGTCATGCCCGGGCGGGAGCCGCTGGGGGCCTGCAGGTAGGCCGGAAAGGGCGGCATCAGCGCAGGCTGTGGGCAGGCAGCAGTGGCAGGCGGCGGCGGCGGCGGGCAGCAGCGGTGCCTGCATCGTCGTCTCTCGCTGTTCCAGACGGATGGACGTGATGTTGCGAGTAAGGAAGAACCTACAGAAGCGCCTGCACGAGGCTCTTTGCAGAGCGAGCAGCCCGTCCGCAGCGCCGGGGCGTTTGCGACGCCCTGCTCCTTACTCACCGGCCTGTTGACGTACTTCCTTTTGCTCCGGCTGCCATCGCCGCCGCGCCCGCCCTCTCCTTTGCGCTTGCCGCTCATGTTCTCGCGTTTCGTGCTTGCTTTCAAGGTGTTGATTGGTGGATTGCAAGGAGATGGAGTGTCGTGACACTCCGAACACGGAGGTCGGCCGCATGCATTGTGCACAGCGCCACCGCTCGCCACTGCCGCCGCCTGGCAAGGCACCTTGCGTCGCTGCGTGAGCGCATCGCCATGCATCTGGGCACCTTGTGACTCAACGCATCTATCGATGAGGTCCAGCAAGCCCAACAGCACAGTGGCGTCTGGTGAATCCACAGTCATCCCACCATTTCAGGCAGCCTACGTGATGCAAAAGCTGACGCTCTTGTGCGCACCGGCAGCCCCCCTTCCCACCCCCACAGCTCAATGGCAGGAAACCAGAAAGTAACACCATGTAGCACTTGGATCTGTCAGTTATGTGTGCATGCGCTGGTGGTGCAAGCTTGCATTACTTGCCATTCAGAAGCGGTGAGCCCCAAGCTGCCCATCCATCTCCCAAAACATGCGCCGCCTCCATGGTGGCCAAGCAAGCAAGTTTTCTGTTTGTGATTTGTTGAGTGCATATCGAAACTTTACCTGCCCCGTGGCTTCACTGGGCAGCCCAGCCGAGACATGCAGCAACGTGACGTTGCAGCATTTCGATCAATACTGCTGCATGTGGCCACCCAGCCTGCAGCAAGCTTGGAGCCTGCACCTGGACTGCCTGGCGACCGCTGCAACGCCCTTGACGCGATGCAGTTCAGTCACTGCCGAGCAACAGCCTGCCACATGCAGTTTCGATGCCACCGCTTGAGGGGTGGATGCTCGGTAGCACATCGTCCATGCGGTTGTGGCGTCGCTCACCGCCAAAACCCTATCACCCTAGCCCCTCCCGTCCTCGACTCAAAGCTCTTCACCTCACTTCCGATATTGCCTCTGACGAAGCCAGGCCTGCAGGCCCCTCGAGCACTCCGCAATGGTGCCGCGAGCGGCGCTGCCGCTGCTCACGCTGCTGGCCATCAACTGCTCAGCGCTCTACAATCCCGGGGATGTGGCGCCAGGTGCGGTGCAAGTATTTTAAGCAGCAAGGCGGGGACGCGGTTTCCGTGCGTGCCGCGGCGCACAAAGCAGACGGGTCGGTGGCCTTGAGCGCATTGTTTTATCGTGCACAACCCCTTGATCGCGGCGCGGAGAGGACGGGTGCTGCTTTGCCGCCGCCGCCGTCGGCAGCGGGCGACAGCTCCCCGACAGCCTGCGGTCGGTTGCAGAGGCTACATCGCTTGACGCCCACCCGCAGACTTCACCGTGCCCACACTCAAGGGCCCACTGTTTGTGGGCAGCCGTGGCCGCACATGGTCCTTGATTGTGACGGCCTACTCGGCGGAGGATCCCTTCAGCCAAACCATGTGCGCGCAGCCGCAATGCTGCCCTTATACTTGCCCTGCTGCTTGTCATCGACTCACACTTGATCAGCACAGTCTGTCGCAGCAGCGAGGCAATGTTGGTGGGTCCACTGTCACTGCCTGCTGCCAGCTCAGGTCACCAACCTGCGCTGCCCCCGCTGACCCACCACGGTGCTGCTCCGCGCCCTCCCTCCCAGGTGGACCGACCCCAGCTCGCTGTCAGGCCTGCTGCAGCGCAGCCCCGAGGGCACCCACTACCTGTTTGTGTCTTACTCCGAAACCCGCGCCAAGGAAGACGCGCAGTGGATGCAGGACCAGGCAAGGGCGGCCCTGCCGCTTCGGTGCCTCCAGGCACCAGCCGTTGTGCGCTGTTGCGTCAAGAGAAGTGGTGCCAGTCCTGCATGCCCAGTCTGCTCTTCAACGCAGCTCTGTTCCCTGACTGCTCTTTCTGCCCCCTGATGCAGCTGCGCACCCACGCCAAGCGCATCTGGATGCCGTGGCGCCAGCGTGAAGCCCTGTTTGACCGCCTGCACTTTGCCACGGTGCCCGTGTCGCGCGTGCCGGGCGCCCTGCCGGGCGTGCTGCACAAGTGGACCTACGGCCAGCGGTGGGTGGGTGCGGTGGGAACTCGTTCCTCGCATGCTTCTACGGACTTTATTCCTATCCAGGAGGCAGGCCACAAAACCTGCCAGTCCGGCTGCTTTTCTGGCAAACTCACTGGCTTGCACTCAATGACCTTGTTGCCCCAAGTGTGCACATCCGTGTGCACAGGGTGATGGACCTGACGGTGCCGCAGCAGGGCGGGCGCCCCGCCGCACGCTACACGCTGCCCCGCCTCGACTGGTTCTACGCATGGTAAGAGGTGGTGCGCTGATGTGGACTGCTGCATGCTGTACCTTTTGCAGCCATGACACTGGGAAGTCTGGAGTGGCCTATCGTCCCCACCTGGTCTTGCCGCCTCACCCCACCTTTTGTCTCCCGCACTGCAGGTTGAACGGGGGGCAGATGCACGACGGCGCCATCTTCAAGCCCGCCCCCACCACCCTGGCCGGCAGCGACTGCGGCTGGATCCCAGCCGGCGGCGCGTCGTCCCTGACCAGCCAGCTCAAGGGCAAGGTGGCAGTGGTGACACTGAACCGCCTGCCCTCTGAAGCCATCCCCGCACCCTGCTCTTATCACCGGCTGGCGGTGGCGGCCACGCAAGCGGAGGCCGCGGCGCTGGTGCTGGGTGAGCTTCCGCGCTAGCTGGAGCTATCTGACGCCGAGCAGGCTTACTGTGCTGACTTGCTCGGGCTGGCTAAGCAATTCGGGCTGTTGTGTACAGCGTCCAGCACCAGTATCCCGTGCAGTCCTCATCTCAAGCTGCCTCCTGTCTTGCGTCATCTTTTGCTGCAGTGGCGCCTCCCAGCATTGAGCCGGTGCAAGGCAACTGCACAGACGGGCCTCCCAGCCCGCTGAACAGCGCCAACCAGTGCTTTGACGGCCTGATGGATGCCTCTGCGCTCTTCACAATAGTGTCACGCACGGCGGCTGCGCCGCTGCTGTCGGCGCTGCAGTCAGGCGGCACCCCACCTACTGCCAACTTCACGGAAATACAGGTGAGAGTTCTTCTTGGTGCTGGTTGGTTGCAGGTATATTCTAGCGGTCGCCATGGCTGCTTGAGCAATGATGGCTGGCATGATTTGATGTGGGACGGGAGGATGAGTGAGCTACATCGTTCCCTCAGTTGCCTTGGCTACCCCCGCCCTCCTGCTTCAGCGCCCGGGCCTGGTGGCCGGTTTTGGCGCGCGCAACCGCCTCTTCGAGGTTGGCTGGCTCAAGTTCCCCAGTTTGATGACGGCTGTGTGGGCGGCGCAGCACCTGGTCTACATGCGCTCCCTGGCATCCAAGCTGGCAGGTGGGTGGGTGCAGGGGTGCAGGGGTTGGGATGGGAGCCAGACCTTGGAGAGTTGAAATGGACCTGGGGGGCATGGCACGCAGCAAGCACGCGGATGGGAGCATGCAACGCAGCACGCCAAGCATGCCTGCAACCTGCCAGCGCCGTCCGCCCCCTCCACCACCCCTGCCCTCCCATTCTGCAGCGCCCGCGCTGACTGTGCCGGTGTTTGCCAACCGGCCCATCACCGGCAACGCACCGCTCCGTGTGGAGGTTGCCATGCCCAGCGCACAGCAGCTGGCGGGCATGAACAGGCTGGAGCTGGACATGGGTCTGGGCTGCCCACCGCCCGGCCGCGATGCCTGTGAGAAGCGGCAGGCAGCCACATTGTTGGGGTGGTGCCGGAGGGTTGGAGGTAGCCGGCTGCCCGCACTGGCATTTGTTTCTGATGATGCAGGGGGTTGAGCCTTGCATGGATTTAGAAAGCAGAGCTCCCAGTGCTGCTTGCCCCGCATCCCCCATGCAGTCTGCCCCAGCACGTGGGACCGAGTCGTCCAGGGCTTCGTCTGTGAGTCTGCACGGGGAGCACAGCAGCAGTTGGGATTGAACCGCCTGCTTGTGGCCACATGCATAGCCAGCTATCAAAGCCTGCTGGTCGTGTGCCGCGCTGCGCGCGTGTCTGAATGCCGGCATCTGTTCAACTCCCTGCAGGCTGCGACAACGTTGATGGCTCGCCGCCTGCTTGCGACCCCTGCCCTGTCACGTTTGCCAAGCGGCGCCGGCAGCTGCTGACCACAGGCGCGCTGGGCGGGGACCCAGTCATGGGGTTGTGGGCTTTGGGAGAATGCTGTGTAAGTATGCGAGGATGACCAGGGCGTCTGCTGGCACGCCATGCCGCTCGTCACACCTGAGTGGTCCTTGCAAATCATCACCGCATGCAGGTGATGACGACCAGGACGCTGGGAAGCAGGAGGGCTCTGGCCTGGGCGCACCCGGTGGCGATGTGTGCGGCCGCGAGCTGGCACGCTACACCACCTCATACAAGTGAGGCAGTATTGATGCACTGCTAGCCTGCAAGCCAGCCAGCCCCACGGCGTGCTGATGATTGTGTGTGGCGCAGTGCCGCTGTCTCATAATGCAATACTGCGGCCCTTCTGTTTGCAGGCGGTGCGGCGGGCGCTGGCTGACGGACGTCACGCCCATGATGCCGCTGCTGCACGTGGGCCAGAAGTGCCGCTTCACCTTCCAGATGCCGCCCTGGGTAAGGCGGAGCAGCAGTGCAGCTGGCTGTTCAACAGCCAGCGACGGTCGGGAGCAGAGCATGCTGGGTTGGAGTATTGTGCTGCTGAGTGCTGCTGAACTCATCGCCCTCGCCTCTTGCATCCCTGCCATGCCCTCCCTCCCTGCCCATGCACAGGCCGCCGACCGCTGGATCGGCACACTGAACTTGCGCTTCAGCAAGCAGGCCGCCCCCGCGGCTGCACATGGCGGGCAGCAGCAGGCGCTGGGGGCGCCCACCCGCCTGCTGCCGCTCCCTTTCCTGGGTGGCACCTTCAACTCCACCTACAATGTGCAGCAGCCGGTGTTCAACTTTGCGACACCTCGCCGCCTGAAGCGCGCCGTCATTACCAGTGTCATCACGGGTGGGTAGGGCAGTGATGCTTGAGGCAAGCCAGCCAGATGATGATGAACATCACGGCTGCTTTTTGCAACAAGATGGGCTCTCCTAGGCAATCAAAGCCCTACTCACTGTCATCTATCTCACACAGAGCATCCTCTGACCCTGCCTCAATGCCTGCCTTCCCATGCCCAGGCCATGGTTTCGATCCCTTTGGCTGTGGAGAGTTCTGCACCACCTCACACTGGTTTGCGGTGAATGGCAAGCTAAGCACGCGCTCGCTGGGCCCCCGCCCCGGCAGCAACTATGGTGAGTGGCGTGGGCGCAACGGGTGGATGGCTCCCACGCTAAGCATTCTTGGTCGGCCGCACCCCCCGACCGAGTATTCTGCCCTTGCATCCCCCACACCTGTCGCCTCCCCAGGCTGCGCCGACGCTGTGCTGGAGGGCGGGATGCCCAATGACAAGGGAGCCTGGATGCTGGGCCGCGCTGGCTGGTGCAACGGCCGCGACGTCAAGCCCTGGGTGCGGTGCAGGGGGGCTGCATCGCAGGTTGAAAGCAGTGCAACTGTCCATTGACCGACCGACTGGCTGCGATTGTTACGCATGTCTCTAACCACTTGCTTCGCTGTGCGCAGGTGATTGACGTCACGCACCAGCTGGCTCCGGCGGGCCAGAGCAACACGATTCGCTACGCGGGGCTGTTCAACGGCACGCAGCCGCTGCCGGAGCAGAAGACGGGCAGCATCATGCTGAGCGCCAACCTGGTGCTCTGGGAAGCTTAGGCGTGATCCCGTACGGTTGTCACAGGGCGATGATAATTCGATAAACATTCCCAAGGCCGGCTTATTCCCGTGCCTCTATCGTCGCCATGGCTCTACTTCGGCGCCGCACCGACCATCGAATGAAATAAATGCTCTTCCTCTCGTTCTTTGTCCACACTTCATAACAATTTTCCATGTGAATTTGCATCATCAAGTGACCACAGCTGGATGCAGGGCATTGGGTGGTCCTCAGCCCAAATGCGGCCGCGCTGGGCCTGCCTCGGCGTCGGCGCCGGCCTTCAGCCCGCCCCCTGGCAGCGCCGGGCTAGTGCTCGACACTCGTGCCGGCCTGGCTGGCAGCCCTAGCGTGGATAGCTCGCGCCAGGGTGCCGCAGGAACTGCCGAAGCTTCGGCAGCGTTTCGCCAGCTTCGCCAGCAGGCCTCGTCGACTGTCGGGCGCTCTTCAGGCTCTAGCGATGCCGCGCAAGGAGCTCCTGACGGTGGTTCGGTGAGGCTGTGTGGCCGCCGCCGCTTGCCGCCGCTCGCCGCCGCTCGCTGCTTCGTCGACAGCGGTGTGGGCATTTTTTTGTTCCACCGCGTCGCTGGTTGTCTATTACGACATTAATCAGCCTATACAATGCTCAGACTTTCTTAGACCTATATCCCTCTTCTGAACTCTGAACCTCCATCCCCGGCAGGCAAGTGAAGCAGGCGGCCAAGAGCGCCGCGGCTCGCAAGCAGGCCGCCAAGCTTTATGGCGGTGTGCAGAAGCATGTGCACACAGGTGGGCTGCTCTAGGAACAGCAGAATTTCTTAAGGTTTGGTCCGACTCTGCAGTATGCCTGCATCACACAGGCTGGCCGGTGCATGGATAACCTGCTGCCACTGCTCCCAACTAACAACCCTAACCGCCCCTGTCCCCACCCACAGCCCCGGTGCTGCCAGCCAAGGCGGGCGCCGCCGCACCGCCGCCGCCCAAGGCACCCACTGCCTCTCAGCAGCTGAAGCATGCTCAGCAGCGCGGCCGGGATGCACCCTCGTTTGCTGCTGCCGGTGCCGCCAGCCCGGCGCCTGCCGCCCCCGCTGGCCTGTTCAGCAGCCTCCGGGGCGCAGCGGCAGCACTGCTGAGGCCCTCGCAGCAGCAGCAGCCGCGGGGCAGCCCCAGCTTTGCGGCCTCTCCGCTGTGGGGCCGCTCTGCTGCGCCAGCCCCGCCGCCCCCGCCGCCCGCACGAGACGCGGCTGCTGCCGCAGCCGCCGCTGCGACGGCGGCCCCCAAGGTGGCAGCAGCGGTAAAGAGCAACCCACTGTGGAAGTGGGCGCAGCTGGGAGCGTCACCGCAGGCACCTGCAGCGCAGGCTGCTGAGCAGCCGCAGCTGCAGGCGGCGCTGAAGCAGTATGCCCAGCTGGGTGGGGGCGGCAGGGCGCCGCGCGCAGCCAAGCCCTCCGGCAGCCTCACCAAGGCGGCCGCCCTCCTCAAGTATGCCAAGCTGCCCAAGTGAAGGCACGAGTGTGGGGTGCCACCGTGGTGAACGGCTGTTGCCTGGCTGGCCGGCTTGCAGCTGGCCCGTTTGTTCACAACCCTAACAGCCTGCTCAGTGTACTTCGCCCGAGCAACCTTCATGCTCCTGTATTTGTGCGTGCCTGCCACCCTTATGCATTTGTGGTTCCCATGCTCCGTGGCGCCAACTGCGCCAGTGTGTGTGTGCCCTGCGGTCCTCAGACCTTTCATGCCCATGTCTTCCCTGCTGCCCTGATCTGTACTTCCCTTGCACCTGTTGCCCCGCCACCTCAGCACCCGCCATGCATGCTGTTCAAGCGTCGCTGCATGTTGCACATATACCTTAACGCTACGCGCTGATGCAATCGAAACGAGGAAATGCCGGACGATGAGGAAAACGCAGAGGAATGGCAGGCTGCTGCAAAACTGTACAGGTGAAGGTCAAAATTTGGGAGGGCAGGAAGCCGCCGTGCCACAAGCATGGCGGGCAATTGTTACAGGAACGCTCCGTGAAGCTCTCAGTAGCGGTTTAGGCGACAGCCACTTTGCGCGGCCGGCTGCGCGCTCCCGCAAGCAGCACATCCCTCGTGCAGTCTGAACAAGGGGCGTAGCAGATGGCAAGGCGATTGGGCTAAGCATGCCACTGCTGAGGCCCAGCTGAGGCTGTCGAGCCTCCGTCAAAACCACCAGCCAGCCCAACTGCCCCTCCCACATAGGCTCACTCGTGATCTCCTCTTTTGCCACGAACAGCAGGGCTGCAGCCAGCACGCTCTGCACAACCTGCATGGCGGCAGCAGAGGGCGCAGGCCAGGCCAGGTCATCAATGTTCGTCAGCGTGGGGAGCCAGCTGTTGAGTGGCTGGGGCGCATGCTCACACGCAAGCATCCCCTGCTGGTAGCCCCTTGAGCCTCAGCACAACACCCTCACCTTTGTGCGCAGTCCGCGGTAGTACCCTCCGGGCCCCTCGTCCCGCATGATGGATGCAGCGGCAGCCAGGACGGAGGCGTGGTGCGCGCCCGAGTCAGAGCGGCTGGCCGTGTACCTGCGGCAGTGGGCAGGGAGGAAGCATTGGGTTGGGAGGCATGGCATGGGCGCACAACACAAACCTGGAGGAAAGTACAGCCTTCTCTGCAAGATCAGGAGACCCGCTGAGGCATCTGAGCATCGGCAATACAGCCATGCCATTCAGTGTGGCCTCACATGCGCGTCTTGATGTTCATCATGGGGTAGGTGACCAGCGTGGCCCCCAGCTTGGCCAGCGAGGAGAGCAGGAAGATCTCCCAGGCCGAGGCACGCGCCGGCGGCCCGCCCTTGGTGCCGCGCCTGTGCGTAGACGGTAGACAGGGCGGCATGAGCATGGCATAGGGCTGGGGGGCAGGCAGGCAGCAGTGCACAGAGGCAACTAAGGAGCTCACCGCAGCTTGGCACGAGCCGCCTGCAGCCATTCGTACAGGGCATACTGCAGGCGGGAAGCAGGGTGATGTGGGAGGTGTCAAACCAGAGCGCCACAGACACAGAGTGCATATGCAGCGGGGCAGCTCAACCATGTAATGCTGTGCTCAGCCTTGGGCACGCGGCCAATGTCGTGGAGCGCCATCGCCCCTTTCATGCAATGTTGCGACACGGCATGCAGCCCAGCCCCCGCCCCTGCCCAACTCCTGGCCTGTGCTACCTGCAGCGTGGGGTTGATCACCATGATCAGGCTGGCGGCGGTGCCGTTCCAGAAGCCGGCCAGCCCATACTCGGAGTACACCTGGCGCGCAACTGCTCGGTTGGGAGGGCAGGGGGATGGGGGGTGGGGCATGGGTAAGCACAAGCCGGGGGTGGGCTTGGGATGGAGTGCGTTGCCAACAGGCATGGCAGCAGAGCCAGAGATCAAGGCTTCCCGCAGGCTCTCCTGCGGTGTCTTGCCACCCAGCCTTGCGGGAGAGCTTGCACACCTTTGGCCGCACCATCGGCCCCTGCCCTGCCCACCTGCCACCATGCCCAGCTGGGTGGGCGGCTCCACCTCAAGCTCAGCGCCCTCGCCGCCCCCCGCTTTGGCCGCCTTGGCAGCAGCTGCCGCGCGTGCCGCTGCGCCTGCCTTGGCGCGGCTCAGTGCCTGCATGCGCGTGGCCACCTGCAAGCACGCAAGGCAAAACCGGGAAGGTTTCTTGGGCATGGATGGCAAGCGGCAGTTCGGCTTGAGCATGTCACCAACAGTTCGCCAACCGGTGCAAAATGTCTTTGCAGTACGCAGCCCTTCCTTACACAAAGCCCTCTCCCTCCCTGCATCCAGGCTCACCATCCAAATCGGGTTGGTCAGCAGCACGTTTCCCATGCCCGCCAGGCTGGCCACCAGCAGCGACTCGGCCACAGTCACGTTAGCGGCGCGCACGTCGGCGCCGGCGCCGGCGCGCCGCAGCACCGCCAGCCTCCGCAGCGCGCTGTACCTGCGGGGGGACAATGGAATATGGGGAGGGTGGTTGTTGAGTCGATTGGGGCGTGGTCGCAGCCAAGGGCGGCCAAGCAGGCAAAGCTCAACCACTGGAGCGGCGATGCCGCCCTGTGGAGGGAGGACCCAAGCAGCTCACGTGCAGGCGGCGTTGCACCCACTCCCAGCAGCTCACAAGTAAAAGTAGATGCCCTGGGACACGGTAGTGCCCAGCAGGCTGGCCTCTATCCCCGAGAACAGAGCCTGCCAGCCGCCCTCTCGCACCAGCTGCACGCGATGCAGGGAGGGGGTGGGTGGGGTGCAGGGCAATTGGGCGCTCATGCCCGCGGCATGGCATGCATGCTGCTAGTCGCAGGCAGCACAAGCAATGCTCCACCCAGGAGCGCCGCTGCACGCGTGTCTGATCAGCACCATGTGTGTGCAGCCCGCGGGCCGCACCTCGGCCATTTCATGCAGCGTGCCATGGCGCTTGGGCTTGCGCTTCTGCTGCTGCCGCCCGCCCTCCACATCCTGCTGCTGCTCCTGCTGCTCTGCTGCCGCCTGTGATGTCTTGCGCGTGGCTTGCAGCGTGTTGATCTGCACACAGTGAAGAGTTTAGATGGGTGGAGGGCGCAGCGAGGGGCACCCCTCAGCACCACGGGCCCACTTGCGATCGCAGCAGCAAGGGAAACACTACGCAGTTGCAAGCATTGTCGCACCGTCATCAGCGGATACGTGGCCACCGTCGCCACGATGCCTGCAGGTCAGCGAGCAGCAGTTGCAGCGGAGAGGAGGTCCAGCCCTGATGATGTCCACTCAGCGGGCGGGCAGCCAGGTGAAAGCATCGACAGGCACGGCGCTGGCCGGCTCACCTCCGATGGCGCCACTGACGCCCTCGACCACAGCATCTGATGGCATGATGCCAGTTCTTGAGGCTGGTTGTCCTGTAGAAGGGCGATGCGCAGAGTGGGTGGGCACAGGTCGACATTGCGGCCTCAAGCGGCACTAAGGCGGCGGCGGCGGCGGGCCCTGTCAGCATGCTTTGCAGGCGGCCATCGCGCTGGATTACTGCTGCAACACTGACCTGCAAGCGCTTGTTAAGTGTCGGGCAGCGAGCTGGCGCTGCAAGAGCGAGCGGGGTGTCGTTGAGGAGGAGGGGTGGCGACAGGTGTCGCCGCCGCTGCTGGAGTGTGCTGCAGCTACCAACAATGCACTGCGCACGGTAGCAGGCTCGAGGTCTGCATGGGCCGGCCGCCCAGCTCAGCAGCGCACAGCACTGGCCCTTCTGCATCGCCAGCAGCGTGCGATCACTTGCCTAGCCTTGATCCAGCAGCGTGCAAGCAGCCAGCGCACCCCAGTCTTGAATTTCCTGCTGCCAGTCGCGCTTGGAGGGGCTGTGGGGCTCCAGCAGCAGCCATGGCGCAGCCGTGGACAGAGAAGTAGTGAGTGGGCGTGCCATCGTCACGCTGCTGCTGCCACAGCCCACCCGCCGCCTGCCCACCTGCCGCCGTCGCCGCCGCAGGTCTTGTTGCTGCCGCCTCACTTGCTGCTGCGCTGTCGTCCTGCACTGCAGCCGCCCACGCACAATCTCAGATGTGGCTCACCAGGAGGAGGTGGTGGCCACGCTGCAGCATGCGCTCTCATCAGGCAACGTGAGGGTGCAGGGCGAGGCGGCGGCTTGCCGCTGGCGTGATTGGCTTGCTGCTGCTATGTGCCTCAATCTTTGGCCTGCTGCAATAAGACCTTTTCAGATTTTGCAGTGGCTTCTTGCAGTCAACTGTGTCTGCTGCTGCTTGCCCAACTGCTCCCATCCCTGTGTCGCCCCACCCCCGCAGCTGCCGCACCTGCTCTTCTACGGCCCGCCCGGCACCGGCAAGACGACGGCGGCGCTGGCCATTGTGCGGCAGCTGTTTGGCCCCGAGCTCTGCAAGACACGTGTGCTGGAGCTGAATGCATCGGACGAGCGTGGCATTGCGGTGGTGCGTGTGCAGCGGGGGCTGGCTGGGTGCCACCTGCCGATGTGGTGTGTTTGTGGTGGGTGTGTGTGGCGTTTTGGCAGCGTCTGCACTGCCCGACCTGCCGCATGCACATGTTGGAATGCCCACCCTTGAACAACCACCAACCTGTTCCCTCCCTGACTTTCACAACCCTCAGGTGCGTGACAAGATCAAGAACTTTGCGCAGAACGCGGTGGGCTCCGCTGTGCCTGGCTACCCCTGCCCGCCCTTCAAGGTGCGTGTTTGTGGGGAGTGTCGCACCTCCTCCTGCCAGCTCACCGTCTTGGGCAATGCAAACACAAGGTTCCTGTGCACCCTAGCCGATCTGACACCTGCCTGCCGCTGCCTCCCTGTCTCACTCGCACCACTGCCTGCCTCCCCGCCTGCCCTCCCAGGTCATCATTCTGGACGAGGCGGACGCGATGACCGGGGACGCCCAGAACGCGCTGCGCCGCACCATGGAGACGCACAGCAAGGTGGGGGCCAGCTGGGGACAGGAGGCATGGGGGCTCTGTGTGCCAAGCAGTCCTCCTGGCTCTTGCAAGAGAAGAGCGTTGCTTCTGTATTGCGGCTGGCACAGCTCGGCGGGCGGGCTGGAGCTCAACACATGCCGAGCTTGCCACCATTGCGTTCCTCCCAGCCCTGCTGCCGCTGCCTCGCCTCCGCCCCAGGTCACGCGCTTTGTGTTCATCTGCAACTACGTGTCGCGCATCATTGAGCCGCTGGCCTCGCGCTGCGCCAAGTTCCGGTTCAAGCCGCTGCAGGGTGCGGTCATCCACGACCGCATCCACCACATCTGTGCAGGTGGGCGGATAAGGGTGCTAGGGGGCGGGGCAGGGCAGGTGCGGGCGGCAGGTGGGGGGCAGGTGGGAGGCTGTTGCTGCCACGTGCCTGCAAGCCGTTGCGGCTGAGTAAAACAGCTGGTAACTGCTTTGGGCGCCGCGTGCTGTGTCGCCGCATTGCACGTCGCAGCTGCCTTGCAGCCAATCCCCACAACCTTTGCAACCTGTGCCTGCAGCTGAGGGCGTGACGCTGGGCGAGGGTGCGCTGGAGGCGCTCTCACAGGTGGGAGCACACCCGGGGCGGCGGATGGGTGCCCCTGCTGACGATGCCAACCTGCACAGCGGAGGCAGCGACATGGCGCTTTGTTGGGCGAACGCGTTTCAAGCGTGATGTGTGCAGCTGCCGCAAGTGCCTGACACAGCTGCTCCCGTCACCCGCCACACCTGCCTCCCAGGTGTCTGGCGGCGACATGCGGAAAACCATCACCACGCTGCAGGTGGGCAGGCCTTGGGGGCATGCCGCATCGCACTACCGTGGCCAAGTCAGGGCAGTTGGTGGTGGCTGCTGCGCTGCACTCCCTGCCTACCTGTCTCTCTTCGCGTCCAACAACCGCCCTCCTGTGCCGCCCCTGCAGAGCGCGGTGCGCTTGCGAGGCAGCCCCGTGGAGCCGGGGGCCATCATGGATGTGGCGGGCGCGGTGCCCGCCTCGGCGGTGCAAGGCCTGCTGGAGGCGGCACGCAGCGGGCAGTTCAGCAGCATCCAGCAGGTGCGGGGGCTGGGAGCTCAGCTGCTGGCAATCAAGTGCTTGTTGCACCCTGCCTGCCCTGCACCCTTGCGCCGCATCTCCTGCTGCCACCACGCCGGCCATGCTTGCCCATCAGGCATGCACTCACCATAGCCCTCTGTCAAAGTTTCTGGCCCGCAGGCGGTGACCAACCTGATTGCGGACGGCTACCCCGCCCAGGAGATCCTGCTGCAGCTGCAGGCGGTGCTGCTGGAGGATGGGCAGGCGCCCGACTCAGGTGGGTGGGGTGGGTGGGCTGGGAACAAAAGGTGGGGCCGTGAGTTGCACACAAATGGGTGGCTGTGCAAGGATTGCGGCCCGGCAAAACCAGGCGAGGCTGGATGTTTCTGTACCACACCACAAGCCTCCTCCTGCACCCTGCTGACTGCCATTGCTCTCTCCCCCAACCATCCCACCTGATGTGCAGCCAAGGGCAAGATCCTGGGCGCGCTGGCGGAGGTGGACAAAAACCTGGTGGACGGATCGGACGAGTTTCTGCAGCTGCTCAGCGCAGCATCGTATGCGCAGCGCGTGCTCACCGGCGCCGCGTGAAGCGCCACTCGGCGGCGCATGCAGGGCAGCAGGCAGCGCCCAGCGACAGCGCCTGGGCGTGGGCGGCAGCATGGCGGGCAGCAGATGATTGGCACGTTTGCATTGCGGCCATAGTGCCTGCTGATCCCCTGCTGAGACATGTTCTGTGGTCGTCGCAAGTTGCAGCCAGCTTGGGCAACTGTAAATTGAAACCACATCTCAACCGAGCATACATGCTGTGCCCAAGGGCTCCCTGTCTTCCGCTCACGTTCGTGCTTTTTGACACGGGTCACACAGCTCTCATGCAATACAAAGCGGTTCACAGCCCCTGGGCATGCCACAATGGGGCTGTCCACTCAAAAAGTCATGCAGATCACGCTTCAACAACACGCAAGGGCAAGTGCCATCATAATGCAGCCATGGGAATGCATCGGGAATGCATGCACCCCGATTAGAAAAGCACAAGCATTGTTGGACAGCCCGCACACTCCATCCATCGTTCATGGGCAATGGGCAGTGTGGCTCCGCCGATTCACGATTTTGGGCTAAGCTGCCGCCTCAGCGGCGCTGGTGGCGCACCAGCGACAGTGCTGCCCAGGCTGCCGCCACGAACGCGGCAAAGAAGAGAGCCTCCCAGCCCAGCCAGGCCCACTTGTTCACATGCTCCAGGTCGTAGTATTGCAGCACCTGCAGGGGGAGATGAAGTGTGGTCAGATTGAGGCTAGAGGCCCAGTCCACGCAAAGCTGCGGAGCAGGGTGATGCGTAGCTATTTGTTGTTTGCTCATGATTGCTGGCTCTGTCACATGAGCAGGCCTCCTTCAGCAATGCCTTGCAGCATGTGCACCGTCTGCTGCTGCCGTGCTCACAGGTACGCCTCCGTAAGCGGGGATGTTGCGGTCGCCCTCAAACTGCGGGGTGCAAGATTGGGCGCAGGGCTCATGTTGTGGGATCTCGGGGCACGTGCAACACTGCTGGTCGGCGGCGTGGCGGCCGTCGAGGGCAGGCAGCCGCCAGGCATGCTCCCAAGCGCCCTGGGCCGGCTCACTTGGTTGACCATGAGGGCGCCCCATGCGTAGCGCAGGTAAGCGATGACGGAGTACCAAATCCAGTAGGGGCTGCGCATGGGAAAGGGTGGACAGCAGGCATGCATGTCGGCATTCTGCTTGAGCATGGACAGCCTGCCACATGGCATGCAGCAGGGTCGGGTGGCACCATGCTTGCAAGCTTGGAACGGCCCAGCCCAGCCGGCACGAGGTGCTCACGGGATGTTGCCCCATGTGATGAGAAAGCCGGAGAAGTCTGCAGGCAAAAAGGGGAGATGTTAGGTTTACTGAGCCAAGCAAAAGGGCGGCTACTTGAAGGCCAGGATGCAAGAGCAGCATGGCACGCCATCTACTGGCATGCACCGGCATGTGCATGCATGCCAACACATGGGCGCGCCCTGCCCGCTAGCCTCACACAGCAGGCTTGTGGTGTACATGGGCAGCGCCATGCCCGCCACCGCCTGGTTGGGGGCCAGAGCGCCCACCAGGAGAGCGAGCACTGCAAGCAGGGAGCCCAAGTAGTAGTTCAATGTAGCTGCGCACTGGTGCGCCATGCAGCTTGCACGTCCATGCCCTTCCAGCGGCCATGCCCTTCGGCAGCCATTCCTGCAGCTTACCGGTCGCAACAGCTGTTGTCACAACATCGACTAGCCAGAAGAGCGCCAGGGAGCCCTGCAGAGAGACCAGCACTGCACATGAGCAATGCATGGCATGGCATGGCACGGCTAGGTTTCAGTGGAGCACAGGCATGACATGGTATGATGGCCATGAACAGGCGCTGCATTGCGTGTGGGCAGCTGCAGGCCATTCTGGCCAACAATGCAGCCTCACCTGCAGCTTGACGATGTAGAAGACGGCGATGGCATATGGCACACTCACAGTGAGGGACACTGCAAACTCCTCACACAACTTGTACAGCTGCAGGGGCAGGAGTGGGGCCAAATGAAGGTGGCCCTCATGTAATTGCGAGGGAAGCTTGAACTGCGGTGGATGGAAAGACGGCAACAGAACACATAAAGAGCTTGGCCACATCCGGTGTGAGCAACATGCTTTGCATGTGAGGCCTGGTGCCTTGCATTGCCGACATTTAACTTGCCAGGTAGGTGGCGGGTGTGTACAGGCCGTCTGCACGCTCCCGCAGGAACACCGCCCGCTCCTCAATGATGGTGGGCTGCAGAGGAAGGGGAGTGTAGGAGACAAGGTGAACTCATGCATGGGCTGCTATGTATGCTCAGTAGAAGCTGCATGTTGTTGTCAGCCCAGGGGCATGCGTGTTGGCACAGCCAGGCGCCCAGCTGGCTCCCGTGCCGAGCCGCCCTGCCTTGCGTACCATGAGCCCCATGCTGCCGTACGCGGCCGAGGTTGTCCACATGAATAGCACCTGCACTCAGGCGCAGGCCAACGAGGCAAAGTGAAGAGTGCAGGCCCACTTCAATGAAGCGGATAAAATGCAGGATTAGAACAAACACGCAGGCTTCCTTCCGGAACCGCAACCACTCTGCAAGCAGCATTGACCTATGCCGGCATGTGCATGTCAACTCAACCCAGACCCCACCACTTGCATGCCAAACACAATCTCCATGCTTTCCTGCCCCCGCCACTCACGCCGGCAATGGATGTCACGTGCGCCACGTCGATGTTGTTGCCCAGCCCCCAGTACACGGTGGCCAGCAGGAACACGGGGATGAGCGGCGACAGCGCACGCGGCAGCAGCCAGCTGGGCCGCGAGTAGCCGCGCACTGCATGACGGGCGTGGACGGCAAGGGTGAACGAGCATGTAAGCGGCAATGCCATGCAACTGCAACGCAGGTAGCACTCATGCTGTGCACTCATGCTTGCAACCGCCTGGTAAGCTGTGGGCACATCGGCCACCCAACCAGCCGCGCCGCTCACCGGATCGGAAGCGGAACAGGACCCAGAGCCCGTACCACCAAGGCGTGATCGTTCCCGGTGGCCCGCCCAACTGCAGCAGGCTGCGTGCGCGGCTGTGCTTGTGGCCGTTGCCATCCCGCTGAGGGGCGGCGGCCAGCAGAGCTTCCATCTCCGCCTCGTTGCTGCGGCAGAGCTCTGAGGCGGCATAGGCATCTGCAAACTCGGAGGCTGCCCGCTCGCCCAGCTGCTTGCTGGAGGTCACGTCGATGCTGCAGGGAATGGGGTCGGTTGGGGGGGCTTGAGCAGGCAAGCAGGCGGCAGCTGGAGGGAACGCCGCAAAGGGCAAACCTGCACCTGACCTACGAAATCCTGCCTGCGATCTCTAGGTGCTGCACTGCCTGATGCAGGGTGCCATTCAGACCGGCTTGAACCCCCCAGCTGCTCTCACACGTAGTCAGCAATGCCCTCCCAGGGACGCATGGGGCGCAGGGCCGGGAACTGCTCCGCAAAGTAGCGACTGCATGCCTCGCCTGCAAGGTGGGGAGGGAGAAGTTGCAGCCACAATAGGGTGAGGCCTGGATGGGCAGCGGCATCAGGCACTTTGGATGGCATCAGGCGCATCCCAGCAAAGCAGCCCAAGAATGCAGTTCCTGCGGCAGCACACAACTCTGCTATTCTTCAACCCACCGTTGTCCCCAAAGTACACCGCCCGCCCGCGCTGCAGGATGAGCACGCGGTCGAACAGCGCAAATGTGTCGGGGGAGGGGGCGTGGATGGAGCTGGCCACCGCAATGCCGCCGCGTGCCAGGTCGCGCAGCGCTGCGGCGGGAAAGGCATGGGGCGGGTGCATGAGGCAGTGTGCAGTGTGTTGGAGTTGGGAACTGAGCTGGAGGTTGTGGTGCAGTCAGCACTGGGAAATTGGGCCCGAATGACCCTGGAGCGCATGTCAGATCATCCCACATACTCGGCGCCCGTTTGCCTGCACCGTCCTGCCCGCGTACCCTCCACCACTGCGTGCTGGTTCCAAGAATCCAATCCGCTAGTTGGCTCGTCACACAGCAGTACAGCGGGGCAGGTGATCATGGTCAGGCCGACTGAGACGCGCTTGGCCTCTGCAGAAGGTGGAGGGTGGGCGGGAACATGGGAGAAGCCCGGTTATGAAGGCAGGTGAGCAGCAGCGGTGCATGGGTGCCAAGCAATTGCGACAAAGCAATGACAAACTCCTGTCACCCTCACCGCCGCCGCTGATGCCACGGGCCAGGGAGGAGCCAATGGTTGTGTCGGCGCAGTCGCGCAGCCGCAGCCTGGAGGGCGGCAGCAGAGGGTAGCCATGGCTTGCCATCACTGGGGTGCGGTATCATGCGTGTCAAAAGCAGACTGCAGGGTGCACTAGCTCTGCACTTCAGCATCAGCTGTGGTATGCAAGTCATGGCCATGGCATGGCATCCCATGAGTGACGCTACCAGCCAAGCCGCACAGTCCAGCCCCACCAGACCCAGCCTAGCACTGCAGAAGGCAGGCCTCAAGGCCCCCTCCCTCACTTGTCCACCAGCGCCTCCACCACCTGCAGCTTGTCCTTGCGGGGCATGGTGTGTGGGTGCTTCAGTTCGCTGGTGTAGAGCAGCATCTGGTTGGGAGGGGCGGGCGGCAGCAAGGAATGAAGGGTGGGAGGATCCAGCAGCCATGGCACCGCAAGTCACCACTGGCTCCACGTCTGTAACGCGGTTGACAGCGTGTGAGTATGTTTCCACTGCCCCTACACAAGCCAGAACAACCCTACGACCCGAACACTGCTGCATGTCGCACCTCTGAGGGTGTGAACAAGGGCAGCAGGCTTTCCGTCTGCTCCACATAGCCAACTGCAGAACAAAAAGGGTGTCAGAGCCGCCGATGATTGAGCAGCCAACTGGCTAGTTCAAATGCAAGCAATTCACTGGGCAGTGCGTTCTACCAACTCTGAACTACCGGTGCCCACAATGGTCCCAGAAAAGTTTTGTACCTCAAGGTGTATGGCCCAGCCCTTCAAGGGCAGCAGCTTTGGTGCATTGGGCCTCACGTTCAGGCTCATGTTACCAGTCTTCAACAGACCATGCCCATGGCTGCCGTGCATGGGGGCAACTGCAGGCTGGGCAGGGCGGTATGCTCGGGAGGCCAAACTGGGCACTGTGCATCAGTTTGGCTGGCGGGTGGTGGGCAGGTGGTGGGCCGCCCAGGTTTGTGCTGCCACCCATTTGGGCAATGTACCCCATGGCTGAG
>VFQO010005237.1_pt1 | contig 52330 bp, 92 predicted proteins | sample 3512331 | NCBI WGS metagenome assembly VFQO01 (sample SAMN10412371, study PRJNA504923) | tailings metagenome | isolation source: Replicate 3 from Balatoc abandoned mine | place: Philippines: Itogon, Benguet | collected 2017-08-28 | reverse complement strand
CACAAACGCCTACCCCACCTGGCGCTTGTGTTCTCGCCAGGGCTCCGAGCCCCCAACGTGCTCCCACCGCCGCCACTCCGCCGCGCTGCGCAGGTCCTGGGAGTAGCCAGCAGCACAAGGGGGGGTTCAGCAGGGGTGCACGCCCTGTCTCAGCAGGCCTTGCCAGCCATCCCGGGGCTCTCTCCTAGTTGCCAGTCGCCCTTGATTCTCTGCTCACAGACCGTGCAGCAGGCCACACGATCTGCCTCACACAAGTTGCCCCCTCCCGCCTCCCAGCGGGCACCATCCCTCACCCCAGACCCAGACCACCCCCACCCCTTACCTCCTGCTCCTCCGTGCCAGTGTCCAACGGTCCCACCCCCAGGCTGACCACCCGCTCAAACTCGGCATCAGAGGCGCGCAGGCGCCGCCCCTCTTCCGCGGCGTGCAGCCACACGGGCAGCATGCGCGCGCTCAGGCCTGCGGCGGGTGGATGGGGCGAGGCGGGGGTGAGGTGGGGCGTGGTGGGCAGGGGCCAAGGAGGCCGAATAGACCTGCACAGGCTGCATGAGTGGCCAAAGACACAAGGCAAGACAACCAGACAGAAAAGTGTGGATGCTGCTCCCCAGGGTGAGAGGCTGCAACTCTGACACATGTGAATGCTCAAACTAGCTGTGGGCAGCAGCCAACACGCAGCATGTTCCCTACCCACCTGCTAACGAGGATGCGCTTGCCAGCGCAAACGCAGTCTCAATGTTGACCAGGCTCCAGGGGTCGATGCCCAGAAGGGGCGCCGCCGCTGCCGAGGCAGCAACTGCGCCCACCAGCAGCCCACCCCCCGCCTTGTGGGCAGAGTACTTGCGTGTGCCTGCCACCCCACCCTCGGCTGCGGTCGTGGGGACAGGAAACGGGGAGTGCAGCGTTTGGTGGGGTGCCCAAGCGGGAGCTCAGGTTGAGGGGCCGGCTTAAGCACGACTACATGTGTGGTTGGAGTTGGGTTTCCAGCCTAGTCGAATATGAACACAAGCGGCGCACCCGTGCCGGCGATGATTGCCTCGTACTGCGCCGGCACTCGCTCGCCGTGTGCGTTGAAGCTCTCTCCATGCTCGTACTCGAGATGGAAAGCGGGCAGGAAGGCTAAGCGTGCCTGGGTGTGTGCCGGGTCGAGTGGAAAAGGGTGTGGCTGGGTGGTGTGGCTCAGGTGGGGACAAGGAAACGTGACAAGTGAGACAGGAAGGGCAGGCAGCCTGGCCGGTTGCAGTATAAGGAAGGGAGGGGCACAGCACAACTGGGAGCTCCAGGAGCAGCATGTAGCCTCTCCCAAGTCAGCAATCCCTGTGAATCTTCTCACCGACCGCTCCAGCACATGCAGGCGGGCGTGCACATCCCGCACTTGCGCCGCGCCGTGGGACGCCAGCAGCCGCTGCTCCGCCGCACGTTGCTGCAGAGGGTAGACATGGCACCAATAGGGTGTGGAAAGGTAGTACGCACGCTCTTGCAGCCCATGCTTTGCCCATCAGCAGCTTAGGTGCCAGGCTCCAATCTCGCCCAATCTGCCCCAACTGTGCCCCAACTGTGCCGCCAGCGGTGCCCCCAGCGGTGCCCCTGACCGCCCACCTCTGCTTCCCGCAGGTCCCGCAGCACAAGCTCCCAGGCAATGTCTCGCCGCAGCGCTGGCATGTCTAGGGCCGCAGCCTGCAGCCAGGGAGCACGCAGCAGGAAGCAGGTGCATTATGAGAGCAGCAGGAGGGCGCCACCGCACACAAGAACAAGCCCGCCGCGGTCCTGTGAGGCTGCTTGAAGCTGCCTCTCACACTTTGCTGCCGCAGTTTGGGCGCTGCATACCTGCGAGCTGCCCGCCGACAGGTGCGACAGGAAGCTGCCGCGCCGTGCATCTTCTAGTGGCAGTGGCTGCAGCCGCTTGAGCGCCCAGCTGCTGTTGACTACCTGCCAAGCACGTTCAGAGCGAGAAGAGGCAGTTGCTGAGGGACGCAATGCAGCACTGCTGCGGAATTCACCCGCCCGCTATCTGCTGCAATGTGCTGCGCTGGGGGCTAGGCTTATGCCAGCGAACGCACGCACCTGAGCGTAATCTCGGCGGTACTTGTAAGAGCCTGCAGGCACCAATTGAGGGGGAGTGGGAAATTGGCACTAGTTGCGTTTCCTGTTTGGTGGCACAGCCAGCCTCCTTCCGTATGCGCCTTGCCAGCCGGCTAAAACTTGAGCAGGATCCCTCACCATACACCCGCAGCATCGCCTCCTGCTGCCAGCTGTGCTCTCGCGGCGGCAGCTCCTTCCACCCGCTGTCCCGCCACGCCACGCTGCCGCTGTGCCTGCTCAGGTGGGTGAGGCCAGCAGAGTCAGCAAGCACATGCATCAACACAGACCGCACCTGACATGCAGCTGCGGCTGGCACCAAGTGCAGGCAGACACAAGCGGGACAGCAGCCAGCCCTGCCCCAGCCGGCAGCATCCCACTGCCCCTCCTCCCACCCTCCCCCTGAAAAGCCAGCTTACTTGTCGGCCATGCCAACCGAGCCCGCATACTCGACTCGCGCCCGCACATCGAACAGCCAGAAGGGCAGCAGCGCGGGGCGCATGCGCCAGGGGCCGCCCGGCGGCAACAGGCTGAGGGGCGCCAGGCGGGCACGGCCTGCTTGCCAGGACAGGAACTTGCGGCGCGCTTCTTCCTCCCCTATTTCAAAGGGGACCACCTGCGGCGGCCGCCCCTCCTCGTACTCTGCAGGGCAGCAGGTGGGGTTGAGAGGATGGGCTGCATGGCTAGCTGTGGGCAGAGGGCAGGGCGCTCCCCTGATGGTCCGATGCCAACGACGAAGCGGCAGCAGCACGACGAAGCGGCGGCAGCAGCTCTTGTGGAGCCTGGCAGGGCATCAAGCAAGCAAGCAAGCAAGGAACACCACACAAGTCAGTCATCTCACCTTGCAGCAGGGCATCGACAGCACTGCTGCTGTAGCAGCGGGACCACGCCAGGCCCCCTGCTGCCACCGCCGGGCGCCGCCAGGGCACTGCCGCCGCCGCCGCCGCCCACGCCATCAACCGCGGGCTGGCAGGCGGCTTGGCAAGGTTGTGCTCTTTGCTGCAATGCTATCAGTCACTGCTGCTGGCTCGCTGGCGCACGCTGAGCGCTGGCGGGGTTGTGGGTGTGCGCAGGCAGTCACTTCGAGCCTTCCAAGGCGCGTTTACACATTCTGCATGCTCGATCTCTTGAGATCGTCGATCGACTACGCCTCAGGGCGCTCGCACCACCAAGGCAGCATTTCAGCCACCTCCGCTGAACGAACACGCTCCGTTGGCGTCTCTGAAGCGATCACACAAACTTGCACAGGGCACCGACCGCACCAGGCGTCGAAACTCTCGCGCTCGCTCCGCCTCTACGCCTCCAAAGCTTCTGCGCAGCTCCACCGGCTTGCTGTCGCCTTTACATCGCTCCAGAAAAGCCCCACAGCGCGGCAGCAGCAACGCCCAGCCGCCAGCCGAGCCCCCAGCCAGCGGCGGCGCGGCACCACCACTAGACGCTTCCGCCGCCGCCTGCGCGGGCTGTGGTTGGCGCACGTCTGCGCTGGCTGGACTGCAAGGCTTGTCGCAGCCATGCCGGCTATCTACTGTCACAGCTGTGAGTAGGGTTTCGCATGGCCAGGGCAGCTGCCCGCCGTGGGTGGGAATGGGTGTGGTGGTTGTTGGCTGTGCTGGTGTCCTGCGGTCAAAACCCTGCCTCCCTGTTCCCCGCCGCATTGCAGGCCAGGCGCAATTCAGCGTGCCGCAGAACGAGGGCGTCTGCCCCAACTGCGGCGGCGGATTCGTGGAGGAGGTGGCGCAGGTCAGGCAGGGCCCAGGGGTTACAGATGGCGAGCCAGGCTGTCCTGTTCACCGTGCTGCCTGCCGCCTTCCGCTTTGTTGAATTCATGCTCCAACCGACCTGCCAGCTACCCGGCACCCAACACCCCGCTGCAGGCGCGCCCAGCTGCCGCGGGCCCCGCCACCGGTAGCGGCACTTACTCGGCGCGCTCCTACACACTGCCGGGCGGCCTGGGCAATGTGCGCATCGTGACATCCACGGGTGGCGCCCTGCCGCCCGGCTTTGGGGGCGGCTTTGGCGCGCCGGGGATGGGCGGTGACCCCTTTGTGAACTCGGTGCTGGAGGTGAGGAGCAGCAGTGGCTGTGCTGGTGGCTGCTGGGTGGGGAGGCGAGTGCTGAAGAGGGGCAGCAGCAGACACTCATGCATTCCAGCTGTGGGCCATACAGGACGGCCCCCTCAACTTGCCGTGCCCTTGCAATGCAATTTGCCTGCTGCCCTGCCACCCACAGGCGCTGCTGGGCGGCGGCTTTGTGCACCCGGGCGCTGGCGCCGGCCCGTTTGCGGGCATGCCCATGCCTGCCATGGGCGGCGGCATGGCGCAGGAGCAGGAGTGGCTGGACCAAGTCATGTCGCGGGTGCGGCGGCGGCGGCGGGGTGTTTGACATGTTGTTTTGGTGGGCAATCAGCTGCTTGTTTGCCACTTCTGTTAGGCAAGCGGACGCACCCCTCCTGCGCGCTTCCCGACATGCTGCATCATGCTGCCCCCCCTGCTCCTCCACTGTCCACCCGCCTGTGCAGATCATGAACGAGTACCAGCCGCCCAGCCAGGCGGCCGCGCAGCGCGCCGTCCGCTCCCTGCCCAAGCTCACCGTGCGGGCCAAGGATGCAACTGGAGAGCCCGGGGAGGGCGAGGCGCTGGCGCGGGCTGGGGAGCCTTGCAGCGTGTGGTGAGCACTGGGCAGGGCAGGGTTGTGGGTTGGGAGGGCTGGATTTGGGGCACCAGCTGGGGGCCTGGTTGGACGTCCCTGGGACACGGCTGACCCCTATTGATGCCATTTCCGCAGGGCCTTGCTTTCTGCACATGTGCCGCCGTGCGCCGGCCTGGTTGACTGCTGAGCTCCTGAATGCCCAGCACCCACCACCCCAACCCGCGCTCTTGCTTGTTTGTCCAACCCACCCCCCCCGAAGCCACGACGAGTATCGGGAGGGTGAGGAGGTGCTGGAGCTGCCCTGCGGCCACAACTACCACGCCGACTGCTTGCTGCCCTGGCTGGAGACGCATAACACCTGCCCCGGTGAGTGGCTGGCGGTTTCAAATGCTGCCTCTGGTCATGCGTGGCAGCCCATGCTTGCAACCCACGTGTGCAGCACAGCGCTGTTCGGAATGGCGCATGCCCTGCTGCTGAGCAGGCACGCTCCAGGTAGCAGCTTGCCACTGCACTGTGGGCCAGTCGCAATGCACAATCATGTATTTATGCTGCCTCCTCCGCTCCTCCTGTCCCACCGAGCAGTGTGCCGCCACGAGCTGCCCGCTGAGGACCCCCAAGTCGAAGCGGAGCGGCGCCGCCGCGCCCAGCAAGCGCCCGGCAGCGCCAGCAGCAGCCGGCGGCAGCGGCCGAGCGAGCAGTCTGGAGGGGGTCGGCTGGCTGATCTGCTGGCTGGCATCAGCTCGCGCTGGGAGTCCTTCCGAGACAGCATGGCACGGCCTGATGAGCCGGCTGACCAGGACCATGCCAGCCCTTCGGCTGGCGAGCGTGCCAGCGCCAGCGGCAGTGCTAGTGCCGGTGCCAATGCCGGTGCCGGCCGGCCGGCAGCACAGGCGCAGCTGGCGGCGGCCCATGCGCAACAGGCGGCAGCGGCGCAGGCTGGGAGCAGCGGCAGGTTTGGGACGGCGGGCAGCTCTGGGCGGGCAGGGGTGGAGGCGGATGGTGGCGCTAGTGCCGCCACTGCCTCGGCCCGGCCCGCACCCGCCTCTAGCACAGACGGCCTGCGGCAGCGGCGCGAATCGGCAGCAGCGGCTGCTGAGCGCCGCTTGAGAGGCGCCTCTGCCACCTCGCTGCCGTCGCATCCGTCGCAGCCCACCCCACCACCCGCCCGCCCCGCCCCGCCGGCAGGCGCGGCGCGGCCAGCAATGCCGCCGCACCCTGCTGCTTCTCGAGTGCAGCAGCAGCCGCCAGCTGTGGAGGAGGAGGAGCGAGAGGAGGGCGGGGAAGGTGTTGTGGCGGGTGCGCTGCTGGGCGGTGCGCTGGGCGCTGTGCTCGGCGGCGCGCTCATGCTGCTGGGGCGCCGCGGCCAGCGCGACCGCAGCTGAGACCCTCCTGGAGGTATGCCTTCCAGCCAACAGTTGGTTTGAACATACACCCAGCTTTAGAAAGAGCACCCTTGCTGTGTTGATGCCTTGCTCTGCCGTCCTGCTCGCTCCTTCATGCTCGACTGCCCAGCCCTGCGTACTTCTTGCCCTGATTCATTCCTTGCGCATATGACTGTACCACCCAGTTGTACCTCGGCATTGTACATGTCAGCCCATGCATCTCGATGGCAGGCAAGGGTGGGCGCCTGCCGCTGAGGCCGCTGCCGCCGCCGCCCCGCCCAGATGAGACGCTATGCATTGCTGCCGATCGGGGCGTTCCTGCCAATTGGGGCACTCCGCATCCTGTTTGTGCACGTTCTGCACCCGCGCAGGGCCCCCGGTCACTTGCAGGGCGCCTCGAGCGGCCCCTCACCAGCGCGGCGAGCTCATTATGGCAGCGGCGAGCCTTTGCAGCAGCTCCCGGCTGCTTGTGCAGCAGCCGCGGCAGCAGCGGGGCGGCAGGCGGTCGCTGCGGGTGCAGGCCGCCGGCTCCACCTTTGGTGAGGGCCCTGCGCTGGGCCCAGCTGTGCCAGTTCGCGATGCATTGGGTGTACAGTGGTTTGCGCTCAGCATAATGCGCTGCCGCTGCTGCCGCCGCCGCCGCCGCTGCCGCCGCCGCTCACCCGGCCCTTCGCTGCTTGAACGCCAGGCCACGCCTTCCGTGTGACCACGTTTGGCGAGAGCCACGGCGGCGGCGTGGGCTGCGTGATTGATGGCGTGCCGCCGCGGATGCAGATCACACAGGTGCGCCGCTTGCCGCCCCGTCTGCCGCTGCTGCCGTGCATCGTTGCCGCTGTGCCCTGCTGCCGCCAGCTCCTTCTGCAGCAAGTGGCAATTAACCCCTGGCTGAAGCTGGCCTGGGCGTGCAGGAGGAGATTCAGTACGAGCTTGACCGCCGGCGGCCGGGCCAGTCTAAGATCACCACCCCCCGCAAGGCACGCTCTTGTTCCGCGCCTGCAACTGTGTTTTCATAGAAATGGGTGTCGATCCCAGCTGCTTGCGGGGCACTCCAGCTTCCATTTGCTTGGTGCAATGCTGCCGGCAGGTACTGGCAATGTCTAGCTGGCCGTGAGCAGCTGGGCCTTTGCTCGATCGCACTCTCATGCTGCTGCCGCTGCGCTACGCTGTGTTGTGGTGTGCTCAGGCCGCCCTCTTGGTGTTGCCGCTGCTTGATTCTTTTTGTTGTGTGTTGCCGCTGCTTCATTGTTTGTTGTACAGGAGACCGACACATGCGAGATTCTGAGCGGCATGGCCCCCGACGGCACCACCACGCTGGGCTCGCCCATCTGCGTCCTGGTGCGTGCTGCCCTGCTGCTGCCCCTTGGTGATGCTGTTGCTCCTGCTGCTGCTGCTGCTTGCAAACATTTTGTTTGCTGCTGCCAAATGCAGCTGCTCCTGCTGCTGCTGCTGCTTGCAAAGGTGTTGTTTGCTGCTGCCGAGGTAGCTGGCTCGGCCGTCGTGCCATCCTGTGTTCATTGAGCAGCGCGGGAGCAGGCTGGCACACAAAAAAAATCTGTGTGAGCATCCCTCTCTCTCTGCTCCTCCCTCATCCTCCCTCCCCTCTTAACCCCGCCCCCACACGTACTGCAGGTGCGCAACAAGGACCAGAAGAGCCAGGACTACAGCGAGATGGAGCAGGCGTACCGCCCCTCACACGCCGACGCCACCTATGACTTCAAGTACGGCATCCGCGCGGTGAGGAGGGAAGTTTGTGTGTTCCTCTTCTATCGATTGCCGAAACCGGAGGGTGTGGGTGGCTGTTGCACCTTCAAGTACGGCATCCGCGCGGTGAGCAGGAGTTGTCTGTGTCTCATTTACTAGCCTTCGCTAGGTTGCAGAAAAAAGCATTGGTACCCTGGAAATGCAGCCTGAGGGCCGATGACTGCCGGCACACAGCAACTATCAATCGGCAGTTAAGCATTGACTAGAGGGAGGCACCTGCGTGTCCCCCCACAATGCCAGCATCTTACGCCGTACAAGCCTTGTCGTTTCCTGCCGCAGGTGGCGGGCGGCGGCCGCAGCAGCGCGCGCGAGACAATTGGGCGTGTGGCAGCTGGTGCTGTTGCCAAGAAGCTGCTGCGCCAGGTGAGCGGGGGCGGCGCGCAGCTGTGAGGCGGGATAGTGTGCAAGGGGCTGCCTGCCTGCCTGCTGCGTTGTTATTTTCTTGCAGCTGGAAATGAGGCAAGTTTTGATCGCTGGACAGTGCATGCAGCGCACTATGTGCAATGCCATCAGTGCCTGCTCACCCTTGTTCCTTCCAATAGGTGGCGGGCACGGAGGTGCTGGCATACGTGAACCGGGTGCGCGATGTGGAGGCCAGCGGCGTGGACCACGAGAGCATGACGCTGGACCAGATTGAGTCCAACCCCGTGCGCTGCCCCGACCCCGCGTCCGCAGACGCCATGTACAAGGGTGGGTGCCGGTCGTTACTCTATGGGTTGGGGGTCGAATTGTGGACAGCAGACCATGGGCCGTATGGGTTTGGGTAATGCAAGAGGGCAGCACGTTGCCCACCCCTGGCTTTGGCACACTGCTGGGCATGACACGAAAAGCCTGGTTGCTCTCCCCGCCTGTCACCCCACATGCTCAATCTCCTCCCTCCCCGCCCCTCCATCCCGCCCCTCCCCCTCCCCTGACCCGCCCCCCAGCCATTGACGCGGTGCGGACGCGCGGCGAGTCGTGCGGTGGCGAGGTGACGTGCGTGGTGCGGCGCTGCCCCAAGGGGCTGGGCACCCCCGTTTTTGACAAGCTGGAGGCGGAGCTGGCCAAGGCCATCATGAGCCTGCCCGCAACCAAGGTGGGTGGTGGCCGGGTGGGATGTGGTAACTGTTGTAAGGAATTGGTGTGGAGGCCAGTGGGCCCATGGGGTCTCTGGGTGATGGGCTGTGAATGGGGCAGGCCATCATGAGCCTGCCCACAACCAAGGTGGGCGGGAGCAGCGGTTGTAGCTGTGTGTGATTTGCACACTGAACTTGCGCCCACACTTGCATCCCTGCTCTCTTACTCGATTCCCCGCCACCCCGCGCCCTCCCCCGCCCAGGGCTTTGAGATTGGCAGCGGGTTCAGCGGCTCGCGCATGGTGGGCAGCGAGCACAACGATGAGTTCTATATGGATGAGCATGGCGAGGTCCGCACCCGCACCAACAGGTGGGGGAAAGTGCAGGGGTTGTGGAGCGGGGTTTTCGCTACCACCTACAACTTTACGTCCAACAACGTGCAGTGTTGATGGGGAAGGCATGGCTCACCCACATCAGGGCCTTACTGCATGGCTGCCCTGGCCGCCGCTTGCTTGCTCCACGGCTTGCGCGGTGCAGCTATTCCCTCCTAAGCCTCCTCACCACTTCAACTGCTGCCTTCCAACAACCCGCAGGTCTGGCGGCATCCAGGGCGGCATCAGCAACGGCGAGCACATCGTGATTCGCGTGGCCTTCAAGCCCACCGCCACCATTGCGCAGCGGCAGGCCACTGTGTCGCGAGAGGTGGGCCGCCGCGCTGCGGGTGGTGGTGGTGGCGTGCCGGGGCAACGGGTGTTTGGCGGTCTGCTCGACCCGTGCTGTCTTCTTGCAAATGGTGCCGGGGGTTGGATCAGGTGCGGCTTGCATGCCCAGTGCTGCTCCTCCTGCTGCAGAAAAGCATACCGGTCTTCCGGCAGCACATTCCTAGGTTGAAGGAGGACAGCACACATTCGATTCCTGCAGCGCAACGGCTGAACTGCCTCCCCCCACAATCCCGCCCCTGCTGCAGGGCAAGGACATTGAGCTGCTGGCGCGGGGGCGGCACGACCCCTGCGTGGTGCCGCGCGCCGTGCCCATGGTTGAGTCCATGGTCGCGCTGGTGCTGGCCGACCAGCTGCTGCAGCACTACGCGCAGGTGGGGGCAGTACTGAGTGGTGCTGAGTGGTACTGCCTCCAGCTGGCTCGTGCAAGGCTTGGCCGGGGTGGGCAAAGCAGCGGTCTGTTTGGGGTGCAGCAGGCGGCGTGTGGTGGGTTTGGCTGCTGCGGTGGTACACACGGCGAGTGCAGGTTCGGTTTGCATGGCACCAGGTTTAGAGCAGCACACTGTGGCGATCTTCATCTTCTCCTCTCACCTCCCTACCTGCTTCTCTCCTGCCCTGCAGTGCGAGCTGCTGCCGCGGGACAGCGCCCTGGGCCCTGATGCCAAGGCCCGCAGCCAGTTCCAGCACCCTGTGCACGCCTGAGCGCGCTCCCCTCTGGCTGGAGATCAGGCTGGCCGGCCTGCCAACACACCACCTTTTGCAGGCAGCAACATAGTACGATCAGTGTCTTGTAAATAAATCTGCCGGTTGTGAGGTGGGATCAATACAAGCCACGCTGGAGTGGTCGGCAGGGTGCGGCGGGAGCGCCGCACGGCGCGCTGGGCGGCGGCGGCACTTGCACATGCCCGATGCTCTGCTGTGTGACTTCGATCGCGTTGCGCAACAGCCAATAATGCTTTGAATGCCGCCAGGCTGCCGCTGAGGTCCTGGCGCTCGTTTGGTTGGGGCTGGGTGTTGTTGAGGGCGCGGCGCAGCGAAGCGGAGCGGCGCTCGGGTGATCGCCAGCATCGAGCACCTCAGAGCAGCAGACGCCGCTGCAAGGCTGTACGCCTAGGAGCGCAGGTGAATTTGCTTGCCGCCGTCTGACGCTCTTTGGTCTGCTGGACTGGTGTTTGATTATGAAAGCGGTTGCCGTGGGACAAAACAGCTGTCAGCGCCTCCATCCGTGCCGTGCCACACCTCCGCCGCTCGTGCCGCCGCTGCCGCAGGCCCCGCAGCCTCCCCGCCGCCATGCTGGCCGAGTTTGGGCGCTTCCTGCAGCAGCAGGCGTCGCGGGACAGCGACGACGATGACGAGCATCACAACCGGCGGGTGGAGCAGCTGGTGTCGCGGGCGGCAGAGGCGGTGCTGCTGCCCGACCGCCGCGCGGCGCTGCAGGACCTGAAAGACGTCCTGGTGGGCAACCCTCGGGCACAGATGGCCTTTGGCAGCTGCGGCTTCCCCATGGCCCTGGCCGTGGTGCGCGACAGGGAGGACCTGGAGAGCGTGCAGCTGGCGCTGGAGAGCCTGGCGGCGGCAGTGGGCGGCGGCGCGGACGCTGGCGGGTCGCAGGTGGGCTGCGCCGGCGGGGCGCTGTAGTTTCGGTGGCAGTAGGGCACCTTCGACATAGGCTGTGGTCTTGTGCTGGACCAATGGGCGCATGCTGTTGCGCTGTTGTACATAGCACACCTGGAGGCACAACTTGCCGCCCCGTCTGCCCTCTGCCTCCCCCAGGCGGCGGCCATCAACGCTCAGCAGCTGGCGCGCTCCCCCGAAGGCCTGCCGCTGCTGCTCAGCCTGCTAGAGCCGGAGCCGTCTGGCCTGGCCGACTTTTATGCCCGCTATCATGCGCTGCAAGTGCTCAAGGGGCTGGTGGCGGCTGCGCCCCTCGCCCTGCAGCAGGTGGTGCTGGCTGGGGGGCAGTTGGGGGGAGGCCTGAATGAAAGGGACTCTCATTTCCAATCTGCACAACAGCAGCATTATTGTGAGGCGCGCTGGTGTCATTTCCATGTCCCTCTGTCATCGCCCCTCCCTGGTGCTGTTCCAGGTCATCCTCACCACACCGCTTGGCCTGACCCGGCTGATGGATGTGCTGAACGAGCAGGAGGTGGGGCCTGCCCACCCGCTGTTGCCGATGCTGCCTGTGCAATGCATTATCGGTCAAGCTTGAAACGCGCTGCCTATTCGTCAAATTACAAGCGAGGTATCTCAGGTGTGTGTTGCATTGCAGACGTGTGCCAATCTGTGCCGGCTCACTTCTCTTGCCACCCGCGCCGCAGGTGCTGCGCAACGAGGCGCTGCTGCTGCTCACGCAGCTGGCGGGCGGCTCTCCAGACCTGCAAAAGGTGGCGGCCTTTGAGGGCGCGTTCGACCGATTGCTAGGCATCATCCGGTGCGGCCGAGGGGTGCAGAGTTGGAGAGCGGGTGATAGGGCTGCTGGCCGGCTCGCTGTGCTTTTTTGGTGCACGTTCCCACCTCCTGCCGCATTGCCATGCTTGTGCCGCCAAAGCTACACCCATCCTCCCAGATGCGACAATCAGTTCGAATGGCCGGTCATTTCTGATGCAACCCCACCTGCCCCTCACACTGGACCGCAGCGAGGAGGGCGGCCTTGATGGCGACATTGTGGTGCAGGACTGCTTCCAGCTGCTGGCGGCCCTGCTGCGCAACTCGCCGCCCAACCAGCTGATGTTCCGCGAGACGGGCCTGCTGGCGCAGCTGCCTGCCATGTTGCGCCTGCCAGAGGCAGTCCCTAGCCCCGCCAGCGGCGCCAGCGCGGCGGTTGCCCGGCTGGGCGGCAGCGTGCACAACCTAATGGGCGGCATGGGGGCAGTGGGGGCGGGGCTGGACGGACCCGCCAGCCCTGGCGGGCGGCGCGAACTGCCTCCGCAGAAGGCAGCCAACCTCGTGGCGGCCATGGAGGTGGTGTTGGCGCTGCTGCCGCCGCCCTGCGTGCCGCCCTCGGCGCCGGTGTGCCCCAGTGCGGCGGAGAACCGGCAGGCGCTGCTGCAGCGCGGCCTGATGGATGTGCTGGTGGGGCTGGGCCTGCAGGGCGGCGGCGTGGCGGACGAAGGCGTGCGGGCGCAGGTGGGCTGAGTTTGTGGTCTCCAGAACTGGCAAGCCTGCATGATGGCGTTGAGGAGCAAGGCCGGATTCTCTTATTGTCTGCAGCCCTGCGACCGCGTGCTCAGGGCTTGGGATCTGCGCTGGTCTCGCAATGCATGCACCCCTCATGTGCCCTGTTCTGCGTCCTCCCCTACAGGCCCTGCTGTGCCTGGCGGCGCTGGTGGGCGGCAGCCGGGTGCAGCAGGACCAGCTGGCGGCGCTGGCGGTCAAGGATGCAGCCGGCCAGGCGCAGCCACTGCTGCAGGCAAGTGGGCATAATGGTGGCATGCAGAAGCAGGGTACTGTCGATGTTTTTTGGCGCAATTCTACAGGCGCTCAGTGCCGCTCTAAACCACAGTGGCCAATACCCAGCAGAAATTTCGGCATGTTGCCCTTGACCACACCCTCCTGCAGGCCGTGCTGCATGCGGCAGTAGCCAGCGGCAGCCCCGCCGAGCAGCTGGCCGCAGACAGGGTGCTGGAAGCCTACTGCACCGGCAATGCAGCAGGCCAGGGCGTGCTGGCTGGCTCGCTGCTCAGCGCGGCGGCGGCACCCCAGGGGTCTTTCGGCGCCTACCTGCTGCTGTGCCTTGGCCGGCAGGGCAGCGTTGCTGAGCTGGCGGCCAGCAGCCGGGCGGCGGCGGCGCTCAGCCACCTCATCCCGGGCAACGAGGGCCTGCGGCCGCACCTGCTGGGCACGCAGGTGCAGATGCAGCAGCCGCTGCAGCAGCTGGGTGCGCCCAAGGGCGCAGCAGGCGGCCTGGCTGGGGCGGTCAGCCTCATGGCACTGTGCACCGCCCACCTAGGCCTACTGGTCACGCAGCATGGCAGGCAGCCGGCCAGCCTGCAGGCGGCGGCAGACACGCTACGCCTCCTGCTGCTGTGGCTGCACGCCTGCCCGCCAGCCGTCTCAGCCTTCCTGCGGGCGGTGGCGCAGTCGCAGCCTTTCCTAGTCGACTCGATTCGGGGCAGCAACGCATGCAGTGCGGCAGTGAGCAGCGCACACCCGATCACTCGCGGCATGCTGGCCTTGCTGCTGGGGCTGTGTGCCTCATATGCGGAAGAGGGTGCCGGCACGCCCACCCAGCAGCAGCTGCTAGGCGCCATTGACCAGCAAATTGGGCAGCAGCAATTTCTGGCCATCCTCGATGCGCTGGTGCAGCACCCGGCCATGCAGGCGGCAGCGGCAGCAGCAGCACCTGGCGCGGCGGCAGCGGCAGGGGCGGGCTACGGCGCATTTGTTCAGGGGCCCGCCCCCAGCCCCGCTTTTGCGGCATTTTTGCAGTCATTGGTGGTGGAGGTGCGGCAGCGTCTCACAGGGGAGACCGTCCCGTCGCAGCAGCTGGCCTCCCAGCCGTCTGCCTACCAGGCAGCACCCGCAGCGGCGGCCTACCCTGCGGCACCAGTGGCACCGCCGCCGCCGGCAGCCAACGGCACGGCGCCATGGGCGGCACCGCCACCCAAGCCGCCCTCACCACTTGCAGCTGCCGCACCGCCGCCCGGCCCGCCACCATTTGCACCGTATGGCGGGCCGGCAGCAGCAGCTCGGCCGTACAGCCCGGTGGCACACAGCCCAGCGCAGCCCGGCAGCCCTCCGCCGCAAGTGGCCACTGTGCCGCTGTACCCCAGCGCGGCAGCAGCAGCAGTAGCATTGCACAGCCCACGGTCCGGCTCAGCAGCGAGCTCCGCAATGCACAGCCCTCGTGCGTCGCGTGGCTTCACCCCACCCCCGCCGCCCACGTTTGTGCATCACCACGCACCAGCGGCGCCTGGCAGCCATGGGGACCCAGGAGAGGCTGCCGCGCACCTGCAGCAGCTGGTGGATGCCTTGCAGAGGTAAGCGGAGTGGCTGATGCGGTGTCGACATGTGCAGGCACGGGTACTGAGTCGTGTGCTGTGAAATTGCAGCGAGTCAATCGTAGCAAGCTCGCCCTGTGAGTTTGCGTGCACACATGGGCCAGAAAGCAAGACCTGCTCGATGAGGCATCTATTCATCTGACCCTTTGCTCAACCACCACCCGCTGCCCGCAGGGAGAACCAGCAGCTGCGGTCGGAGCAGGCAGCACTGGAGCAGCGCCTGCGGCTGGCCGGTACCGCCGGCGCTGCCGCTGCAGCCGACGGCCACGCTGCGCACGCTGCTGTGGCTGCCGCCGAAGCAGAGGCACAGGCAGCGCGGCAGCAGGCGGCGGCAGCCCAGGCACAGGTTGCTGAGGCAGATGCGGCGGCAGAGCGGGCCAGGGGCGATGCACAGGCGGCACAAGCGGCGGCTCGCAAGCTGGAAACAGATCTTGAGGACTTGTCTGCGGCCTACAGCACGCTGGATGCGCATGCCGGCTCGCTGCAGCAGCAGCTGGATGCGCTGCAGGCCGAGCTGGCGGCGGCGCGGCAGCAGCAAGCGGCCTCCAGCTCAGCAGGCGCAGCAGCAGCAGCGGGAGGGGGCATCAGCGAAGATGAAGTTGAGCGGCGGGTGGCTGCTGCACGGGCGGAGGCAGCAGCTGAGGCGCAGGCGGAGGCGGATGAGGCCATGACTGATTTGCTGGTCTGCCTGGGCCAGGAGGAGGCAAAGGTGGGTTGGGTGGGAGGTTTGGGCGCTGGCCAACTGCAGGAGTTGCATGTTTGGGGTTGGGGGGAGGCTGCCCTGAGTTTCCCGCTTCGGCGCAGGCGTACCGGCAGCATTCCCACTGCTTTTGTGAATCGGCAACACTCTAGACCCGCCTTCCCACCAATGCAGGTGGCTCGCTTGCGGCAGCGGCTGGAAGCGTTCGGCGTGGATGTGGATGCGCTGGTGGCCGACATTGTGGCGGCAGGCGAGGCCGGCGAAGCGGAGCAGCTGGGAGACGACCTGACGTGATCGGCCGCCCTTGCAACTGCAGTTCCAGTGCTGCATGCGTGCACGGAATACGTGTTGCTGCAGCGGGCAGCTGCTGGCTGTGCGCTCTGCTGCTGTATGCTGTATGCTGTAGAATACTAGGTGCAAACATGTGGGGTCGAGCGCCAGCTGGCGTGGGCGGCGGCGGCAGCGGAGGCGGCCCCACAAAGGGCGATCGGCCCACAACATCGCGACGGCGGCACTGTAGCGCGTTTAGTATCAAGCGCTCGGGGGCTCTCGGAGCAGAGGCCCTAGGGCACCGTCGCTGTATGCTTCGCAAGGGAGACATGGCGCTGTCGCAGAGCTTCAAGGTGGGGCCCTGATCGCGCAGATGCCGCCGATGGCACCGCCGTGACCCCCGACCGCAAGGCGGCCCCACTTGGGTGGGCCCAAATAGAAGGCGTGCCCTGCGCTCTCCTGCAGGACCTGTGCGCCGTGGCACCGCCACCTACTCAGCCACTGGCCAAGCTAGACGGCGTGGGGCGCTCGCCGCTCAGCGGCGGAGGCGCCACTGCCGGCACACGGCGCTCCACCGCCGCCGATCTCCTGCAAGAGAAGTTTGCTGTCAAGGTGTGACATGCATGCTGCCATGCGCCATTTGCAGCTGTGAGTGGGTATCTTTGCAGTGCAGGACTGATGCATTGGCAGCTGGGCTCTGCCCACAAACCGCATGCCTGCAACGGACACTTTCCCACTCTGGCACTGCCGCACGGCCCCTCTACGCTTGCGCACCACGCAGGCCGTGCAAGAGAGCGAGAATGACAAGGCGGAGATTGTGATTGTGTGCGAGCCCGAGGGCATGAGCCTGCAGGCAAGACAGTGCTGCCGCACTTGCATTTGGAGACATCCATGCAGGAGCTGCTGCAGCAGCTTGCTGTTTCTGCTGCCGCTCTTCCCCATACCCTGGGCAACAAGTACCATGCCGCAGCTTTTTGCAAAGCGGCGTACCACTGGTCAGCAGCCCTGCTGACAGCTGTTGACAGCCAGGCGTGCACCTGCACACTGCACTGCCCGCAGATGGGCGGCCTGCACCCGCGCGCTTCGCTGTACGAGAAGCCGGTGAACCTGGAGGCAGCCAAGCAGGTGCGGCGGCTGCCTGGCTGGCTGGTGGATTGAGGTGGATGGGCGAGCTGGCTCGCTGGCTGAGTGAGAGTGCAGGCCAGCTGGTGGCTGCCGCAGGACGGAGGCGGCCCTGCTTTGCCATGCATGGTTCACGTCATTCGAGACGCCCTGCACCCAGCACGCTCACATTTGCTTGTTCTGCTTCACTTCAAATTATTGTGCAGGCCCACGCCGAGTTCCGGCGGGTGATGCGGGAGAAGGGCGTGCGCGTGCTGACGGTGCGCCTGCACGGCCAGCATTAGGCAGCATTGTTGCCGCAGCACCAGCTGGCTTGGACGGGGCCTGGGGCCCGGCCTGCCTTGCATGGCGGTGCTGGGGCATTCAGCAGTCCCCTGCTTGCTCCACTACGTTGCCGGCCGCTCCATTGCTGTGCCACAGCCACCATGCGTGGGTTATGCGCGTGTGCTCCCAAAATGCTCAGCGCGTGCTGCACCGCATGGCCTGTTGCGCAGGTGCGGGAGATCCTGGCGTTTGGCACCGCCGACCACGTGGGGGCACGGCTGGAGCTGGAGGAGTTTGCCATGCAGGTGGGGCATTGTTTAAGTGTTGCCTTTTATTTTGTAAACTTGATTGACAGCTGGCGGACGCGTGTAGGGCTGGAGGAGTGGGTGTGATGTGGGCTGTGCGATGTGGGCTGTGTCATGTGGATTGGACAGGCACCTGGTGCGGACGCGAAGGAGCTCGCAGGTGGAGGCTCACAGAACTTGGTGAGGATTGCAACAACAACAACACTTGCCCCGTTTACCTTGCGTTGCTGCTTTGCAGGCCCTGACCTACCAGCTGACTGAGGGATCGCACCTGGAGGATTAGTTGCGCATTTCCCTGACTTGAACGTCATGTTTTCTTGCCCGCAGGCCCTGACCTACAAGCTGGGTGAGGGATCGCAGCTGGAGGATCTGGAAGAGAAGGACCGCTACTACCTGTCCGATGCATACAAGCGCACGGTGCTGCAGGCAAGGCGGCGGCAGCCTGCATGACTGTCACCGGGGGGGGCCACTGGTTGGCCCACTTGTTGGCGGACCCATGCAATTGCAAGTTGGGTTGGTGTGTTCGCATGCTGGTGCACTGTCCTATGGGAGCAGGTCTCTCTATAAGCCCTGCCGCACTCCTCCCCGCTCCCCCCTCCCGCAGCACATGAGCGTGCCTCAGCTGATTGACACCATCCTGATCAACCCAACCGTCCATGTGTCGCCCTCCTACCGAGACACCGGTGCGAGGAGCATTTATTTCATGTTCAGAGGCATTCACCTTAATGCGGCAGCCGCACAGCCGCAATGCGGCCAGTGCACAGCCATCCAGCCGCAGTGCTCCTCGTCTGTGGGGTAAACAGGTACACATGGCGCAACGTGCCCTCCTTCGCTCCTGTGATGGTTTCCCGGCCTTGCCCCTGCCCCTCCCCCTGCCCTTGTCGCCTCCCCAGGCCTGACCGCCAGCTACTCGTTTGAGCCGCTGTCCAACCTGGTGTACACGCGCGACCAGCAGGTGGGCTGAGGGGCCTGCCCAAAGTGGGTTACAATCGCTTCAGTAGCAGCCCTGGGCGCTCTGCTTGCTCCCATGGCATGCCGGGCTTGCCGCAAGCTTGCCCCCCATGCACAACAACCAGCAGCCAGACCACCAGCGCGAACAGTAATCATCCAGTTTTCATCTGCCGCCGCCGCCGCCTTACATCCACCCACCCACCCAGATCACAACGTGCCGCGGCATCGTGATGGGGCGGCTGCGCAGCCCGCAGCGCAACCTGGAGGTCTCGCTCATGAAGTTCTGCCTGCAGAAGCTGGGTGGGTTGCCACCTGGGGGTGGGGTGGTGCTTTGCAACCATGCCAGAAAGCCCAAGTAGCGATCCAGAGCAGCCACGTTTTGCTCGCTTGACCTGCTGATGTTCCAGCTTTAAGCTGGTGTCAAGAATGCGTTGCTGTCCCCTGCCGCCCGCTCAACCAAGGCCACCATCCATCAACTGCAACCGCGCCCTCTCCCTCCCCCCCCCCCCCTCCCCCTCACGCCTGCCCGTGATGGGCGACATTGCTGAGCCTCACAAAGCCTCATCCTTTTGCACAACCCCTTTTTCCACAGGCCTGCCGGTGGCGGGCGACATTGCCGAACCTCAAAGTCAAGTCTCCATCCACCGCCACCGCCCTCTCCCTCACACACCCCCCCCCCCCTCCTCTCCTCTTCCCTCCCCTCCCCCTCAGGCCTGCCGGTGGTGGGCGACATTGCTGAGCCCGGCTACCTGGAGGGAGGAGACTTCTTCCCTGCGGGGCGAGACCTTGCACTGCTGGGCATTGGCCTGCGCTCCAACTTTGAGGCCTGCAAGCAGGTGGGGTGCGATGCCTGTGCCAGTCCGGCCAGCAGAAGGGCAAGGGGCCGTAAACAGATGTCTTGCGGCTGCTGGGCATTGGCCTGCGCTCCAACTTCGAGGCCTGCAAGCAGGTGGTGGGAGAGGAAGGCACATGCACCTGTCGTGCAGGTTGCAGGGAAAACCAGCTGCGCAAGGCTCGGCTTTGACTTGTCGGCGCCCTCTCGTGCGCCCTTACACACCTGCTCTGCCGCAGCTATGGACCCAAACCTGCTGGGCGCGCCTTCTGCGCCTCATTTGTAACTTGTAGAAGACGAATGAACAAGCTTCCAAGAGCTGGCATCCTTTTCTTATTGCAGCTGATGGACCAGGACCTGCTGGACTGCTTGCTTTCTGTTTCATGCCATTCATGTGAGAACCGTAAAGCAACTCTAACTCCTGCCTTCCACTGAAAGCAGCTGATGGACCAGGACCTGCTGGGCACACGGCGCTTTGCGGTGGTGCGCGACGACTTTGAGCAGCACCAGGTGAGGGCACCGCAGCCGCAGCGCGGCAAGAAACAGGGGACCTCAGCACATGCCTGGCTGTGTGTTGTCCATTGCTTTCGATGCCGCACTCCTTGCAATGTTGGCTCACGTTGTCCCTTCTTTCCACCCTGACGCAGGACTGTATGCACCTGGACTGCGTGTTCTCCGTCCTGTCAAATGCTTGTTGCCAGCACATTTTCTTCGTGTGTACCCACCACACATTACGCAGGACCGCATGCACCTGGACTGCGTCTTCTCCATTGTGTCGGACAGCGTGTGCATCATGCTGGAGGAGATGATGGGGGAGGGCAGCCCCACGCGCCGCCTGGTGGACGAGTACACAAAGGCAAGGCGAAATGGGGATGGTGTTGTGTATGTTGTGTTCAGAGGCAGATGATGGGGGAGGGCAGCCCCACGCGCCGCCTGGTGGACGAGTACACCAAGGCAAGAGGGGGCAGGGCGTGGGGATTGCAGGCTCACTGCTTGTGAAACTGACGAGCTTGGCATGGGCGGCCAAGTGGTTTGGAGAGGGCTGAACTGCTACAGCCCAACACATGTTGCACCCATGGTTCCCCACCCAGCCGTTCCTGCTTCCCGTCCTCCATTTTGTGAATGCACGGCCTTCACCTGTGCCCCCAAACGCCCCTTGCCCAACCCCGCAGGGCAGCGACGGCAGCTACAGCCGGACGCGCAGCGGCGTGGAGTTCAGCCAGTACATGCGGGACAACGGGTACCACATCATCCCCATCGCAGCCAAGCACCAGCTGGTGGGTGGGCGCTGTGGAGGGATGTGAATAGAGTCAAAGGGTCGAGTACAGAGTTCCATGGATGCCCCAGCAGCGGTTTATCTGGCGTGCAGCGTGCATGGGAAAACGCGCATCGCAACATGCCTGGGCAGCTGATTCTCCAGAGTGCGGCTGCAGCTGGCTCCGCCCAACAGGCGCTGCATCCCTCCCACCATTGCAAGCTGCCCCTCTACCTTCTTTCACTCCCTGCAGGAGTACGGCTGCAACTGCCTCAACCTGGGCAACGAGCGCATCATCAGCGTGCACATGGAGACGGCGCGCCAGATTGTGCAGGTGAGGAGGGTTCAGGAGTGCTGAGTGGGGAGAGTGCGGGTCATGACAGATCGTGCAGGTGAGGGGGCAGGGGGGCTGTGTTTTGTTGGAGATTGCGGGTTGCAACAGATTGTGCAGGTTACCGCGGTGCGGAGGGTGTTGCAGGGGGGTGTTGCAGGAGGGTGTTGCAGCGTGCCTGCAGACGCCTCTGGCCTGCTGTGCAGCCTTGGCGAGGGATGTGGCCTGGTCCCTTGGTGCAAGGCAAGACCCCACAGACATTTAGCGGGGATGACAGCTGCTCTGCCCGTGCCCCCACGCCCACCCCTTCCCCGCAGGACCCTCACTTCTTTGGCGACGTGCAGTGCATCGACTACAGGTGCGTGCGGGCTTGCCATTATTCCCCGCATTGCCCTGTTGTGCCTGCTTATTTATTTATTCACATGCTTCTCCACGCCTACTGCACTGCTGTTGACGCATGAGCATGCCCCGTGTGCACCGGGCGCTGCCTCTCGCTGGTCACCTCACCGCCCCGCACCCTCCCCTCCCTCCCCGCAGCCCCATCACTTCGATGTACGGAGCCGTACACTGCTCCTCTCAAGTCGTCAAGCGCGTGCCCCGCCGCTTCTGAGCGCCCCCAAGTTGGGCGGCAAGTCAATCGCACGTCAGCGATGCTGCATGTGCACAGTTGGATCTAGAGTTTGGCATGGTGGCGTGCTCTTTCCCTGCTCTATTTGATGCTGCTCCTTCTCTAAACGCTGCCCCATTCTTTTGCAAATAAATAAAGCGAGGTGTAAGTCAACCGCCGCAGCTAACTAAGCTGAGTGATTCGCCGTCCCTTCTGAGCACTGCACGGGCGCGCGTGGGCATTCTGCCACCCGTTACAGGGCAAATCACCCCAGCGGCGGCCTCAACCGCCTGCTGCCACTCAACTGCAGCCCAGCCAGGCTGGGTTTACAAGCAGCTGCGATGTACAATAGGGAAGCAGGCCGATACAAGAAAAAGGCGTGCATCAAAGGTGCCGAGGGGGTGCAACAAAATGCAGAGCAGGGGGAATAAGAGCGGCGCGCGCCGCAGCGGCGGCCTCAGACCGCGGGAGCTGGGCGGCGCAAGGGGGCACGCTAGGGTACAGCATGTGCAGGGATACAAGCAGATTCCTGATTGCGTTCCACCAGGGAGTGCCACGCCGGAGCGGGGCAACACGGGGGGCATCATGCGTTGGATGCGAGTCGGGGATACTAGGACAGCAACACTGCTCTCCTCTCTTGGGGCACGGCGCGCCCTGCTGCCCGCTGCCTCGGCAGCGCTCGAGAGCAGCAGGGCGCGCATGGCAGGCAGCGGCGGCGGCGCCAGCTCAGCTGGCTTTGAATAACTACCGCCGCCGCCACCTTGGAAATGGCTCTTCTCATTGTCTTCTCCTCCTGCCTTGGAGGCAAGGTTCTGTGCTGTGGGCTGTACGCTGCATCAGCAGCCGCGGCGAGCAGCCGTTAGACACGTGCCTCAGCTCGGGCTGGCCAGCACAGGCGGGCCGCTTCTGCAGCCAACCAGCCGCCCGCTCAGAGAACCATGCGAGCCAGCGCGATGCGGCGCGTCAGCACCAGCACCGCCACCGCACATGCCACCTTCATCACGGCACGCTGGAAGTGCTGGGCGGGGCGCTCGGCGGTGGCGCCGCCTGTGGTGGTACCTGGCCGCCCGTCCATGCCCGCACTGGCCGGAGAGGAGGGACGGAGGGCAGTGAGGGGAGTGAGGTGGAGGTTCAGTCAGGTTGTATAACAAAGGCCAGGGGGGTCGGCTTGCAGGGCGAGGCTACCGCCCGCCGCAGATGCACACAAACAGACGGATTACAATACAAGGGAAGCCAGTTGGCTGGATCGGAGGCAGCTGCATGGGCTTGCGCTCACAGCGTGCGGTTGAGGTCGCCGCCCAGGCCGCGCAGAAAGTGGCCCAGCCCCACAAACACCTGCGCACCGACAACGGCAGGGGGGGGACACTTTAGGAAGAGAGCGAGCAGGGAGCGCTGGTGGGTGGACAACCAGTGCAGCAGCAGCGTGGAAACCAGCTCAACTCTGCAGCCAGCAACTCATAGCAGTATGTAGCGCAGTAGACAGGCAAGCAGACAAGCAGCGTGCACCCCAGCAAGCCGACAGCGGCGGCCTGCATGCAGCAGGCAGGCAGGCGCCCTCACCTCGCCCATCTTTCCAGCCGCCAGCAGCATGCCGCGCTGCATCGCCACCAGCAGGTCCATCAGCGGGTTGCCCGTGGCAATCTCGCCGCCCTCACTTGACTCTGTGTAACAGGGGGGATCGATGATTGATAGAGGCAATTGAGCTGGGGATTTTTAAAGGCTAGTGTGGCCAGGGCAGGTCCATCAGCGGGTTGCCTGTGGCAATCTCGCCGCAGTCACTTGACTCTGCGCAAGAGATTGAGGAATTGACAAGGAGGTAGTTCGTGTGGGGCTTGGCTTGGGGGAGTCAACCAGGGCCGGCTGGCCCCGGGAGCATGTGCAGGTCGGCATGCAGACAAACTTGCGCAGGGCTGCCTGGGCCAATGCGGCACTCGGCCTCGGCTGCTCACACCCACCGCCACGATGCATCAACAAGACATGCATAAGGCAATACCCCCAGGGCTCTCGCCCGACTCGCTGTCCGCCACCAGCTCCTCCAGCATCAGCGGCAGCGCGGTGGGCGGCAGCGCGGGGTTGACGCGCTGCGCAGGGCAGGGGCCGGGGAGGGGCCGCTGGTCAGCCAGCCGGGCAGAAACTTGAGGTTTGCGCGCTGCCTGTTTCTGGGCAAGCAGGTTCTCCCTAGCGCTCACTGTCATCAGCTCGCGGAAGGCGGGGTCAGCCACCAGCACTCGGGAGATGGTGGTCATCACGTGATGGTCGCTCAGCTGCGAGGCAAAAGAAATTGGGGAATTTGAGTCATTTTCATCCCAAATAGTTCTTAGCGGGGAGGAGGCACGGCGTGTGACGGCGGGTGGGCGAGGCACATGTGATGCGAGCGCCGCGCCCTGCCAGCGGTGGCCCGCCACAAGCTCGCTGTTTTAAGCTGCAAGGCGGTGCCGCCTTGGCTGGCTGGGTGCCCAGCAGAGCACCACCAGGCCGCCCTCAGCAGCAGCCCGCTCCCCTTTCACTCACCACGTTGGCAACAGAGGTGGCCAACAGGTCAAAGTTGGTGGCCGCCGCCGCATCCTCCAGATCCTCCCCCAGCCTCGCGCCTGCAGCGGCGGGCGGGCAGTAGAGTGCAGAACGGTCAACAGGCAGTCAAGGGTGTGGCACCGTGAACCGGATGCCAGCCCTGCCTGTGTCCGCCGCTCTGCTGCTGCGGTCTAGTGTATTGAACCGGCCTTGCATGGGGCTCAACAAGCCCTAATCCCCATACCCCCACCCAGCCTCACCGGCAGCAAAGAAGGGGTTGAGGTCATCAACTGAGGCCATCAGGTGGTTGGCCACTGAGCCCTCGCTGCAGCGCAGGGTGAGGGGGCAGCAATGCCGGGTCTTAGCATCGCCACTGTCGATCATCAGGCAGGTCGCGCGCAGCAGAACCCGGCACACGGGCCTGCACCCGGGTGTGCTATGGCGCACGCACGACTTTGCAGGCGTCTGCCCTGGCCCTCCCAGCCAGCACTGTGAAGCTTTAAGTTCAGTGCTGGGGGTGCAGGCAGTTGCAACTTCAAACGCGCACCTGGATGTGTCGCTGGCGGTGTCAATCTCCTCGATGTGGGGGCGGGAGGCGGAGTGCAGCATGGCGCCGGGCGGCCTGCGGTTGAGAGGCAACGGCGGGTGCAATCAGCTGGCAAACAACCACAACGGTCTCGTGCACAATTTGATGGATCTATTGATCTAGGCATGGGCAACTCCTCTCTTCTCGCTCACAGCAGCTGTGATCTCAGTAGCAAGCAGGCGGTTGGGTTGTCCCCTACCTGCGGGCCACCAGCGCGCCGCCGCCGCCTCCGAGGGTGTACAGGTTGTCCAGCGCGGCCGCCACCTCCTGCTGCTCCACCGGCTGCTGGAGCACCTCCACGAACCCATCTTCACGCTGCAGGGCACATGCAATGGCAGGGTTCAGCACCTAACCAAGCCGAGAGGCGCCGGCGCCGGCGAAACCCTAGACTCCGCGTCGCGGGCAGGAAGCGGTAGCTGCACACAGGGCGGCGGGCCGCCCCGCTCACATCCTCCGACAGCAGCGAGGTTGGAGAGGTGGGCTGGCCGTTCTGCAGGGCGCAGGAGGGGGCAGAGCGGGGGCAGGAAGCTTGAGCACTCGACGGTGTGCGCTGGAAGTGGCTTGGAGGCGACAGATGGAGTTCCCCAATGCCATACCTGTGCCACACTGCGGTGCGCGACCGCCCCTGCGGCCACCACGGGCGGCAGGGCGCGCCCCCCGATGCTCAGGAGCGTCCGCTGCATGGCGGCAGGTCCCTCGGCAGTCGCGACGGCAGAGGGCGTGCAGCCGACAGCAGAATTGATTGCCCAAGCCTTCATGCCGGCTTGCATGGAATCGACCGCCTTTGGAGGGCGCCTCCTTCCCTGCATGCACATTTTGAAGGGCCTTGGTATCGCAAAGAACAAAGCTGGACCCCTGCCTCGGGCGTCTGAAGCCGGTAGTGGCAACTTGCAAAACCATGTCCCTCTTTGCGGGCTTGTTTGCCGCTCCCAAGCAGGCAGGCAGTCCTGGTGGCGCAACGCTGTTCAGCAGCAGCTCCAAGTACGCCGCCCAGCCCCTGGCAGCACCGGCGGCGGCAGCGGCGGCGGCGCCCGAGCCCGGCGGCGGCAAGAAGAAGAAGAGGAAGCAGGAGGCAGCCGAGGCGCCAGCCGCGCCTGCAGCAGCAGCAGCTGAGCCTTCTAGCAAGAAGTCTCGCAAGGCACAAGAGCAGCGGAGGCAGCAGGGCCAGGAGGAGCGGCAGCAGCAAGCGGACAAGGCGGCAGCAGCAGCAGCAGCGGCAGCAGCAGCAGTGCCTGCTGAAGGAGAGAAGAAGGCAAGCAAGAAGCGCAAGCAGCAGCAGGGGGAGCAGCAAGAGCAGCAGGGGGCAGCGGCGCCGGCAGCAGCGGCGCCTGCGACAGCAGCCGAGGGACCCAGCGCCAAAGCCAGCGGCAAGCCCGGCAAGCGCGACAAAGCCCTGAAGCCCAAGCCAGCGGCGGCGGCAGCAGAGGCGGCAGCAGAGGAGGGGGGCAGCAAGGCGGCCGGGAAGGCAGGCGGCAAGGCGGCGGAGCCGGCAGCTGCGCCCAAGGGCAAGGGCGGCAAGGCTGAGGCGCCCTCAGACGAGCGCCTGCCCCGCACCGTGTTTGTGGGCAACCTGCCTGCCACAGTGAAAACCAAGAAAATCGCCCGCTTGTTTGCCGCCGCCGGCTGCGGCGCGGTGGAGAGCGTGCGGCTGCGGTCGCTGCCGCTCAAGCAGGTGGGCTGGTTGGGGTGGGCAGGGCGGGGTGCGGTAGGCTGGGGGACTAGGGGCTGGTGTGAGGCTGTGTCATCGCATCGACTGGAACTGCTCCAGCTCAGCGCGACACCAACCTGCGTGCTGCACCCTTTTCCGATAAACCACCGTGTGCCTGTTGCGGTGTCTGTACAACGTCCCTGCTGCAACCTTCCCTGTGCGCCTCGCAGGAGCCGGAGAGCAAGCTGCCGCGCAAGAACGCCATTGCCGCTGGCAAGATTGATAGCACACACTCGGCACACGCGTGCGTGGAGCGGCTGGGGAGGGTCAGCCATATCTAATGATTGCAATTGCAGCAGCCACCGGTGCAATGGCATGGTGCTGCATGTTTGGCTGCGGGTCACATTGGAAGCAGCGCCTCCTATGCAGAGGCAGGCCACGCGGTGCTTGCTCGCCCTGGCTGCCCCAACCTGCCTGCTCACGGCGCTAACTCAAACTGCTGCCTGCCTGCATGTTGATTCGTTCCCCGCAGCTACGTGGTGTTTGAGGAGGAGGCGGGCGTGGACAAGGCCCTGGCGCTCAACATGACCGAGGTAGGGCAGCATTGCTTGGCGTCCCCCAGCGCCGCCTCCCTTTGCCTTTGGTGTCCACAAGCCTCGCTGTCTGAATGTCTGACCTGGCACACTACACACCCGCCCTCCCCTGCGCAGTTTGAGGGGCACCACATCCGTGTGGACCGTGCCGCGCCGGCGTCCGCCAAGGGGGCGGTGGCCTTCGACCACATGCGCACGCTGTTTGTGGGCAACCTGCCGCACGACTGCGAGGTGCGCTGCGCTGCGCGCGCTGCGGTCCCCCGCCTGCCATGCAAGCTTGGCGGATCACTCCTGGCGACCACGAAAGATTGCTGCCGGGTTGATTGGAGAACATCAGGCACAGGCGGCTGCACGAATTCTCCAAAAACAAATCCAACCTGACCTACGCCCTGCCCCGCCCCCCTCTCGCTGCAGGACGAGGAGCTGATCCGCCACTTTGGCGCTGCGGCGGTGGAGGCGGTGCGCATCGTGCGGGACGGCAAGACCGGCGCCGGCAAGGGCGTCGCCTTTGTGCTCTTCCGCTCGCAGGTGGGGGCGCGAGGGAGAGGGGGAGGGACCTAATGCGCACCCTGCTTGCTTACCTGCAGACATGCTGTGATGGAGCGCATGCAAGCGCAGGGCTGCGAATCCATCCTCGCAAGCAGCTCGTTAGCAGCAGGCTGTGGCTGCGCTTTGCAAACACCACCATTCCAGAAATGAACCTTCTCCCGCCCTCCCCACTCGCAGGAGGCGTCCAAGGCGGCGCTGCGGGGCAAGGGCAGGGGTGAGCTGCGGGGCCGCCAGCTGCGCCTCACTGTGGCTAAGAAGCAGGCGGCTGCCGGCGGCAAGCCAGCGGCCTGGCAGCAGGGCAAGGACAGCGGCGGCAAGGGCGGCGGCAAGAGCGGCAAGCCGGCGGCGGCGCAGCGCAAGGCGGGCGGTAAGCGGCCGGCGGTAGCAGCGCGCAAGGCAGCGGCCAAGCTGGCGGCAAAGGGCGGAGTGCAGAAGAAGCGCGCTGCATGAGGAAGGAGCTGCCAGTGCACTCATGCGTACGCATCAGTCATGCACAAGTACCAATATGCTTGCATTCCTCCTAGCCTCGTGCCCATATGCGTCCCACGCTATAACATGGAAGCTTACATTCGTGTGGTGGCGATGCCAGTTCAGGGCAGCAATACAGCGGAACAGATGTCGCAGCGACGCAGCGCAACTGGGGGCATTGCACCGAGGAAAGCAATTGGTGGATGAAAACGGGTGTATTGCATGGCGGCATGTGCGGGGAAGAGTCTATTGTATGCGAGGCATGGGCAGGGAAAATCCATGCAAATCAAAGCTCAAAACTGGCCGTCTGACGCTCAAAACTGGCGGCTGGGAGCCCAGAGGCGACGGCTGAGTGTGGCGTGGGATTCGGCAGGGAAAATTGAGGCGGTGTGGCAAAACTGCCAGGGGACCACCGCTGCACGTGCAGGCATGCAGGATGGGCAGCACTGCACACGATGTCAGATCAATCGCTCTCTAAGCTCTCGACTCCTAAGTCGGTGTGGCAATGCATGGAAACAAAAGAGATACGGGCATACTCTGTATAAGCGGCGGGCACCACGGCTCGCCAGCTCAAACAACCATTCGCCGGCTTGCATCGTCACCACGAGAGGCGTGGCATGGGCCGGCGGTTGAGGTGGTGGTGCCGCCACAGCTGTGCCACCTCGCTCTTGCTGTTGATGGCCTCGGCCTGCGGGGCGCAAGCAGGGGCGGGTGGGCAGGAGTTCAGTGGATGCTGTGCTCAGGGGCTGGTTGGAAACTTGGCTGGCTCAGCGGTGCGCACTGTCAAGGCGCCCCTCCACCTCGAGTTGAGCACAGCTTCAAGAACAAGAACAAGTTGAATCTTCTCACCTCCACGATGTCTCGGAACTGCTGCTCCGTGACAAAGCCGTGAATGTCCATGGCGTCGCCAATCAGGGCCACCTGGGGCAGGACAGTAAGTGGCAGGGCGGCAGTTGCACACAGAGCAGACAAGCTGCAGGCCTGCTCCAGCACCCACCACTGGCCTCTCCTCAACTAAAAGCCATGCACAGCCACCCACCGTGCCGCCATCCAGCTCATCCCCCAGCATGGCCATGCCCTGCCGGAACTCCGCCATAGACAGCCTGAAATCAAAGTAAGTCCATGAGGAGCGGCTGCGGTCAGCTGTCTTCCAACCCAGACAGGAACACACAGCCAGTGCAACAGGGTTTGCATGTTGTAGCAGCTCCCGGCAGCAGCCGACAAGCATGCCATGGGCACCATCGCTAGCCGCCGGGCCACCGCTGCCCAGCCGCCCCCTCAACCACGCGCACCGGCCATCCCCGTTGGTGTCGATTTCGCAGAACAGCGAGTGCAGGTATTCTTCCTCCTCCGTGTTGAACACCCGCTCCATCACATCGCCCTCCTCCTCTGACTGCGCCTGCGTGTAGCCCAGGCAAAACACATGGCGTGGCGTGAGAGGCGGCGGCACTGCAAAGTTCAGGCCATCTGCCAGGTGCTCGCTCCTGCTCTGCAGCACCAGCCAGCCTTGTTCAACTGGAGTTGGGCAGGGTCAACTTGGCGCACCTGCTTTGCGCTGCGAGCGGCGCGCATCTCCTCCACCCGCGCCAGCGTTGAGAAGGTTGCCACCAGGTCATCCATCTGCACGGCGGCACGTGCGCGGGCTTTCTGTGAGACAGGATTTTTACCGGCGCTCCTCGCCTGCCTCCGGCCGCAGTCACGGGGCATGCCCCGCCAGCTCAAGGAGCTCAGGGCTCAGCCCGCGGACTGCACCACGGCCTGTGCTGCCACCGCTCAACAGCTGTGCGCACTCACGCTGCCGGTCATGAGCAGCTCGTGCGCCATGTCGTTCAGCTTCTCCAGGTCAGCACCCGCCTCGCGCGCCTCCTGCGCTGCGGCAGCATCGCGCTTGCGCTCCAGGAACGAGTAGGCCTGCAGATCCAGAGGCCACCGCTGGGGCTTGGCATTGTTGCCATGCGCGGCGCATTCAGACAGGGTGGGGCGCGGAATGCCGGGCTGCGGATGTTCAGCAGTAGTCTGCCACAAGCAGGCGATTCAAGAAGGCAAGGTGGAGCTGTTGCAGTGCCGCGTGCCCAACATGCGGCGTTGCACCCCCGCGGCTTCCCGACCAAGCTTTTGGCGCCCCCACCTGCCAGCAGCGCTCGGGCTGGCCCTCGGGCGGCAGCGTTGAGCAGTAGGTGTTCAGCTCGCTCTCCGCCATGTCTAGGTCGTGGTACTCTGCGGCAGGGGCAACAGGTCAGGTGAAGTGGGGAAGGTGAGCACTGCTGGTGCCCGTGGGATGGAGCTGCATCAGGCGCCTGCGCTTACTGTGCAGCATTGCTGTGTCGAGGCGCTCAATGCGCTTCAGGTAGGGCAGCGCGTTGTTGGTGCTGCCTGCAGGTGGGGCGGCGCCTGCTGCGGCACGCACCGACGCCTGCGGCAAGGGGAGCGGCGGCGAGGTTGGCCGCGGCCCTGCGCCCGGGCGGCTAAGCATTGGCCTCTTTAGGCTATTCTGCGTGGTCTGTGGGGCGCTGCGGCATACCGGAGCTCTTGCTCGCGCCCGCGCGAGAGGGCGCGACGATAGCGTGAGGTGCAGGCTGCTGCTGTGCATCTGTGAACAATCTTGGGGGTCTAGGAACAGCGATGATTCGAAGCAATAGGGCATCCGTAAGTTTCAGCGGCGGTCTGGCCCCGGTCGCCGTCATGCTTTCTGATGACTCACAGAGCGAGCAACGCTGCTGCTTTCTGCTTTAAAATATCACGGCAGAGTTGCAGATGGAGAAGAGCCGCTGGGAGCACAGGTCCAGTCCACTGCCGCCGCCGTCACCACAATCGGCTCCGAGGCCTCGGAGCCGGCCCCTGCTGGGTTTTGCAATGTATGGTGCCGGCAATTGAATCAACAGCACGGCTCAGAGTGATGACGCGACGTCACTAACTAGTGCAACAAGTTGACAGGTGGTGCGTGTGTGCGGCGGAAGATCGGCGGATGAGAGGCACCCACAGAAATGAGATGATGAGAGGGAGCCAGGCAGAACGGCATGAAAACTCGGTCAAAATTGTGCAAGGTATGAAAGCGGGAGGACGTGAGGGAAACAACGGGTCAAAATCGCGTTCCGCAGTGGCGCAGCAGCGCTCGCAGCTGCTGAGGGACGCAAGCGGGCATTTACAGGAGGGCATTCGTTTTCATTGCTAGTGTGAGCAGCAGAGGGAGGGTGGCAGCTGTGCGCTGGCTCACGACAGCCAAGCTGGAAAGCTCGCTACAGTCAGCGCAACCAGTGCTGAGCGCCTCGGTTAGCTAGCGGTACCGCTTGCCAAAGATGTGATGGTGCCGCCACAGGTTTGCGACCTCCGACTTGCTGTTTATCTGTTCAGCCTGCATGCGACGGATGTGCAACAGCAGGCACGAGCATGCGATTGAAGATTTGAAAGAGGATAGGCATGTGCGCTGTGCGCGTCAGCGATCCCAACAAGGCTGGCACATGTGCACGCCTTAAACACCAACCAGGCTTTCCCACCTCGACAATGTCTCGGAACTGCTGCTCCGTCACAAAGCCGTGGATGTCCATGGCGTCGCCAATCAGGGCCACCTGCGGCAGGACAGAATGGGTGGCAGGGGTGGCAAGGTAAGCATGTGAGCTCCAAGGCTTGTGCATGCACCCGCCACTCGCCTCAACACCAGTAAAAGCCATGCACAGCCACGCACCGTGCCGCCGTCCAGCTCATCCCCCAGCATGGCCATGCCCTGCCGGAACTCAGCCATGGACAGCCTGCAGCCAAGGGCCAGGCACGCCCCGGGAGCGGCTGCAGTCAGGCGGCTTGCAGTCTACACGGCACACAGCTGCAAGCGCAGCAGCGCCTGTGGATTCAAACAGCAAAGCAGCTCCCAGAAGCAGCAGCAGCAGCAGCCTGCAAGCATGTCTTCGCAGAAATGCTGGGCGCCGGGCACGCATGCCCTCCCGCGCCCTGCCTCCCCTGCTGTCCCACCAACCAAGCGCACCGGCCGTCGCCGTTGGTGTCGATTTCGCAGAACAGCGAGTGTAAGTATTCTTCCTCCTCTGTGTTAAACACCCGCTCCATCACATCCCCCTCCTCCTCTGACTGTGCCTGCTGCTGCGCCTGCTGAGGGTGGGTGAGGCGCAGGCTGGCGTTACTCAGACAGGCACTGAACCGAACGCTGACGTGAGCGCTCGCGAGGGCGCAACCAAGCAGCCTTGCGACCACCAGCCCGTCCCAGCCCTGCCTGCTCAGCAGCAGCCCACCTTTTTGGCGTCCCGCGCAGCCCGCATCTCCTCCACCCGAGCCAGCGTGCTAAACGTCGCCACCACATCATCCATCTGCGAGCGGGTGCGGGCACAGCACAACATGCCGACGGCTTCAAGCAGGGTGGCGGTGTGGCTGTGGGGAGAGAAGAAAGGAGGACTCAAGCTAACTCCTGTTTCCGGCGGCCCAGCAGCCCACACGAACCCCTGGACTCACGCAGCCAAAGCAACCCCTGCTGGACCTTCCCAAGAGCGCAGCAACCTCCGTCGGGGCACACTCACGCTTCCGGTGGCCAGCAGCTCGTGCGCCATGTCGTTCAGCTTCTCCAGGTCAGCACAGCTCTCAGGCCGGTCCCAGTCGCAGGATGCTGTGACCGCCTCTCGCCGCCGCTCCAGAAAGGAGTAGGCCTGTGGAAAGGGGGCAGGCGGGGCGGGCGGAAGCGGGGCCAGCGTGCTAGCGTGTTGGCGAGCATGGTGCAAGGCGCTACATAGGGTTGCTCCCAGGGGCAGCCTCTGCGGGCAGGGGCACGGTTGGCGGCTCGCTGGCGTTGGCGCTTCCCTTCTAACTCAGCCCTCTCAGCTCTGAGAGGCATCAACAAATGGCGGGCTCTGGCAGCAGGACAGGTCAGTGAGCGCTGCTGATCAGCCGCGCTCCCGTGCCGCCCTCCGCCCGCCGCCCACCTGCCAGCACTTTTCAGGCGAGTCGTCGGGCGAGAGCGCGCTGCAGTAGGCCCCCAGCTCACTCTCCACCTGGTCCAAGTCTGCGGGCAGGGTAGCAGCAGGCTTGCAGCGTGCGGCACATCAAAGATTGCACACACAGCAAAAACGCAGCACTGGGGCGACCAAGTCGTGTGTTCGGACGGCAGCCGCTGAGGCAGCATCCCGCCCGGAAGGGCGCCGGCGCCCAGCACAGTGTTCGCCACGCCTATTCCCCCAGGGCAGGGTCAGCAGCGCCAGGGTCAGCAGCGCGCTGCACCAAGGCAGGGTTGGAGCAGCACCTGAGTATTTGTGCATCTCGCCGCCGGGCTTCTTGTGCAGCAGCAGCTGCAGAGCAATGGGCCAAAGGGGGCATTCACTTCAGGACGAGCTTTCGGTGCCCAGCCGATGATGCTCAGGGCACGACAGCAGTGCTGCCGCATGCTCAAGCGGCATCATCTGGCCCTCTCACCGTGTCCATGTGCTCCAATCGCGTGGTGAACACGGGGGCAGCAGGATCAGCGCTGCTGGCCGCCGGGGCCTGTGCCGATGGTGAACTTGCAGCCGGCGGCTCGCTGCCACTAGCGCCCACCGCTCGAGGCGCCGCCGCCGTCACCGCCTGCTCAAGGGGCCACGCACCCAAGCTGCGATGGGTTGCCCGGCGATCTGGAGGCAGGATGAGCAGCAGCACATGCCCCGCAGCCTCACCAGTGGCCGACGGGGGCGGGTCCAAGTTCCCGTCACGGCCAGCCGCGACGAAGAGGCGCGGCGTACCACTGATGCCATTCTTGATCAGCCTCACTGCAACTTGCAGCGAATGTGGGGCCGCTACGAGACGGCTGGTTTTAGAGCCCTGCGCATTTGCATGCATGGGGAGCGGGAGAGCCATCGGCCAATCGGCCTCTCTTTCCCGTTTACTTGTAGAGCAGCCAAGGCAACAGGAGGGCGCTGGGGCATGTTGGCCGGCGGCAGTGTGGCTCCGCAAAACTTTTGCCAAAAGCATGCACTTTGAGCGATCAGCAGCAGCACCAATGAGATCCGCAGCGGCCCTCCATCGTCTGGCAGCGCGCCTAGGCCAGCGCCCGCTGCCTGTGCGAACTTGGGCTCCAGCCAGCGGCGCAGCCAGGGTGAGGCGGTCCTTGACTGGACGGCATGCGTTGCTACTTGTGCGAGGAGCACGATGCGTGCGATAGCAAGAGTCCTGCTGCTCAGCCAGTGCCGCCGCCGCCGCCGCCGCCGCTGCCGCCTGCCGCCTGCTGCTGAGCGTTGCCACCGACCCTGCATCACCACACCTGTTGCAGGTGCTGACCGCGGCTGACCGCTGGTACTCGGAGAGCAGCAGCACGAGCGGCGGCAGGAAGCAGTCGGTGCAGGTGGCGGCCTCGGCAGCGGTTGATGAGGAGGTGGGCGGCAATGGCAGCGAGCGCATCATTGAGACGGAGCTGCGCCTGGAGGCGGAGCGATCCTACCTGTCGGTGAGCGGGATGGTAGGGGGGAGCGTGGCAGGTAAAATGGCATGGCTTGGAATGAGGAGAGAGGCAGAGAGCAGAGGGATTCCATTGCTTGCTCTGCAACTCTGGGCCCCGGCCATCGTGCACGGCTGCGCCAGCTGCCCCCGCCCACCTGCTTCCTCCCGCCCCCTGCTGTCCCTCCCCAGTATGCCATGTCCGTCATCGTGGGCCGCGCCCTGCCGGACGTGCGAGACGGCCTGAAGCCGGTGCATCGCCGCATCCTGTTTGCTATGCACGAGCTGGGCCTGCAGCACAGCAAGCCGTTCAGGTGCGCTGGGGCGGCAGCGGTCGGTTGCTGGCTGGACCGTGGCTGCATTGCGTGCGGAGCTTGTGAGCGGCACAGCAGTGAAGCTGAGGACATTGGGTCTCTGCGGCACGTGCATAATGAATGCTGCGCAGCTGCGCCGCCGCTACAACATGAACTGTGGTGCAAGGCTAGATGCATGGGTTTCGCCTGCCTGCCGGACGCAGGAAGTGCGCGCGTGTGGTGGGCGAGGTGCTGGGCAAGTTCCACCCCCACGGAGACACGGCGGTGTACGATGCGCTGGTGAGCCTCTGCAGATGGGAAGGAGGCTCTGCTTTCGTAGTGGTCAAGGTCCAGCAGCTGGCCAAGGTGGCAGCAGTACAGGCCGCAGCATTGCTTGCACGGTGACAGTGCTGGCCGGGGTGGAAGCGCTGCCCGCATGCACACCTCAGCGGTCCTCCACGCAGCCGGCTAAGCGCTGCTGCTGCCCGCTGCTCGGCGTGCTGCCGCCCCTTGCTCACTCTGGCTGCTGCCGCTGCTGCCGCGCCGCCCCCGCAGGTGCGCCTGGCCCAGGACTTCTCCATGCGTGTGCAGCTGGTGGACGGCCACGGCAACTTTGGGTCGCTGGACGACGACCCGCCCGCCGCCATGAGGTGTGCAAAATAGTAATTATGTAGACATGTTTATGCCTGTATCATCATAACATATACAATGCATGAAACCGCTCATGGGCTGTGGCTCTGAAGATAGGCTTGTGGTTACGGCACGCAGTGTGTCGCCTGCTGTGCCAAGAGGACGGCTGCACACAGCTGCCTGCTGCTCGGCAACGACTGCTGCTTGCTAGGCGCTGCCAAAAGCCGCCTTGCCGCTACCTTCGAAATGCATGTGTTGTGGCCAACCCCCGCCCCGCAGGTACACTGAGTGCTGGCTGCAGCATGCATGAGCCACCCCTGCCGCGCAGGTAACATCGCCATCCTTTCCTCTCCTGCCCTACCTGCCCCGCAGGTACACCGAGTGCCGGCTGCGCAGCGTGGCGTCGGCCATGCTGCTGGCGGACCTGGAGGCGGCCACCGTGGACTGGGTGCCCAACTTTGACGCCTCCGTGGTGCGCCGGGGATGTTGCCTCCTTGTTGTAGGCGCCAGCAGCCTCCCTGTTGCTTTGCTGCTGCTGCGCCTGTGCCTGCGGGCATGCGCCTGCTGGCGCCGCCTCGTTGCGAGCACTGTGTTACTTTAGCGGCGCAAGCCCGTTTGATCTTCCTATTGCCTGCCCCACCTGCTGCTTCTACCGTCCTGCTCCCAACCGTTCATACTGCCCTGACACTGCAGGACGAGCCGTCGGTGCTGCCCGCCCGCCTGCCCAACCTTCTGATCAACGGCTCCAGCGGCATTGCGGTGGGCATCGCCACCAAGATCCCGCCCCACAACATGGGCGAGGTGGGTGAGGGGGCTGGGGAGGAAAAAGGTGGAGGACCTGGCATCTACACATGGCAGAGCAGTGGCATTGCAGGGCGACCCTGCAATCGCGGTGCTGCCTGCATTGCAGAAGCTCGCCTGGATGAAATGCAATGCAACAGGCGCAGCCGCCTGCGGCTCCATCTGCCTTTGCACCCGCACTCAAACTGGCCATTGCCTCCCTGCCTGCCCCGGCAACCTGGCCCACACAGGTGGTGTCTGGCCTCAAGGCGCTGATCCGCAACCCCGACATCACCGTGCGCCAGCTCATGCAGCACATTCCTGCACCCGACTTCCCCACGGGTGTGTGTGCGGGATCGTGCTGGGCTGAGTAATGGCCTGGCCTGGGGAGGCATGCCGCATGCTGCTTGTGCAGCGGTACGACCAGCCGTCCTGTTGCTTTGGTGGGCTGAAGGTGTGCTGCTGCCTTGGGCCTTGCAATGCCCAGGTCATCCCACCGATCCGAAACACCCCAGCCACCCTCCCACCCTCTCATCACTGCATTCATATCTGCAGGCGGCGAGATCCTGCTGACCGACGGCGTGCGCGCTGCGTACGAGGAGGGGAAGGGCGGTGTGCAGGTCCGCGCCAAGATGCACATCGAGGACGGCAGGTGGGCAAATGGGTGGGCGGGCGGGTGTGCAGGGATCGGGTGGGTGGTTGGAGGCGGACAGGACGGGCGGGGCCGGGCCAGCAAGGGAGTGAGGCAGCCATGTGAACTTGGGAAGAAATGTGAGATCAGCCCACCAACCCGTCACGCTGCAGCATGTATCACACCCCTGCCCCCATTGTCCCGGCTGCAGCACCACGGCGGGCAAGCGGGGCAAGGGCAAGAAGTCGGGGGGGCGGGCGGACAAGCCGCTGGTGGTGATCACAGAGCTGCCCTACCAGACCAACAAGGTGCGCAGTTTTGCTCATGTTGGGCAGCCCTGGCTTGCTGAATGGATGGATTCCGTCACAAAGCTGCAGGCCAAATGACGTTGTTGCCGGCTTGTGTGCCCCCAGGGTGCTGCTTTGCAACTGCGTATGCTCGGGCGCTTGCTGATACGAACCCCACCACTCCACCGCCCCATTGCCCCACCACCCCACCACCCGCTGCCCCACCCTTCCTGTCTGCCCCGCAGGCCTCGCTGGTGGAGCAGATTGCGCGGCTGGTGGACGACGGCGTGCTGACCGGCGTGTCGGATGTGCGGGACGAGAGCGACCGAGACGGGCTGCGGGTGGTGGTGGAGGTCAAGCGCGGTGGGTGGATTTTGTTTGCGTAATTGGGCTGGAACGTTTATGATGTCGATAGTTTGTGTGGGTTGGCAGGTGGTGGTGGAGGTCGAGTGCTTGGCTGTGAGGGGAGTTGCCGGGAGGTGTAAGGGGCAGCTTCAGGAGCTGGACGGCGTGCCTGCTGTGGATGTGTGCTGGTTTGTTGGCAGGCTGAACAGGTGTTCATCCGCCGGTGCCACGTCTCCTCCTCTCTGAGCCGCTGGCCCACCCACTGGCCCCACCCATTCGGCAGGCGGCAGCCCCGAGCTGGTGCTGAACCAGCTGGTGAAGCACACGGTTGTGTCCTCCCGCTTCAGCGCCAACATGGTGGCCCTGGTGGGCGCGCAGCCGCGCACGCTAAACCTCAAGGAGTTCCTGCAGCACTTCCTGGACTTTAGGTGGGAGCGGCTGGGCGGCGCTGCAGGCGCTATGTGCTGCTGTGTCCAATACCTGCACACTTCCCCCTAACGCATCCTCAACCCTCTTGGGTTGCTTGCGGTCCTTGCTCACCCCACTTGGCTTGCTTGCCTGAACCTGCCGTCCACCCCACATACCTGCTCCTCTTGCATAGCGCACCCACCTGCCCCTCCCCTGCCCTGCCCTTCCCCTATTAACAGGTGCGAGGTTGTGGAGCGGCGGGCGCGGCACGAGCTGGGGCGGGCGCAGCAGCGCCTGCACCTGGTGGACGGATTCCTGACCGCCATGGGACACCTGGACGCTGTGGTGCAGGTGAGGAATGCTTTGGTGGGGTTACTTTGCTGGGGCGCAATCGATTGCGCAAGGTGCATGGTTGTACGACCATCTGCACCTGCCAGCTGTGAGCCACCTGGACGCCGTGGTGCAGGTGGGGTGGGGGTGGGATGGTTAAATGTGGGGCATTTATGGCCGAATCAACGCCTGCATATGTCGGTCATGGGCCACCTGGACGCCGTGGTGTGGATGTGGTGGTGCTGTTCTGCTGTGGGTGTGCCTGCTGGTGGCCGATCATGTTGTTCTCTGCCCCACCCCACCTCACCCAACACCCCTCCACCCCAGCCTCACCTGTCACCTGCCCCCTCCCCTCGCGCCCCTTCCCACACCAGGCCATCCGCTCCGCGCCCGACGCCGCCTCCGCCTCGGCGGCGCTGCAGTCGCCGCCCTTTGATCTGAGCAAGGAGCAGGCTGAGGGTGTGCTGGGCCTCACGCTGCGGCGCCTTACCTCGCTGGAGGCGGCCAAGCTGCAGGAGGAGCAGGCCACGCTGCGAGCCAAGTAAGTGGGGCGCCGGGGGGAAGCAGGCATCTGCCCTTTTCTTGTTTATTTTGAAGTTGATCGCAGAGCTGCCCGGCCTGGTTGATGGGGCCAGACAGGAGCATGCCGCTGGGGGCAGGTGTATCCTGGGTCAGCCACCTGCCAGGGCAGGGTGTTTGCTTGGCTCTTTTCGACAAAAGCTTCAGCCAGTGCTGACCAAGCAATCCTGCCCTGTGTCCTTCCCTTGTTTGCCTCACCAGGATAGCTGACCTGCAAGACCTGCTGGCCAAGCGCGATCGCATCCTGCAGGCGCGCTGCTGTTCCCTGTTGACTGCGCCTGCCGGCCGGCTGGTTGCGTCGCTCTGGCTCAGCATGCTGTGGTAGAGCAGGAGGCATGTGTGCCCATGGCAGTCCATACCGAGCTTCCGCCTGAGTTGACTGCTGTTTCAGCTGCAACCACCCATCATTAAATCACGCAGGTGGTGGGGCAGGAGGCGGATGAGCTGGTGGCCGTACTCAACAGGCCGTACTCAGCTTTGTTTAATGCCTTTTCTGACTGCAAAATATTCCTTGCAGGTGGTGGAGCAGGAAGCGGATGAGCTGGTGGCCAAGTACGGCACGCCGCGCCGCACCGCCATCGTGGCAGACGGTGCGCGCTGGGTGTGTCGGTGTAGGTGGCGGGGCTGCATGCCAAACGTACACTGTTATCTGTTATCAAGTTTGGATTGCCGCAGAATGGCCTGTCCCTGTAAACCCCTTCCTCGGCCACTCCTGAGCATGGAGATATAGTGCATAGCACATAGACAAAAGAGCTGCGGCAGAAGGACATCATCCCGAACAATCTCTGTTGCCGTCTCTCACATGCCTCCATCCATGTGTCCGCACATTGCAGCCGAGGTGGAGCTGCGGCAGGAGGACATCATCCCCAACACCCCCTCTCTCATCGTCTACTCCCGCCGCGGCTACATCAAACGCATGCGGGCAGACGCCTTTGATGTGCAGCGCCTGGGCGGCAAGGGTGCGTGTGCACATGGGAAATGCTGTGGCAGACATGCTGCTGTGCAGCCTGGGTATTGGCCGGCTTGTAGCAGTGGCGGCAGGGTGCTATTGCACAGCCGCAGCATGCTCAGCGCCTACAAGCAGGCCGCGTTGTGCTGCCACATGCCCTTCAAACGCCCCACTTTGCCCTCCGTTTCTGCCTCACCCACAGGCAAGACGGGTGCGCGGCTCAAGGAGGACGACAGCCTGGACGAGGTGAGCGCTTCTTGAACCTTTGCTCAAACCAGCATTGGGTTAGCCGGCGTTAGCAGCAGGGCTGTGCTTTCGCCTGCCGAGCCCACTGGCCTGTCTCTTCTGTGATCTGGGTACCTTGCCCATGTGCCGGACCGCGCCCCCGGCTGTCCTCCCGTGCTCTTTTTTTCATTTTTTCTCACATGGCACCCCTTGCCAACTTGCTTTCCTTTCTAACCCTCCCCGCACAGGTGGCCTACGTGTCGGACCACGACCACCTGCTCTTCCCCTGCGTACCCAGCAGCCCTTGCCAACTTGCCTTCTTCTCCTGTCATCCAGGTGGCCTACGTGTCCGACCACGACCACCTGCTCTTCTTCACAAGTGAGGGGCGCGCCTACTGCCTGCGCGCATTCGACGTGCCCGAGGGATCCCGCACATCCATCGGCACCGCCTTCACACAGGCAAGCAGGGCAGGCAGGGCGTGGGCTTTGGCTCCCAGCAGGCGTGATCTGCGCCCTGCACTTTCTTGTATGCGCAGCCTTGCTCTCCTCTCTGTTTATCCTTTTGCCCACGTGCTCACCCTTGAAGTCTCCTCCCAAATCAACCGCATGACCACAACAGCATGCGCCTGCCCTGTGCCCTCCCACCTCCCTCCAACCCAACTCCTCGCTAGCCTTCTCAATCAATGCAGGTGCTCAAGGGGCTGAGCAAGAGCACGCGCATCGCGGCCGTCATCCCCGTCTCCGACTTTGGAACGGAGGCGGGTTCGGGCGCCGCCGACCGAGACCTGGTGCTCATGTCCCGGTGAGAAGCAGGTTGCTGAGAAGCTGTCGTGATTGTGTGGATGGCTGACATCCAGCTCTAGCCTGCTTGTTTGCTCATCTCTTGCATACCTGCGAGGCGCAATTGGTTTGCACAAAAACCTGGTCTGGCCTACTGCCCCCCACCCAGTCTCCATCGCCCCTCCCCCTCTTCGCCTCCCCGCAGCAAGGGCCTGATCAAGCGCGTGCCGCTCAAGCAGTTTGCCTCCATCCAACGCAACGGGCTGGCCGCCATGGGCGTCAGGGTGAGGCTGCGGTACCGGTGTGTGGAGCCTTGGAGTTCTGCGAAGTGTGGATTGCTGCAGAGTCATGTGCAGGCATCCCCTCGTCCCCTAGCCCATGTGCTCTTTGGTTTCTGATGGCACACGGCCTTCCAGCGCGCTGCTCTGACTCCTCCTCCCACCCCCGCCTCCCGCCCCCACTCACCTACCGCAGGACGGTGATGCGCTGCAGTTTGTGGGGCTGTGCTCCCCCACCGACTCTGTTCTGGTGGCCGCCTCCGACGGCCAGATCCTGCACTTTGCCGGCAACAAGCTGCGCCAGATGGGGCGCACCGCGGCTGGCGTGCAGGTGCGCAGCACTGGGCGGGGGTGTCTGGCCGGCTTCCAGGAAGCCAGCATGTGTTCCTTTGCTCGCCTCTGTTCAGCACGGCATGGAGTTCAGCACGGCATGGGCGGTCATGGACACCCGTCGCGTTGCCGCACTTTTCCTGGCCCCATGCCCCACGCACACCTGGCTCAACACATGCATGTGCCCCCCTTCTGAAACGCAGACGATGCGGCTGAGCGATGATGCTGAGATTGTGGCCATGTCCATCCTGCCTCTGGGCGTGGCTCCTGAGGGCTCCATCGATGAGGAGGACGAGGAGGAGGGCAGCAGCAGCGCAGCAACCAGCTCAGGCAGCACCAGCCCAGCAGACGAGGAGGAGGAGGAGGATGGGGCGCCGGCGGCGGCGGCGGCCGGCCCCTGCCTGCTGCTGGTGTCGGGGCAGGGCCAGGGCAAGCGCACGCCCATCTCAGACTTCCGCCTGCAGGGCCGCACCGGCAAGGGCGTGCGCGGCATGCGGCTGAACCCAGGCGACCGCCTGGCGGCGGTGCAGGTGGTGGGTGTCGAACCATCCGCGGCAGCGGCGGCGGTGGCAGCGGGCAGCAGCAGCGACGAGGAGGACCGGAGCAGCAGCGGCGGCGGCAAGGGCGGCGGCCAGGCAAAGGAGCCGGATGTGCTGCTGTCTACGCAGCAGGGGCAGCTGGTGCGCGTGCCGCTCAGCAAGATCAACGTGCAGGGGCGCAACACAAAGGGGCGGCGCGTGCTCAAGGTGCGGGAGGGAGACGAGGTCATTGCAGCCACCGTGCTCAGCAAGCAGCGATGAGCAGCGGCGCCTGCGGGCGGGCAGCGCCCAGCTGCCCTGATAGCAAGCAGCGCCTAGTGCTGCCATGCCTCGGTGGCCTTTCAGCTGCGCTTTCTCAGACCCATTCATGTATTATTCATTCGTCCATGACCAATCTTCTGACCACGTGTACAATTTACAAGTAAAATGAGAAAGATAGATAGTTGTGAGGGCAGGCTGGGAAAAATCACGGGGAAGCAAAAGCAGGACAGCAGCGCGCCACAGCATGTACAGCAAAAATGACCGCGACAAAAATAAACTGCTTACAGAACGGTTGCATGCCTCTGTCATGTTGCATGGTGAGAGTGCACACAAAGCACTAGTCCTCCCCGCTGTCTTCCTCCTCCTCCTCCTCCTCGCTGTCTTCCTCCTCCTCCTCCTCGCTGTCTTCCTCCTCCTCGCTGCTTCCTCTTCCTCCTCCTCCTCCTCTTCCTCGCTGAACCCGCTGGCCTCCGCATATTCGTCATCATACTCCTCGTCCCAGCCGCCATCCTCCCAGCCGCCCTCCCAGCCGCCGCCCCCCATCACAAACATGCCGCCGCCGCCAAACATGCCCTCAATCATCTGCGCCCATCGGCCCATGCCCGGAGGCGCAATGCCCACATCCTCCGCCCAGGCCGCGTTGCGGTCAAAAGCTTCCTCGCTGGGGGGCAGGGACAAAGGGGGCGGCATGGCAGGAGTGGGATGCAAGGAGCTTGGCGCTTGTGCACGGTGCCCGCCCGGCTGATCTACACCTGGCCTGCTGGTGGGGCCAGGAATAAGCCCCCAACACTGCCACACATTCCGCACTGAGCCCCCATTTCCACCCATCCAACCCCAGCACCCCAGCATCCCACCGCCGCCCTGTGCACACGAGTTTGCTCACCTGAAGGGCTCCGTGCCATCGGCCCACAGGAACTGGCCCGCCCCGCTGCGGAACGTGCTGAAGAACTGGCGCCCGATCTGCGGGAGCGCAGCAAGGGCGGGGGTGGGGCTACTCGGTGGCACTGTCTGCTGGCATGCCAAACACCAAAAGCATGCACATGTAGCCGGAGGTGGGGCTACTCAGAAGTGCTGCCTTCCTGCCATGCTGGGGCCGGCTGCTGGAAGCCTGGTGCACCAGCACAGCCAACAACAACCAACTTGGCAGCTGCGCACGTTGTGGCCCTCTCCGTTGCGGGTCTTGTAGGGCCCCTTCAGCGGCGCGCCGTCCGGGGCGTGCGGGCCAAAGCGGGCGGGGACGTAAGCGCCTGCATGCCCAGGGTTGGGGCCGAGTGTGCAGGCAGGCTGCTTGAGAAGCACACAGTGTCAATGCACAATGTGAGAACGCGGCTTAGCCAGTGCAGCGCAGTACCTGCCTAGCACCCAGGCACCAACCGCAGTTCAGCTGGCTGGCTGGCTGCTCTGCTGCACATCCAAAGACCACAGCAGGCCTAGCATGGTGCTGCACCCCTGCAGCTCACCAGGTGGGATGACCTCCTTGTCGTCCAGAGCCCGTCCCTGCATCATCCTGGGCTGCCGGTGCTCCAGCACAGCCTCCACAAACTGAGCCTCAGCATCGGTCAGCGTAAAGCTGCTGCGCCAGCGGTGCTGCGGCGAGGCTGCTGCTGGGGCTGCTGCCGCCGCCGCTGCTGAGCCGGGCGCTGCTGCGGGTGCGCCGCCCTGGGCGGGCAGGCGCTCGAAATGGAAGATGCGCCGCAGCATGGGCCTGCATTGGTGGCATGATGTGGAAGGTGATGCTTCCTGCAACTTGCGGCAGTGTGGCAAATCAACATGTGGCAGGCGCAAGCTCCTCCTCCCTGTGCAAAGGACACCGCTGCCAACCACCAGCAGCCCACAGCTCCTGGCTACACAGCAGCGCTCACTCGATGTGCGCCAGCGGCGCGCCCTGCAGCAGCACGCGGCCGCCCGCCTCCCGCCGCATCACCACCGCACCGCCCAGGAAGCGCCGCTCCTCTGCAAAGGGGCAGAAAAAGCCAGGGAGAAGGAGGGGCAGCAGGCAGGTGGGGCGCTGAAATGTGATCCCAAGCGCGCGACGCTTGCTCAGCCGCGCCCTTTGGGCAGAAACTGCTAGAAATAAAAACTAAAAACACGGGGTCGGCCCCGGCGGATAGCAATGGCAAGCAGCAGGGCGATCTTCGATGCATGCGCATTGGCCCACAGCAGGCGGCAGCAGGCACGCCGTCCCACCTGGCTCCCTCTCCCGCTGCCGCTTGCGCCCTCCTTCAGGCGTGGCAGGCACGGCCGCACGTGCTCCCGCTGCTGCTGCTGCTCCTCCTTGAGGGGCATTAGCAGCTGCCGCGCCCTCGCCGTCGCTCTCCGGAGGCAGCTCGCCTTCACGCAGCAGGTAGCGCAGCTGCCGCTCCTTTTGCTCGCTGCAATACCGCTCCGGCAGCTCCCACTCCTTGTCGGCGTAGCGGCACACAAAACCCAGTGCCTTCAAGTCATCCCTGCGCAGTGGAGGACGGGGGGTTTTGAGGGCGCCGAGCGAGCGGCGGCAGCGGCAGCCCACTAGCCTGTTTTCGATGTCGAGCGGCAGAACCCGGCTGGCTAGCACTTACTTGACGTGAAACGTCGCGGGTCTTTGAAAAGGCACGCGAAGACTGCCGCCGCGGGAGTAAACCACGTCCCCAAAGACGCCGTGGACTTCCACCGTCTCCGGTCCCTGCGCCATGTGGTGCGTAGTTCGCTGACAATTGGGTTGCTAGCTTCAGCGGCGGCGATTTTGATGATCTGCAGGGGGCCGCTGCTGCGGCCGCTTAGCGCAGCAGGTCCCAGCGGCGCCGCGCCGGGCATGGGTGCAAGAGGAATGTGGATGCGCCATCGCAACTGCCTAGGCCCCGCGTGCGTATATCTGGGAATGCTGGGCTGCCACATTCCACTGCCCACTGCACATTCCAACGGCACAGGCAGCGGAGGGCAGGTGGCAAGTGTGTTGAGCGGAGCACATACCCATGGGCTCCGTCCTTTGTGGTTGCGACCATGCCAGGCAGTACAACAAGTTCTCTAACGTGCTCAGCCCCTGGCAAGGAGCAGAAGGCCGCCCGCCAAACAGCAGGTGAATTCTTTCCGGCATTGCATTAAACCTGCTGCCCCACGTGGCATTGCCGCCAAAGAGATAACGGGGCACTGCATTCGCTTGGTGGCTGCCCCCTGAGGACAATCGGTGAACTGCTGCTGTGGCGCTGCGGACATGGTGTGGGCTGACAAGGCTGGCAAGCCGCTGGCCAGCTGGGAGAGGTGCTCGGATTCTAAGGTGGCCCATCAGGTTAGCGGCGACGCATAGGCATAAAGCCCCGCGTGTTCTCTGCTTATCTTCACGACTTTTTGCATCGAGTCTTGAGTGGCTTCAGTTACGTAGTAAGCAGGTGCTTTAACGTCGTATCAGAGAATGCATCGTCCTACTGTGTGTGCAGGCACGGTTGGGCGCCCCATGTCGGCAGGCGGGCAGCGGCGGCGATGCAGCTTGCAAGGCGGACACAAACTGCACGCGCATCACGTTCTGCAGTGCTATACAATCTCATTTGTTCAGCCAGCTTTGGCGGCCCGGGCTTGCGGCTCTCGGTGGCAAGGTCGGCTGGGAGCCTCCGCAGGATCTCGCGCACGGCCGGGTGAAAGCTGCGGCAGGTTGCAGCTCGTCACATGCGCCAGCCATCCCCGCTCGTCCCGCTGCACCTCCGCCGTCGCCGCCTGGCGTCGCCGCTAGCTCGTAGCGGCCACAACCCCAGACCCTCCAGACTAGCTGCGGCCACCACCACCAGCAGCAGCAGCAGCAGCTATGGACGCTGCTTGCGTCGCAGAGCTGCAGGCGTCGCTTGCCCGGCGGGACGCCGTCCCCTTTGTGGCCGCCTGCCGCGACGCGCTGCGGCAGAAAGCGGCCTTCCCTGCGCTGCGGCAGTGTGTGCGGGAGCTGCTGGCAGAGGTGCGGCAGCTGGCTCGTACCAACCGGTCCTTGAATCATGTCCATGTGTGCCTGGAACTGGGTGCAGCAAGCTGTTGGCTGTGCCAATGATGGAAGAGCAGATGCACTTAGACTGGTTGAGAGCCGCCATGCTCTGCCATTCCAATTTGCTAGTGTACCTCACCGGCCTGCATTGGCCATCCAATTAAACTACTTCAAAATTCTGCCTGCAGGCTCATGATGATGAGGAGGTGGGCCTGGGCGACTTCCTGCTCTCGGCTGTCGAGGTGAGACAGCGCACTGGCGATGTGCCCCCTCAGGCACGGTGCCCCGGGGAGCCCCAACCAAGCAGGCCTGCGGCAGCCTGGCGCATTCCGTGCCCACTAATAGCCCAGTTGCATTGCGTGCTGCTGCAGCCATATGCAGGGGGGCATGTGCGCGTCCCACGTGTGCCGCTGTGCTGCCTGCTAAACGCATCATCTGCATCTGCTCCTTTGCAAACCAACAAGCAGGAGGCGCTGGCCAGCCCCGAAACCGCCGCCATCTGCCACCTCATCCTAGACACCTGCTCCGAGCTGCCAGGCTGGCACCCCCGCCTGGGGCCCCACCACGCTGTGGGCGTCCTGCTGCGCTGCGCTGCGGAGCAGCCGCGCCTGGCGCCCAAGGTCGCCGCTGCTTTCCACCTCACCGTGGATGCTTTTTCAGTGGCCGACCAAGTCGCGCTGCTGGACGCCATTTCAGGCCTGCTGGATGCGTCGGCCACCTCTGCCGCTGGCGTCGCGCTGCTGCTGCACTTTGGCCCGCCCGTGCAGCGCCACTTCCATGTGGAGGCGGTGCTGGAGGACTTGGTGAGGGCTGAGGAGAGAGGAGGGGGTGTGCCTGGATGGTTGGCTGTTGTAGGGAGGCTCAGCAAATGGCTCTCGAAGGGTTTGAAAGGGGGCAGCTGCAGCAGCTTGGCACCTGCGGGCAGGGCGCTGTCCTTGCACGCGGATGCCGGAACACCTGAAGAACCAGCTGTGCACCGACCGTGTCCTGTATCCCCGCCCCACGTACCTGCCCGCCCTGCAGGTGCTGAGCAGTCAAGACCCGGTGGCGACCCGCTTTGTGCAGCAGCTGGGCAGCCGAGACATGCAGGTGACGCGGGCACGGGCGCTGTGCTGTGTTGTGCTGCAGCTGGGAGGCCTCAGCACGGAACCGCCGCTGCAAGATGCCGGCTGTGGAGGGCTAGCTCTGGCCTTGTGGCAGGCACCTGATTGAACCCAACGTTCTCCCTCGCCCCCTCCCCCTGCTCGGCAGGCCCTGTACGTGTCCTTCTGCCTGCAGTACGGCCAGCTGCGCAGCGCCAACAATGCGGTCAAGACCTTCAAGCTGCAGCAGGTGAGCGGGGCCGGCGGGGAGCAGACAGGGCTAGCTTAGCAGCAGGTCGGCGGGGCTGGAGCTTGGGGCAATCGAGTGCAGGGGTCGGCCAAGGGTTTGACTGCGCCAACACTTGCACCAGCACCCTTGCTTGGGAGGAACGGCGCCTAGCACTTACCCGCGCATTTTGCTGCTGCCTTGTCTCACCCCTCACAGGAGTTTCCGGATGTGGAGCGTCTGCACAAGGCCAAGCAGCTGGACAAGATGTGCTCCAAGGGGCTGTGGGGGGTGAGCAGCCGCCTGCCGCTGAGCCAGGCCCCTGTGGAGTGCGCCTGTGCATGCCCCCACCGCAAGTATTGCCCGCAGCTGTGTGAAGCGAGCAGCGTGTGTCGCGTGTTGCCTTGCCTGCCTGCATCATTCTGCTTGCTGTCCCAGGCCGCCACGGGCCATAATGCGCCCGAAGCATGCCTGCCCACTCAGGGCACATCATCTCCCTGTCACTCTCGTCCCTACCACCCGTCATACCCCTCCCTGCCTTCCCTGCCCGCCCTATTGATCGCAGGTGGCGGGACAATACGTCGGGGAGGAGCCGCAGCTGCAGCGCACCCTGGTGCAGGCCATGCTGCTGGCAGGGGAGCTGTCGCTTGCCCAGGAGCACATGCGCCTCTTCGGGCTGCAGGTGGGCGGGGCGGAGGGCATGCCGGGAGGTGGCGGCTGCTGCTGCCGCAAAGTCGTACGCCTTGGCATGAGCCCCAGTCTTCCACACCCGGCAAGCCACCCAAAGCATCGGCCCTCAAGTTACGCTGTGCGCAGGACGAGTTCCAGATTTCGCCAGAGCGGCTCGCGGAGGAGCAGGCGCGGCGGCGCGAGCAGTGAGTGCTGGCCCAGCCTGTGTGTGCCTGTCATGCTGCTGCATGTGCCTGCCACATGTTCACGCTGCACTGGGAATTATGCTGGCCAGCCACCACTTCAATTACCCCTGTGCACTTTGTTGATCTGCCTCTCCCTGCCTGGCTTCCGTGCCTGCACAGGTACCTGCAGCTCCCTGCCGGCGTCCAGCTGCATTTCGTGGACAGCGTGCAAGCGCTGGCCTCCATGGGGCGGCACCTGGACGGCTTGCTGCGGCCACACCGCCACGGCTCTGTACACCACAGCATCGTTGCAACTGACGATGCGGCCGCAGCAGCGGCAGTAGCAGGGGCGGAGGGCGAGCAGCTGCTGCAAGCGGCGGCTGTGGGGGCAGCAGGCGCAGCAGGCAGCAGTGCAAGCTCAGCCTCCATAGCTAGTGCGGCAGATGCCCCAGCCGCATCAACTACAGGGGCGGACCGGGATGCGGAGCTGCTGCCAGCGCTGGGCGTGGATTTGGAGTGGCAGCCGGACGCGGAGAACAGCTCGCCTCCCAGCCTGCTCCAGCTCAGCACCGGTGGGTGGGTGGAATTGGCGTGCAGCACAGCGCTGTCTGTGCCGTTGGGGGTGGCTACGAGGCATAGTGTGCTGGTTGATTGGCCGCGGTGTCGAACGTTTGATGTACTGAGAGTCATCTCTCATGTCCCCCAATTTCACTTCTCCATTGCAGACAGCGAGGTGTTTCTGGTTGATCTGCTGGCCCTGGCGCCGCATGAGGCTGAGCTGGCGGCCGCCCTGGCCCCCATCCTCACCTCTGACCGAGTGTTCAAGCTGGGTGAGGCGGCGCTGGGCTTGTATCTGCTTTGCAATAGCTTGGTTGTTCACAATGGCGCGCAGGTGTGCTGCAGAGCTGGGGAGTGTTCCTTGGCATCTGCCTCCCAGTCTTTAAATGCCTACGCCTGCGGCTCCAGATCAACGTGCAAGTGCTTCATTCCATGTGCTGCTCACGCCCTCCTGCTCATGCCTGCCGACTGCTGTGCTCAGGCTGCGGCATCGCCTCAGACTGCAAGAAGCTGGCCGACCACCATCCCGCTGCCTTCAGCCTGGTGCGACCACCTAGCAGCTGGGGTCGACTCTGTGTTTGTCATGTACCGCATAATGCGCGCTCCACCGCGGAATAGACCTGCCAGCTGGCCTCACCTGGTGCACGCCCCAGCGCTGGGCTACATATACAATAACGCTTACCTTACTGCTGCAGGTGCGGTCCTGCCTGGACCTGAGCGTGATGTGGCGCTCCCACCACATCGAGCAGAGTGAGCGAGGTTGTTTGTTGCCGATTTTGTGGGCAGGCTGCTTGCGGCAATGGAACCTCGCAACTGCTGCTGCTACTCCCCACCCCAGCATAAAGACCTTCTGGTCTGGCCCCCCAACAATTGCCGCCTTGCCAGGCCCCAGCCCTCACCTGCCCATACCCCTTCACCCCCCTCCGCAGGCGGCAAGCGCTCCACGGCTGGGTTCAAGCGGCGCGCGGGCGAGGTGTCGCTGAGCATGCTGGCGCAGACGGTGCTGGGCAAGCCGCTGGACAAGAGCCAGCAGGCAAGTGGGGCGCTTATGCAGTGGCTTGTGCATTGGTGTATGGTGTAGAGAGCTGGGATGCGCCGGCTTCCCCTGGCCTTGCCCACACAGTGTTGCGCAAGGCGCTGGGCAGTGAGCCCCCTGTGCCCTTGACCAAAACACCCCACCAACCCGCCTCGTCTCTCACCCACAGGTCAGCAACTGGGGCCAGCGCCCGCTGTCGGCGCAGCAGCTGTCGTACGCCGCCCTGGACGCCTTTTGTGCGGTGCTCATCTTCCGAGGCTTGGGCCAGGAGCACCACCCGTTCCGCACGCGGCAGGGCCTGTCCCATCATGCCTTCACATACGATCGGCGGCACGGCGGGGTCAACGGCGGCGGGCACCATGCCCCTGCCCGGCGGCCGCCTGGCGGTGGGAATGGCGGGCACAACGGCAGCAACGGCCATGGCGGCGGCGGGCAGGGGCACGGCCATGGGCAGCAGGGGCATGGCAGCAGCACCAGCAGCCACAACCATGGCGGCAACCACAACCATGGGCCGCATGGCAGCAGCAATGAGGGTGGCGGTGGCGGCAGCAGAGGGCATAGTGGCGGGCCGCAGGCAGCAGCAGCCTTTCCGTGCTGTGTAGGCAGCATGCAGGCGGTCTGGGGCCCTGCTAGCAGCCTGCAAGGCAGCAGCTGCTTTGGCGGCAGCAGGGGGCTGGTGGCACCAGCACCGCTGCGGCCCAACAGCCTGGCCAGGGGCGGGCACAGGAAAGCAGCAGCGCAGCGCCAGCTGGCCACGCCGCGCCTGCTGCTGCACCTGCTGCCTGTGCGGCTGCTGCGCCATGTAACGTGCCTGCTGTGAGCTGTCGACACACGAATCAAGGGCCTGCCGCACTGGGGGTATTGTCTGCTGTTGTTACAGGGTGTGTGCACTGCGTACGGACTGAGCAAAATGGATGACACAGGGCACGGGAGGGAGAGAGGGCAGAGCAATCGCATACTCTTCACTAGCTGCACAGGACGGCATGCGTTGCCTGGGGCCGAGGGCTGGCCTGGGGCCCGAGGGCTGGCGCGAATCAAAGAGTGAGAAAGAAGGAGGGGGTCAAAACTTGCCAGGAAAAAGGTGACGGGACGGAGACAAAAAGGTGTGGGGGCATGGGCGGGTGTACACCTGGGCGAGGGGGGGGGGGGGGCGGGGCGGGGGCCTACGCAGCGCCACACGCCAGCCTGCCAGCCGCAGCACAGTGCGCTAGCCGCCTGCGCCGGGCGCCCGCCGCTGCTTGCAGCTGGCGGCGGGGCGAGGTATCGAGGCAAAGGGGAGCAATCGAGCAGCAATTCTCAGAGCTGGAAGCGCGTATGGGCGCCCCGCCTGGGGGCGGGGCCAAATGGGGCGATAGTCTGGCCTACCTAGCGGGCGCGAGTCATAGGGCGGCGGGCCACGGGGCCCCCGTCCTTGGGCGCAGCGAATAGGGTTTGACAAAAATGGGTCTGCGGGCGGCGCGGGCAGGGCCTACACATGCTGGACGCGCGCACTTAGGCTGCCGGCACGTCGGGCGCGGCCGCGGGGGCCGCGGCCGCCGGCACAGCTGCAGCCGCTGCCGCTGCCGCCGCTGCTGCCGCTGCAGTCCCCGCCGCTGCGAGGGGCACGGGGGCGCCGCCTGGGGGCGGTGCGCCGGCGGGTGCGGGCGAGGGCGAGGGGGAAGGCATGGTGCCAGGGAACTGCTCCACCTCTCCGGCCAGCAGCCCCTCTGTGTGGAACAGGATGGGCCGGCACCGCTTGTCCTCGTGCAGCAGGGAGGAGTTTTGGAAGTGCTGCACCAGCGCCGCCTTGCCCTGGTGGGAGGAGATCAAGGGGGAGAGCAGCGGGTGAGGTGCTGGTTTGGCAGGGCGAGGCCGGTCGCGGTGCAGCAGGGGCGGCAGCAGCAAGTGGCGGCGAGACACAGAACGTTCAAAGGCTGGCTCGGAGCCGCGTCAAGCGCAACAAGGGCACGCAGTCTGCACACCACTACGGCAGGCAGCGGACGCCAAAGCCGGCTGAGCAGTCTGAGCAGTGCCCGCCGAGGCCCTGGACCCGCACCTGGATGCGGCCGTAGGCGATGTGGCAGATCTTCTCGCTGTTGAACTTGGGCCACTTCTTGCCGTGGAACTCCTCCACCAGCGGGACAATGTACTCGGGCCGCACCTGCGAAGAGGAGGGAGAGGGGAAGGGGGGGGGTGAGGGAGGGAGAGGTAGGAAAGAGGACTAGGCTGGCGGGGGGAGGGTTGCAATGGCGGCGGCACGTGGCGGCAGCGGCGGCGGCAGCTGTGGCGGCCGCGCGCGCAGCGGCAGCCCGCCAAGCTCAGCGCAATGCCGATTGACCGCAGGGCCGCTCAAACACTTCGCGGATGCTTACCATGTTGATAAACGCGTATCCGACGTTGCATTTGTTCTTAAAATCGATGGGCAAATAGAAGAAGTCGAACATGCCCCTGAACTTCTCCTCAACCAGCTGCGTTTGGGGTGTGGGATGGGGAATGAATTTTTTTCGCGAGCGGGGCCGGCCGAGCAGCTCGAAGGTCGCCCTGCCACCCTCACCATAAGCCGCCAAGCAGCCTCCCATCCATCATCCCCTCCCACCAATTTGCCCCCCACTCACCGCCAGCAGCATCTTCTGGGTGTACTTGTTGGGGATGTTCTTCACCATCAGCGTCGTGCGCTTGTCCTCCCCCAGCCGGATCTTGCCCAGGTCCAGCGAGTACAGCTTCTCCTGCGGCAGGGGGAACAGGATGGAACATTAATTGCTACAGAAAGAGAAATAAGGTGGGGAGTTGATGGTACCAGGTCCAGCGAGTACAGCTTCTCTGCGGCAGGGCACGAGGGAAGGACCGAAAGGGAGAGGTGAGCGAAGGGCACCCAGGTGAAGACGGGGGGAGAGATGTGCGGCACAACTGCTTGGGCAAAGAGTGTGCTCCCACATCCATCTATCCACCAGCATGCAACCGGGCCCCCCCCCCC
>VFQO010000343.1_pt1 | contig 52484 bp, 86 predicted proteins | sample 3512331 | NCBI WGS metagenome assembly VFQO01 (sample SAMN10412371, study PRJNA504923) | tailings metagenome | isolation source: Replicate 3 from Balatoc abandoned mine | place: Philippines: Itogon, Benguet | collected 2017-08-28 | reverse complement strand
TGGAAGCGTAGTACACAAAATGAATGGGTAACTAAGTGTGACCATTGTAGTAAATATGTAGTACCACATGACTTAGAAACTTGTTTAAAGATATCAGCATCTAAAACTGGTCCAATCTGTCCACATTGTGCTAAACCTATAGATGTCTTAAAAGGACAGTGGGTATCTATGAAGCCTACTAATGAGGCTATTGGTTTCCACATGCCACAAATCATTTTTGGTTCTAGAGTTAATCCAAATAAATGGGCAGATCTACAAGATAAACTTAACACTTATTCTCTACCTAAGTTGGCCAATGAGGTCTTTGGATTAGCCTCTGGTGTAGGCGGTAGAATATTATCATTAGCAGAAGCAAGAGCTTGTTGTAATACTGAAAAGAAAGAGTTTGATACGTGTTGGGCAACAGACTATAGAGGTATAAACCAAGTTGTACTAGGATGCGATTGGTCAGTAACAGGTACAACTAAGTCTTTTACTGCATTCTCCGTGATAGGCTCAGATTATATGGGAAAACAATATCTTTTACATAGTGAGTTAATACAAGGAACTGATTTATTACTGCAAGTAGAAAGGGCAGCACAGTTATTTAACCAGTTTAACTGTCAGGTTATGGCCATGGATAGAGGTGTAGGTAAATTACAGTATGAACTTCTTGCAAAGAAATTTGGAGAAGATAGGGTTTATTCTGTAAATTATGTAACAGCAAAGCACACTCTTAGATGGGATCCGCAAGGAAGATTTTTTGCTGCAGATAGGACATCTTGTATTGATTCTGTTATAATGAAATTTAAACTAGGAAGGAAGTTTTTCGAAACCCCTTCTTGGGAATTAACTGGTAAGTACTGGGATCACGCACTATGTATGTTTGAAGAAGAGTCATTATCAGGTAGAAGGCTATACCGTAAAGATGAGGACGGTTCTGATGACTGGGTACATAGTATTGTATTTGCCAACATAGGAATGATGATACAAAGGGGTGATTTCACTTATATAAATAGTGATGATTAAGCCTAAAATATACAGATAAGGAAATTAGTATAATGAGTGAATTTGAAGATAATATACCTGTTGCAAAAAAGAAGAATATGAAAGATAAACCGGCTGAGATAAATATGAACGAGTTACCTAACACAGATACAAATATCCCTGAGAAAACAGAAGTAGAAGAAAAGCCTAAATCTAAGTGGACGCAAGATGAATTATTAGAAGTCTTCGACAAGTTAATGTTCGAGGGTCAATACAGAGAAACATATCGTATTAGGAATAAACTATCTATTACATTCAGATCTAGATCAGCAGAAGAAACTATGCAGATTTCTAGAGAAATAGATAATACCCCTTTCAACCTTATTTCTACTGTACAGGAACATAAAGCTATGCTTAATCTATCCTATTCACTAGTTAATTACTCAGGGAAAGATTTCTCCAACGTAGAACAAAAAGAAATATATAAGTTTCTAAGTAAGCTTCCAATTTTCGTTATTTCTGCATTAGTAGATAAGCTAGCGGAATTCGATTCTAAAGTTGAGGAGGCTTGCAGAGAGGCAGAAGAAAATTTTTAATAAAACCCTGGGCACATAGAAGATTAAAACTATATGTGTCAGGGGTAAAGATACCTCCTTTAGGATCTGTACAAGATTACTTACTACAGAAGTTTATGATCCAGGAGACGACTAAGAATATAAAGATAAATAGTCTAATAGCAAACTTAGCATTAGCTACGGCTAAAAGTAGTGATGCTGTTAAATTAATAGGTAAGATTTGGGATGATTACACATCTTTAGAGTTAGGGTTCCAAATATCACCATCAGATAGAATAGACGATACTGTCGAAGAAATGAAAGCTGAGTATGCTAAGATTCAACATCTTAGACCAAAATTAACAATGGATAAAAAAGGCTTTTATGTAGTTTCAGGATTAAAAATATAATGTCCATATTCAACACCACTGCCAACACAGGTTTTAATTCATTTAATAGCCCATGGAACCCGATGAATGCTAATCAGGGTGGCTGGGGTGTTGATCCTAATTATTTAACGCCGAGTTATACTGCACCATATAGACCTGGGTATGCAGGATTTCAAGGTATGACTGGTCACACTGATCCTGGATTTTTCAGGTCAGCTAGTTATATATTTAACCCTTTTGCTGAACCCCCTAATAAATGGGGTAATCCGATAGGAGCCGGTACCCCATACTTCGATAGTATGGTTAATAGACCGGCAGATGCAGCGATGTGGGGTGCACAAAATCTTATAGCCCCAGCAATAGCGGCCTACGGGGCTTTTAAATTAGGTAACTTAACCACAGCTAGAGTAGGTGGGGCTGCTTCTTTCTCAGGAAGAATGGCTTCCAGCTGGACAACTGCATGGGGAGGCTCAGAGACGGCCATAGCTGCAGCAGGAGCTAGACAAGGTATTTTTGCAGCAGCAGGTGCCTCTCTAGGAAGATCTACTATGGGCTCCATGTTCAGTGCAGCTAACTTTGCTACAGGCGGATCCTTGATGGGTTCTGGAGTAGGCGTAGCCGCTAGGGGAGCAATGGTTGGCGCAGGAGGGGTAGTTGGGGGATTAGCAGGAGGATTGCTATTACCAATTGCTGCAGCACAGTTAGGTATTGAGACTATGCAGCAGGGTATATTCAACCCATATGTTGCTACCTCCATGACGGCATCTACTTTAAGAGATAATCTAGCCAATATTACTTTCGGTGGTTCTGGAGGTAATCTACTAACAGGAAGAGGATTATCTAGAAAAACTGCAGGCGGTATAGCCTCCCAAGTAACCAGAATGGGTATTAAGGACTATACTCTGGATGAATTTAGCATGGGTCAAGTTGCAGACTTATCTTCTAGGTCAGGATTACTAGATGATTCTTCTATCGGACAGATATCAGGAAGAATAAAAGATATTGGGAAATTAGTTAAGTTAATGATGAATTTAACTAATGACCCAGATATTAAAAATAATATAGAAACAATAGTTAGATTAAAGAATGCAGGTGCATCCCTAGGAAGTATGTCTGGAATAATGCAGAACATTGGATTTTCTTCTGCAATATCTGGCATATCTACTCAAAGAATGATGAATACCGTAGGTGCACAGGGTCAGTACCTAGCCCAGGCCAATGGTATATTACCCGTTATGGGTCAGATAGCATCAGCTAATGCTATGGCCGGATTTGCCTCTTCATATAGAACAGGATTAATAAATAAATCTACAATGGCTATGATGGGTGGAAGTGAGGGAGCAACTCAGTCTCTTGTAGGCGCTCAGATAAATGCTGGGCAGACTATGTATAATAGAATAGCATTATACAACCAATATATGGGCTCAGGTGGTTCAGGAGTAATAGGTAACTTAGGAGCCTTCGGTAATAGCTTTGCTAGAAACCCACTAGGTGTTCTTGGAGCTATGGAGCTTAATGATGGAAAGACGAGAACCCTTCAGATGATGGATAGAGGTATCTTAAGTATCCAGGATCAATTAATGGATATGGCTAGGTTGATGCCAAGAGATATGATTTTTACCAAAGAAGGTAAGATAGATGGCAATGCAGCATACACCTTAATGACTAGACAAATGGGTATGTCAGCAGATGAGGCAAGAGCTACATTATTTGCATATCAAGATGCCGGAGATCCAAAAGCTCTAGCCCAGAAAATAGCCGCTATCAGAGGTTCTCGTAAAGAAAATGTAGCTCAATACTTAAACCAACAAGGGCTTGGTAATGGTATATTTAACCCAATGATATATCCAGTTAGACAGTATCTTAAGGAAGTTAGAGCCGGATATGGGGATATGGCTTCTCGTCTTAGAACTGGGTTAGGAGCCATATCTGATAAGTTTGAGGAAGGTTTCTACGGCGGTATATACGGTAAATCCATGTTTAAAGATGGAGAGAGAATGAGGATGGACTCCACCATGGTAGGGTCCGGTATAGAAGACGTATCTCAATTTAAAACAGGTAATGGATTAATAGGCTCAGCTATAAAGTTTGCCATCCCAACGTCTTGGGAAGGTAGAGGTGCAATTGGCGGATCTATACAAAGAGTTATGGGGTATCAATCATCTTTAAATAAGATTAGAGATGTTATGGATATAGTAAATGATGCAGGTACCGGATCCTATGGTGCAGATATTCAAAGTGCAGTCAGAGATGCTTATGATAAAAATGCAAGCCCAGAGTCTAGAAGAGATGCATTAAATAAACTTGTGTCGTCAGATATTATAGACTTTAACCAACGTAAATTAGCTGAAAAAGCTTTAAATTCAGGAGAATTTGGTAGAGTTGTTACTGAGAAAAGAGGGACCGCTAAGACTAGATATTCTAAGCTATTAATGTCAACTATCCTAGATAGAAAAGATGGCACTATTATGGATAACCAGCAAAAGACCATGCTAATAGGTCAAGCACATGCATTCGCCGGTATGAGTGATGGTGAGATACAGAGACTATTAAATAATAAGGATATAGATAAAAACTCAAAAGAATACAAAGCTATGCAGGAATTCAAGAAAGAGTTTAATCTAAAAGATGGTGCCGAAATCAGGGCTATGGCAGATAGAATATCTAAACTAGGATTTGATAATGGTTTAGTAACTACAGCAACTGCCATATATAATGAATTTGGCGATTCTCAGAGTATGATTAAAGCTATAGATAAAGATCCAAGTAAGTATTTTAAGGGAGATCAATTGGCCAGGTTTAGGAAGGGTAGAGAAGGCTTAACTGGCATAAATAAGGCTGATTTTTATTTAGGTGCATTAGGTGAAGCCAGAGGTTGGACTTATCAAGATGATTTACCAGACTATATTAAACATGCAGATAAAGAGACAAGACAGGGTTTAATGGATAGATACACTTCGGCCCAGCATTATGAATCTAACTTAATGAAGTTAGCACAAGAAGGTAAAATAGATACATCTATTGCACTGCAATCAGTAGCGGTTAATAAAATGGATCAATCTATCAAGGATTTTGGATTTTACGTAGAAAGATTCGGGGATAAAGCCATTGGTAGGAATGGTACAGAACAAGTTAATACAAAATAATCATGCCTATAATAAAACCAACAAGTAGAGTAATACCCAAGCTGGTACAAATAACACCTTATGAACTATATATGGGGCAAGTTAAAGGTACGTATGATAATCTTAGGGCACAGAATTCTAAAGTAGAATATATACCACCACAATTTGGAGGTCTTTTTGGCCAAAGAAAAGTATTAGAGAATGATATGGTATTAGAACTTATTGATTTTGAGATTAAATAATAATGGAAATGATAGATCTAGTAGCTAAGAATAAAGAAGAGAGATTATTCACTTCTAGGCCTAGATATACACCTCAGAAATTCATAGAATCTGAAGGGGTGTGGCAAACTGAGTTTGTCGATAGAGGTACTCCTGCGTCAATACAACTGCTGACAGATGATGCTAATACTGCAACTAGTGGGATAAGACTACCTGACTCTGAAATATACTCAACTTTAGAATCTACGCTGCAAGACTTAGTAAAAAGTGAAAGTGGTTATACTAATTTTCTATTAACAGATATACAAACTCAGTTTACTGAGAAAGTTCAAATAACGGAAGTATTCGGAGATACGGAAGTAGCATATTACTTCGGTAAATCCCCAGTAGTATTTAACCTGTCAGGTATATTAATAGACAGTGTTGATAATAATTGGTTTGTACAATTTGTACAGGCCTATGCTCATGTTCTACGAGGAACTCAATTAGCTAAGAACTATGAATTAGTACAGATAAATTTACCCAATATGAAAATAATTGGGACTATAATGGATCTAAGATATTCACAGAATTCAGCAAGAGACACCGATATACCTTTTGCAATATCTATACTAGCTAAACAGATAATACCAATTTCTACAGTAATACCCTCCGTACCACTTACTAATGAGGCGGTATTGATTGATTTTGGTAGAGCGGAAGGTTTTACAAACTTCACCAGTTTGCAGAATATTAACAAGCTAAAAGAGTCAATAGATGCTATGGCTTCTAGAGCAGACTCACTTATTCCTTCCGAGCTCAAGCAGTCTTTGATGGAAGCTGGTGGAACTTTTGCAGATGCCTTAGGTGCATATACAAATGTACCAAGTACATTACTTGGTGTTAGATCAGGATTATTTTCCCCCGTTTATGGTATTATATCCTCTATAACTAAAGTGGTTCAGGCTACTACAGGTGATATAACGGATATTATAGGAAGTTTTACAAATCCAGTTAGAAGTATACTTAGGGATATTCGTACAGTCAGCACTCAGGCTATGGGTTTAATAACCCTAGTTGAGAATAGTGTAGATAAGATTTTAAGAGAGCCTATTAACGTAATTGACGATGTTAGGTCTACTTTAATTAATCTTAAAAATACCTCTGGAGCTATTTCTAGAATGCCTGAGACCGTCTCGGAGTCTATAAATAGATTATTCAAATCTGGAGCACTATCTTCCTCTGCTCCTTTTCTAAGATCTAATAGTATATCTAAAGATAAAAGAGCTCTATTAGATTCTGGAACAAAGTATACCCCTAGTAAAGGAGCATATTTATGAGAAATTATCAATCATATTTATTACTAGAGGATTTGTTTGATTATCTACCTGAACCGGCATCATCACTATATCAATTTGCTGATAGTGTTTTTAACCCTTCAGTAGAAGTAACTGAGATTGATTGTGGAACTACTCTGGGTAAGATAACCGATATAACTTTTGGATTAGTAGGGTACATAGAATTATCTACTAATGATGCAATTACTTCTTCAAGAGTATCTTATTTATTAAGTCAAGGAACTTATAAAATAGCCTTGCGAAATCTTCATAGCTGCACGGCAGAAGGTGGAGTTTGCCAAGAGTGTTACAAAGGCTCTTTTCCCTATAAATCTATACCTCAAATAAATTCCGTAATAAAAATACCGTCAGAATATACTTTCTCCGAGGATGTATTTATATCGGATGGTGTTCTACTACCTAGCTATGAGCTATCGATACCGGAAGATTCTTATTCTGACATAATAGTATATGTAGGAGATTCTTTACTTGACCCTATACATTACTCTATTACTAACAATATTATAACGCTGGATTATATTCCAGATTCCGGTTTACATATAGTAATTAAGTATATTACTAAGTCTGCTAAACCCTTTCTAAGTTATTTAGCCAAGAGTTACTCTGGTAGTCTATTAGGTATGAAATCTTTACCTACAGCTCCTATAGTAATTAGGGAATCATTATTAAAATCTATGTTATCATCAACACAGCTGAATACAATTTCTAGCGAACTCGAAAGATACAAATCCATACCAGAATCCCACTTAGGATTTTTGGACTCTATACACGATAGATTAGAAAAAGCTTTATTTATGATTGCCCTGTTTGGAATTTATAGTAATGTCACAGTTTAATGATCAATATGGCAGCACAGATGTAATATTTCAAAGTATCTCTCTGTTTGTAGAGGGTGTACAAGTACCATTTCAAGCTATATCTATAAGTAGTTCTCACCAGAATTTACCATCGGCTATAATACAAATACCTATCCAAGTTGGTCTTATGGATATAGTCAGATATTATCAGCCCAAAGTGCATGTATTTTTTACAGACCCTATTAGTGATAAAGATTGCCTTTTATTCTCGGGCGTTATCACCTCTGTCTCTTATCAAAAATCTATAAGAGGATCTGGCAGTGCATCTATATCTTTCACATGTGAGCATAAATATAAATTCCTGGAGGAAATAACTTTAGATTTTTCCGGTTATACATCTGATACTACAACACAGATAACTGCATACGATGGTGATGCACCAATAGGTAAGATGAATATGTTTAATTCATTAATGTCTATATCTCAAGCTATGTCAGGTATAGTTGGGTTGAATAAAAGTACAGAACCTACAGAAGATAATATATTAAAAGCTGTAGCGGAGCCGACAGTATTGAAATCTGATTTGTCAGAATATCAACACAGATTACTAGGTATGCCTGGAGTTATGATGAATTACTGGAATCAATTAATGATGACTGGTTACTCTGATTCTAAACGGTATCAGTCCCTAGTATCTCTATATAGACCACTAGTAGAAGTAGGGTTAAAATTTTTCAATAGATTATCTGGCCACTACTATATAGAAAAACGTATACAGGATTCGAAGGTAGATCCATGCCCAGGAACAACCACTACTAAGGATTCTGATAAAAAACTTGTAGCACCGAGTATGAGACTTTTTCTTAAGTCTGCCGTACAAGCAGATATGGCAGTTAGGCTTAAAGATTATTTAGGGCAGTTTTCTGGGGAGTCCACCAGTCTGTTTGGGGTATTCAGAGACTTCGTCGATGCTATAGATTATGATCTACTATTTCTTAATAGTCCTGCAGAAGTACCGTTAGATCCGACGAGCAAAGACCCTTCAGGTAAGACTTACGCTATAGACACAATAATAAAACCTCAATTACCATTTTATTATAGTCCCGCCTGTAACATAATATTGCCAAGCATGTACTCTGACTTGAATGTTAATCAGAGTGAATCATCTGTACCAACCAGAGTGACAGTTGTTCAGGATCTTGTAACTGGAACTGGTAAGTTCGGTCAGAACTATAGAGCACCAGCTTCGATAAGAGAAACTGTTGCTTTAGGTAGTAAAGACATGGATCAAAACTATGATCTAAATGCAAGTACTGGACCTTTCTATGGTAGATATGGTAAGTATGAGCAAGGTAGAGGTGTGAAGCATAGTAGAATACTTATGCCAAACTGGTTAGCCCATTATGGTAATAGTTTATCTACTACAGATGAATCTAACTCCCCTGGCCCAGAGGCTGGTAGTGATGAAGAAAAATGGTTAGAAGTTCTTAGGGAGGCTTGGGAGGATAGATATAAAACCGTATCAGATATAGAAGATGGTAAACAAGTAACAGATACTAACTCCGCTATGAATCCATGGTCTCCAAAAGACTCCAGGATAAACTCATTTCAAAGAATTATGTTCGCCGCTGCCGAGTACAGATTTACTATGGAAGTGGCAGCTTCGAAAGCAGGATCCATATATGGTATATTTAATCCATACATTATACCAGGATATCCAATGGATATAGTTTCCGTATCTGAAGTAGAGCCTAGTTTCCATGCCATGTGCAGTTCAGTAACCCACAGTATAACTAGTAGATCTATAAGTACATCTATAGGATTTGTAGGGGCTGTAACATATACAGAACTGGCTAATTATTATTTGCAATTTATACATCCTTGGTTACAAACTGCCCTGGCCATAGTAAATAAGGAAATTATAAAAACAGATAAAGGTGAAGAGATTAAATTTAATACCTCTATACTTTATAACTCTCAAGCTAAGATGATAGCTGATGAATTTTATAAATCTACCCTTGGTGTAAATGCAAGGGCACCGGAAGAACTCATAGATTTCAATACAGGTAGACTTATGCCTTTAGATGGTAAAGGTACTTCAAGTGTAAAGTCTCACAAAGGAGCTGAGTTAAATCCTAATTTAACTGCTTCCGGTAACTTAAGTTTTGCATATAGACCTATAGAAACAAGAGATCAAGTAGAAGAGAGATATACTATTAAATTTATAGATATGAGTCCAGGAAACTATAATCCTAGCGTCATTTCATACACAGATGAAGTATTAACTAACTCAGAACTTTTAGAACCAGGGCAAAGTCAATTCTTAGATTACCGAGAAGTTAACTAAACTAAAATACTTCTATGGCTCAGCTCAATATCCAACAAGGATCAAGAAGTGTAAACATACCTACAAATATAGTAAGTAGGGATATAATGTCTAAAACTTCTGATGCACTAGAATGTTTTACGGAACAAAAATTTTCAAATAAGCTACAAGCTTATATGGTTAATTATGTGTTAAGCGTTTCAAGTAACAAGGCGGTATATGGAAAATGAGCAATGATTTTAAAAAAAGAGACCAAGAGTTATATGAAACTTGGAAAGCGACTGGTGATAAAAAAGTTTTAGGTGACTTAATGAACCAGTTAAGTCCTTTAATATATTCAGAGGTTAAAAGGGCTTCAGGAAAATTACCTACTACTGCTCTCTCTGCAGAAGCTAAGAAATGGGCATTTAAGGCTATACAGACTTACGACCCTTCTAAAGGTGCTTCGATATCTACCCATGTAGTTAGTTATTTACCTAAAGTTAGACGTATGAATTATAAGTTTCAGAATATGGTTAGATTACCGGAAAACTTACAACTTAGATATCATGACTATAATCAGGCATTAACACAGCTATCAGATAAACTCAATCGTGATCCTACCGATGAAGAATTAGCTAGACAACTTAACTGGTCTAAGGCTGCCGTTGTAAAGTATAAAGGTGGATTGTATGCTGATCTAGTAGAATCCGCATCAATGAAACCAACGGAATATGCTCAATTTGATAATAATAAAATTCTATACGATTATATAATAGGACAGCTGACACCAGAAGAAAAGTTTATTTTTGAAACTAATAAAACTATGCCTGCTTCAGAAGTTGCAAAAGAACTAGGGGTCAACCTAAATAGATATAATTATCTAAAGTCCAAACTTATAGAAAAGATTCGTGGGCTTAAATCAGATGTGGGTATGATATAATGCCAGATCCAACACATATAGATCAGCTTAAATCTTACTCATTATCCATGAGAGATTATTATAAAGCATTGAGCGCCCATTTTTCTGATAGCACAAATCTACCTATGTTTGAGGATATAGTTAGTACTTTTGATTACTCTGAAATAATAAAACGTGCCTGGGAAAATCAAAAAATGTCTGCCAATTTCCTTACTGGATCTTTAGTAGATACAGTACATGATATAATGGCTGTGCAAAGAGAATTCGCAATAAGGGTTAAAACCAGAGCTTCATATTTTTTAGATGCCCCATCAGACTATATATCAGATGCAGATTCTTATGAAGCATACTATGCTATAAATAATAATATGTTTAAGGGTACCTCCCCGGATCAAATATAATGGCATATAGAATAGGCACCGTTTCTAATTTACCAAAAGGGGCATCTTATGATGTCCTTTTAATTACATTTCCGGATGGATACCCAGAGGGTAAGCTAGTATTTAGCTTAGATGAAACTCCTAGAAAGATAACAGGTTTACAAAAAGTAGCCCAGCTATTTCTTAAGCTACTATTTACTAGTAGGGGGTCAGATGTTATTCATCCCAATTTAGGGACTAGATTTACCGAATATACTATTAATGCAAATAGAGTAGGCCTTAATATAGACTTATACAATAATTTAGTAGAACAGGTTAGACAAGCAGAAACACAAGTTAAATATATTTTTAATGTATATGGGGCATCAGAAGAAGATATGCTTGAAAGCATTACTGTACTAGGCGTGGATGGGTCTAAAGAATCTGTATCTTTATACATGCGTATGCTAACAGTAGCAGGAGCCGAAGCATCGGTATCAGTACCTTTCCCTCAATTGGATATGAAGATGTCTAAAAATGGTTAAAAGAGTTTATATAAAATGAGTAGTTTATACGAAATAATACCAGGTATACAGCTAACCAGTAATGAGATACTGGAAGCTGAATTATTTGCACAACAAATATTACAGTCTAAATATCCGGATTTAGATCTAAGAGAAGGGACTGCTATTAGAGACTTAGTTATAAGACCAACCGCTACTTTATTAGCTACTATAAATAAAAGTATGGCTTACTATTTCGCCCAAAATACTATAGCTGGCATAACGGATGATAGCCCCTCTGATTTCCTAGACAATATAATGTCAAACTGGTTTTTAACCAGGAAACAAGGTACTAAAGCCGTTATAAATGCTAGACTATTTTTTGCTAGACAGAAGAGTGTAAGTATAAGTAGCTCCGTATTTTTTTCTACGGATAATGTATTGAAATTCTACCCCTCCAGCTCTATATCATTACCTTCTACCGCATTAACTTATGATGCTTACAACCAAGAGTATTATATAGATATCGATTTGACTTCTGAAAATTCAGGAAGTGAATACAATATCTCATCAGGTAGCCTATTATACTTTACTAATTTTGATCCTTACTTTCTAAGGGCTGAAATAAATTATTTATCAGATGCTGCCAATGATGTAGAGACAAACTCTGAGTTTATAACCAGGGCTAGTACGGCTATATCTACTAGAAACTTAATCAATATACCTTCAATAGAATCCAAACTAAAAGAAGAATTTTCTGTTATTAGTAACATTCTTCCTATAGGGTATGGTGACGAGGAGATGATAAGGGATATGGTATCTGTTATAGTTCCAGGTGTAGTATCACCAGTCCTTATACATAATGGTGGTATGATAGATATTTACTGTAATACAGGCCTGGCCACAAAGACAGTACAACTATTAGCAAATGCCACTGGAGATATGGAGCTAACAGGCCCTGTATATAAAGTAGAGCGCAGTAGTATATCTGGTGGTGATGAAGAAGATACAATACCACTAACAACATCTTCTAGTGTTATTTCGCTAACTAGTTCTGCTGGAATTGCAACAGCCACTGTAACAAACCATGGATACTCCACGGGTCAAGAGGTTACTATATCTGGAGCAAATGAAACTGGATATAATTTAACCGTAGTAATAACTGTAATAGATGCAAATACTTTTACATATCCTGCTCCGCTAGCCATTGTAACCCCCGCAACAGGCACTATATTATCTACTATAGATATGCCCTTCTCTGTATCCAATATATATACATATAGTCTAGCCCTTACTTCGTTAACAAGTTCCAGCGGTATAGCCACTGCTACATATGCTAATCATGGCTTTCCTGTCAATAGGTATGTAACTATATCTGGCGCTAACCAAGCTGAGTATAATGGGTCATTTATAATTACAGAAGTAACCAAAGATACATTTACTTTTAGTGTACCAACAGGGATTACTACTCCAGCCACCGGAACGATAGTAGCTACAATAACAAATCCTACCTACGATGTAGGATTTAGTGAAAGACAGAAACTAAAGATAGCCATGGGGACATCTAATGCTAATAAGACTGCTAGTTTTACCGTTAGCTATTTTGACTACTTAGAGGGTATACAAACTTTCTTAGAGGGTGCAGATAATAAAGTATTATGTGCTGATCCTTTAGCAAGAGGGTTTAATATATACCTGTTGGATGTAATAGTAACAGCCTATACAAGTGTAGCTCCAGATTCGGTTACTTGTGATACTGTTATTAAATCGTATTTATCTAATCTACAGCCTGGTCAAGTTTTTGTTATGGCTGACTTACTATCTAAACTATATGAGTCTGGTATTACAGGAATCAAGACGCCTCTGTCGGTAGTATATACTAGATATACCAGAGATCTATTACCGCCCACCACAGGTATTATTACAGATGTATTAGATCCAAATGATGTAACTTCTATTTTTGTACTAAATAGTGTAAGCACAAATACTCAAGGACTATAATAGATGACATTATCATCTTTCTCCTCGGAGGGATTAAATGTAGGGAATAACGACTCAAATATGTCATACCTATATGGTATGTCTGATTTCTGGGCCGTTATGTTTGAGGATTCAGAAAAAGTTAATCTGCTTCTAGAAGCTACATCTCATCAATGCTCTGATATATATAGTAAGTTTTTACAACTGACGAGTACACTCAGTTTAGAAACCATACAAACAACAGTAGGGTATCAAACCTCACTAGTATTAATATCTGACTCCGATTTAGTCGCCGGTAAAATAAATACTTTTAAACTGTCTAAGCCTATACTGAATGCAAAGTTTATAGCTAATCGCCCATTTCTCCCAACATCCTCCTTGGAGAAAGATGTGCATTTCTATATATCAGAAGACGGTACAGAGATAACTTTATATTCTGATATAACACAAATAGGCTTCCCATCGAGAATATTATCTACTGGCGAAAAACAGTATGCCTTATGGTTTTCAGACACAGAGGTAGATGAGCAACTTATATCCGATTATTATGGTAAATTAATACAGGTATCCCCTGAAGTTTCCACTGAAAATTTTAGGAATTTTATATATGGGTTATACTATATGTACACCCAAGGTCCTAGCTTAGAAATGGTTAGGAAAGGTCTTAACTTAGCATTAGGTATACCTTTAGCAAGAGGAGACGAAACAGTACTGGATATTAGAAAATATTTAGATACCGATCAATGGCTTGTAACTACAGATATAAATTCATATTTAATTCCTTACGGATTAGAGCCAACGGTATCTGTCGGTGATTCTGTAATTTTATCCCAAGAGTTAGCTCTATGGATTGAGGTTAAAGATTATATAAATGATGGGGATTGGTGGATAAATCTACAGATACCTCCTACTCTATTACCATATATCCCAGATGGCGAAGATAATAGATACGCCTCTACTGGGTCCTATGCAGACTATATAATGAGAACTTATTTAAAAAAGCACTCATTTCTAGTCAATGTAAATGTTACTGACTTTAAAAATATTCAATATTTTGAGGAATTATCCTCAATAATTAATAGGGTTAAGCCTACATATACTTCGCCTATATATATCTGGTCCGTACCTATAAACCCAGAGGTTTTAACTTTAGAAGATGAGACATCTTTTCAAAGAAGAGATAAACCAGTATGTGAAAATCTATCTATACCTATAGAAAGATTTAGAAGAGATTCCACAGCCCCAGTGGGTAGAGGATGCGGTAATTTTATACGTATGAATGTACCACATCAGGTGGCAGAACTTTTAGGTTCTATTAGCCCTATTCTAAATTATCCTATGCCTTTTGAAACAGGAACAGTTCGTGGTTTTATAGATGCTAATAATCAAGTCAGGGATGAGACTGGCGGTGAAAAGGGGTGGTTAAAAGCCGTTTTTAATAGATTTTCTGAAGTTAGGATAAACAGAGATAAACTAAGTTTTTCCAGAGGAACTGAACATACAGATGTATCTGGCACCGGGTATTATCCGTATTCGCAATCTTCGTTCAGAGCTCCAACCTTAAGATGTGTACCGCTATATGCAACAACTAAGTATGAACTTCAAGCGAGATTGAATACTATAAATTTTCAGATACCTGATGATAAATATATATTTACAGTATTTAAGCCCTATTCTGGACTTGGTCCGATAAACTCCACTTCAATAAATTCAACTTATTATGTAGAGTATTTCGAGGCACTGGTAGAGGCGTTCGATGAACTATTTATTAGAGTAGGCTCACCATACTTAGGCCCGTTCATGCCTAAACCTGGATATGATATTTATACACCTAATATAACAGATTTAAAAAGAACAGATTATCTGCTAATCTCCAGGATATATGAGAATACTTATGGTGTATATTGGGTAACATCCAATACCTCAGACTTAATACCAGGGTATTTCATGATAGAAAGCTCTGATAAGTTGTCCATTGATATAACTGCAACTATGTCCAGAGGCATGGCAGCAAGTAATTGCCCAGCGTATTTATTACGAGGAGCCAATGCAGTATTAAACTATAATAATACTGATAAGAGTATAAACTCAATGGCAGTTAATAGATCTGAGTCATTTATTAATCCAGGGATATCTTGTGTATATTCAGATGATTTAAATACGTCCGTCACGATAGATAGAAGCGGATCGACCATTATATTAAGAAGAGAAATTGTTTAAATGAAATTAGCTACTAGATCCAGTGATATTACAGAATTTGTAGGAGTGATTTCTGCATATAAGGTATTTGATAATGGGGAGTCTGAGAAAGTTTTTGAGCTTAAAAATCTTATTACTACGGCTGCAAAACAGTATTTGTTATCTGGTTTATATATGACAGGTATAGTCTCTGACCCTATTACAGCTTTTAAAGTAGGTACAGGCGGTGCTATTGATCCTCAAGGGTTATATCCTAAACAGGAAGATCCTTTACAAACTAATCTAATAGTTCCAGTATATACGACTACTGTAACGCCAGTACCTGGAACTACAGACGTTTCAGTGACCTTCCTAGCTGATATAGACCAGTCCTCTGCTAATGGTAGTTTAATAACTGAAGCAGGTCTATTTAAACAATCTGGGGCAATATTTAATGTTAAAAATTTCCCTGCTATACCTAAAACTTCAGAGTTTTCTATACACTTTGAGTGGACTATTAAATACGCATAATGTCTAGCAGCTTACAAATAACAACCGAATTAATAAATGAAGGTTATGTAATAACCGCAGTAATCTTACCTAACGGGACTTTACCCTTAGATATTTTCGTATATAACAATACTGGAACAACTGAGCTTGGCGACTTCTATGGGGTAGCACAGTTGTCAGACCTTCACAGATTACAAGTATGGGCCGGGGTACCGATACAAGTTTTTGGTAATGCCTACGTAAGGCATTCACAAGCTAAAATAAATGTATCCATTACGGAGGATATTGATCTAGTTAAATCAAGGCTTATAGCTAGAGTTAAAGAATTAAGCCTGGCATATCAAGCTGCTCAAACCTCCACTACTATAACACTGATACCATGAAACAATTATTTGCTAATAATGCTACAACTACACTAGCTACTTCACTTGGAGTATTTGACAGTATATTATATGTCGCTACAGGTACCGGTGGACTATTTCCTAATCCTGTAGTTGGGAAAGAATACTTCTTAGTTACCCTGGAATTAGCAGGAACTATAGAGATAGTTAGATGTACCTCTAGAACTAATGATGCATTAACTATTGATACTAGAGGTATGGAGGGCACTATAGCTGCTAGTTTCGCAGCTGGTGCAGCAGTAGAATGCAGAACAACGGCTACAACTCTTTCTTCTATGGCGAAGAAAGAGGAGAGACTTTACGAGCTAGCATCTGTTGACTTATTAACCGCACCATCTACTATGGATGGTAATAGTTATATATGTCATAGTAATGATGATGATGGTAATCCTGTCATAGCTCTAAAAGACACGGATACCTTATGGAGATTTACTACACATAGTAAAACTTACATATCAGGGTCAGTAACGGCAGGAACCAATACTACTACTCAGTTAACTTCAACAAGTATAAGTACTTTACTAGGTGGATTAGCCTCTGGTCAATTTATACTTCAATTTACAGCTGGACAATTTGCCGGAACTGTAAGAGCTATAACCGGTACCGGAACCAATACAATAACTTGGTCAACACCTCTTTCTGGAACACCTGTAGTTACTACTGATCAATTTAAGATTTATAAAAGTGACATAAGTTATATGACAGGTGCTGATCCAAGTGTTTATTTAGATGAGTCTATTATGTACTCAGTATTTTTTAGTTAATTTAAGGGATTATAATGGCAACTAACTTTACCAATGCTAAAGTTGACTTAGTAGGTAATACAAGAACTTTACTATACACAGCCCCAGCTGGCACACAAGCTGCGGCCCACGGTTTATTCATAACAAACATTGATGATGGTGGATCTGGTACACATTCTATAACAATAGAAATACAGGATACCAGCTCTGGATATCATAAAGTAGCAAATAAAATACCTGTGCCATACGGATCGGCTTTTGCTATAGATAAGCCTATAGTATTACTACCTGGAGAGAAAATTTATCTAACAGGAAGTACTACGGCTATGTTGGCCGCTTGTGTTTCAGTATTAGAGAAAACAGCATAATAATCAAATGGTAAATATAATTCTTTATTCAATAGGATTAATTTATATAACCTGGATATTCTATCTAGCAGTTATGAATTTAATCAGGGCTAAGAATGAGGGTATTATATCTAAACCCGCATTAATAATGGGTTACCCTGTTGTAGCTATAGGTCTATTTATAGATTTTCTATTACATGTAACACTAGGTAGTCTTATATTTTTTGAGTTACCTAAGGAATGGTTATTAACACAAAGATTATCAAGACTTATTAAAACAGATATTGGATGGAGAGGGGACTTTGCCTTATGGGTTTGTGAAAACCTGCTAGATAAGTTCGATCCTAAAGGTACACATTGTACTAAACAAAGACTTAAGAGGTGAGATAGTGTCTAGAATATTTCCAGCAATAATTTTAAGAGTAGTTGATGGTGATACTGTAGAAGCAGTAGTAGACACCGGCTTTAGGTCTAGGTATCAGGATAAATTCAGACTAGTTGGCATAGATGCCCAAGAAGGTAAGTCTACACCAGCCTCAGTAAGATTGAAGGAGTTATTGCCAGAAGGCCAATCTTGCATAATAGAAACCTTTAAACCAGAAAAATATGGAAGATGGTTGGCAGATTTTATCCTAGAGGATGGAACTAAAGTAACTAAAATATTACTAAATGAAAATTTAGTAGTTGAATATAATGGCGGTGCTAAATAATAATTATGAATAAGATAGCAGAATCATCAGTAAATCTAAGTGCAACAATAGCTAGAACTGAAAATAATCATACTTGGGGTAAAGCCCAAAGAGGTACAGTAGTAGCTTTAACAGATGCAGTAACTATTAATATAGACCTATCTCTAGGTAACAACTTTTCAGTTACTCTAGGAGGTAACAGAACTTTAGCCAATCCTACCAATATTGTCCCCGGCCAATCTGGTATAATTGCTATCACCCAAGATGCTACTGGAACTAGAACTCTAGCATTTGGTAGCTATTATAAAGCTGTTGGTGGTATAGCTAACCTACCTGCTTTAACTACTACAGCTGGAGCTGTGGACCACATTGCTTACTATGTTGAGTCAGCCACTAGAATTAGACTAGATTTAGGAAGAAACGTTTCTTAATATGACTGCACCCGCTTGTTTAAATGCTGCTTTACTGGGAGGTATCCCGGCTTCTTACGGAGTATTTATTACAGCAGTATCGAATACCGGTGATTTTCCATCTTACACATTTACAGCTGTTTCTATAGGTAGTAACCCAAGACCTACTAGGAGAATAATGCTGGCAATAGTAGCTGGTAATGATACGGATGGTGTAGTACCTGTTGACTCTGTCACTATAGGCGGTATAGCCGCATCAATGCATGTAGAAGCCTGGCCCAATCTAGACAATCAGTCGGGTTTTGCTATTTGGTCGGCCATAGTACCTACCGGTACCACCGCAGATATAGTTGTATCTGCTTCTTTAGCCCCAGGTAAAGCCGGATGCAGAGTAATAGTATATGACACCACTGTCTCTGAATTAACACCTTATTCAACTTATATTGATACACAGGAGATAAGCCCAGCATCATTTATAATGAATGCAATAGAAGGTAGTTTCCTATTAGCTGTAACCAGAGGTCCCTCTGCAGTAACCTGGACAGGTTTAACTAAAGATTATGAAGATGAGGCTAGCTTCACTTCAGCATCTATATCTAGAGCTTCTACAAACCCATCTATAAATGTTACGGCATCCCCCTCGTCAAAGTATATGGTTGGATTGGCTTGGAGATAATAATGACTATATTACTAATTTTCCTCTCAGGATTATGCGACAGACTACGCGGTGCAGGCTTCGATTTTGGTCTACGAATAATAGATCAGCTTACCTATGGTTGGGTAATAGCCGCATTGATAGGACACCCACTTGATCCACTTACTCCTGCGATAGCTATAGCCTTTGCATTAGGATCAGCACCAGGCTGGGGAGACAGTTCAGGCTCTATTCTTCATAGACGAGAGTTAAAACAAGAAGAATTGAATAGTTGGCAAATAGGCATCTTAAAAAAGAATAAATGGTTATCAGCTATTGCCAGAGGTATGATTTGGGGACTTCCGGTAGCCCTACTGGGATTTTTTGATGTTAAACTAGTTTATGCACTAGTTGTTATGCCTGTAGCATATATAGGTGGGGCTTACTTAGGCGGTTTCTTTCCGGGAAAAGAATATCAGAATATGAAACCAGAAGATATGAGCCTAATGGATAAAATTAAAAAGATTATATCTGGGCAATGGCCTTGGATGGAAACCATTAGAGGATGGTTAGCTGGCTCCCTATTTTATTTAGTAAATATTGGATTATAAAATGCGTTATCAATTACCGGATACATCTATAGTTAAAAAAGGACAAGCCTTTTCAATTGGAGTTGGGAAAAATATGATTCAATTCCCAACTAACTGGCTAGACAGTGCCACTGCTGATGACTTAGCTAGATTTAATATATTAGAAGTTCCAGATGAGCCAACACCTGAACCAGTTCCCCCTACTACTGAAGAAATTATAGCCAGCTATACTATGGAAGTACAGCGTAGATTGGATACTTTTGCAAGAACAAGAAATTATGATGGTATTCTTAGTGCTTGTACTTATGTAACTAGTTCTGTTCCTAAGTTTGCGGCAGAAGGCCAATACTGTGTACAGGCTAGGGATGCAACTTGGAACGCTTGCTATACGATACTATCCGATGTTCAAGCAGGCAATAGACCTATGCCTACTCTAAATGAAATAATGTTAGAACTACCTGTTCTAGCATGGCCAGCCTAAGGACTAATAATGTACTACGGAATATCACCAGATACTAATACTTATACAAGAGATTCATTTACAGGCAATGGATCTAACGTTAATTTTACATTATCTAAAATACCTGTCAGTAACACTGCCGTACTAGTGTATGTTGGTGGTGCTGTGCAACAACCCCCTAGTTATACTATATCAAGCACAACACTAACTTTCTCTACCGCACCAGTTAATGGTGTTTCTGTATTAGTTATACATCTATAAAGCCACTCTGCAGTGGCTTTTTCTTTCTATTAAAATAAAGTATCTAGTTTTAATTAAGGTATTTAATAATGCCATTTTATGTGCATTCAGATGTTTTGGATAATGGGCTGAATTATATAATAAACAATTGTAATAAAGTCATAATTACAGACTCATTTACAACTACTTATTCTATAGTAACATCTACTGCTAAAATATCTGAAAGTAATTTATATCCGACAGATTTTATACTTAGTGGTGGTGATGGAGAAAATAGAACTATAACCATTTTACTGGAAGGTAAGTCTGGTGGTAGAGCGATTAAATCTCTTGTTGATGGTAGTAGTATGCATATAGTACTTGCAAGTTCCACACAAGGTAAGGTATTATATGTGACAGAGGAGCTTACAAATATCAATATTACTTTAGGTAATATAATTCAATTTACAAGCAATATCTCATATACTTTATCACAACCATAGGAAAAATATAATGTCTAGCGAAATTACTAATAATAATGAAATACCTTTAATCTGGACTACTAAAGGTAACGTACCTGTTGAGAGCTTAACATATTCAGCTCAGTGGTTCGAAAATGATGATTTTATTAAACTAGTAGAAACATATACTCTTGATGGGGAAATAGTAAAACAAAATGCCCACATCAAAGTTAAACAAGGTAGTCTAACTAATTCTATTCAAGGAGGCTTTTAATGGCTAACTCACAAGCTGTTTGTAGTTCATTTAAACAAGAAATTTTACAGGGTATTCACGCCCTAGGCACTACGGTTGTTCGTGGTGCTACTACTGCCGATACAATCAAAGCTGCTTTATATTTAGCAACAGCTACAATTAATGGCAGCACTACGGCATATACAGCCACTGGTGAAGTATCAGGTACAGGATATACTGCTGGCGGTGTTACAGTAACTAACGCAACCGCCCCGTCACTATCAGGCACAACTGCTATTTGGACACCCAGTGCATCTATTGTATATAGCTCTGTTACACTGTCAACTGCTTTTGACTGTGTACTTCTATATAATTCTTCACAGTCTAACAAGGCTATTGCTGCATATACATTCGGTTCACAAACTGTTACAGCTGGTACACTAACCTTAACCATGCCTGCTAACGATGCCGCCAATGCTCTATTAAGAATAGCCTAAACTATTTTTAGTCACTTATTTAAATAACTACCCGTGCAATGCGGGTAGTGTATCTACATATAGGTTGATGATATTTACTTATTATTAAACATATAATGACCTATATAATCTACATACCAATATCTATAAAAGGGATCCTAATAGAAATATTAGGTGATTCATAATGGCTATTGCATATGTAGGAGGCACAAGCAGGAGTAGTACAGGTACTTCTAACTATAATGTATCACTAACCTCACTTTCAGGTGGTAGTGGAAGCTCACCTATAGAGGGCGATATAGTAGTAGTAGTTACCTCTGCAGGAGCAACATCTAACAGTAATCCTCAGGTGAATACTGCTGGATTTACTGAATTATGTGATTTATATTCTAACTCCACTTATGACACCAATATGGCTGTTGCGTGGAAAATTATGGGTCCAACACCAGACACTAGTATAAATGTTAATGGTGGACCTACAACATATTCCGCTTGTACGACAGTGGTTCACGTATGGAGAGGGGTTGATCCTAATAACCCTATAGATGTAACTACTACAACATCAACCGGAACAGGATCCTTAAATGCCAACCCACCTAGCATTACCCCAATAACGGCAGGTAGTCTAATCCTGCTTTGTGGATCAGCTACCTCTAGTGATACCAGTCCTAGCAGTCACTCTGCACCTTCAGGAACCACTAATTTTGTTAATATAAAACTTGGTGTATCTCTAGCCGGTGGGGGATACTCAATGATAGCCTCATATGAGTATTGGACAAGTGGTGCATACGATCCAAGTGCCTTTACTAACTCTGATAGTGCTACAAATGGTACTTGGGCAGCTGCAACTGTAGTTCTGAGACCAGAGTTATCAGATACTTATGCTATCTCAGGATCTGGAACAACTAGTTCATCTGGAACAACTACATCTCAAACTTCTGTAGTACCCACAGGTGTTTCCACCTCAGCGGCAGATGGATCTATAGTTATAAGTTCTACTATACCTATAGTAGGTAACTCTTCTACTACTTCTTCAGGAAACTTAGGTGTAACTGAATCAGATAATGTATCCCTATCAGGAGGAGCTTCAAGTACTAGTATCGGGTTTGTAACAAGTAGTGTATCTATTACTCTAAATGGATCTCAGACTTCTATCTCTTCTGGGCAATTAGTCACTGACTATAGTGTAGGGGTAACAGGATTTCAAATAACATCCTTTGCTAGTACAGTAGAACCGCATACAGACTCTACCTTACAGCTAACTGGATTACCGACTTCCATTGCAACTAGTAGTCTTAGTTACTCTGATCAAGATAATGTTAGTATTTCTGGGCTAGCCTCTCTTGCACAACAAGGAAACATCTTATCATCAGATAGAACACTGAGTCTATCCGGGATAGAATTACCATCCCAGTCTGGATCATTAGCGTTTAACAATGCTATAAGTATATATGGCAATCAACTAGCAGCTAATAGTGGTTCCGTATCACCACATACAGATTCCAACGTATCTATAATAGGGCAGCAAATCCAAGCTGATATAGGAAACTTAGAAGTAACTGAGTCTGATAATGTATCTATATCAGGAGGGGCTTCAATTGCTTCTCCAGGTATATTAACAACGTATAAAACACTACTACTATCAGGTGCACAAAGTCAATCATCAACCGGGTCATTATCTACCAATAAAACAATAGGTTTAACTGGATTTCAGTGTACTTCTACAACTGGATCCATACAGGTATCTACAGATAGTAATTTATCCCTATCAGGTATTCAACTACCGGCTTCTATAGGAAACATAGCATATACAGAAGAAGAAAATGCTCAGCTTCTAGGTATATCCTCTGTTTCTTATTTTGGAACTTTAGAACCATCCGTTACTATAAGTATATCAGGGGTACAAAGTCTCATACAAATAGGTGATGTAGCCTTATCTTCATCTTATAATATTACCGGATTTGAAGTAACCTCTAACATCGGTACTTTAAGCGTATCTACTGATTCTAATTTAAATCTCTTAGGTCAGAACCTATCACTATCAACAAACAGTCTAGGATACTCAGAACAGGATAATGTCATATTATCTGGGGTATCTTCAACTTCTGATGTCGGAAGCACTAGTAGTATTATAACTATAGGGTTATCAGGAGTACAGGCTACCATATCACACGGTAACCTAATAGCAAATAATAATATACAGCAAATAGGCTATGAAATAACTGCATTTGTCGGTGATATTATTACTACTACTGGGATAGTAAGAGAATTAGTAGGGGCATCAGTAGGCACTTCTACAGGATCCTTGGGTGTAACAGAATCAGATAATCCTAATATAGCCGGTAGTGGTTTATTAGCTGATACTGGTTATATTCCTTCTATAAACAGAGAAGTTCCTCTATCTGGTGCAGATTCCCAAACTTTTAATGGTATACTTGGATTAAATAAAGGCTTCAATCTATCAGGGTTTGAAGTTACTGGATCAACAGGTAGCATATCTACTTATGTAACACCAGATATAATACTTACCGGTAATTCAATATCTATATCAGTAGGTAGTATAGGTTCTACAGCAGATACCAATAATATGGCAGGGGTGGTAAGCCCCTCTGAAATTGGATCTACTACACCTAATTTAATAATATCCATAACAGGTATACTTTTAAGCTCAGCTGAAGGTGTAATACACCCAGATAAATCTTTTAATATTAGTGGGTTTGAAATAACTTCGTCTACCGGACAAGTAGAAGATAGCTCTCAGTCTTACTTACCACTCAACGGCTCTACAGCTACATTAAGTGAAGGATCTATTGGTTCATACTCAGAAAATAATATAATTGTAAATGGACATGGAGTTATATCTGCAGTAGGTAGTATAGGGGATAGTGTTAGATACATATCTCTCTCAGGATCTCAGTCTACAGCTGAATTAGGCGTTGCTAAATCCACTCCTAGTATAGGACTATATGGTGACTTATCTGAGTTAAGTATAGGAGGTGTTACCCCTCATACAAGTAGTAGTATATCTATAGTTGGTTCTGAAACCATTTTATCACAAGGGTCTATAGGTGCCTATTCGGACAACTATATACAATTAAATGGGTACACATTACTATCTAATATAGGCTCTATAATAGATGTTGAAAAAGTCATAATATTAGATGGACAAAATTCTGAATCGGTAGTAGGATATATAAATCCCAATATAAGTGTTTCTATATTGGGTAATAATATATATGGGTATACTTCTACTAACATAGTTATAGAAAATGAAGTATACGTATTTTTAGCTCCGGCCCCAACTTCTTCTAGTGTGCTATTAACTATAGCAGCTATAAGAGGATTAGATTTAACTAAGACCATAAAGGTTTCTGAAGTTAATAGAAACTGGATGGTTTCTGGCGAAGAAAGAAATTGGACTATAAAAGGTTTTAGAAGAAATTGGAAAATTTTTTCTGGAACTAGGAAATGGAAAATTAAAGACGATTGGATAAAATAAATGAGTTTACCTGAAAAAGACCCGGAAGAATCAGTTATAGTAGAGTTTGATTTTTCTAGTGAATTACCTTCAATAGATAGTGCTATTGTAGAGATAGATATACATAATGATGTCGAAGATATAAATGTGTTAGCTATGCTGGATGGGCCACCGCTGATTATAAATAACATCGTTTATCAAAGGATTAGTAATGGCGTGGATAATGCAATATATAGACTTAGATGCACTGCAACCAGAGGTGATGACATTATAGTAAGATCAGAACTATTACCTGTTATAGAAAAATATTCTAAATAATATGAGAGCTAAAAATAAACCAGAATTTGTTAGGGTTTTTGGGAGAGAGTATGAAATACATTATCTACCTAAATCCAAACTTACACACAATGACTTAGGATCATGTGAAAATACAGATTTAACAATATATATAGAGAGCGGCCATGCTGAAATAGAAGAGGCTGACACCGTTTTACATGAAGTATTGCATGCTATTTGTTACACTATGAAAATAGACCTGGAACCTGATGTTGAAGAGAAGGTGGTGGCCACTTTAGCAACAGGTTTAATAGGTGTATTACAAGATAATCCAGAATTTGCTAAATGGTTGATTAAGAACAAAAACCCATTAGATTAATATACTAAACTAGAAATATCGCACTGAGAGGCCAGTGTGTGGCAATATATTTTATAAGTTATCACAATGAGTTTAGAGGGAATAATGGTGTCTATCGGCAACGAACTGGGCATGTTACTAGCTGCGACGATAGGCGGCATAATTATTTACGGTATTAATTATCTTAAAGACAAAATAAAAGAAAGAAAGAGTCGTATCAGGGAATCCATACCTAGATTGGTAGAGAATGATGTAGAGGTATATAAGTTGCTATCCGAGCTGCTTATACGAACTAAGGCTTCTAGGGCAATGGTTTTACAGTTTCACAATGGCACACATTATGTAAATGCCGCCTCACAGATGAAAATGAGTTGTACACATGAAATAGTAGCAGATGGTATTTCTAAAGAGGCTAAAAATATGCAGAATATGCTAGTTAGTCAACATGCTACAACAGTCAATGATATTATATCCTCCGATTACACAGTATTAAATGTATGTAATAATGATGTAGAGGATTTCAAACAAATTCTAAGATCACAGGGGGTAGAAACAGCAATATATGCACCCTTCTCTAAAGGACATGATATAGAGGGATTTATAGGAATAACTTATTTAGATCCACTAATGCAAAATTTTTCAAACTCTGATAAAATAGAAACAGAATTAAACCTTGGAAGAATAATATCTAATTGTTCATTAAAAATAGGTTATTTATTAAGAAGACAAAAATGAATAAATCATTTGAGGTAATGATTGAAAGAATACTAAGCCATGAGGGAGGGTATGTAAATAGACCTTCTGATCCTGGCGGTGAAACTAAGTGGGGTATTAGTAAAAGATCTTATCCAAACTTAGATATAGCATCTTTAACACGAGATGATGCAAAAATAATTTACAAAAGAGATTTCTGGGACGCAATAAATGGGGACTCTTTTTCAGATGGTATAGCATTCCAGTTCCTAGACTCAGCGGTAAACAGCGGTATTGTACAAAGTATTAGATTTCTTCAAAGGGCCTTAGGTGTAGCTGATGATGGACATTTTGGTCCTATTTCAAAATCTAAGCTTGCACAAATTCAAGAATCGGATATCATAATGCTTTTCCTGGCAGAGAGATTAGAGTTTATGACTAAACTTAGTATTTGGCCAGAATATGGAAAAGGTTGGGCTAGAAGAATAGCTACTAACTTGCGTTATGGAGCAGAAGATTCTTGAAGAGAAAATTATTATCATCGGTGTTAGTGATAGCAGTATGGGCATGTTGTGTAGCTACAGCATATAACAATAGTGTGCAGTACACCGCTACAACTAGCAGTTTTATAAAGGCTAAATAATGTTTAAATTTATAACAGGATTGTCCAGTAGTGTATTCTTATATATAATACTTGGTCTATTAATAGCCTTGGGCGTATCTGGTGGCATTATTAAATACCAATCATCTAAGATTGATTCTTTAAATGAGACAATTGGTGGTTATAAAACGGCTGAATCTGGATATAAAGCAGCTATAGCTAAAGCTAATAAATCCATTGATGAATACGAAGCTGAATCTAAAAAAAGAGAAGAGGATTCTAAGAAAGCTTCAGAAGCAATCAAACCTGTTGTAGCTAAACATGAAGCTGCAGCAATCCGTATACTAACCACAAAGCCTAAATCAGACAATGCTTGCAAAGAGGCTAATGATTTATTTAATGAGTACTTACTGGAGAGAAATAAGTGAAACTATTAGTATTTGTATCTGCATTAGTAATACTATCTGGTTGTACAACAATACCATCAGCTCCGGTGGAGACGAAAGTAATAGTTAAGGTACCATGTAAAATTGAGACTGTAGATAAACCAACAATGCCTTTAGATCAGGTAAAACCAGAAGCAGATATATTTGAAAAATCTAAGTCAGCAATAGCTGAAATAGAAATTAGAAAAGCATACGAACTAAAGTTGGAAACAGCAGTAAAATCATGTCAGTGAAATTACCTTTTAGAAAAGTAGATCTAGAAGTATTTAAAGGGATAAACTATACGTGGGCAGATATTTTATTTGACCCGATACTTAGAAGACCTGTAAACCTATCAAACTACTCAGCATCAATGGTTATAACTTGTTCTGAAAACGTCTCTAATTATGTAGAGATAAAGGATATATCCATGAATGAAAATGGTAAAATATCCGTACATTTCTCTCCAGAAGATACAATTAAATGTAGCCCACAGTTAAATGGGTATAATATACATCTTGTCGACAGCGAAGGTGTACTTCATAAAGTATATGAAGGAACTTTTTCTATAATTTCAATAGGTTCATAAATGGGAAGTCCTGTAACAAGAATAAGCGTAGACATAGGTATCGGTACATGCCCGTGCCATGATTCCCCTGTAGGATACACAACATTATTCGTAACAGGAGCACCGCATACTACGGTAGAAGGACACCCTGCTGGAGTAGTTGGCACTGTAGGTGTTTCTAGTTGTGGTCATTCAACCATAGCTTTAACTGGTAGCTCTATTTCTGATTCAGACAATGCACCTTTACATAGAATAGGTGATACTGGTAGTAATTGTGGGCCTTACACAGTAGTTACTGGATCACCTGTAGTGGAGTCTGATTGAAATGCCAGTTCATGCAGAATCCGTAGTATCTACTGCTATTAATGTTTTTAGACCAGACATATATACTAAGTTAACTACTATGGAGAACTTGTGTTACACATCACCAGTAACACCATCACCGTTAACAAGTACTGATTCTATTAATTTTTTCAAAACTAAATTTACTGAGCTAAGTAATGCTCTAGTTACCTGGATGAATATAGATAGAGAGAGTATGATGCTGGATTTTATACCAGTTGCATATGGATATAATACTATGGTCCAAATGTTTGGTATTTCTAACTCTATTCAAGCCAGCTTAGATTCTAGAAGCATATTTACATGTAATGGCTATCTAAATACCTTACTAGGATATACAGATGCCTATTATAATGATATAGTTGTTGATGTATCTACGCCTACACACCCTAGAATAGATGCTGATTTAGCTATAATAGCCGCTGTAGGTTCTACGGAAGTTAGTGCAGTAAATAGTCTAATATCTCAATGTAGATCTATGACATCTAAACAAATAAGCAAGATGTTATTTGAAGATGTACCTTTAGTAGGTACAACCTCTAAGGCTTCAATGGCTACATTATTTTTTACCACCTTACATTACTCAGAAGTATATTCAGGCCTTAATGTAGGTGATCTTACACAACCTCCGTTAAGCTAAAAAGAAGGGTGTAGTAAAACCACCCTTCTCTTTCTTTACTTTTTACTCCGCTTTTTGCAGTTGAGGTGTAGTAAATCTTTATCTCTAAAGCTACCTTCAACTTTAAGATCCTTTAAGATCCTTAAAGATCCTTTTTCTTCTTTGTAAACCCCTGCGATATAACCCAGTTCCCCGGAATTTCGTAAGGGCCTCCTCCACTATTTCGCTGCATTTTAGCTTACCCTTCTTCCGGTTCGCTTTTACTAGATCTCGGAACATGTTTATTACCTCCCGATTTAGTGCGTAACGATTTAGTGATATAGGTCAATTCACCCAATGATGATATTATGTTATCCATAGACATCATTACTGGGTTTTTACTTTTACTCTCTTTTTCAAGAGATTCTAGTAGGACCTTCAAACTACTTTCACTGCCAAATATCTTCAACTCACCTTTGAGTTTTGAGTGTGTTAAAGATACTACCGATAAGTCCTCCACGTCTATGGAATCTGACGTTAGTGGTCCTACAGGTCTGATATCTGACACATCCAGTGTCAGGGAAATTTTTTTAATCATATAAATAGTTATCAAATAAAGTAAGCTGGTAATTGTCAAGTATTTGTACCCAGTTATCTCCTACTAACTCTTCCTCTATGAGCCCACCCATAGAAAGCCAGGTTACATAAGCTTTATTTCTTCTAGACCTAACTCGTATATTCCTTACTAGTGAGTTAAGCCTACTTTTTGTTACATTAGTTGGATGATTACAAATACTTATATGTGTTGGGATAAATTCTCCCTCTATATACTTATACCTTATTATTGGATTGTTATGTAGATATAGTGTAGCATAATGAGGTGGGTTAGATATTTCAAATCTAGTATTGCCTACTTCAAAGTCTCCACCGCCTCCATAAAGTTTTCTTAGTATTTTTTCTTCTATTTTTCTCATGCAATAGTTATTGTGAATCTCTTTTTAAAGCTTGGATTCTCTGAATTTTTTGTATTACCCCTAGGATTAGTTACTATCCTAGTGGTGCCAATATAATAATCGTGCTGTGAATGAACATGACCGTGAATCCACATAAAAGGCTTATGTAGTTTTATGAAATCATTAAGATCTGTATGAAAAAAATTACTAAAATCACTATCTTTATAATACGCAGTTTCACTAAGGAAAGAAGGAGAAAAATGTGTGACTACAATAGGATTCTCTAATGTAGATAAACTAGATTCTAAAAAGGTAAATGCCTTTTCATACTCCTCCATCCATTCATCCATATACAATCCTGATGCCCATTTACAATCTCTATTATTACTTATACTGTTTTCTACCATGGTTATATCCGACCACATAGTAGAACCAATATAATTTACACCATCCAAATATAATATTTCGTTATATAGAAAGTGTATATCCGTGTCTTTATACTTCTCTTTAAATTCTAAAACTCTTTCTTCTACAGATCCTATTTTCTGGACAAACTCATGATTACCAAGCACGGCTATAACAGGTTTACCTATACAGGCATAACCCTCCCAGTGGTCTATATTATCAGAGATATCCCCGGCTAATATTAAATGATCACCCCAAACATCTATGGGGCCTTTTTTATTAATATCCTCATGAAGGTCAGAGGCTATTTGAATAGTTACTTGTTTGCTCATTAGTTATCCCAGTACCATTACAAGCAGAACATTTAGGACTATTAGTAGTGTCATACCTACCGGTTCCATTACAAGCTGTACACTTAGTTTTAATATTCTGCTTCAGTAATTCTTTCCCAGCTTTAATAGCTGCTCTCATTTGTTTATTCATTCAATATGGCCTTATATCTTGCCAAAAGTTTTCTGGATCAAACTGTTCATTGTCTATATAAAATCTATCTTGGTCTGACATATACCCACCAATTGACATAATTTGACGCTCTATAGATATCATTAGGGGGTCATCAGTCGGCGGTACATAATTAACAGTTTTACAGGATATACTCTTATACTTTTCTACACTTATAGTTCCATGCCTACCATTTGGACAATAATAGAAGGGACCAAACTTACCTTGTCTTATTAGCATAGACCTATTACAAACTAGACAATTCATGATCTATTTACAGACTCACATTCCCCCAATAGAGCAATGAAGGAGGCCCCATCAACATAGTCATCCTCATGGAAATTACCTTCTTTACCTCGTACCATCTTAAGGAATACCATAAAAGCCCAACCTTCAGACTCTGTCAAATCCCTGCCTGTATAGGCATTGAATATCTGTATAGTCTTAGCCATACTACGTTCACCATCAGGTTTATCACGTAGCTTGGCTCGTTGTTCCATAGCCTCCATGCCTTTTTGTAGAATGGTCGGTGCATTACTTTTCATCTATTTTCTCCTCTGTTATAAATTTGTATTGGTTTAATGAGTGATTAGTTAAAAATCCAACTATCATACCGGTTGTAATAACAAAGTATTGAAATACGTTTATAGCACCGCTAGATAGTTGCAAAGCTGCTGAGATTAAAAATAAGACATTAGCTAGGATTAATTCCTTTATAAGCTTTATTCTATCATCTCTACCATTTTCATGCTCTATGCCAAATTCTATCACACATGCTAGAATTATAAAAGTTAGAGACATGCCTGATATAAAATAGAAATACTTTATTATCCAGGGGTGGACAGATCCTACGATTATTGATACTATACCTATAATTAAACTATAGATATAAAATTTACTTGTGGACATATTATTATCATTATCTGAAGTTATGGAATTACAGAAAGGATCTTCTCCAGTCCCTTTAAGATGTAATGTTTGTAAATGTATTTTCCATTCTACTAAAACAGAAGTATTATCCGTACATAGAGGTAATAGAAAAAAGAAAACCCTAAGTTCTTGTTCCAGGAAATGTGCTATGAAATCCAATGGGGCTAAGACTAGAAGTAAACCGGAAAGGATTCTCTATGATATGTTACAACCTATATGTGGGGATAGGGATATAAAACAGAATGATAGAGAAGTTCTGGAAAATGGATTGGAGTTGGATATATTTATTCCTGAAGTTATGCTGGCTATTGAAATAAATGGCCCAACTCACTATTATAATATATTCGGAGAATTAAGATTACTTAGAACAGAATTAAATGATTTAAAGAAAAAAGATCGGGCCTTGGAACTAGGCATAACACTCAAAATACTAGATATTTCAAAAGTTACAGATAAAGAAGTTTATAGTATTATTAGTGATTTTCTACACAATGAGGTTATGCCAGTTCTTAGGCCAGATACTGATTAGTGTCTAACTACATCATTACGAAAGCATACTGCCTCCACAATTTTAGAATCAGCACTCATTCGTATATTTTGGTTTACGAATATTTCCACCACTTCTGGCTTATTCTTGCCAAATAGAAATATCTTAGAGATGTCATTATGACCTTTTTCTGCTTCTTTTTCCGTGAAGTACTGGTTTACAACCATAGGTCTACCTCTATCAAAGTCAGGATGACTTACTTCTGAAAAATAAGGTCGAATATTATCACCCTCTACTTTATAGGTGGTCACGACGGCATCATCCTTCTCAGTGGTTTTAACCACCTTAATTGGAGGAGCCATAAGCCCCTCCAGTAGCATCATCAAATTCATTATTTTGACTCCTTTTTATTAACCAAATTGTATAGTAGCACCATGTCCATTACAGAAGAAGTGAGTGTGTGAGAATCCATTATAAGACCCCTTAAAAACATCTTTTCCATTACAACACTTCTCGTTTCATCCCATGGGTATGGATTTTCTTCCAATTCCTTGCGAATCACAGAAACTGCCTCATCGAAGGCAGCAAGACTTTTATTGGTTTCCATTTAATCTCCTAAGAACTTATCCAGCTCAGATAAGGGGTCCGAAAGGTCTTTAAACTTGATAATAGACGGTATAGTGATAATGCCACTATTGGTTACTAGCCCACCTTTTATGGCTACAGAGTCCATTATTTCGCCAATGGTAATATCACCAACTACTTTTACCTTCTCATACATGGAAGTAAGAGTAGATCTTTTAAGGTAAGTTTGAAGGTAAGTAGTAAGAGCTATTCTATTAAGCTCTTCTTCTTCTCCATCAACAAAAACCTTTTTGGACATCAATAGGAAAGATACATTACGAGCTTTACTGGCCATGTGCTAATTTCCTTTCATATAATCTATCTCGGACGACGTTATTAGCTAAGGTCCTCAACGTTTTAGGTATCAGAGAAATTGGACAGTTCTCCAATTGGAATCTTTTACCGCAGGAAGAAGTAACTTCTATAACCTCAGCCTGAAAATTGACTGATATAGTGCCCATCATAAAATTAGCTTCTTTTTCTACAAGTTGAGGCATATACTCTACAACATTACCTTCATTCATGATGACTCCAAAAGTTTATCTGCTTATGGATCTTATACCACTCTATGGTATATTTCATGAAGCTAAAAAAGAAGCCTAAGTTAATAGGCTTCTTAAAGGTTAAATCCGTCCAGCAGAGAAGTCGGATATAATACCAGGAGTAGCAGTATCAAAACCAACTACATCTAATGAACCTTTGTCTCTTGGATCGGCTATAGAAAACTTATTAGCCAACATACCTACAACAACTAATCTCGCCGGTATACCAGTCGTATCTCTATATTTTTTCAAAGCAGCTATAGGATGAATATCTCGCTGATAATTAGTTTCATTATCTGTATAGATAACAAACGTATCAACTTCTACTTTATTTTTAGTGGCCCAGATCATAGGTGCAGAACAGTTTGTACCAGCTGCAGGCAACCTCCTAATTTTTATTAATGCCTGATTTAATGTATCGGAAGAATTTATGTCTATATTCATTAATCCGGTACTAAAAGCTTTAAACATATACCATGGTTCTGCTCTAGCTGTAACCATAGACATTATTGCTGAACCTTCTCTTGGATTCAAATTTAATCCAGGAATATTATGCCATGTCATAGAATCGGAAACATCTAGGGCTAACATCGTCTTTTTATTAGAAGGATTTATTCCTTTAAAGGAAAGATAAAATGCCTCCATTAAAGCTTCTGTTATTCTTCCATCAGGTCTCCAAGTTAAACTACCCTTCTCACCTCTGCCTAAAGAGTAAGTCTTGTATGCATTGTATAAAGCTATTGGATGCATTCTAGAGTTAGCAATCTTCTCTTGATTATTAAGAGCTTCTACTATCTTACCTCCATTATCCCCATCAATAAGGCCCAGGTTAGTTAGTTTATTTAGGTTTCTAATCATAGCCATCATAGGCATTTTCTGCAATAGTGCTTCCCATACTGCTTTAGAATTAAGCATATGGGTTGGTATTGCTTCTCTTGGAAGGTTGTGATTAAGTATTAAATCGATAACACCTGTTTCATTAGCTGTTTTAGCTAATTCAAAAGCCTTTACTATATTAGGTAAAGATGAAGTTATAATCACATCATCCTTTTTAGTTACCCACTTAAACAAAGCTGAACACTTTTCAGGGTCTTTAGACCTCTCAGGATTAGGATGAGACAACCTAAGGATATCCTTATGACTCCACCCGTCTCTTTGCTGATATTTAATAATCTGATACGCCAGTTGATCTACTGGCATACTTAAATACCAATTTGCAATACCATGTTTGGCAGCTCTACCCCAACCACGTTGAGCATTGAAGAATTCTACAAAATGAAACAAATGTGTGCCTGTCCTGGCTACTTTTGGTAGTGCTCTAAATGCTGCCCGTTTAGTAATCAAATCACCATATGTTGCACAAAGGGATAACGCCATTAATGCAGGATCATTACTCTTGGCCCTTCCTTCATCACTTATCTTTATAATTTCAGTAACAACTCTAAGTCCATCTTCTTTTATACACTCTATAACTGATTTAGCATTATCTACTGTAAGATTCTGCTCAGATATATAAAATGTTCCACCTTCTGTACCTAGTATAAGGAATCTGGATAGCCTGCCCCATTTATCAGTCAAGAATGAAAACCCACCTCCACTATTAGCCACTTGATCTGAGTTGGGAAGAGGCATAGTTTGTGGAACTTTACTCTCTTTAGTTGCAATATATCCTGACATATTTCGTACCGTCATAATTTTTTCCTTCGGTAAATTAAAAAAAGCCATAGGGGTTTAATCCTATGGCCGTCGCACAGGCGACTGTAAACTTGTATAAACTTTTACACATATATTATGTGTACATGCATGCAGTGCTGCAGCTGTTAGAAACGTCGTCGACATCTCTCATCAAGGAGCACCTCCTTACGAAGTAAGGGAGAAATTCCTGAAAGTTACTTTCAGTTAACTACTTAAATACTTTATACACATACTAAGATAAACTCGAATCTCCTATGAAGAGATATTTATGACCCGTGGTCATCGATTGGAGCGTAGCTTGCGTAGCGGAAATCAATGACCTGGGGTAGAAAATTTCTAGAAGTTACTCCTAGTTACTTCTTTGCATATACTTTATCTTAATAAACTCAATGACTCTGGGTTGGTAACCCGTGAGATCTTAAGAAGACTACGTCTCTTGAGATACACTCTGGTGCTTAATATTCTCCTCCTATGCAATAGGAGTGGAAAATTCTAAAGTAACTTTAGATATACTACTTAATTACTTTATTAAGATTGTTTAGTAAACTCAACCGATGATTTATGAGCTCAGGATGTGTATACTAGTGTTAGTAAAGACAGGATCCTGAAGGACAATTGGGTTGCTTCAGGTTTTCCCAGCTCGCCTGGTCATCGAAGATGAAGGTAAATTTTTGAAGTTACTTCAAATACTACATTTAGATTACTTTACTAAAACTTATAACTAATTCAAATAAACTCATAGCCCAGTGCAGCTGGGGACATCTGTGATTTGCCAGGAGTGGAACTAATATTAATGCAATTAATATTAGTGTAACGGATTGGCAAGTTCACAGAACAAGAATACTTAAAGTATCTTTAAGCTATTACTAAAACATACTTTATTTGAAATTTTTTTAACGAACTCAATGAGCTTTATAACCGGTAACACCTGTACCAGGTACTGAAGACATGGTCCTGGCCCGTGCTGCAGCTCATACATAAATCTGCTGTCAAGCAGAACTACAAACCTAACAGTATCTATTAGAGTATTTTCTTATATACTTCGTCAAATGAAACTTGTAGAGCAAGGGAATGACTTTAGGGGAGGTATCTTAAAAGGATAACCCTACGTCTTCGGCTCTCAAAACTTTTATTGTTTAACCTTAGGTTTAATATATGTTCCCTGTAATTGAGAGTTCCATATTAAAAACCCTTTAGATCTAATCTTCTCACCTTTGACTTCTGCTTTGCGTCTAGATTTAAATTGCTCTTGGGTCTCAGTTTTAAGTCTTACATTAGGATTCATATTATTAAACTGTGTTATATTTGATTTATAGATAGGTCATATCTATATAGTTTGGTTTATAGATAGGGCAAGTTTGTTAAATGGAGTTTTTCGCGTTTGAATAAGAGTCAAATGATAATCCATTTAATTCGGCCCTTGGAAATTGGTGGGACAAAAAGTAGAACAGGGGATAGGCTTTTCCAAATAAAGATAACCCTATTCAAGTCGGTCCCTGAAAACTTGACTAAACTCGTCAGCCTGCCAGACCTTAAAACTAATAAATGTTATATATGTACATTAATACGTACTTTTGACATGAATGAATTTTGAAAGCCTTGTGCCACAAGGGTTTCCAGCTGATGTAATATTAAATTTTATTTAATATTACTTAATATTATTTCACGTAGTGAAAAGTAAAAACGAAATAGTTTCTATTTCTTTTTCAAGCCTTTAGTTAAAGGCTACTAAATTACTTTAGTCATCATATCTCACACGTCGTCTTTTGACGCCATCCCGTCATCTTCTTTCTTAGATGATGAAGTAAGAGATGTAGAAGTTTCTTCTACACAAGTAAAACTAATTACTTAAATACTGAGATAAAACTCAGGTATTATCTAATTTATTATACCAAGGTTTTCAAAATTATTTAATACCTGTTTGGTCAAATTAAAGTGCAATAGTTACACGTTGACCTAAAAGTCTACTAACGGGAATTTTAGTAGCCTGAGAAAGTTTGAATACTTTATCAATACCAGCATTATAACCAGTCTCCTCACTCATTTCAATACGGCTGATAGTGCGGGTGGAGATATCTGTCATTCTCGACAGTTCAGCTAGTGATACGTCATTCTTAATACGGAAATTAATGACACTGTTTGATAAAGATTTACGTGCTTTTTCTAGATTCATTTTTTATTATTAGAGTAGTTAATTTAACAAAAAAAGAAAGAGGTGATAATATCCTCTTTCAGTAACATGCAGTGAAATTATAAACTATTCACTACACATTGTTTATACCAAATTTATATAAATTGTTGAATATCTGATTTCCAGTTATCCCAGGATATTCTTGGAAGCCATATAATGGACTTGTTGTAAGGCCTCGTCATTAGTAGCTGTTGCCAGTGAGGTGCATACAAACCTTTCTGAACGTGGTCATCTATTAATACTTTACCTACAACTTTAGTCTTATCCCTGGCTATTATTACCCTCTTAATCCAGTCTGTTCCTAGATGTTCCTCTACCCACTCCAGCTTCTCCATAGGACATGTAGTTGACTTAGCCATGGGGGCAGTACAGATGGTAGGGTCTAAATCCATCTCTAACATATCTTTGATGGCTTGTATACCATCGGGGTAAGGCTCCAGCTCTCTGAAGAATCCTCTGGCACCCAATATGCCATATATCTCTGATCCGCAATCTGGATAATCGGCTAGTATGTCGTGGGATGTCCTATCTTCTGGATGAATAGAAGCTTTATCGGGATACTTCTGGACCCACTTTTCGTAGAAGCTTTTTTCAAAATTAGCCAATACACCATCCATGTCTACAAGAATAGTCAATTTTTACTCCACTCTCTGTCAGTTAGTATTCTAAGCATTTTGTGCTTAACTCTAAGGTTTGGATTACGATGTCTCCTACATAATTCAAATCCCATGGCTTCACCTACTTCTACTACTGCTCCACTTCTACATACACCTGCTACACAGTGAACTAGAACATTGGAATCTTGCGCTAAAGCACGTTCCAGTATTTCAATCAGTTCATTGGCTTGCTTATCAGAAATTTTATACTCTTCATCATAAGGATCATGATCTTCTGCATCTAGGAATTGAAAAGTATATCTTTCTTTAAATATCCTATCAGGTACCGGTGGATACATATTAGGATCTGTTATCTGTATGATGATAGCATTGTCACCTAGATTTTCATGTGATCCAGTGCGTACATCTTCCATAGATACATTGATGATTTTTGTCATTTGTCAAACCTCAGCTGTCACCAGCTTATTATTAAAAGATACTCTTTTAGAACCAGTCAAAGGCTCATTAGTTTCTACATTATAGAAATACCCAGATTTATATGGGTTATAGGATATACTGGTAGAGTAATCACCTTCATATATTCGAAGATCACCAACTATACCAGCATGAACATTTTTTCTTTTTTCTGCAAGTACCCGATTTCTACCTGCTTGGGATACTTTAAAAGTAGCATTATGAATAGATAGCTGATTGGAGTGACCTATTACTCTACCTTTGCTACTACCTTCTAAAGCTTTGATTGACCAGGTTTTCTTACGGATATTGTAGTATATAAATACTTTCAATATGTTTGTTATTCTTTGGCGGAAGAGGTGAGATTCGAACTCACGAATGGTTGCCCATTGCTGATTTTCAAGACCAGTGCCTTAAACCACTCGGCCACTCTTCCGGTATTTCATAAATCTATGTCTGGGTACATTCATATGTACACCGCGACACTCCTTTGTTTCAACTGCTTTTAAATGTGATTGTTCAAAACTCTCAACAGTTAGAGAGTTTATTTTAAACTTTGCACCACAGGGACAAGTAACTACATATATCTTGTCTAAGATTACAGTCTCTGTCACCTGTTTCTTTTCAGGTTTTAATACTTGTTTAATAAAATTTAAGAAACCCATATTAAAACCTCCAGATTATTTAGTTAAGCACTGATTATTAAGATCATTAACCAATAAATAAAATAATGTAGAAACTGATCCAACCCTAATAGATACCAGAACTCAGGGGTTCTAGGATGCCAGCCCATTTTTATATTTATTCTAGTCTTAGTGAAATCTATAAAGAAATGGGATAGTAACTCAATCATAATTACTACCATGGTTATTTTAAAACTTATACCAGCAAACACAAATATTATTAGACTGACTAAAGCATGTAATCCAGCATGCAGCCAGCCTCCAGGATGAAGAAGTTTACCTTTATTCAAATACATGTATGGTGGTTGTAATATAAAATCAACCACAAAGTGCTTCATCATTAAAAGTAGTAAAAGTCCGAACATTAATTCATAAGATATCATTTTATCCACCTAGTGTTCTACGTAAATTACCCAGCATATTATCTCCAACCTTCACTATCTTTAATAGTTAAAACGCCTTGTCTTACAAGATCCTCTAATATACTAACCGGAGCCTCTAATCCTCCTTGTACCTCCACGAAGGGTATAGAGTTATCCCTAAGCATAGCCTTAATATCAGAGTCTAGCTTCCTGGCTTCATCTTCCGTTTGATTTCTGCCCTGAGGGTCATATTCTTTTTTTCTAGTTATGAAATAGTTATAATTATCATAGGTATCCCATAACTCAAACATCATATCTTTAAAAGTTTTAGGTAGGTAATCAGCAGTAACGTAATTAATACCTAAAAGTAAAGGGGAATCAGAGACTATCCAGTCTCTCTTTCCTTTAAGTCTAGCCATTCTGCGATTTTGATTACCAAGTATATGTAATTGATCGGTTAGTAGGTAATGATTACCCTCCCAAGTTAAATCCTTGGCGTATTCAGTAACCTCCTCTACTTTTATCCCCGCTAACTTCATTAGAAAGAATAAGCCTGCTCTTGTAGTACTTTTACCAGAACCGGGGCCACCAAATAAATTTATAACTTTAGTTTTTGCACTATTCGTAGTCACGTATAACTACTCCTACTGGAAATTGTGGTATACCATCTACTGTAAGATCTTGATATCTAACAGTTAATTTCTTCCCAACAATGTTATGTAAATCAAAGTACCATCTTCTACGTTGCTCTCTAGTTCCCTCAGGTCTAACATTAAAAGTTTTACCCTGTTCAGTTACACAAGTAAAAACAACAGTACCCTCATCCTCTCCGGAAGCTTCTTCTCCACCAACTATAGTGAACTCAGCATCCTTGAAATCTTTGTGCTTTTGTAAATCAATAGACCTATAGTCTAGTACATATTTAGAATTTATATTTCTAATCATTGATCCTTCAAAACCTGAAGCCGTGGATCTTTTATGAAAGGCTAGAAATTCTTCTTCATTGTTAACTATAAGTGTTGGGGTTAAAACTATAGGACCCTGTGTACGTATGGTTGTTTTTAAGAATCTATCATTAAAGTCTAGCTCGGTATCTACAACATCATATACCCAATACTCAAGCTCTTTAGTCAGTGGGTTTTCTGTCTTACCCCTCTTCACTGCTGACGTGAGTTCTTGTAGGGGCACACCATGTATATATAGTTCACCATCTACTGCTTGACCAAGGTTCAGTATAGCTAGTAACGTTGGTGTTAAATGCTCAAGAGTAGTATACTTTTTTCCACCTCTGGAAGTATATTCTATTTCTATTTCGCTAATCTTCTTAGCAATACATCTAACACCATTTAACTTTGGCTGTGCAGCAGCTGGCCAAACTATATTATGTTTTCTATCTTTATACTTATGAGCTAGCATAGGTAGAAGGTTAAATGTTCTATTTTCAACATCATCACCTTCTTGGATATAATTATCATCTAGCTTCTTCTGCCATTTAGAAGTTGCTTCGGCTATAGCTTGCTCCAAAGGGGTAGTCTCGTTGGATCTTCCAATATTTTTGCCAAGTATTGCTGAAGAATAAGAGTTAGTTATCTTCTTACCTATGTATCCACTAGAGGCTTTTAATTTATATTCACCATCAACCTCTATGACTACTATTTCCCATAGTTTACCTTTACCTTTTGATGAAACACCTACTAGGCTTGGTAATCTATAAACAATATTCTCCATTATTTTTCTTTTCTCTTATATATTTCTTATGTTTGAATTCATTACATTTATGACCACTATCCTCAGAGGTTCTAACATCTTTTAAATCGCATAATCCAGAATTACCTACCATAGATTTCATTCTGGTAAAATAACGACAACCTCCGCAACTATGCATATTATACCCTTAAATTATCAAAATCTAAAAAAGAAAATCCAGGATCTAATATGACCCTGGATCTACTAATTACAATCCTACTTGACCAGAAGTGTCTAGATCAATAAGCCCATGATTGAATAGCATTTCAACTACAGCACCAGGAGGTAGAGATGGTAGACTCTCGAAGCGTTGGTATTCTTTACGCTTCATACGCTTGGCAACCAGCCTGCGGCCAGTCTCCTTATTGTAAGCATCCTGCTTGCTACAGCAGGCAACACTTACCTTAACTTCTGTCCCTTTACGATTGGCTTTATAACCAATAGTTATGCCACCCTTCAGCAGAGGTTCATCAGGATTATCGCTGCCGTAACGACGGATGTGCATAAATTTAAGTTCAGGCATTTATTAACTCCTATGAATTGTTAGTCCCACCAGGGACGTTTAGGTTTGGACTCGATGATAACTTCGTAATCTGAGTTTTTAATGAAATTACTGATCTCAGTCTTAGATTTTACACGGTAAGGTTTTTGTACGAATTGATTTATACACCAACCTGGTCCTCTAGAAGATCTATAAGGTATGGCTTTAAACAAGGCAAGTTTCTTTTTACCTTCTTTAGACTTAGGATCTATTCGTACTTTTTTGTGATGATAAGAAGAACAGTCCCATTCCTGTAAAACCCAGAAATAATCAGTAAAGAAAGTACTGGTATCTTTCTTGTGACGATGACGATACGTTCTAGACATATTATGCTCCTGTTAATTTAATAGCGCATAATATTCTCCTTTCTGTTCATATAATTTAAACATTTATCTACCGGACATTTTATCAGCTTGGCTGTCATTTCAGAAGCCATATTCTTACCACCATGTTTATCAGGGTGGCATAGATTAATCAGCTTTTTAATATCTTCCTGAGTAAATTGAGATTGGGATTGAGTAGACATTGAAGGTTTTCTACCATTTAAGAAGTCTTGGCCACCTTTGGAATTTATAAGAGATACTAATTCATTCCATTTATTGGTTAATTCCTTGTGTTCTAAAAGTAGATCAAGATATTTAAGATAAAGAGTATGGTATTTAAGTTCATATCCCGTATGGCGGAACATAAAGAAATCTACCAATCTCTGCTTATATTTCTTTAATTTAGATAGCATCCATATTCCTTACTTGAGATCTGAAATAAAAGGTGCAATCTCAGATGCTTTTTTACTAAACTCTTTTAAAAGCTCTGACTGGGCCATTTGGTATTCTCTTCTTAATGTGTCAAGGTAATTTTTAATCTTTAAACCTTCATCATCAGGGAGTATTATTATAGGTTTAATTCGATAACCTTCATATCCTTTTACAAATACTTTATTATCGGTTGACATCCCTGTTACTTCACCGCTTAGGCAATAGGGAAAAATATCATACGACCAGAAGGCTATCATGTGAAGCATCCTATTCTGTGAATTTAATAGAGAAACAAGCTTTTTCTTTAATGGATTTATACCAAGTCCCTAAAAATGTAGGCTCTTTAATAACTATAGGTTCTTGAGCTAATCTATCACGCCTTGCTTCTTTCCAAGGTTTATATATATTTATCATAAATTTATGAAATAGATATAATGCAGTACCTATTATAGACACTATCATGGTAATCAAAGCACCAGGTTCAGGTTCTACGAAGTACCCTCGTGTTATTAAAATAGAGACCCAGGCTATAAAATCACCTATAGTGATACTTGCAAAGATTCCACCGATTAAAGTTATGCATAATGCTATAACTATACCTGCTATTACAGCTCTGGCATAACTACAAAAATCTGTAGGTGTTTCTACCCATTTACCCTCATTCATGTCCCAGTTAGCAGGCACTTCAAACCTAGCATAGGTGTGAGCTAAACGAAAGTGTAAGCTCTTTTTACGTAGAGTGTCCATAGTTTGCTTTCATAAAATTGATTGGTGCCCGGAGCCGGAGTCGAACCGGCACGGCTAACGCCGAGGGATTTTAAGCATGCTTGTCTAATAGTTTCCTATTAGCACCGACTATCTCTTTACCTTCAGCTTAACTGTTAAGGTAGTGGGGGCTCTAGCTGGTCATTAAGAAGACTAAACTTCTCCAGTAGTCTGTGCACCTTCACGAAGTGTACTTCATGCTTGGCTCACGATTGACATATCACTAATGTGATTTAGTCTCTCCTGAATTCACCCACAGTTTATCTAATTATTTCTAATTAGAGGGGACTAAACGTCTTGTTTTCCCTTGTGTCTACCAATTCCACCATCCGGGCAAAAGAAAAGAAATTGATCTACATATAAATTATACCACTATTATAGCTCAAAGTTTAAGCAAAGGCTTAGCTATAGACAGAAATATAATATCCTTTATTTTGTCTTTTTCATGCATTTTATTATAAGGTAACATACATGGATGTGTTTTCTTCACAGGATCTTTTACCGCACCGTACTTCCACCCCGATTCTTCCTTGAATAGTCTCCATTCTTCATGTATCTGTTCTGGGGTTATATCAGGATCCCTTTGTATACGTAGAATGCCATGTATGGTAGCCTTCTTTATATCTTGAGAGGCATCCTCCCATAAGACATGACTGAAGTCACCTATAGATCTACAATATGCACGATTAGCTTCATATGCTATCCTGGCTATTTGATCGACTGTTACTGTCATTTTCTCGGAGTCCTTCTTCTAACCTTTTAAGTTTCCGGTTCTTTCTGCTTGTTGTTTCTTAGTCCACTCGGCAGCCCATTTAGAAGTTGGCTCTGTGCTAACCTCATAGATGTGAGGCTCTTTACTCCAGGCTTCTGCTGCTTCAGTAAAAGATAAGTTACCACCGTTGCGTTTAGTTCTGTTCTCATTAACCATTTTGTTTACTTTCATGTAATTTATTAATTATTCTATACCCCTCGAGATCCCATAGATTGTGTATGGCATCAGCACGAGAATATACTTCGCCCATCTCTTTGCTAAAATTCTCAGGATTCATACAGGCACTCTTACCTATAACATTGAATCCGCTTTTCAATTTAAGACAGCAAATTGTAACAGTTGTGTCTGGAAAGACATGGTAGTCCTCTGACTCAATTAAGTCTATAAGGTCTTCCCTGGTTAAACATGGTTGGTTCATGGTTTAATTCTCTCAATTAGTTTTAAATCATTTGCGTTATTAATCTGATCCAATAGCTTTTTACGTTCTGGTTCCACTAAGGTAAAGGATAATGGATATTCATTAGAATATAACCAGCTTTCATGACTCCTAATAACTTGTCGCAATTCAAGTATTCTATCTACAAGCTGTTTATTCTCTTTCTCTAAAATACACACCTCACAATTATGTTCAGCATAATGTGAGTGATTACCTTGGTGATTTTTACAGTAATGCATGCCTGGTAGTGCTTGGCTCATGTCTATTACCTTTAATTGATTGGTCCGAGATGCAAGAATCGAACTTGCGACCCCTTGCTCCCAAAGCAAGTGCTCTACCTGACTGAGCTAATCTCGGAATTTATTTTTCAAGTTTTTAGTTTGAAAATACTGAACACTACGTCCACCACTGAAACTTTTTACAACATAAATCTGGAGCGGGTGATCGGATTCGAACCGACGACCATTGGTATTAGAAGCCATTGCTCTTACCTACTGAGCTATAGAGCCAATTCTTAATCTGGTTGCAGAGGGAAAGATTCGAACTTCCGGGGTCTAAAGACGCTGGCTTATGAGGCCAGTGAGCTACCAGGCTACTCACTACTCTGCAACTGAAACTGGAGCGGGTAGGGATAATCGAAATCCACTCTGCACAGCTTGGAAGGCTGGCGACACACCTCGTGCTTACCCGCAAAGTAAATCTAATTTTAACACAAAGTGTTAAAAATTTGAAATAACTTTCTTAACAAGTATTATTAAATCATTAACTGTTCTAATCTCGTCAATATTCTCATCTGGTATTTCTACGGCATATTGATCTTCCAGATCCATTACGCATTCTATGGTATCTAAACTATCCATACCTAGAGATTCTAAGTTAGAATCATCTTTTATTTCAGAAATTTTAAGCCCGATTTGATCGGCAATTGCTTTTTTAACCTTAATGTTAATATGTTAATATCTAAATTATCCAATGCACTCTATCCTATTGTTGTTTTTAACTTTGTCGGTTATAGTATCTACGGCATAACCATAGAGACCAAACACTATAGCTATTAAGGCCAGTATTATGCTGGATATGAGTATAAAATCCTTAATAGCTTTTTTACTTGGCCGGTTCATATTTATCTCTAAGCTGTTTAATAATAGCTTTACATTCCTCCAACTCTTTTACAACATCCACTAAAGTGGTATTTAAAACTGGATGAGTATTTTCCTCCAGCACTTTCTCCACGAAATTAGATAATGTGTGTATAGCATCATCTGTATACCAGTCTATAGAAATACTACTAGGTATATTTCTTACTGCTTCTAAAGCCTCTTCGATCTTCAATATAAATTCTCCGAGTATAATTTCTTACCATCCCCACCAACACGGTATTTTATCTGACCGGCTTTTTCAGCAACAATCCATGCTTCTTCTCTGGTTAGGAAAGTACCATATTGATCTATAAAGCCTTGTTCGGCATCTGCCCAGTCTCCGCCTGAGGTTTCAGATACACTAAGTAGTCTATGCATTGTTTCATCAAAATGTCTAGGCCCACATATTATTAAACCATAACTGTTTCTAATGGCTGCACAGACAACTATTTTGGGTTTGGTATTTCCTATTGTTGCAGAAACAACCTCTTGGTCTTTAGTACATTGAGACATTATATGACCTTAAAATTAAGGTGTCCTCTTTATTAGAGTCTAAGTTTAGGCTTTCACTTCTACCGTGGCAATATAGATTACCCTGTTCGTCTTTTCCAACGAATCCAGCAGATGATATCTTACCACTTAACTCTCTAGCCATATCAAAGTGTGTAACGTGATGACCGAAAACAATTATACCTAAATGCTCATGATTTATGTACTTCATTAGTTAGTCCTTTTCTTATGTAGTTATCTATTTTACCACCTGCTATACCTAGATATAGTTGTCGTACTATATCTTCCATAATAAAACCTACGCTAACAGAAGAGGGGTAATATTGTTGAACAGAATGCTCTATGTGTTCTTCTATTACAGAAGCTCTTATCTTTACCTTGCCAGATATATCAGGTTTTAGTATGTGTATTATAGGGTATCTTGGACTTATAACTCTATTTGGTTCAATTACATTGTCTTGCCATGTCATGATGTCACTCCGTATATGTTATGTGTTTTATACCTATAGCCTTAATAGCTTCTTTACAAACAGGGCAAGGCATCGAACGTAATAATTCACCATTCTTTCCTTTTCTTACTACTTCTATTCTATAGATATCTTTTTTAGTTTTACTTGCTTTTAAGATAGCTGCTATTTCAGCGTGTAAAAATATTCTATTTATCTGCCCAGCCCTTTTTGCATAGTAAGCCTGTGCTGGATGTGTCTTAGTGAAACTATTACTGGCAGAACTTAGTAAGTTTCCTTTTTTATCATAGCAGTACGCGATTATTCTGCTGCTGATTAATCTGCTTTTTTTACTACTCAAGTTAAAAATTCCTTCTATAATTCTTATACCAAACAAGCTTATTTTTATTAAGATAAAAAAAGACAACAAAGTTAGTAATAACTTCTTAAACAGACTAGCAATAGTATTAGTAGAGTGCTAGCCCATTTAAGAAGTTACCCAGGAAAGCCTTCCTGCCACCTGGATAACTTTGTAGTCTTTCAACTACGTTCAACTGAATTACAAACCTAGCTTATCTGAGGATAAGGTTGAGATCTATTAAAAGCCTACTGCTCTACCACTGAGCTACCTCCCCTGAAAATACCCTATTTCTAAGATACTTTGGAGGGGAGGGATGGGATTGAACCACCGACCTATAGGTTATCATCACGATTAGTAATAATAAGTTTGCTACCTGTAATTCTAGAAGAACTTTCATTACGAATTTGATGAGGCGATATGACAATTACAATTCGTAAGTCGATAATTTAATAGTGCGTATACCAATTTCGCCACCTTCACAGGCATGACACTCACATTATTAAGACCCCAAGGAGAGAAATAAGAGGACTGTCGTCTTAATTTATATGCAAGTGCCATGGCTGTGAAGGGATAGACTTGAACTATCATGAAGCTAAGCTTCCTATTAAATTTATCTGTAAAGATAACGATAACGTTGCCTCAAATACTCAGAGTAGAAGGTAGTAATTAAACTACCCTCTCACTCTGAATACTTTACTACTATGTTTGACCTGAAGTGTTGGTGAAAGGCGACATGATGATATTGGTTATGATGCTACCAATCTTGTCAGTCGAAGCCTCCACGCTGTTTGCCCTCATTCTGGCTTGTTTTGCCTCTGACAGCAGATCATCGATGATGGCTAGAACTTCGGCTTTTTGAGCGGAAGTTGCAGCACCACAGGTTTTGAGGAGAGTCCAGATGCCCACTGTTTTGTCAGTAGGAACTTCCTTGACTTGTGCAGGATGCTTTTCTGTTGCGTGATACAGCACAACAGCAGTTGTTGCTTTTTCCGTCTTGGTAGTTTTCTCTGCCTCGACTGCAACCCAAGCACCCTTCCTGCCGGAATTTTGGTCCTTCCAGGCTACGGCAGCGTTGAGTGTAGGCATACCCACCATTACATGCCGCATTGTCTCCAGGCGGGATTCCAAACCCAGAAGTTCGTCAACAGGGACATCTTTCTTGATGACAGAGCCTCTGAACATGAGATCTGCTACTGCCCTTTGATTGGTCACGTTCTTTTGAAATATAACATCTTCTGCATCAGCCCAGTACTTGAGCATGTATTCCAGGGTTTCATGAACCGTGGTGGGAAGCTGTTTGGTCTCTGCACCAGCTGCTTCAGTTGCATCGTTCTGAGGGGAGTTTTCGATCATCTTCAAAGTCTTGATGTGACCTTGAAAGTATTCGAATTTTGCAAACTTGTTCTGCGTATCTTTAATAAGAGCAGAAGAAGCTGCATTTTTGGTTTTTTCAACTGCGAGAAGTTCGTGAAGCTGACCCATTTATTACTCCTTATTTTGACGATTAAGGCTTAGCGCCTAAAGAAAGTGCTTCTTCTATTGCTTTACTAATGGCGAGGGCTATAGTCATATCCTGAGCCTCTGCCCAAACAGTGGAGCCAGATTTACGGGAGAACATTATCCTTACCCTGTAAGCTTTACTACCAAATGCGTGATCAACTTCAATTTTACCTAACTGCTCAGCTTTGGCCCAGAGTTGATCCAGTGTTTCGGGCGTAGCATAGAGTTGTGATTTATTGCTGTTTAACAATGAGGTAAATGTACTCATGCCTACTCCATAAAAGATTAAAAACTACTCATCCAGTGTAAAACTGAACTGGCCTAGTCCAATTCCACAGAGGTTGAGGACTGAGAGAAACGGGCCCCAGGGTAAGGATTTTTCTCAATCTACAGCTTCAGAGCATATCCTTTGTCAAGGGATAGTCTCTGCGTTCGGTTGTATGGCTGACACACCAAACCTATGTAAGTGCTTCCTCCTTGCCACGTTTCCGTCACCGAAAGGGGTTAGCAGCAAGGTCATCTTGACTGTTTCCAGTTTCGTCCATTCTTGTTTTCTCTCGCGGGACTCATTCAGAAGATTACGAGAAATACTACTTGATAATCAATGATTTATAGTGTTTCTATCATTCTTATACCAGAATCCTTACTCATTTAATAAATCTTCAAGCTTTTTATTAGACCTGGCTTTCCTCTCAGACTTAAATGGTTTTGTATGGGATCCTGCCTTTTTACCTATCATGGCCTTAATTAATGGATTTCTAGGCTTTGGTAGTTGCAGTGTTATTTTGATTTTCTTTTTCATTTAAGAGATTAAATACGTCTTCTATTCTACTATCCAAAAGGATATCCTCAATTTTATATCTATGAACTGTGAAGCCAGAAAGCTTTAACTCCTTAACTACATTCATAGTTCTAAAACCGATATCGATAAAATTTACCCCATGTCCTGTCATAAAAGTATCTCTTTTAGATTCTTCAGGTGTGTCCATTTTGCTTTTCTGCATTAGTAAATGGGCCAACTTAAAGCCATACTTTTTAGCAATCTCAGAGACTTGTTCACGTTTCTCGTCAAACACGGGGTCGATTGTTACATGAGACTCATAATAGTGTTTAGCTGTTGTCATTAAGTATCACCCCTTAAACTCCGTAGTTTTAATGCTTCTTTTCCAAAACATCCATCTAGGATTATCGCGTGTCATTATAACTCGATATGCTTTTGTATCAACCTTCAGGTAGGTAGAATTATTTATATTACCACAATGAGGGTACATACCGTTTGAATATGCATATTCAAACTGAGTTACTCTTGAGTTACAGGATGCACAAAACAAAGCTAATTTCCACTTAGAACATTTGGTAATCATTTATTACTCCTTGATTAATGTAGGTGAAATTATAACTACTTCCAATCCTCATCTGAGCCAAATGCTATAAGCGTAACCCTGGCCATCAAGCTTTTAATCCAATCAAAGAAATCATACCTACTACCATCATAGGTCTGTATAAATTCCTTTGTGACTTCCCCTGTGGAATCATTTGTGATACTTACCCGTACTATGACTGACATACTAAGAATTATCCTCATCGAAATAGCATTTAGAAGTACGTTGTAAACCGCATTTGGAACACTCTTCTATATCAATGTCCTCAGCGGTCCCACAACAATCAACAACCCTTGCTATACCACACCTATTTTCTGATCGTACAGAGGGATTAGTACTGGTTTTAGGACACTTCTCAGGATCATATTCACTATGCAGTGAAGTATCACTTCTTATACGTGGTTCATAACTTTTGAACATATTTATTACTCTCTAGGCTTATAACTTATTAACCTGGATGGATTCGAACCATCGACCTTTTATTCCGAACGTGGCCACATAGAAATAAGTGCTCTAGGCCTCTGAGCTACAGGTCAATTCTGGTGCGGAACAAGGGACTCGAACCCTCACACCTTTCGGTAACGGCATCTAAAACCGTCGCGGCTACCAATTACGCCAATTCCGCAAACTTTTACATGTAAAGCCTGACTCTTTTAGAACCAAAGGCACCATCAGGAGATTCTTTAACTATCAGTGTTTCCACTGTTGATTCAAAGACATCTGGTATCGGTGAGTTCTTCTCTGCAAAACCATCATGAAGAAGTGATGCAGTGCAGGTGACCTCTATATCTCCTTCTTTTGATTGTATAATAGAAAGCTCTTTGATTATCTCGCTGATTTTCATTTACTTAACCCTTGATTAACGTGGACCTAAAGAGGTGGTGCGGTGAGGGCCTTTTTCCATAAAATACATACCTATGAAGAAAATAAAGAATGCAGTACCGACTGCAGCTACTTGATATGCTCCCCCTGTAAGGGTAAACATCCAAGCTCCTAACCACAAAGATGATACACAAATAATTAACCCCAGTACTTTCTTCATATTTATTTGCCGACATCAATCCATGCGGTAATAATGCTCAATAGCGTTACTACACCAATACCGTGTATTATCTCTGCTTTATAAGAGGGTTCAAAGTCACAATCTATAAATTTAAAAAGATTGACAACCCAGCTTATACTTACGGCAAGAAATATGACAAGTATCATAAGCTCTATAGAAGTAAAACCTTTTTGATTCTTCATATCACTGCTCCTTTGGTTTGGTAATAAAAAATTGGTGGAAGTGGTTGGAGTTGAACCAACAATGTTTACCCTGTGGGACCGGATTTACAGTCCGGTGATGCACACGCCATAGCATCAACACTTCCAAAGTGTCACTCCATAGAACATTTTCAAAGTCTAACATGACTCGACTCTAAAGAGTGAAAATATTCTACAGGCTGACATTTCAGCGCCGATACCACAATGAGACCGGTCTCTCGTACGAAGAGGGTAGGTTATCTCCTCTGCTAATGTCGGGTATTGTACGGGTTACCCTATAGTGCGACTACTAAATCTTAAGATCAGAGACCACCACATGCTCTTCACTTTTGCCAAGTTCACCACAAGGTTCCCAGCATTGGTGACGGTTTTCACATGCAAATTCACCCATGTGTTCCTTGTTTTGGCAAGGCTGTTCACTATTACTTGAATATATGGTATTATTCATGTTTATTATTTAACCTATGTAAATGGCATTAAAAACACCAAGTATTACTAAAGATCAGGCGAAGGAGGAATTATTAAAAGTAGCTAACCTACTCAATAAAGTACCTACGAGGTCTGAATTTTTTAAGTATAAAGCATTAAAAGGTTGTTATAAAACCAGTATTAGAATGCTATTTCCTGTTGGTGGATATATTGAGCTTCTTATATATTCCGGATTTAATAAAACTATTAGGGTTACAAGTAGGGTGGAAACTTCTTGTGGGTTTTGTAATAAACCTATGAAGTCTAAGTATTCTGAAATTAACAAGTCTAAATCAAAATTAGTATTCTGCTCAAGCTCTTGTTCATGTTCTTATCATAATAGAAATAAATCGCATGGTGTAAGAAGGTCTAAATTAGAAAACTTTTTAGAAGATAAGTTAATCAGCTTATATCCTAATTTAGAATTTCGTTTTAATGATATTAAAACTATTGGCATGGAGCTGGATATTTATATACCATCTCTTAATCTATCTTTTGAATTAAATGGTATAGTTCACTATAAGCCTATTTATGGTGAATTTAAATTTTCAAAGATAAAATATAATGACCTATTAAAGTTAGAAAAATGTCGTGATAATAATATAAGTTTGACTGTCATAAATACTTCCTGTCAAAAAATATTTACTGAAAACTCAAGTAAAGTATTTCTAAATACTATTACAGATATAATTAATGGTGCCTCGGGTAGGAATTGAACCTACACTCCCAGAATTATGAGTTCTTTGCTTTACCATTAAGCTACCGAGGCCTTGTTAGTTGATTTGATGGTTACTCGATCCATCGACGGTA